>Ga0207647_10001094_pt1 | contig 20910 bp, 19 predicted proteins | sample KBSCornC2_FD_184295 | JGI IMG/M metagenome (GOLD analysis project Ga0207647, IMG submission 184295) | Corn rhizosphere microbial communities from Kellogg Biological Station, Michigan, USA - C2 (SPAdes) (version 2) | ecosystem: Host-associated > Plants > Roots > Rhizosphere ... | reverse complement strand
GGGTAAAGGGTTGCGGTCCTGGAGCATGTCGCGCCTATCCGCGCGCGAGCACCGATCGCGTTTCCAGCGCCTGCCATGCGATGAGAGCGGGAATGCCGATTGCGATGTCGCGGGCACGCTTGGCGATCGACAGCGCAAGCGCAGTCTCCGGCGGCAAGCCGAATAACGGTCCAACCAGGACATAGGCCGCTTCCTGAAAACCGATCGCTCCGGGTACCGCGAAAGCGACACTCCGCACGGTGAAGATCAGGCTTTCGATCGCGAGTACCCACGGAAAGGGTAGGGGCGTGCCGATAAAGCGTAGCAGGATCCAGGCGCCGGCGGCGCTCGCAATCCATCCGCCCAGATTGAACAGAAAGGAGAGGCCGATATGCGTGCGGCGGCCATAGATCCGACCCAGCTCCACATCGACCGCGTCAATCGCGATCGCGGCAGCGGGCAGGATGCGCCGTGTCAGGCGCGTTGCGAAGGCGAGCAACGGCCGCTGACCGATCACCACCAGCGCCATGATTCCGAATGAGGCTGCCGTCCCGCCGAAGACGGCCGGGCGCAGGGCGGAGCCGTGCGCGCCCAGCAAGAGCGAGGCCATTGTGGCCAGCCCGAACAGGGTGAAGAGCAGCTGGCTCGCCATTTCCGTCGTTATGTCGGCAATCATCGAAGCATAGACGCGGGGGCGCGGAACGCTGTGCGCGGCAAGCACGCGCGTGCCGACGATGAGGCCGCCGATCTGCGAGAAGGGGAGGAGATCGGCTACTGCCTCACGCACCAGGCGGGCCCAGGTGAACAGCCTAAGCCGCCCGACAGGTTCGCCCGGCGCTGCGCTCAACCAGGCGGCGCCGAGCAGTACAAAAACACTAAGCGAATACAGCCAGTAAATAACTGCTCCTGCCCACCCGATCTGGCGTGCGGCGTGCGCTACGCCCTCGATCCCGATCGACCGAAATACCCAAAGCGCGACGGCCAGGCCTAGGACTGTGGCGGCCAAAAGGCCGATACGCGCACCCTGTTTCAGGCGGCGGCTCCGGCCGACGTCGGCCTGCCCGCGAATTTGAGCGCGAGGCGGATCATCGCAGGAACGAACTTCGGTCGTTTAAGCCGCGGGTCGTACATCGAAAGCCGGCGATCATTCTCTGCAAGGCATATGCGCGCTAGCTCGGGAAAGGTGACCTCGACCCCCAGTTCCTTCGATCCATTGAGCGTGAAGTTGTTCTCCTGCGCCTTGCTATTGTCGCCCATGCCGCGTGCGATGCTGATCCGTTCGCCGATCAGAAACAGCCAGACGATCAGCACCTTTGCTTCGAACAGCGGCCGGCGCCACCACGGCATGTTGCGCCGCCACCAAGCAACCCAGTTGACGAAGAAGAGGATATGGCGCCCTTCCTCGCGCATCACCGGTTCGAACGTCTCGACCAGCTCCTCCGGAAAAAAACCCGAGTCCTTGGCGAGTTTGAACAGGCCGAAGCCGAAAAAGCTGTCGATGCATTCCGAATAGCCCGTGCGCATAAAAGAAAATTCGGGGTCGCGAGGGCGCCTATATTCGGGTTCCGGTCCGAGCTCGATGCCATAGGCCTCGACCATGTTCGACAGCACGACCTTGTGGCGACTTTCCTCGAAGGCGTTCATCTCGACTGCAGCACGGAGCAGGCGATCTTTGGTGTGCTGGGCATAGGTTTGCACGTTCATGCCCGCACGGCCCTCGGTAGCCACCGCAATATCCCAGATCGGCAGCGATACGATCCGGTCGCGCGTTTCCTCATCCAGCTTGGGCCAATCAATCACTGCCGGCTTGTAGGGGTCATGCGTGTCCAGCAAAGTGCGGCTGAGTAAGGTCAGATGGTCGGGGCTTCCCCATTTGATGCGGCCCTCCGGAAGCGGAGCAGAGGCATCGTAATCACCCCAGGTGCGCGTGAGCTGCATGCATGAGCCCTCAAACGAAATCGGCGAACCGCCCGAGCGCGATGCCATCGCGCAGCACCCACTGCTTGGCAAGGCTATCGGTCAGTGCGGCGAGCTCCTCGGCATAAGCATAACCTGGCGCCGACCCGGAATACGGGCCGGTGGCGGGGTGCGCATAGATTTCGGTAAGTCCCTGGGGAAGATTCTCGATCAATCCGCGCAATCTCTTCGTGTCGAGCGCACCCGACCAGGCGAGGCCGAATACCTGATCGGGCACAAGCAGTCCCGCACGCCGCATCCGGCGGCGGACGAGCGTGGCCCAGGGGCGGGCGATATCGAACCGACCCGATCCCGGCTCGATCTGGTTCAGCACATCGCCGGGCTCGATCGGCGCACGAATCGCCTTCATCCCGTGGCGGCGGCCGACCGACAGGATGGTCGAAGCGATAGTCGGGTGCAGGTGAAAGTGCTTGTGCGCATTGACATGGTCGAGCGGCAGGCCCGTCGCGGCGAAACGCATGAACTGCGCCTCCACCTCTGCGCGGAGCTGTGCACGTGCAGCCGGTTTGGCAAATATACCGATAGCCGTGAGAACCATATCCCTTCTGAATTGACCTGAACCGTCCACCAGGTCGGGCAATTGCCCGGGCGGAAGTGCTGGGCGGCCTTCCACCAGCACGATGTGAAGACCGACGCCCAGGCCGGGCATGCTCCTCGCACGCGCTACCGCATCGTCCGCGGCGTCGCCGGTGACCATCAGGCTGGCGGCGGTGAGGATCCCATCGCGATGCGCACGCTCGACCGCATGGTTCACCTCAAGAGCGGCGCCGAAATCGTCGGCAGTGACGATTACGCGCTTCTGTCTGGAACCGATCGTGGCCAAGCTCAAACCCGTTCGTGTCGAGCGAGGTCGAGACGCATGTTCGAGCGGAGCAAGAAAGCCTCGACTGCGCTCGGCAGCGCCCCTCGACTGTGCTCGGGGCGAACGGGTCTCTGATCGCGCGCCTTTACGCCGCTTCCTTCCGCGCGCGCAGGAAGTTGAAGAACTCTACTCCCTCGCGCAGCCGCCGCTTCATCATATCGAAATCGCGCACCATCTCGCCAACAATCGCACCGATCTTGCGCGGGCGGAAATAGAAGCGTTTGTACATCTCCTCGACCTTGTCGAAGATCACCTTGGACGACAGGTGCGGATAGGAAAGCTGCGCGATCTGCGTTCCCCCATCGGTCAGCAGATGGTCGGATCCGTCGAACCAGCCATTCTCCACCGCCTGGTTGTAGAGGAAGGTGCCAGGATAAGGCGCCGCCAGGCTCACCTGGATCGTGTGAGGGTTGATCTCGATCGCGAAGCGGATCGTTTCCTCGATCGTTTCGAGTGTCTCGCCCGGCAGGCCCAGGATAAAGGTGCCGTGGATGACGATGCCGAGCTCGTGACAATCCTTCGTGAACCTCCGCGCAACGTCGACCAGCAAGCCCTTCTTGATATTGTGTAATATCTTCTGATTGCCGCTCTCATAGCCGACCAGCAGCAGTCGCAGCCCGTTCTCCTTGAGGATTTCGAGCGTTTTCCTCGGGACGTTCGCCTTGGCGTTGCAGCTCCAGCTAACCTTGAAGCCGGGCTTGCCGAAACCGAGCTCGCCCAGCGCACGCGCCAGATTCTCAATCCGGTCGTGGACGTCGGTCAGCGTGTCGTCGTCGAAGAAAATCTCCTTCACCTCCGGCATTTCGCGCAGGATATATTCGACCTCTTCGATCACCTTCGGAATTGAACGGAAGCGGTAATTATGCCCGGCGATCGTCTGCGGCCACAGGCAGAAGGTACAGCGGCTCTTGCAGCCGCGGCCGGTGTAGAAACTCACGTAGGGGTGACGGAGATAGCCACCGAAATATTTCTCGATCGTCAGGTCGCGCTTATAGACCGGCGAGACCATGGGCAGCACGTCCATGTCCTCAATCGTCGCGCGGTTCTTGTTGCGGACGAAGCTGCCGTCGGGGGCACGCCAAGTGATGCCGTCGACCTCCGCCAGCGGCTTTCCTGCCGCGACGTCGACGATCGTGAAGTCATATTCCTCCCGCGCGACGAAATCGATATCCGAGCTGGCGGCTAGGCTCTCCTCCGGCTGGACGGCTACTTTGGCGCCGACGAAGCCGATCAGCGCCTTGGGATTGCGCTCCTTGATCAGGCGCGCGGTACGAATGTCCTGCCCGAAGCTGGGTGTTGAGGTGTGGAGGATGATAAGATCCTTATCGTCCACCTCATGCTTGATGTCGTCCCAGCTCTGGTCGTGCGCGGGCGCGTCGATCAGCCGCGATCCTTCCACCATCGCCGCCGGCTGGGCGAGCCAGGTCGGATACCAGAAGCTCCGAACCTCGCGTTTCATCTGGTAGCGCGCGCCCGCGCCGCCATCATAGCCGTCGAAACTCGGCGCCTGGAGGAAAAGCGTACGCATCATCGGCCCTGCGACTCCGTTCCGGCGGCGATCCGCCCGTCTTTCTCCATTGTAAGGCGCGTGCCCCGCCAATCAACCGACCGGACCGTGTAACTTGCGACGAAAATCGCCAGAGAGAGGAAATCGCGCGCCGGCAGCAGCCATTTGGAAGCGGTCGAAGCGCTCGCAACGATGTCCACCATTGCCGTTGCCACGATCCTGGTCACCAAGGCGACGAGCGCGAGCGCTATCCCCGATGCGGGGTGCACCAGCGCCCCAATCATCGCGAGCGGAAGTGGGAAGGTGACCAACGTACCGGCGTAAGCCGCAGGGTGGGTCAGAGCGCGCACGGTCGCCGCCCAGCGCAGCTCGTGCCGCCACAAGGCGCGGAAGCTGTCTTCATCCGATGCGTGCGTGAGGAGCATCGGGGGGACGACGATATCGAGCCCCTGTTCCCGCACCGCCTGGCCGATCGCATGATCGTCGGCAAGGATATCGGCGAAGCGTGCGAAGCCCCCGATCGCCTCCAGCGTCGCGCGGCGTAGAGCAATGGTCGAACCCATGCACGCATCGCCGATCTGGCCGATCGCTGTGGCGAACGTCGCGTTAGGCAGGAATTGATAGCTGAGCCCCGCTGCGCACAGCCTTGACCAGAAGCCGGTGTCGCCGCGTCCACGATAGAGACAGGTGACCACTCCCACGCCCGGCCGGTCGAGCGCAGTGAGCAATTGCGAGAGATAGTCGTGCGGGACCGCCATGTCGCTATCGCTCAGCACGACCAGATCGTGCGCAATGCCCGCGCTCATGTTGATCAGGTTGGCGATCTTGCCATTAGTGCCGTGCAATGTGGGATCGATGACCAAATTGATCCGCGCATCCGGATAGCGGTGGCGCAATTCTTCTACCGCGGCGGCGGCGGGATCATCCTCGCGCTGCAGACCGCACAGCAGTTGGATCGAGCCATCATGATCCTGGCTAAGGAAGGTCTCCAGATTATCGGCGAGATTTGGTTCGCCGCCGTGGAGCGGCTTCAGGATAGTTACGGCGGTCTGCGACCTTAGGGTGGGGGATCGCGCCGCGAAGAAGCGGACCATCGTTGCGGCAGCAGCCAACATATAGGCGCACCCCATCGCCGCGAGTGCGAGGCACAGCCAACCGATGATGGAGAGGATGGTCACCTAGCTTCCGTTTCCGTCGATCGCGGCCCTAATCCGTAGAGCAGGTGGGTGGTGGGCAGCGGCTCACAGGCGGCATCTGTGTTGTCGGGTCAAGCAGCGCAGCGACGCCGTTGCAATTCGTCGAGCAGGCTTTCGATACGGGCGGCAAGGTCGGCCTTGGCCCCCTCATAGTCCGCAAGAAACCCCCGGATGGTCCAGTTGCGGGCATGTTCAAGTCCTGGTGCTCGGGCTGCTTCGTCGAAGGTGATCACGATATCCGGATGGGCAAGATCCTCAGGCACGAGCACGCGGGGCTGTTCGGCAAGCGGATCAATGCCATCGCGCTTCAATTTCGCGGTGAGCTCTGGGTTGACATGATCAACGACCGCCACGCCTCGCGACCGTGTATGCACCGCTACGTGGCGCTTCGCGGCCCACTGCTTCAGCATCTCACGGGCGATCGCGCTTTTAACCGTTCCGGCGGGGCAGACGAACAGAACATCGGGTACGGCGCAAGAGATCGCGGCGTGCGCCCCGCGCGTCAGCCAACCAACCGTAAGGGCCGCCACAAGACTACGCCGGTCTATCCCGCTTCTGTCGGGGAGAGGGAGAGGCGCACCGGGCACGCGGTGGGAATAGCATCCGTCCCCGTGCATCGCCAATCGCACTTTGCCGTTCGCCGCGGATAGGGATGACGCCTGCGGAACGAGCGGCTAGGCGGAATGCGTGAGCGACGATGTGACGCTGGTGACGGGCGTGTCCGGCTTCGTGGGGGCGGCGGTTGCGCGCGCGCTTGCCGCACAAGGTCGTCGCATACGCGGGCTGGCGCGATCATCGAGCGCGCGGACTAATCTCATCGATTTTCCGGGCGAGCTCGCCGAAGGCGACCTGCGCGATCTCCAGGCAGTGCAGCGTGCGATGAACGGGGTACGCCACCTGTTCCACGTCGCTGCGGATTATCGCATCTGGGCACCCGATCCCGAAGAGATCGTCCGCAACAACCGGCTCACCACCAGCAATATCATCGATGCCGCGATCGCCGCAGGCGTGGAGCGGATGATCTACACCAGCAGCGTTGCGACTTTGCTGCCCGATCCAAACGGGGCAGCAGACGAAAGCCGCGTTGCGCGGGCCGATCAGGTGGTCGGTGCGTACAAGCGCAGCAAGGTCGTCGCCGAGGAGCTTGTTCGCGCAGCGATAGTCGAGCGCAGCCTGCCGGCGGTGATCGTCCATCCCTCCACCCCAATCGGACCGCGCGACGTCAAGCCGACACCCACCGGTCGGATCATCGTCGAAGCGGCGAACGGGCGCATGCCCGCTTTTGTCGATACGGGATTGAACCTGGTCCACGTCGACGACGTCGCACAGGGGCATGTGCTGGCGTTGGAGCGGGGGCGAGTGGGGGAGAATTACGTGCTCGGCGGACAGGATGTGAGTCTCGCCCAGATGCTGGCGACGATCGCACGTCAGATCGGTCGCAAGCCCCCGACGATCCGTGTTCCACGCGCGCCGTTAATTCCACTCGCCTGGGCGAATGAGCAACTCGCCCGACTGCTGGGCTATGACCCCTTCCTGACGCTGGATGGGCTTCGTATGTCGGGGCACCATATGTTCTACAGCTCGGCCAAAGCGGAAGCGCAACTCGGCTATCGCGCCCGGCCATATGAGCAGGCCATCGCTGATGCGATCAACGGGTTCCGGAGCGCGGGGCTGGTCCGGTGATCGCAGTTGGCATCGCTGCCTTGTCGCTGCTGATCTGGGTGGGCTTGCTCGGCTCCGGCTTCTGGCGGGCGGACATCAATGACGCACGGGCCAGAAAAGCGGAGCCGTCGATATGGCCAACTGTCGTCGCGATCGTTCCCGCGCGGGACGAGGCCGATGTGATCGCACGCTCTATCGGAAGCCTTGCTGCGCAGGATTATCCGGGGTCTTTCTCGATCCTGTTGGTCGACGACAATAGCAGCGACGGCACCGCCGAGATGGCGCGCAAATTGGGTTCGGATCGCCTCACGATTCTGCCGGGCGCACCGCTCGCGCAAGGTTGGACGGGCAAATTATGGGCGGTGTCGCAGGGTGTCGCGGCGGCGGGCACGCCCGATTATATGTGGCTGACGGACGCGGATATTGAGCATGCGCCCGACACGTTGCGCGCGCTAGTCGGGATCGCGCAGGCAGGGGAGCGACGCCTCGTATCGTTCATGGCGAGGTTGCGCTGCGACACTCCGGCGGAACGGGCCTTGATCCCTGCCTTCGTCTTCTTTTTCCAGATGCTCTATCCGTTCGCGTGGGTGAACCGGCCGCGCGGCATTGGCGCGGCGGCTGGGGGATGTGTGCTGGTCAGACGCGATGCACTCGAAGCGGCGGGTGGCATCGCGGCGATCCGTGCCGCACTGATCGATGATTGCACGCTTGGTAGCTTGATCAAGCGCCAGGGGCCAATCTGGCTTGGGCTGACCAATCGATCGCGCAGCATCCGTCCCTATGACGGGGCAGGTCCGATCGCCGCCATGATCTCCCGCTCGGCCTATGCTCAGCTCGATTATTCGCCGCTGAAACTTATTGGCACAATCATCGGGCTCGCACTCGTCTATTTCGCTCCGCCTGTGCTGGCGTTGTTCGCGACCGGATGGGCACGATCGCTCGGCGCCGCCGCCTGGCTGCTGATGGCCGCGAGCTTTCAGCCGATGTTGCGCTTCTATCGTCGTTCGCCCTTATGGGGCTTGGCTTTGCCTGGCATCGCGGCTTTTTATGCGGGCTGCACGATCCTGTCGGCCTGGCAACACGGCCGCGGACGCGGCGGCATGTGGAAGGGGCGCGCGCAAGCGGCGGTGGGCCGATGAGCACGGACGTGGTCGATCTCGCTTCCGGCAAGGGGCATCGCGACGAGAATTTTCCCGTCGCTTCGGTCTTGCTTAAGCCTGAGCATCGCGGCCCGATCATGGCCTTCTACCGCTTTGCGCGAGCCGCCGATGATGTCGCGGATCATCCTACCGCCGATGCGCACGAGAAGCTTAGCCGGCTTGCGGACCTGCGGCGCGGACTGGAGGGTCAGGGCGCCCGAGAGGCTATGGCCCTCGCGCAGGTGATGCGGGAGTATGGGCTCGACGCCATCCACGCGCATGAACTGCTCGACGCGTTCGTGCTGGATGTGACGGTAAACCGCTATACAGATTGGGAGCATCTGATGGGCTATTGCCGTCTTTCGGCGATGCCGGTCGGCCGCTTCGTGCTCGACGTGCATGGTGAGGATCACGCGGTGTGGCCGCGATCGGACGCGCTGTGCGCGGCATTGCAGGTGATCAACCATCTGCAGGATTGCGCAAAAGATTATGCCGAGCTCGACCGCGTCTATCTAACCACGGAGGCGCTGGAAGCGAGCGGGGCGAGCATAGGCGATCTCGCGCATCAAAGCGCGACGCCTGCCTTGCTGCAGGCCATCCGGTCGATGGCAACGCGGACGTCGGATCTTCTGCGCGAGAGCGCGCCGTTTGCACGCGCGATCCGGGACCGCCGCCTGGCGGCGGAGGTGGCCATCATTCAGCGGCTTGCCGAAAGTTTGGTCGCACGGCTGTTGACGCGCGATCCGTTGAGCCAACGCGTCCATCACACGAAGGCAGAAGCGGGCTGGCTGGCGGCCGGTGCGCTGCTCGGGCAAGTCTTTGAGCGGCGCCGCTGATGAACCCCAACGCCACGCCTGGTGCGCTGCAGTCGCAGGTCTCAAGTAGTTCCTTCTATGCCGGAATGCGCGTCCTGCCCAAGGCGGAGCGGGAGGCGATGTACGCCATCTATGCCTTCTGCCGGGTGGTGGACGACATCGCTGATGACCAGATTGGCGACCGCGTTGAACGCGCGGTGGAACTAGACGCATGGCGGTCCGATATTGATGCGCTCTATTCCGGCCGCCCGCCCGGGCGCGCTGCTTTTCTGTCAAGGGCGCGAGAGCAATTCGACCTGAATCGTGCCGATTTCCATGCCGTGATCGACGGCATGGCGATGGACGTGGCACGCGACATTTGCGGGCCTGACGCTGATGAGCTCGACCTTTACTGCGATCGGGTCGCCTCGGCCGTGGGGCGGCTGTCTGTGCGCGTGTTCGGAATGGAGCGCGCGCCCGGCGAGCGGCTGGCGCATCATCTCGGCCGAGCGCTCCAGCTCACCAACATATTGCGGGATGTCGATGAGGATGCGGCGATTGGGCGCGTATATCTTCCGCGCGAGTTGCTCGACCAAGCGGGCATCGCGCTGACCAACCCTATCGAGATTATTAGCGATCCAGGCATCGATCGCGTCGCGCGCGAACTCGCGAGGCAGGCGCGCACGCACTACGATGCCGCGATTGGGCTTTTGAAGCAACGCCCGCGCGGCCGTTTGCTCGCGCCGCGCCTGATGGCGGCCGCCTACAGCAAGGTGCTTGCGCGGATGGAGGCGCAAGGTTGGAGCCCACCACGCCAGCGTGTGCGCGTATCCAAGCCGGCTCTGCTCTGGATTATGCTGTGGCTAAGCCTGACGCGGTGAAATTCAACCGAGCTATCGTAGTCGGCGCCGGGCTAGCCGGGCTTTCGGCTGCAGTTGCGCTGCGTCGGAAGGGGGTTGACGTATGCGTCTTTGAGGCGGCGGCACAGGCTGGCGGCAGGTGTCGTTCCTATCACGATCCGCAACTCGGCATGACGATCGACAACGGCAATCATCTTGTCTTGTCGGGCAATCAGGCGGTGGCGCGGTTTCGGAAGGCAATCGGTGTAAAAACACCGTTGGCGGGCCCCAGAGAGGCTGCCTTCGCTTTCCGCGATCTGCGTGACGGGCAGAGCTGGACGATACGCATTAATGACGGCCGATTGCCTTGGTGGGTATTGTTTGCTGATCGTCGCGTGCCGGGTACGCGACTGCGCGACTATATCTACGTATCGAAGCTCAAAGACCTGGTTGCCAATTCCGTCGAAGACAATATCCGCCTCGAAGGGCCGCTCTGGGAAAAATTGCTCGAGCCCGTACTCCTGGCAGTGCTCAACACGCCGCCGGCCCGCGGGGCTGGCCGGCTGGTTGGCAACGTCGTGCGTGAGACGCTCGGGCGCGGCGGCAAGGCGATGCAGCCGCGTATTGCGGAGCCCACTTTGGCCGCCGCGTTCATCGAGCCCGCGCTCGCCTGGCTGGAAGCAAACGGCAGCGGAGTGCTACTCAACCAGCGCCTGGAAACGATCGGCTTTCCCGCGGGGGAATGCGCTACGCTCGATTGGGGGCGGGGGCCGGAACCGATCGATGCCGATACGGCGGTGATCCTCGCTGTCCCGCCGTGGGTGGCAACCAGTCTGGTCCCTGGCCTGAAGGCGCCCGATAAATTTCATTCGATCGTCAATGCTCACTATGCCTGCGCACCGCCGCCTGGTGTTCCATCCATGCTGGGCGTGCTTGGCGGCATGGCGGAGTGGCTGTTTGCATTCCCCGATCGAATATCCGTCACGGTCAGCGCTGCAGACCGCGTCGTCAATCGCAATCGCGAAGATCTGGCGCGTACCTTCTGGGCTGACATCCAGGCAGCCTATGGTTTCAAAGCCGAGATGCCGCGCTGGCAGATCGTCAAGGAGAAGCGCGCGACCTTTTCGGCGACGGTCGAACAGGATTGCCGCCGCCCCGGCGCCGCTACCTCCTGGCCGAACCTGTTCCTTGCCGGGGATTGGATCCAGACAGGCCTACCCGCGACAATTGAAGGTGCTTTACGCTCGGGTGAAACCGCGGCGGCACTGGTGATGGGCACCGGAAGGCATTAACGAAGCGCTATGCAGGTTTCGATCGATCCCGGTCTGGCTCACGATCCGCTTGCGGTGCTTGATCAGGTGGTGGAGCGCGCCGCCGCAGCGTTGGCGAAGCAGCAGCGGCCCGATGGGCACTGGGTATTCGAGCTCGAAGCCGACGCGACCATCCCCGCCGAATACGTCCTGCTGCGCCATTATCTCGGCGAACCCGTTGATGCGGTACTGGAGGCCAGGATCGGCCGCTACCTACGGCGTATCCAGTCGGCGGAACATGGCGGCTGGCCATTGTTCCATGAGGGGGCATTCGACGTCAGCGCGACGGTGAAAGCCTATTTCGCGCTCAAGATGATCGGCGACTCCATCGATGCGCCACACATGGTCCGCGCGCGGGAAGCAATCCTTGCGGCGGGCGGCGCGGAGACCGTCAACGTTTTCACGCGCATCCAGCTTGCGCTCTACGGCGCAGGTTCATGGAACGCGGTGCCGGTGATGCCGCCCGAACTCATCTTCGCGCCACGCTGGTTTCCGATCCATTTGTCCAAAACCAGTTACTGGGCGCGTACAGTGGTGGTGCCTTTGCTGGTGTTGGCGACGCTCAAGCCGCTCGCGCGCAACCCGCGCGGGGTGCGTGTCGACGAGCTGTTCAGCGGCCGGCCCGCACCGGTTGGCAGCAAGGCGGACAATATCCGATGGTGGTGGCGCGCTGGGTTCGTCGGCCTCGATCATTTGCTTCGGCGAACGCCATGGATCTGGCCCAAGGCCTCGCGCGAGCGGGCGATCCGGGCGTGCGAACAATGGGTGGTCGAGCGGCTCAACGACGTGGATGGGCTCGGCGCCATCTATCCCGCCATGGCCAACAGCGTGATGATGTTCGATGCGCTCGGTTATACTCCAGATCATCCGCACCGCGCCATCGCACGAGAGTCGGTCGAGCGGCTGCTAGTGCTGCGCGAGAAGGATGACGAAGCTTACTGCCAGCCGTGCGTCTCACCCATCTGGGATACCGCGTTGGCCGCGCATGCGATGTTGGAAGCGGGCGGTGACGTGGCGGAGCAGCGTGCCGATGCGGCGCTCGATTGGCTGAAGCCCCGGCAAGTGCTGGAGGTGAAAGGCGACTGGGCGGAGGTGAAGCCCGACGTGCGACCCGGCGGCTGGGCCTTTCAGTATAATAATGATCATTACCCCGATCTCGACGATACCGCCGTCGTGGTGATGGCGATGGATCGGGCGCGGGGCAGGGCCGGCCAAACTTATGACGAAGCGATCGATCGCGGCGCCGAATGGGTCAACGGATTGCAGAGCCGCGGCGGAGGCTGGGGCGCTTTCGATGCCGACAACAGCTACCACTATCTGAACAATCTGCCTTTCGCCGACCACGGCGCTTTACTTGATCCGCCAACCGCCGATGTGAGCGCGCGTTGCGTGTCGATGCTGGCGCAACTGGGTGAGCCGCTCGACAGCCTGCGCATGCAGGCGGCGATCGGCTATCTGGCCGCCGAGCAGGAGGCGGACGGAAGCTGGTTCGGCCGCTGGGGCGTGAATTATATCTACGGCACCTGGTCGGTGCTGTGCGCGCTCAATGCCGCTGGATTGCCGCCGACCCACCCGATGGTGGCGAAGGCCGTTGCCTGGTTCAAGCGCGTCCAGAATGCCGACGGGGGCTGGGGCGAGAGTTGCGACAGTTATGATCTCGCCCGCAAGGCGCATTGCCCCGCTCCCTCCAATGCCTCGCAAACGGCGTGGGCGCTGCTCGGGCTGATGGCGGCCGGCGAGGTGGACTCCCCAGCAGTCGAACGTGGCATCGCCTGGCTGGCGGCCCATCAGGAGGCCGACGGCCTCTGGGGGCAGGAGCATTATACCGGTGGCGGTTTCCCCCGCGTTTTCTACCTGCGCTATCACGGCTATTCGAAATACTTCCCGCTCTGGGCAGTCGCGCGCTACCGCAATCTGAAGCGCGGTAACGCCACGCAAGTGGCGTGGGGCATGTGACAATTTTAATTGCGACCGGCCTGCGCCGCGAGGCGCGGCTAATGGCAGGGCCGGGCGTGACGGTAATCGCCGGTGGGGGCGATGCGGGGCGCCTGGAGCGCGAGCTGGAGGTGCTGGCGGGATCCGCAACTGCAATACTGTCGAGCGGGCTTGCGGGGGCGCTTGATCCTTCGTTGAAGGTTGGGGATGTGGTGATTGGAGAGTGCTCCGTGCCTCTCCCCTCAACCGTTCTCCCCGAGCGAAGTCGAGACTCTTCTTCGAGCGAAGTCGAGAAGAAGCCTCGGCTGCGCTCGGCAGCGCCCCTCGACTGCGCTCGGGGCGAACGGGAGTTAGCATTGGCTGACCGGCTCAAGCAGCTTATCCAAGGCGCTAGAATGGGAATGATTACTGGCAGCGACTACCCCTTCGCCACCGCTGAGATGAAGGCGGACCTGTTTGCTGAATCCGGCGCCCTCGCAGTCGACATGGAATCGCACGTCGCGGCGTGCGTAGCAAAGCGGCACGGGCTGCCGTTCGCGGCTCTACGGGTGGTTTCCGACGCCGCGGATACCACGCTTCCGCCCGCTGCGCTGGCGGGCATGCGTCCGGACGGCGGAATCGCGATTGGCGCGGTCATTGCCTCGCTGGTTCAGAACCCGGCCCAACTGCCGGCGTTGATCCGCACCGCGCGCGACGCGGAAAAAGCCTTCCGTGCCTTACGCCGCGTTCACGACACGCTTCGCTGCTTTGGGATCGGCGGCCTTGATTCTGGCAAGCTCGCGCTCGACATGGCTTGAATAGACGTCCTCCGCCGGGCGTGCTCTGCTGAGATCGATATCCTGTGCCAACGGACCTTCGGTACGCACGCCCTTGCGTGCGACGTTCATCATCTTGAACGGATGGCGGATCGCATCGGTCGCGGCGGTGCCTTCAAAGCCGCAGTGAACCATGCAGTCGGCGCATTTCTCATATTTGCCGACGCCATATTGGCCCCATTCGGTGCCTTCCATCAGCTCCTTGAAGGTCGCGACATAGCCTTCACCGAGTAAGTAACAGGGCTTTTGCCAGCCGAAGACGGTACGCAACGGCATCGACCAAGGCGTGCATTCGTAGCTCTGGTTGCCGGCGAGGAAGTCGAGGAAGAGCGGCGAGTTGGTGAAGCTCCACGCCTTTCCGCCATTGCCGCGGCGGAACACGTCGCGGAAGAATTGCTTGGTCCGCTCGCGATTGAGGAAATGCTGCTGATCCGGCGCGCGCTCATAGGCATAGCCCGGCGACAGCGTGATCTCTACGCCTAACGCCTCCATCTGGTCGAAGAACGCCGCCAGACGCGCTGGGTCGGCCCCGTCGAAAATGGTGCAATTGATCTGGACGCGGAAGCCGCGCGCCTTGGCGATCTCGATCGCCTCATAGGCGATGTCGTACGTGCCGTCTTGGCTCACCGCCTCGTCATGCATACCCCGATCGCCGTCGAGGTGGATCGACCAGGTGAAGAAGGGCGAGGGCTCGTAATCGTCGATCTTCTTCTTGAGCAGCAGCGCATTAGTGCAGAGGATGACGAACTTCTTCTTGGCGATATAGCCCTTCACGATGCGCGGCATGTCGCGGTGGAGCAAGGGCTCGCCGCCCGCGATCGACACGGCGGGCGCCCCGCATTCGTCGATCGCCTCCATGCACTGCTCGTAGCTCAGTCGCTGGTTGAGGATCGGATCGGGATAATCGATCTTGCCACAGCCCTTGCAGGCGAGATTGCAGCGGAACAGCGGCTCCAGCATCAACACAAGCGGATATTTGCCGCCCTTGAAGTGCTGGCGGACGGTGTAGGCACCGATTCGGGCGGTGACGGCGAGTGGAAGTCCCATCGATCAGCCTTTCCTACGCCACTGCAACCTGTGCGCGGGGGCGTCTTAGCGCCGAAGGCAGGCTGAATGCCATCTTCTCCTGAACCCCGTCGAGGTTGGAAACCTCAACCCGGCGCACGCGCGCGATCGCGGCGATGACGCTGTCGACCAACTCGTCCGGGGCCGAGGCGCCTGCGGTGATGCCGATTGCGCTGGCGCTCTCAACCCAGTGGGGCTCGACGCCGTCGCCGTCGTCGACCAAATAGCTGGGCACGCCCATTTCCTCGCCGATTTCGCGCAGGCGGCTCGAGTTGGAGCTGTTGCGCGCACCGACGACGATCAGCACGTCGCTTGCACGGGCCAGGTCGCGCACCGCGGTTTGGCGGTTCTGCGTCGCATAGCAAATGTCGGCGACATCAGGACCGACCACATCATCGAACCGCTCCTCCAGCGCTGCGATCACTCCCCGCGTGTCGTCGACGCTCAATGTCGTCTGCGTGACGTAGGCGATAGGGGTGGACGCGGGCAGCGGAAGGGCGGCAACATCCTCAGGAGTCGAAACTAGATGGATCGGCGCGTTAATCTGCCCCATTGTCCCGATCACTTCGGCATGACCGGCATGGCCGATCAGCACGATGGTGCGGCCTGCGCGCGCATAGCGCCGACCCTGGACGTGGACCTTCGTAACGAGAGGGCAGGTAGCGTCGAGTACGGGCAGGCCGCGTGTCTTGGCATCGTCCTGAACCGATCGGGCGACCCCGTGTGCGCTGAACACCGTATGCGCACCTGCGGGGATCTCTGACAATTCCTCCACGAAAATCGCGCCTTTGCGACGCAATTTATCGACCACGTGGCGATTGTGGACGATCTCGTGCCGCACATAGACGGGCGCACCATAGAGCTCGAGCGCCCGCTCCACGATGTCGATCGCGCGGACCACGCCAGCGCAGAACCCGCGCGGGCTGGCCAGGAGAACCTTCAATGGTGGCTGCTGTTGATCCGTCAAGATATCAACCCTCCCGCCAGGCGCATCAGCGCGTCCGACTTAATTACCGATTGGTCCACATGCAAATGGGCAAGGGTCCAAAACATGCCCTATTCCGCCGTTCAGGCTCCGTTCGTCGCAAGTGGACCACATTCGCCGCATCGACTATTCCGCCCTCACGCTGAACGGAGCCTGTGCCCTTGCGAACTCTTGTTGTCGCTGCCGCCGTCCTGCTCTTGCCCGCAGCCCCGCTCATTGCGCAGGCCCAAGACCCCGCCCGCGCGACCGTACAGGCGCTCGATGACGGGCTTCTTTCGATCATGAAGGCGGGCAAAGCCGCGGGTGTTGCCGGGCGTTCGGCACGGATCGCACCGGTGGTCGACCGCGCGTTCGATTTGCCGCTGATGACGCGGCTGGTGGTGGGGCAGGCCTGGAACACGATGTCACCTGCCGATCAGACGGCGCTGGTTGCAGCTTTCCGCAGGATGACGATTGGCCAATATGCGCGTAATTTCGATGGTTGGTCCGGCGAAGCTTTCACGATCGCGCCGCAAGTCGAAGAGCGGGGCGGGGACAAGTTGGTTCGCGCCACCCTTAGCGGGTCTGGGGCGCCGGTCGCTATCAGCTATCGGCTTCGCCAGAGCGGCGGCCAGTGGAAGATTATCGACGTCTTCTACAAAAACGCGATCAGCCAACTCGCCACGCGGCGTGCCGACTTCGCTTCGGTGCTCGCCTCCGGCGGCCCCAAGGCGCTGATCGCGCATCTCGACCAACTCGCGACGAAAGCCAACGATTGATCTCGGCCGATTCGCCGCCGCAACCGCCGATAGTGATGGTCGCGCCGCCTGTGGTGGTGCCGACGATCGTCCCGCCACCCGTGGTAGCGCAGGAGTCAGGCACTACTCCACGGCACATTCGCCATGCGCCCGGCGATCCTCTCGAAAAATTCAACCGTAACATGTACGCGATTCATCAGAAGCTGGATCGCGCAGTCTTTCGGCCTGCTGCGATGGGCTACAAGAACGGCGTACCTAAGCCCCTCCGGTTGGGTTTGCGCCACTTCTTCAGCAACCTGAGCGAACCCCTGATTTTCGCCAATTTCGTGCTGCAGGCGAAGCCCAAGAGCGCGATCCGCACATTGGTGCGCTTCCTGATCAACTCCACGATCGGCCTCGGCGGAACGATCGACGTTGCCAAAGGCAAAGCGTTCGAGCTGCCGCATCAGCCCAACAGCTTCGGTGATACGCTGGGCTTCTATGGTGTGAAGCCGGGTCCCTATATTTTCTTGCCCTTCATTGGCCCCACCGATTTGCGGGATTTTCTCGGCGGTCAGGCCGAAGGGATGGCGCTGCCGCTGATCGTCGGCAAACCCTTTGACCAGATCGAATATCAGGTGACCAAGGCGGTGATTACCGGTCTCGATTTGCGTGCCGAGACGGACGCCGATCTTCGCGCGCTGCTCGACGACGCGCTCGATCCTTATGCGACGTTGCGCTCAGTCTACCTGCAGGATCGCGCAGGTGAGATTGCTGCGCTGAAAGGCAAGGCGGCCGATGTCTCCTTGCCGGGCGGCGCCCTGGAGGACCCCGCCGCCGGAGCTGGGCATGGGCCGTCCTCCGCCACACCGGAATTGCAGGAGCCGCTTGCCGATCCCGCGGCCCAGCCCGCGCCATCCGCGCCGAAAGCTTCCGCCGCTCCCGAACTGCAGGATCCTCTGGCGGATCCCGCCACACCTAAGACCGATGCGCCTTCCGGGGCGGCCCCAGGAGCGCAGGCTCAAAGATAAGCGCACAGATCAGGGTCCAGATAAGGGAGATCATCAATATTTTGCCCATGCTGGCGGTGCCCGGATGGTGAGAGAGCCACAGACTGCCGAAGGCGGTACCCGTGGCGCAGGCGCTGAACAGGATCGCACGGGCGAGGCTGGATTGCAGCAAGGCGGTCGCGCCGCCGCGCCAGGCCATTACGAAGTAGATATGGAAGGCCACACCGACCCCGAACAGCAAGGGAAAGGCGATGATGTTGGCGAAATTGATTGGCTGGCCGATCAACACGCACGTTCCAAGGGTCAGAAAGATCGACAGGATCACGGGCGCCAACGTGAAAGCGACCTCGCGCAGGTCGCGTAATACCGCCAACAGCAGCAAGCTCACCGCCGCGAAGGCAATCACGCCCGCCTGGACGAAAGCGCCGGCGACAGTGGAAGCGGCTGCCTGGGTGGCCACCGGCAGTCCTGAGATGGAGGGGGCGACGCGGGCTACCGCGGTACGGAAGCGCCGGATTGTGGCATTGTCATTGGCATTGCCAGCGGGAAAAAGCTGGAGCCGCGCGCGTCCGTCCGGCGTCGTCCAGTCGCGGATGAGTGTGGACGGAAGCGTTGCACGCGAAATGGGCTGAGCCTGTAGCGCCAAGCGAATCTGATCGAGCATGATGTTCAGTGGCTGGATCAGTCGAGCTTGAACTGACGCCCGCTGCACCGGATTGGCGTCTGCAAGCCGCTCGAAAGCTGCGGCAAGATGGCGGGCATTCTCGTGCGGCCGGTCTGGATTGGTTCCTGCGACCGTGCGCAGCTTAGCGGCGGCGGCGCGGAGTGCGGCCACGACCCGCCCATCCGATGCGGGCGGCGCGACATCGAACGGGTTGAGCGTTAGATCGAGCAGTGTGGACGCATCCTGAATCGCCGCAATCTTGGGTGCCTGATCAGTGGGCACGAAGCTGTCCAACGAGACGACTTGCTTGACCTCTGGCAGCGCCTCCAGCCGCCGCGTCAGCCGCGCTGCTGCGGCTTGGTTAGGCGCGAGTACATCGATCACATTGGGCGTGCGGTCGGGGTCACGCGTCAGATCCGCCAGCGTGCGCATTGCGGGCGCCCGCGGGTCGCGCAGGTGGAGCGGATTGAAGTCGAACACCACCCAGGGCAGCGCGGCAATGCTTGCGATCATCGAGAAGCCGAATGTCCACAGCACCCACGAACGGCGGTGTTCCAGCCAATGTTCAGCGGGCGCCAGCGCGGAAAAGCCGACCTCGCGGTTCGGTACGGACGGGCGCAGCAGCATGACGAGCGCGGGCAGCAGAGTGACGCTGCAGCCGAGCGCGATGACCATGCCAAGGCCCGCGATCACACCCAGCTCAGCTATGCCGATATAGGCCGTGGGCAGGAAAGCGCCGAAGCCGAGAAAGATTGCACCAGCCGCCAACAGCAGTGGCGCGCCGAGCGCATCGGCCGCACGCCGCAATGCCACCTCGGCGGTATTACCGTCAGCCCGTTCGGCATTGAAGCGCACGCAGATCTGAATGCCGAAGTCGATGCCCAGACCGACAAATAGCGGAATGAAAGCGACCGAAATCAGGTTGAGCCGGCCTACCGCGAGCAGCCCCACGGCGGTGGTGACGATCAGCCCGACGACGATAGTTGCGACGATGGCACCAACGAGTCGCCATGACCGCGTTGCGAGCCATAATGTGCCCACCATAGCGAGCAGCATCACCACTCCGACAAGCGCGATGTTGTCCTGCAACGTTGCGAATTCCTCGTCAGCGAGTGGAACCTCGCCCGTCAGCCGCACGCTCACACCATGTGCTGGGTCCAACCCCAGAGTCGCGGCGTCCGCACGGACCGCCTCGGCTGCAGCCTCGCCCGGCATTAGTGCGCCATGATTGAGCACAGGCTGCGCCAGGATCAGCCGCCGTTCGGGCGGGACGAGACCGCCCTCGGCAAACAGCTTCTGCCAGGAAAAGAAGGATGGCTTACCGGCAAGCGTTTGTTCGGTGAGCTGGGTGAGCGCCTGCATCGGCCTGTCGATCTGCGAGAAATTCACCGATCCCACCTGGACGCCGTCCAGCATGGTCGACAGCGCGCCCGCTACGCCGCGTAGCGAAGGATCGGCCGCGAGGGGGCCCAGTAATGGTTGCGCCTTGATCAGATCGGCAGTGGTGCGCTGTACGTCGGCGAGCGGCTGAAACAGCAGGCCCTCGCGCGCGAAAAAATCGCCGCCATCGGGGCGGCTGACGCGGCGGAAATGTGCCTTGTCCGTCTCCATCCGCGCGGCGAGCCTTGCCGCAGCATCCTCGGCCAGCTCAGGCGTCTGGCCGTCAATGACGATCAGCATCGAATCCGCGAGTTGCGGAAAGGCGCTTTCCATCGCGCGTTCCTGCTGCCGCCACGCAACGGTGGGCGAAATCAGCGCCGCGGTGTCCGTCGTCATCTCGAAGCGCGTCGCCGCCACTGCGAGGGCGAGCAGAGCGAGAAACAGACTCAGACCTAGCGTCAGCCACGGCCGCGCGAGGCTCGCGCCCACGATGCGTGGAACGGGTGATCTCATCGGCCGCTAGCGGCTGGACCCGAGGGACCGAGGAAGTAGCGCATCCTCAACCGTATCGTCGTATCAAGCGCGACCGTGAATACCGCGTCCGCCCATTTGGGCGGTCCGAGCCCGATCGGCGCGTCGTTGGAGAAGCCGACACCCTCCTTCGGAATACCAAACAGGGCGCGATCGACGCGGTGATTATCGTTCTCGTCGTGGAAGGCTTGCACGGCGTAGCGGCCCGGTGGCACGTCTCGGACGAGGACGATGGTCTTACCGGTCCGTGCGACAGCGTCGCCAGAATAAGGGCAATCATCCTTGAGGAAGCGGTCCTGCGGACAAACGTCGACGTGCACGTGGCCGCGCGCATTGCGGATATTGTCGATCTCGGCGGTCAGCGTGGCGGCAGAGGCAGGCATGGTGCCGAGCATCAGAATGGCGAGCAGCCACGCCTTACACCGCATCGCACAAGCTTGACACGTCATTATGTCGGAGAGCTGAGAGGACGGTGGATGTGATGCCGTCTGCGTCGAGGCCGGCTTCGGCATATTGGCGTTCGGGTTTGTCCTGGTCCTGGAAC
>Ga0207647_10001092_pt1 | contig 20917 bp, 11 predicted proteins | sample KBSCornC2_FD_184295 | JGI IMG/M metagenome (GOLD analysis project Ga0207647, IMG submission 184295) | Corn rhizosphere microbial communities from Kellogg Biological Station, Michigan, USA - C2 (SPAdes) (version 2) | ecosystem: Host-associated > Plants > Roots > Rhizosphere ... | reverse complement strand
GGACGAAACCAATCGTGCCGAACCGGATGTCAGGGCCGGCCTCACGCAGTACGGCACGCTGTTCCACTACGGCGTCGTGCCGTTCAAGGATTCCAACGCACTGATCAACGGGCAATACGACATAACGCCCAACGTGCAGTTCTACGCGTACGGACATTTCGGGCGGCGTGAAGGCACGCCGTACGACTTTTACCGCTACGGACTCAATACGACCCATCCGAAAAGTCCATGGCTGGCCATCAGCCCTTATCCGGACGGGTTCCTTCCGCACGAGCGCGGTGTCTCGACCGACAATGCCCTGGTCGCCGGGTTGCGGGGAGCGATCGACGGCTGGAATTGGGACGTCAGTGCGAATACTGGCGGCAACCGCGTTTCCTATGCGACGGAAAACACCACCAACTTCGCGATGCTGGCGGACCTCGGCACCAGCCCGACCGAGTTCCACGACGGCATCCTGCGCGCGAAGCAGCAAACTTTCGACATCGACATCTCCAAGCCGCTGGACGTGAGCTGGTTGTCGCATCCATTGAACGTGGCGTTCGGTACGCAGTGGCTGCGGCAGAGCTACAGCGTGGCGCCCGGCGACTTGGGTTCCTACTACATCAGCACGACGCACGCCGATGCGACCGGCGGCGCGCAGGGCTTTGCCGGCTGGTCGCCGGCCGACGCCATTTCGGTTTCGCGCCACAGCCTGGCCGAGTACGTGCAGTTGGAATCAAACCTCACCGACGCCTTCGACATGTCGCTGTCGGCCCGCCATTCGAACTACTCGGACTTCGGCAGCAACACTTCCTACGCGGTGTCGGGCCGCTACGAGTTCAACAAGGCCTTTGCGTTGCGCGGCACGGTTTCGACCGGGTTCCGCGCGCCGACGCTGGGCCAGGAACACTACTTCGAAACCTCGTCGACATCATTCGGCGCGGGCAACAACCTCGGCTTGCCGGAAGGCATCTACCTGCGCGGCATCGTGCCTTCGACCATGCCGCTGGCGCGCCTGCTGGGCGGCGAACCGTTGAAGCCGGAGAAGGCCAGGAACTACACGATCGGTGCGGTGTGGACGCCCAACAATGCCTTCACTGCGACGCTGGACCTCTACCAGGTCACGGTGGACAATCGCATCGCATTGTCCAGCACCATTCCGCTGACGACGCCCGCAGTGCTGGCCTACCTCGCTAGCAATGGTGTCACGACTCCGGGCTACAGCGGCTTCAACTATTTCACCAACGCGGGGACGGTGCGTTCGCAGGGCATCGACCTGGTCATGACGTACCGCTCGGACTTCGGCAATGCGGGCAGCCTGATGACCACGCTCAGCGCCGATTACCACAAGAACAAGGTCACGAAGGTCGAGCCGAACCCTGCGATCCTCGACTCGCTGGGCGTCAATTTCCAGCGCCTCAACCGCAACGCCATCAAGGGCCTGATGGCCGACGCCGCGCCGCGCAGCAAGTTGATCCTCGACGAGCGCTACGACATCGGCAACTGGGAATTCGGCGGCACGCTGACCCGTTACGGTTCGGTCACCGATTACAGTTCCACGAGCTACCTCTTCGACCAGGTCTACTCGCCCGAATGGGTGCTGGACCTCAACGCGAACTACTTCCTGGACAACTGGACCTTCACGCTGGGCGGCGACAACGTGCTCAACAACTATCCCGACCGGACCCGCGCGGACCAGAACACCAACGGCGTGTTCCCGTATTCGCAGCTCTCGCCGTTCGGATTCAGCGGCGCGTATTTCTACACCAAGATCTCGTATCGCTGGTAGGTGCGTGCGTGGCATGTTGACGGGCCGGCGCAGCGAAGCGGCTCGCGCGATGGAGAGGGTTCGATGAAATCGTTCCGCAGTTTGTTCCCGGTTGCCGCGGTTGCATTCACCGCGGCCGTCTTCGCGGCCAGCGCGCCGGTGCCCGCATCGTCGGCGTTGCAAGCGGCCGACGCCAGTCTCGCCAAGGTGTACGCGTCGACCAATACGATCAATGGATTCCCGCCCGCACTGAGACCCGCCGACCTGGTGTTGCGCGACGCGACCATCGCGACGCTCGATCCGCTGCAGCCGGAAGCGCAGGCGCTCGCGATCCGCGACGGCCGGATCCTGGCGGTCGGGGGCGATGAATCGATTTCCCGTTACATCGGCGAGCAGACGAAAGTGCTGGACCTGCACGGCGCGTTCGTGACGCCCGGTTTCATCGAAGGCCACGGGCATTTGCTGGACACCGGCGAATCGCTGATGCAGATCAACGTCGGCAAGGCGAGGAATTGGGACGGCGTGGTGGCGATGGTGAAAGCCGCGGTCGCCAAGGCGAAACCCGGCGAGTGGATCGTGGGTTTCGGCTGGCTGGAGAGCAAATGGAACCACGCGCCTCAGCCGAATTTGAATGGCCTGCCGCTGCCGACAAGCTTGAACGCAGCCTCGCCGAACAATCCCGTATTGCTGACGACCGCGAGCTACCACGGTCTCTACGCCAACGCGCTCGCGCTGAAGCGGGCCGGCATCACCGACAAGACGCCCGACCCCGTGGGCGGCACCATCGTGCGCGACGCGCAAGGCCACGCGATCGGCATGCTGAAGGACACTGCGGCTGATCCGGTGTATGCCGCGTACCAGAAATACCTGAAAGGATTGCCGCCGGCCGAACAGGCGGCACGCCGGGAGAAGGCGTTGCAGCTTGCGGTGCAGAACGAGGTCAGCAAGGGCATCACCAGTTTCGTCGACCAGGGTGAAAGCTTCGAAACCATCGACTGGCTGAAGCAGCAGGTCGCGAAGGGGGTCGCGGATGGAACCTTCCCGCTGCGTCTGTACGTCAACGTCGGCGTGCTGGACGTCGCGAGCCTCGACAAGAACCTCGCGAAATACAAGGCCATCGGCTACGCCGACAATCATTTCACCGTGCGCGGCGTGGGCGAGGATGTTTCCGACGGCGCATTGGGCACGCGCAGCGCGTGGTTCCTCACGCCCTACAGCGATGCGCCGAACATCACCGGCAAGAACGTCACGCCGATGAGCGACCTTGCACAGATCGCGCGCATTGCCGCGCGCGACGGCTTCCAGGTTTCGATCCACGCGATCGGTGATCGCGCGAACCGCGAAGTGCTGGACCTGTACCAGAAGATCTTCGAGGAAGATCCGGGCGCGCATGCGCTGCGCTGGCGCATCGAGCACGCGCAGCACCTGAATCCCGCCGACATCCCGCGCTTCGCCGAACTGGGCGTGATCGCGTCGATGCAATCCATCCACACCTGCTCGGATGCGCCCATGGTGGTGCCGCGCCTCGGCGAGCAGCGTGCGAAAGAGGGCGCGTACGTGTGGAAGAAGCTGATCGACAGCGGTGCGATCGTGCTGGACGGCACCGACACGCCGGTCGAGGACACCAACCCCATCCCGGTGTTTTATTGCGGCGTCACCCGCGCCTACGACCACGGCAGGAAGACGTTTTTCCCGGCCGAGGCCAAGACGCCGATGCAGGAACTGAAGTCGTACACCTGGAACAACGCCTACGCGATGTTCGAGGACCACGAGCTGGGTTCACTGACGCCCGGCAAGCTGGCCGACATCGACGTGTTCTCAGGCGACCTTTTGACGATGCCGGCGAACGACATCCTGCGCACGCGCGTGCTGTACACCATCATAGGCGGCAAGGTCGTGTACACGCGGCCGGGTGCCGACAAGTGGCGCAAGGGCCAGCAATTCGACGCGATGCCGGAATTCGATCACGCCGAGTGAGGGGCAATGCACACGGTTGAGTTTGCCGGGATGCCCGAGAGCTTTTTGACACGGATAGAAGCGAATCAAATCGGATAAGGGCTGTCAATCCGGGTTCATCCGTGTTGATCCGTGTCGAGGCTGCTCCGTATCGGGTCCCTGAGGAATTCGAAAGCGATGCACGTACTTGTTCTCGGCAGCGGCGTGATCGGGGTGAGCAGCGCGTGGTATCTGTCGCGTGCGGGCTTCGATGTGACGATTGTCGATCGCGAACCCGGTCCGGCGCTGGAAACCAGCTTCGCCAATGCCGGGCAGATCTCGCCCGGTTACGCGGCGCCGTGGGCCGCACCCGGCGTGCCGCTGAAGGCGTTGAAGTGGCTGTTTTCCCGTGACGCGCCGTTGCTGATCAGGCCTGGACTCGATCCACGCCAGTACCTCTGGCTGCTGCAGATGTTGCGCAACTGCACGGCAAAACGTTACGCGACCAACAAGGCACGCATGCTTCGGCTGGCGCGCTACAGCGCGGGATGCCTCAACGAACTCGCAGACGAACTCGGCATCGATTACGAAGCCCGCAAGCTTGGCACGCTGCAACTGTTCCGTACGCAAGCGCAGCTGGACGGCGCCGGCAGCGACATCGCCGTGCTCGAACAGTTCGGCGTGCCGTATGAATTGCTCGATCGCGCAGGCATCGTGAAGGTCGAACCCGCGCTGGTGGAAGTCGCGGATCAGTTCACCGGCGCGCTGCGATTGCCCGAGGACCAGACCGGTGATTGCGCGCTGTTCACGCACCTGCTGGCCGAGCGCGCGAAGGCGGCGGGCGTCGAATTTCGTTTTGGTGCAACAGTGGAAGCGCTCGAAGCTTCCGGTGACCGAATCATTCGTGCGCGCGTCGATGGCGAAGTCGTGCGCGCGGACAAGTACGTGCTGGCATTGGGCAGCTACACGCCGCGCTTGCTCGCGCCGCTGGGCATCCGGTTGCCGGTGTATCCGCTCAAGGGCTATTCGCTGACCGTGCCGATCACCGATGCAGCGATGGCGCCCGTGTCCACGGTGCTCGACGAAACGTACAAGGTCGCGGTGACGCGCTTCGATCAGCGCATCCGCGTCGGCGGTACCGCGGGCGTGTGCGGCTTCGATTTGTCGAAGCCCGCGCGACGGCGTGCGATGCTGGAAAAAGTCGTCGCTGGTTTGTATCCGCAGGGCGGCGATGCGAAGCACGGCGAATTCTGGACGGGTTTGCGGCCGGCGACGCCGGATGGCACGCCCGTGGTTGGCGGCACGCGCTACAAGAATCTTTTCCTCAACACCGGCCACGGCACGCTGGGCTGGACGATGGCGTGCGGTTCCGGGCGTTACCTCGCCGACCTGATGGCCGGCGCGATGCCGCACATCAGCAGCGAAGGCCTGGATATTTCGAGGTATCGCAAGTGCGCGCGCCCGGCAGCATCCGATGAACCCCAACACGCCATCGGCATGACCACATAGACGCAGCACATCATTCACGACGGAGGGCCGCCATGCCGCCAACGACTACACAAGCCGCCGGTGATGACTACCGCCTGAAGCGCCACATCGGCACCGTCGGATTGCTGTTCACCGCGGTCGGATCGATCATCGGCTCGGGCTGGCTGTTCGGCGCGATGAACGCCGCGCAGCAGGCCGGGCCGGCGTCGATCCTGTCGTGGCTGGTGGGCGCGGTAATGATCCTGCTCATCGGTCTCACTTATGCCGAACTCGGCACGATGTTCCCGGTGTCGGGTGGCGTGGTACGTTTCCCGCATTTCGCGTTCGGTTCGTTCGCGAGTTACATCTCGGGCTGGATCACCTGGCTCGCGACCGTCGCGGTTGCGCCGCTGGAAGTGCTGGCGGTGCTGCAGTACGCGGCCAACTACATCCCGTGGCTGCAGACGCTGAAGGACGGCTCGCCGGTGCTGACCACGCCGGGGCTGGGCGTCGCCTGCGCGCTGCTTTTGTTGTTCGTCCTCGTCAACATGCTGGGCGTGCGCTGGTTCACGCGCATCAACAACACGCTGGTGGTGTGGAAGGTCGGGATCATCATCATCGCGATCGTGGCGTTTCTCGCCGTGCAGTTCCATCCGCAGCATTTCTCCGCCCCGCAGCTTGGTGGCTTCATGCCGATGGGCTGGCACGGCGTGTTCTCGGCGGTTGCGACCGCGGGCGTGGTGTTCTCGTACCTCGGTTTCCGGCAGGGCGTGGAACTGGCGGGCGAAACCAGCAACCCTCAACGCAACGTGCCGATCGCGATCCTGGGTTCGCTCGGGTTGTGCACGGTGATTTACGTCGGCCTGCAAGTCGCGTTCATTGGCGCGTTGCCGGAATCGGCGCTCGCGAATGGCTGGGCCAACATCGGCACAGGATTCATCGCCGGCATCGGCGAGCACTCGATGGCGTTCGGGCCACTGGCGGCGCTGGCAGCGGCGCTGGGGCTCAGCTGGCTTGCAATCCTTTTGTATGTCGATGCATTCGTGTCGCCGTCGGACACGGGTCTGATCTATACCATTCTTTCCGCACGCCTGACTTACGCAATGGGCCGCAATGGCAACGCGCCGAAAGCCTTGTCACGCGTCAACGACAAGGGCGTGCCATGGGTCAGCGTGGTGCTGGCGTTTTTCGTCGGGCTGTTGTTCTTCCTGCCGTTTCCGGGCTGGCAGAAATTGGTTGGCTTCCACACCTCGGCGATGGTGATGTCGTTCGGCTCGGGGCCACTGACGATGATGGCATTGCGCAAGGAGCTGCCTGATCACAAACGGCCGTTCCGGCTTGGCGGCGGCTGGATCATCCCGTATCTCGCGTTCCTGTCGTCCAACCTGATCGTGTTCTGGTCGGGATGGGACGTGGTGTGGAAATTGATGCTGGCGGTGCTGCTCGGCCTGGTGCTGATGGCAATCCACGAAACCGGTTGGGGTAAACACACGCCGAAGCTGGACATGCGCGCGGGCTTCTGGATGCTGCCGTGGCTGGGTGGCGTCACGCTGATCAGTTGGCTGGGCCGTTATCCGGCGCTCGACAAGCATGCCGGGAATTTGGGTCACCTCGACATGGTTTCCGGCCTGGTCGTGATCGTGGTCTTCTCGGCGGCGATCATGGCGCTGGCGCATGCGTTGCGTTTGCGCGGCGGGCGCGTCACCAGACAGCTCGGTCGACACGCGGGCGAGGCAGATCCGGAACCCATGGAATCTGGCGAATCTTCCTGATGTATGCAGGTCACTCGCGGCAGGGATCGATGAGACCGACACTTCTTGAGCCGGGCTTGCATAGCACCACGCGAAGCTCGACACTTGCGCATATCTGGAGACCGGCCTGTAGCCGGTGGGAGCCCCGGGGCCTACAGTGACCAGCTACGACGGGCCGCCAGGGAAGCGCGGCATCATCGCCGAACTCAGCTACCGCCACGTCTGGCGCGCCGCGGCTGTGTACATCGGCGCGGTGTGGGCGCTCTCGCAAGGCATCGCGCAGTTGAGCGGGCCGTTCGGAATGCCGGACTGGATCACCCGTTGGTTCGTGATCGCCTGCGCGATCGGATTTCCATTCTGGGTGGCCTTTTCCTGGTATTACAAGCTGACGCCGGAAGGCCTGAAGCTCGAAAGCGACGACACCAGTCAGGACCAGGCCTTCCATCGCGCCACCGGGCGCAAGCTGGATTTCTGGATCATCGGTGTCATGGCTGTCGCCATTGTGTTGCTGGTCACCAACACGTTCGTGTTGCATCGCGACGCGACCAGCACCATGAACGCCACCGATGCCCAGACCATCGCGGCGGAACTGGCCAAGGTTCCCTTCAAATCCGTGGCCGTCCTGCCTCTGGCCAACGAAAGCGGGGATTCGAAGCAGCAATATTTTTCCGATGGCCTGTCCGAGGAGCTCATTTCGGATCTCACCCAGGTCGATGGACTGAAGGTGATCGGCAAGTATTCGAGCTTCAAGTTTCGGGATTCCAGGGACAGTCCGGCGCAAATCGGCGCGGCGCTGGGCGTGGCACACCTGATCATGGGTTCCGTACGCCAGCTCGGTGACCGCATCCGCGTCACCGTCAGCATGATCAGTGCGAAAGATGGCGCAAGTATTTGGTCGCACAGCTACGACGAGCAGCTCAAGGACGTGTTCGCGATCCAGTCGAAAATCGGCGACGCCGTGGCCGATGCGCTCAAGGTCAAGCTGCTGGGCAAGGTCATTGTTGCGAGCGACAAGCCTCCCAGCGGCAACGTGGAGGCTTACGAGATGATGCTGCAAGGACGCGCCGTCACCCGCCGTGGCACGGAAGCCGCCCTTCGCCAAGGCGTCGACTTGTACCAGAAGGCGTTGAAGCTCGATCCGGACTACGCCTACGTCTGGGGAATGCTGTCAAACGCGCAAATCAACCTCGGCGTGCTGTACCTCACCGGCGATGCTCGACAGCAGGTTTACGCGCAGGCTCGAATGGCGGCGGAGAAGGAACAATTGCTGGCGCCGGACGCGGCGCACACCCACACTGACCGCGGCTATCTGCTCGCGAGCATCGACAACGACCCCGCCGGGGCGCTGGCGGAGTACAAGCGCGCCCTCGAGCTGGCTCCGAACGACACCACAAGCATGAATTTCGTGGCCGGTGGCCTGGTCAACTTCGGGCAACTGCAGGCGGCGGTGGAGATATATCGCAAGATCCTCGCCAGCGATCCGCTGCGGGTCGACATCTATTACAGCATGGGCCTGGCCCAGTTGGGACAACGCCAGCTCGACGCCGCAGGTCAAACCCTCCGCAAGGCGCTGGCCTGGCAGCCGGACTTCCCCGGGTTGTATGCGGCCTTGGCGGAGATTGCCGTTCTGCGCGGCGATGCAGCTACCGCCAAGGAAGATGCCGCGAAGGAAACCGACCCGATGTCCGGACCGTGGGCAAGGGCGCTGGCGCGGCAGATCGGTCCCGATCGGCAACAGGCGGACGCGGCATTACGCGATTTCATCGACAAGAATGGGAAGGATCAGCCGTACCTCGTCGCAGACTTGTACGCGCTGCGCAAGCAACCGGACGAGATGTTCGAATGGTTGCAGCGCGCCTGGACCCAACACGATCCGGCGCTGATACCCAGCCTTCTCTCCGATCCGTTTGTGCTCGCCTACCAGCATGATTCGCGCTTTGCGGCCTTGTGCAGGCAGGCAAGCTTGCCATTGCCGGATCACGCGCTGACCGCCGCGGCGGTCAGCGGGCGCTGAACACGGCGCTGGCGCGAACCACGCTGCAGCGTGAGCGGGAGCGTTCGAGGTGCGATCGGCCGGCGTGGCGACCCGAAAGCTGTCAGCTCCGCTTTACACCTCGTGGGCATTCCGCGTGCTTGTAAAAAAAACCGGAAAACATAACGTTGGATGAATTTCGATCGCTGAATCGAAAATCTGGTGTCGAAATAAATTACAAACCGAATGATCTATCTCGATCGAGGCATAATAAAAACAATGGGTTGGCGCAGTGGCACGCACCGTGCAATGAAAGGGTACGCACCGTGCAATGAAAAGACTGCAGGGGCGAAATCCGATCCACGCACGTTTCCCAAAAAAGAGAGGGGTATTCGGTGATGAGACGTTATCCGGTGTTGATCCTCGCAGCGTTGATGCTCGTCATCGCTGCGCCGAGTGCCTTCGCAACGCGGGTGATTTTTGACCCGCCGACATCCTCGGGGGTTGCGCCTCCAAGCGGCACCGACTGCACCCTGAGCGCAGGGGGCCTGAATGATTTCACTCCCTGCAACGTCAGCAAACTCAACACTCCCTATGACGTGGCTTTCGTGGATTGTTCGACCCTTACGGGGCTGAGTCCCGCGGCTGAAGGTTGGTGCCTGTACATGACCAACGTCACTGGCAGGTCGCTCAGCACATTCACGTTCCAGTTCACCGCCCCGAGCGGGGGGTCGCTGGATAATAGCGATCTGCTTCAATGCGGCAGCCAACCGGCCGGCTTTGCGACGGATAATTGCCAGGATGGCATGACAGTGACTGCCGGTCAGACCCTCGACGTGTCGTTCTTCGCACTGCTCTCGAACAACACGAACTTCTACCTGATAACGGACTTCGTGAACCAGCCTGGCCCCGCCATTGTCACCGTATCGGTACCCGAACCTGGTGAACTGGGCTTGTTTGGACTGGGGCTGCTTGTCCTTGGCGTCGGCTACGGTTGGCAACGCCGCCGCAAGCAGGCGTAAAAACCCAGGCGCGACGACGCGGGGCAACGCGCGCATTCCACGCTCGTTCGTGTCGCCGGGATCTACTTCTCGGTTGCGCCGCGCTCGATCTTGCCGACGAGGTTGTAGAGGATGCGCGAGTCCTCGGCATCCAGCGTGTCGCCGCCGATGCCGCGGAAGTGATTGTGGAACGCGCGCACCGCGGCCTTCGGATCGTCCAGCGAATAGCCGATGGCTGTCAGCGCCGTCCATGGGTTGAAGCCGGGCGGAGGGTTGAGCCGCTCGAAGCCCGAATCGGGCCACAAGCCGAAGCCGTGGGCGGCGAGTGTCGCCCACGGAAACAGCGGACCCGGATCGACCTTGCGCGAAGGCGCCATGTCCTCGTGGCCGATGATTTGCGCGCGCGGGATGTGCCAGCGCGCGGTGAGGTCGGTGAGCAAGCGGACCAGGCTGTCGATCTGCGCGGGCGGGAAGGGCACGTGGCCGTTGTTGTCGAGTTCGATGCCGATGGACGCCGAATTGACGTCGGTGATGGTGCCCCAGCGGCCGGGGCCGGCGTGCCACGCGCGATCGGTGTCGCTCACCAGTTGGTAAATGTGGCCGTCGCGTCCGATCAGGTAATGCGCGCTGACCGGGCCACCGCTGTTGGCGGTGCGCAGCGTATCCAGGGCCCGCTGGACCGAATCCTGGTCGGTGAAATGCAGCACGATCAACTGCGGCTTGCGGATGTCGTAGTTCTTCGATGGCACCCACGTTGCGATCGGATTGCGTGGTGGCAGTGGTGCACAGGCAGCCAGCGCTGCCAGCACAGCACAGATGGAAAGCAGGCTGGCGATGCGCGGCGTGCGCCCAGAAAAGGCTCGATCAGTCCACCTTTTCGTCATTCTCACGAAAGCGGGACGGCGTTTGCAGAACCTGTCCCGGACTTGATCCGGGAATTGCAAACGCGGACGACGCAGGCGGCGCGTAGCGCGAGCGCCATGGATGGCGCGAGTAATCCGGTATCTTTCCTGCGCAACACAGGAAGGCAAAGGCACTGGATCCCGGATATCGCTTCGCGATTCCCGGATGACGAACAAAAGCTTGGCCCTCCTCGCGAGCATCAGGCTTCGCATTTCGGGCGCATCATTCCGCGAGCACCCCGGCATCGCGCAGTCGCTGGCGCAGCCGATCCAGCTTGTCGCCGTAAAGCGCACTGCGCGCGGTATCGCGGCGGATCGGTTGACGCACCTGCGCGGCGCTCGGCAGGCTCTGGACCGTGCGCGCGGTCTTGTGGAAATCGATGCACGCGGGATCGAAGGGCAGGCCGCAGAAATCGAGCAGGCGGCGGACTTCGGTTTCCGGATCGGCGACCAGCGATTCGTATTGCAAATCCAACACGCGGTCCGGATATTTTTCCAGCCAGAAACGCGTGAGGCGCAGGAAGTCCGCGCAATAATCGGCCATTTCATCCATGTCGCACGCGAAGCCGCTGTTCTCGCTGAAACACTGGCGGAAGCAACCGAGGCAAGTCTCGACCGGATCGCGCCTGACGATCACGACGCGCGCGGCCGGCAGCATCGCCACCGCCGCACCCACGAGATACCAGGTGACGAGGCTCTTGTCGGTGAAGCGTGGTTTGCGCTCGCGCCAGCGTGCGGTGCGCGCGATGTATTCACGGCCGAGGCGTTGCCAGTCTTCGGTGCCGGCGTCCGGCACCCACAGCGGAAACGCGGATTGGCGGCGATGCGTTTCCGCATCGACGATCTGTTGCATGTCCTTGATCTCGTTCGCGCCCTCGACTTCCGGATGCGACGCGAGAATGTGCTCGACCAGAGTCGAGCCGGAGCGCGGGATGCTGACGATCAGGATGGCCTCGCGGCCGAGCTGCGGGTTGATCGGCGGGGGCGGCGCGTTCGAGAACACGTCCATGATCGCCGCCACGCGCCTGTGCTCGCCCGCGGCGTCCCACTTCATTCGTTGGCGGCGCGAAGCGTTGGCGCGCGCGAACAGGTCGAACGCCTGTGCGTATTCGCCCTGGTTCTCGAGTGCCTTCGCATGGCTGAAGGCCAGCAGCTCGTATTCGCGCCCGGCGACGCCGGGACGCGCCAGTGCGCGTTGCATTTGAGTCGCATCGGCGGCGTCGAAGCGAACCACGTTGAGGTTCGACAGGCCGAACCAGCCTTCGGCGTTGGCAGGATCGCGGCGCACGACGTCGCGGAAGCCGGCCACGGCGGCATCGACCTGGCCAAGGTTCGCCTGCGCCCGCGCCAGCGAAAGCCTGGCGGATAGATGCGCGGGATCCCGTTCGAGCGCCCGTTGCAACGCGTGCATGGCCTCCTGCGTGTGTGCTTCGCGTGCGAGCGCCTCGCCGAGATTGAACCATGCAGACGCGGAGTCCGGCGCAATCTCGCATGCACGGCGCAGGTGCTTCACCGCCTCCTCGACTGCGCCCTGTTCGTACAAGGCGATGCCGAGCCCGATGCGCAGGTCGTCATCGTCGGGCCACACGGCAAGAACCTTCCGGAAACATTCGGCGGCCTTGGCGTTCTTGCCGCGGCGCAGCACCACCGTGCCCAGCATCCGGGTGGCTTCCGGATTGTCCGGGGCCAGCGCCAGCACGTTGATCAGCGACCGCTCGGCAGCTTCGAACTCTTGCTCGACCCATTCCCTGCGCGCCCGTGCCAGCAGGCGCGTGGCCACCGACGAAAGCGGCCATTGCGATGGAGCTTGCATGGATTGCGACATCGAAAGTGTGTTCACTGCATGGCCGGGGATGGCGCCAATACTAAACGCCACGCCAGCGGATCGCGCTCAAAAAAACGCCGGGCTTGCGCCCGGCGGGAGAGAGATTCGCGATCACTCAAAAGTCGTAGGACACCGAGAACCGTACATAGCGTGGCGCCTGGGTATTGTTTGGCCGTCCGAAGTCGGGATTCGGGTTATCGGTGGTTCCGAAGAAGTCATTGATGAACAGCGCCTTCTGGCTGTTGAAGACATTGAACACGGCCACATTGAAATCCAGCTTGTGATCGGCCCATGCTGGCTTGTAGTCCACGTTCAAATCGAGTTGGCGGGTCCACGGCAGGCGACCCAGCGATCCTGGCGGCACCGGTTCCCCAGCACACCAGTAGTAGGTATGCGAACCGTGCAACGCCAGCTGGTCCGGGCCGTAGCCGCCACGGCAAAGGCGCGGGGTGCCGGAGGCCACGTACAGGTTGGCGCCGACCGTCCAGTCCTTGTTGATCGCGTAAGCGCCATAGATCTTGAACTGGTTCCTGCGGTCATTGGGCAGGAAGCCATACGAATACTCCATGCGCTCCGGGAAGTCCCAGGCGGTGGTGAGCGATTCGTACGATCCGCTCTGCTGGGAGTAGGTGCTCACCGGTCCTTCGGTGTTGCCGATGGTCTGCGACCACACGTAGTCGAACTTGGCGAACCATTTGCCGTCCCACTCGTGCGACAGCGACAGATCGACGGAGTAGTACTTGCGAGTCGGTCCCCTGGGGAAATTCTGGTCTGCGGGCGTGAGGGTTACCGGGACCAGGCTGCCGTCCGGTGCCTTCATGAACAGGTTGTTGGTGACGCCCGGGTTGATCAGGACCAGACTCTGCGCCCAGTTGCTGCAGGTATCCGGCGTCATCCAGGCATAGCCCTGCCGCAGCCCGGCCGCACACTCGCGCTGCTCGTCGTCGAAGTCGTCGATGATGCGGCTCATCTTCTGGTAGGTGCCGGTGGCGCCGAATACCCACGAGGTGCCCAGCATGTCGAATTTTTGCTGCATGCCCAGTACGAAATTGTCGGAAAACTCGGCCTTGATGTTCTGGGAGGCCGATACGCGCGGATCCTTGGGCTGGCCGTACTCGTTGTCGATGGAGACACCCGTCGACGGGTTCTGCGGCAGCGGCGTGAAGTTGATCGGTTCGCCGGTCGTCGGATCGATCCCGGTGTAGGTGCCATACAGGTTGGTCGCGGTGACGGGGGCGGCAATCGACAGCGCGGTCGTCAACGGCAGTGCGAGGTAATAGCGTCCGGCGTTGCCGAACACCTTCATGGTCGAATCGCCGTGCACATCCCAACTGAAGCCGAGGCGGGGGGCCCATTGCGGCTTGGTCAGCCGGATGTACGGTTCACCCGAACCGTCGAAGTTGGTGAACGAGTCGTTGCGCAAACCCAGGTTCAGCAGCAGGTTGGGGGTGACTTGCCAGTTGTCTTCCACGTATTGCGCGCGCTGGAAAACCTTGACGGATGCGGACGAAAGATCGATCCGCTTTTGCACGTAATAGCAATGCACCTTCCCGCTGCTGTCGGTTAGGCAGGTGGATGCGGGCGGCGGCCCGACGTAAGGCGGTATGTTGGGGCTGACGCCGAAGATCGGTTTGTTGGGATCGGCGCTGCCGTAGTACCACGCGTAGCCCGGCCCGGTCATGGTGGCACCGTCATGCAGGTCCCAGGAGTTGATGTTGTCGATGCCCACCTGGAAATCGTGATCGTGCCACTTGTAGTCGAGGCTCACGCGATAGCTCATCACGTCGACCTGGTGGCTCGGATCGGCCTGCTGTGAATTGGTCTGCGAGTTGTTGATGCCGCCGCTGCCGGCCGGAAGGAAATTCGGGTTCTGCACGGAAATGCCGCCGACATGCGGCAAGTCCGGATCGTAACCGGGGAAACCTGGCTGTTGGGTGTAGTACTCGCCACGCGTCTTGCCGAGCATGGCATTCAGCGTCAGGTTGTCGGTCAGGTAAGAGGTGTAGTTCAGCGACCACAGCCGGAAGTTGGTCTTGGCGGTCTGGTCGAGGTTGGAGAAATCCCCCCTTTGCAGCGTCGTGTAGTCGAAGTTGTAATCCGCCTGCCAAAACTTGTTCGCACTTTGCAGGCCTGTAAGAGTCAGAATGTTGCTGTCGTTGATGTTCCAGTTGACCTTGGCGTAAATCTTGGGCGTGTGTCTGTGCCAGTTGTACTGGTAAGGGCTTTCGACTCCGCCTATGGTCGTGCCGCTCGCATTGTCTTGCTCTGCGGCGAGGAAAAAGAACAGCTTGTCCTTGACGATGGGGCCGCTGACGTAGGCGTCGTAAATCGTTTCCTGCGAGTGGCTGCCCTCGTTGTAGACATAGATGTCGCCGGGGCTGTAGCCGGGTTGGGTCGAATACGGGTTGGCAAAGTAGAAGTTGCGTTTCTTGGCGGTCCAGGGCGTCGGCGCCGGCGCCCACTGGGCCCGGACACCGAAATGCCATTCGTTGGAGCCGCTCTTGCCGACCTGATTGATGACGCCGCCGATCGAGCGGCCGTACTGCGCGCCATAGCCGGAGATGTACGTCTGTTGCTGCTCGATGGCACCGTAGGGCAGTTCGATGCTGCCCTGCGCGGTGAGTGCATCGGTCACGTTCATGCCGTCGATGTAATACGCATTCTCGGCCGTCGAGGCGCCGCCGAACACGTTGATCGGATTGCCCAATGGTCCCGAGACCAATTGCGGCGACCCCATGTTGACGCCCGGTGCGAGCATCGCGATGTCGCCGGCGTTGCGTTGCAGCGGCAATTGCTGCAACTGCTTGGCCGTGATCGTGGTGACCTGGTTGGTGGTGGTCACGTCGATCGCGGGAATCGCGTTGGCGGTGACGTTGACGGCGCCCAGCGTCTGCACGCCGTTGGCGTTCGCCGCGGATGCGAAGTCCACCGCGACCGCGCCGGCCGCCGCCGGCGTGACGCCGGTTCGGCTCTGCACGACCTTGCCGCCCTGTAGGAGCGACACCGTGTAAGTGCCAACGGGAAGGGTGATCGAATACTTGCCGGACGGCCCCACGGTGATGGTGCGGTTGTAGCCCGCGCCGCCGGTGATCTGGATGGTCTCGCCCTGGGCGACGGGAACCGTGCCGTAGATGGTGCCGTTGACCGCCTGTGCCCATGCGGCGCCGGTGATGCCAAGTGCCGCCGAGCCGATGGCAATGGCAAGCGCCTTGCGGCGGAAAAGGTTGTTGCGGCGCGACATGCGCTGAGACTTGCTCTTCATGTTACCCACTCCCCGCATTTGGTGAAACACCCGGTGTGTTTTGCCCTGGTGCGGCCACTGACCGTTGCTTCATCGCCAAGTGCGCGATGTGCGACGCGGGGCCCCCTCCAGACTCCAGCATTTCGCATGAATCGTTTTTCACAGCCGCTGCAATTCCACCGCATCCGGCATGCCGTCGAGCATACCCACCGGCCCGCAAACACCACCAATGAAAAGACGGGCACCCGGCATAGCTGCGGGTTATGGTTTCGTTACCGACGACGAAGCCTGGAGCACCCCGAAACCCGCCATCCGCCGCGCGTTTCGGCACGGGCAGTCGCCGCTGCGAGCATGCGGCGCGCTGTGTTCAGGCCGCCTCACGGATCCATCGCGCGCTGTACATTCTTTCCTGGCGGTGAACGCACGGTCATCCCCTTCGTGCGAGCCGCGCTGCAAGTTCGGTATCGTCGCAGGATGGCGGCTGGCGAGAGCGATCATCGGCGGCGGCATTTTGTATGAGCCTTTGCCGGTCGCGTCTTCGCGTGGGGAAGGTGTGGAGCTACATGACCTGGATTGCCGGTCGATGAAGCCATGGAACTAGGGATGAGCAAAATGACATCGAAACGTTTTCGTCTTGCCTTGTTGATCGGGTGCGTATTGGTATTTGCCTCGTGCTGTGCCTTGGCCCAATCCGTCAAATCGGAAAATCTTTTCTACATGACCGATACGCTGGACGCGCTGCAGAGCTTCAAGGCGCATGCGTCGCAGGTATCCATCATCGTTCCCGCCGCGTACCACATCGACCGATACGGGACGGTTTACGGCGGCGTCGATCCGCGCGTGTCGCAGATCGCGGCCTCCAACCACGTCGAGGTCATGCCGATCGTGGCGAGTTTCGACCAGGACGCCATCCACACGTTTTTGAATGATCCCAAGGCGCGCGCGCGTGCAATCGACATCATGCTCTATGACGCCGGGCACTATCACTACTGCGGCTGGCAATTCGATCTCGAGAACGTGCATGTGACCGATGGCGATGCCTATACCGACTTCTACCGCGAGGCGGCCAAGGCGTTGCACGCCCATGGCTTCAAGATTTCGATGGCGGTAATCAAGGCGGAACAGCCGGTACCGGCGCCGGACGATTCCGGCTTCAGCAAATTTCTTTATGAAAACTGGAAAGGCGCGTTCGACTTCAAGAAGCTGGCCGCGATCGGGGATTTCATGTCGTTCATGTCCTACGACCAGAACACCGCGTTGACGCCGCCCGGACCTGTCGCCGGCGTCCCGTGGATGCAGCGGATGGCCGATTACCTGGTCAAGCTCGGCATCGATCCGCACAAGGTTTCTTTCGGCATCCCCACGTACTCGGACCATTGGTACGCCGCCTACAGCGACAAGAAAGGTCCGCATTCGACGCGCGACGAAATCAGCTGGCGTGAAGCGCAGGACTTGCTAGACCGCCATCAGGTCACGCCGCAATGGATGGCGTCGATGGGCGTGGATTACGCGTACTGGCCCGGTGCCAACGGCGTCTTCGAGTGGCTGTTCATCGAAAACGCCCGCTCGTTCTCCGAGAAGCTGAAGCTGGTCCGCCATTACCACTTCCGCGGTTTTTCAGCGTGGGTATTGGGTTTCGAGGATCCCGGGATATGGAAGGTGGTTGGGCAACAAACCCAGGCAATCCATTATCAGGATGAGCACACTCGACCGTAATTCTCCAAATCGTCATTCCGGTCTGTCCGCGCCGTTTGCTGGCAGACCCGACTGCGAAGGCAGGATGCCGCAGCGAACATCGGCGAAGCCGATGGCCTGAAGAGGCGAGCCGCAGGGATGCGGCGAGTTTACCCAGTGTCTTTGCTGTTTTGATCTTCAAAGTCGCCGGGTCCCGGATCGCGGCTTCGCCGCGTCCGGGATGACGAGCAAAATCTGAGGGCATGGCATGCTTCAAGGCAATCAAGTTCGAACGATGATGTTTGCAGTCGTGGCAGCGATGCTGCTTTCGATCGGCATGGCGCCGGCAAAGGCGGCCGACTCGTCTTGGTCGCATCCCTGGAATCATCCGGATTGCCCGTGCGCTACAGTCTTGCATGAGGGTTCCGCAGCCGATGCAGGACTGGTACCGCAGGCACTCGAAGACGTCGACGGCACAGTCAGCCGTGCGCTGGCCCGCCGGACGGCGCCGGGTGCGGTCGTGCTGGTCGCGCGCCGCGGCGTCATCGCGAAGTGGAAGGCGTATGGATACGCGTCGCTCTACAAGAACGGCGATTACGCGCTGGCCGACGATCCGCGGCCGATGCAGAAAGACGAAATCTTCGACCTCGCGTCCGTCAGCAAGCTGTTCACCGCGGTGGCGGTCATGCAATTGTGGGACGAAGGCAAGTTCAAGCTCGACGATCCCGTCGCCAAGTACCTGCCGCAGTTCGGCGTCAACGGCAAGGAAAATGTCACCATCCGCGAGCTGCTGACGCACACCTCCGGGTTCCGGCCCGATCCGCCGACGCCGCTGTACGAGATCCACGGCTCGCGCAAGGCGCGCATGGACTACGTGCTGCAACTGCCGCTCGAACATCCGCCCGGCACGCACTACGTCTACAGCGACATCAATTTCATCACGCTGGGCGCGCTGATCGAGAAGTTGAGCGGCGAGCGCGAGGACGTGTTCATCCGCAAGCACCTCACCGGGCCGCTGCACATGACGGACACGATGTACGACCCGCCCGCTGCATTGAAGCCGCGCATCGCCGCAAGCGAATACCAGCCGTGGACGCACCGCGGCATGTTGTGGGGATCGGTCGATGACGAGAACGCCTGGGCGCTCGGCGGCGTCGCCGGTCACGCCGGGGTTTTCGGTACCGCCCATGACTTGGCCGTGTTCGGACAGATGATGCTCAACGGCGGCGATTACGATGGCGCCCGGGTCCTCTCGCAACGTGCGGTCGATTTGTTGCTGACCAACTGGAACCAGAAGTTCCCCGGCGACGACATCGGCCTCGGCTGGTCGATCGCGCAACCGTGGTATCAAGGCGCGTTGTCGGGTCCGCACACGGCCGGGCACGAAGGGTTCACCGGCACCGCGCTGACCATCAACACCCGCAACGACATCGTCACGGTCGTGCTGACCAACCGGGTGCATCCGAACCGCAACGGCCCGTCGTCCGTCACCGCCCTGCACGACATCAACACCGACATCGCGAATGCGATTCCCGTCGTCGCGCCCGACGGCGGTACGGCATGGTTCTCGGGTTACGGGGATTATCTGAACCGGACCCTGATCGCGAAAATCGAACCGCACCATGACACCACGGTGTCTTTCCAGACCTGGTATCGCCTGCAACCCGGTGACGATTACGGCAGCATCGAGGCATCGCCGGATGGGGTCCACTGGCAGGTACTCGACTTGTTGACAGGTTCCAGTGGCGGCTGGCAGACGAAAACCGTGGCGTTGCCGATGGATGCGCATTACATCCAGTTCCGCTACCGGACCGACGACAAGATCAACGGCCGCGGCTGGTACGTAGACGACCTCCAAATCCGCGCCGGCGGCAAGACGATGCAGCCGAAGATCACCGACAACCAATGGCAGCAGCGTGACTATTGATCGTGCTTGTCGGTCGATCGTTGTACTGCTCGCGCTGTTGGCGTGCTCCGTGTCGTTCGCGGCAGCGCAGACCGCGGCGGACAAGCATTCTGCGGCCGATTTCCAGACCGGGATCGAAGTACTGCTGCACGACCGGCTCGACCTGGTCCATGGCAAGAACGTCGGCCTGATCACCAATCCGACCGGCGTCAACCGCGAACTCGTCAGCGATGTCGACCTGTTGGCGCACACGCCGGGCGTGCACCTGGTTGCGCTGTTCGGCCCCGAGCACGGTATTCGCGGGGCGCAACAGGCCGGTGCGAGCGTCGGATCAGGCCGCGATCCGATAACCGGCTTGCCGGTGTACAGCCTGTACGGGAAGACCCGCCAGCCGACGCCGGCGATGCTGAAGGGCGTGGACGTGCTGGTTTTCGACATCCAGGCCGTCGGTGCGCGCTTCTACACCTATCTGTACACGATGGCGGATGCGATGAAGGCCGCGGCGGCGGCGCGCATCCCGATCATCGTGTTGGATCGGCCGAACCCGATCGGCGGCACCAAGGTGCAGGGTCCGGTGCTCGATCCGAAGTACGCCTCGTTCGTCGGGGAATATCCGATCCCGTTGCGCTACGGCATGACGATCGGCGAACTGGCCGAGTTCTTCAACAACCAGTTTCATATCGGCGCCGACCTGACGGTGGTGAAGATGCGCGGCTGGGAGCGGTCGATGTATTACGACGACACGCCGCTGCAATTCGTGATGCCGTCGCCCAACATGCCGACCGAAACCACCGCGCTGGTGTATCCGGGGATGGGCCTGGTGGAAGGCACCAACGTATCCGAGGGCCGCGGCACCACGCGTCCGTTCGAGCTGGCCGGTGCGCCGTGGATCGACGCCGAAAGATTGTCACGCGTACTCAACGACAAGCATCTGGCCGGGGTGCGATTCCGGCCGGTGCATTTCACGCCGACCTTTTCGAAGTACGAGGGCAAGCCGTGCAACGGCGTCGAGGTGCATGTCATGGACCGCGATGCATTCAACCCGGTGGTCGTCGGACTCAACGTCATCGCGACGGTCCACGATCTCTATCCGCGACAGTTCGCGTTCAACGCTTCCGGTTTCGATCGCCTGGTCGGCAATGACTGGGTACGGCAGGATATCGAAAAAGGCATTCCCGTTTCGGAGATGCAGCGGCGCTGGAAAGCCGACCTTTCGCAGTTCGAAAAAGTCCGGCTGAAATATCTTTTGTACAAGTGAGTGTTTCGAGAACCCCGGCTTTTGCAGCCATGCCGGCGAAGGCCGGTATCCATTCTTTTGGCCATTCATGGCACTGGATCCCGACCAATCCATGGCCGGGATGACGGCTTCAGCGATCAGCGAGGGCAGGTTCGTCCAGCAATTCGATCCAGTGATGGACAGGCACCGCTGACACGCTGCCAAGGTGCAACTGGCAGCCGACGTTGGCGGTGGCGATGACGGCGGGGTCGCCTTCCTG
>Ga0207647_10001091_pt1 | contig 20920 bp, 18 predicted proteins | sample KBSCornC2_FD_184295 | JGI IMG/M metagenome (GOLD analysis project Ga0207647, IMG submission 184295) | Corn rhizosphere microbial communities from Kellogg Biological Station, Michigan, USA - C2 (SPAdes) (version 2) | ecosystem: Host-associated > Plants > Roots > Rhizosphere ... | reverse complement strand
CGCCAATCCGGCCAAGCCGGGCGACCAGCTCGCGGCCCTTATTGGGGTTACTCCGGCCGCATCCGATCCGGGCGAGCCGACGCGTCTCGCCCTGGCCAAGCCGGATACCCAGGTCGCGCAGGCCGCGCCGGCCGAGCAGCCCGTGCCGCAGGTCGCAGAGGCCACGGTGCCTCCGATCGGCCCGATGGAGGCAGCTCCGGGCGATGCGCCTGTCGCCTCATCCCCGTCGTTCACTGCTGAAGTCACCGCGCCACCACCGCCTCCGGCCGCAAAGCCGGCACGCGTGGTGCACGCCAGGCTACCGAAAGTCGCGATCCGCCGCGCGGGTAAGTCGGGCGCGGTGATGCAGATCGGCGCGTACGGCAATGCCCAGCGTGTCGCCGCCGCGTGGAACGCAGCGGCTCGCCGCTACGGCGCCCTTCGCGAATACACTCCGATGAGCGCCCGGTTCGACAGTCCCAAAGGCACCTTTTACCGCTTGTCGGTCAAAGGCTTCGCCAGCATGAATGAGGCGAATGCTTTGTGCACTTCGCTTCGGCGGGGCGGTGGCACCTGCTTCGTCCGCAAGGTCGCGGGCGATACTCCGGTCCAGATCGCCTCACGCTAAACCGGGCTGCCCACCAGCAGCTCCAGGCAGGCCATTCGAACCGCTACGCCCACTTCGACCTGGAGCGTGATCAGCGACCGCTTAGGATCGTCCGCCACGGCGCTTTCGATCTCCACGTCGCGGTTCATCGGGCCGGGGTGCATCACGACCGCCGCCGGAGCCGCTCGGGCGAGGCGCTCCGCGGTAAGGCCGTAGCGCCCAAGATACTCACCCGGCGCGTCGTTCAAATCCTCCTCGAGCCGCTCGCGCTGGATCCGGAGCATCATGACCACGTCGGCGCCGGCGATCGCCTCATCGACAGACAATGCTGGAATGTCGCCGGGCAGGAACTCGGGCGGGCCAGCCAGGCGCACCTCGGCGCCGAGCCGCGGCAGGAGCTTGGCGTTCGACCGCGCGACCCGGCTGTGACGAATGTCGCCGCAGATCGCGACCTTGAGACCCTCGAGCCGCCCGAACCGCTGCCGGATGGTTGCGGCGTCGAGCAACGCCTGGGTCGGATGCTCGTTGGTGCCGTCCCCCGCATTGATGACCGGACAGTCCATGATCGCCGCGACCGCGGCCGGCGCGCCATTCTCACGATGGCGGATGACGAGCGCATCGGGGCGCATGGCATTGAGGGTGCTGGCCGTATCCTCGAACGTCTCGCCTTTCTTGATCGAGGATTGCTCCACCGGAAGGAATACGGGCGCGGCACCCAGGCGGTGCGCGGCGGTCGCAAACGACATCGCGGTGCGGGTCGAGTTTTCATAGAACAGGTTGAAGACGACCTTGCCGGCAAGCTCGCCGCTGGATTGGCGAGCACGGTTGGCGGCGAAGAAAACCTCCGCCCGGTCCAGGATGGTCGCGACCTGGTCGTCGCTCAGCGAATCGATGGAAAGCAGGTCCACGAGCGGGCGGCCTAACTGTCGTGCGAGAGATTGGCCAGCGCGTCGATCGCGCCCTGGAGGATATGCGCCGCGGCGAGCGCGTCGACTTTCTCGGCACGCCGGGCCCGGCTCACGTCCGCCTCGATCATCGCCCGTTCGACAGCCTGGGTCGACCAGCGCTCGTCCCACAGCAGGATTGGAAGATCGAGCGGGGCGAGGTTGCGCGCAAAGGCCCGGACGGATTGGGTGCGCGGGGAATCGCTGCCGTCCATGTTCAGTGGAAGACCGACCACGATCCCGGCGATTTGCTCGCGGACAAGGACCTCTCGGAGGGCCGCGAGGTCTTGGGTGAATTTCGCACGGCGCATCGTCTCAAGCGGTCCGGCGAAGTGCCAGCCGGCATCGCAAATGGCGACCCCGATGGTCCTGGTGCCGACGTCGAGGCCCGCGAGCTTGCCGTGGGGCGCGGCAGTCGCGAACTCGGTCGTATCGTTCGTGATCAACTGTGCCATGCGGCAAGCCTCCGCTCGGCGTCCCGCCGAATCGAACCCCAGAAGAGCGCATAATCGTAAATGTGAAAGTTGTTTCCGGGGAGCGGCGGCGGCGTGAACGTGGGGATATCGCCGTCGATGACGAGCAGGCCGTTCGAGCATCGCGCTCCGACCCGGCCCGGTTCCATCGTCGCTGACTGAAGATTAGCGGTCGGGACAAGCGTACCGGCGTTTGCCTGGGCTGGAGCGCTACCGTCCCGCGTGCCGGTCAGCGGGCTCACGCAAAGAGCGTCGGTCTGATGGCGGTCGCCGCCCGTGAACCCCTTTGTTTTCTCCCACTCACCGAAGAAGTTGGGGTTGGGTGGGTCGCCGAAGCTCATCCAGGACAAGATGCATCCGGCCTGCCCAGGCGAAGTGCAGGCGGGAAGTCCCAGCGCGGACAGATCGGCCGTGGTGCTGACGGGCCAGCCGACGACATAAGCCGCGACGATTCTCCGCGCGATCGGCGTGCCCGCGATTTTCTCCCGGAGCAGCCGCTCGAGCTGCAGGGCGCCCTGGCTGTGGCCGGCGAGAATGATCGGCCTGTCTCCGGCCTCGCGCTCAAACCGGTAGAACGCAGCCGCGACGTCCCCGTAGGCGAGATCGAGCGCTTTTTGGGAGTCGCTGCTCTTGAGCAGGAAGGCGCCATACGCCGCCTGCCGATAGCGCGGCGCCCAGACTTGGCCGGCGCTGGTGAAGACGCTCGCCTGGGACTGGACGAACAAGCGGGTGCGCGCCTCGGTGATCGGATCGGGATGGAGCGGCGCATTCCAGCGATCGCCGGAGAGATAGGTTGTCGGGTGGACGAAAAAGACAGCGGCCGGCGTGGCCGATGAGGCGGCAACTCCCTCCGGGAGCCACGTCGACGCGTCGTCCGCAATGCCCGGGTGCGCGAGCCAACTCGCCGCCTCCGTGTAATCAGGTCCGGCGCCGGCCTGTGCTGCCTGGAAATGACCACTCGGAGTCGCGCTCCGGAGGAGCAGGTTGCCGCCCCACTGGTAGATCGCGAATCCCGCGGCGACGACCAGCAGGGTGAGAATGAAGACCGCAGTCAGGAATCGCCGGGCGCACATTGGGCGCGGCGTTAGGGGACGCACTTCGAGCGGGCAACTTGCTCAAAAGAAGAGGGCGGTTGCCGGGCCGGAACCTGGCAACCGCCCTCAATCGCTGACCCAAGTGGGATTACTGGTAGTCAGCGGTCAGGTCGAAATTGGCCGAGTACAGGGCCGGAGCCTGGTTCGCCGCAATGGCGAAGTCGCCGCCGACACCGACCTGGAAGACACCGCTCGCACCGATCGTACGGGTGGTGAGATTGCCCTGGTCGAGCACCATGCTGGTCACCGTGATGGTGTCGAGCGGGTTCGACTGGCTGATCAGCAGACCCGGAGCGTTCAGCGTCAGGATGACGTCCTGTCCGGCCGTACCGGCGCCCTGGAACAGGCCGCGGTCACCCGGGAAGCTGGGCACGCCAGTGACCCCGCCACCGACCGTACGAGCTCCGGTGTCGGCATCGATCACGACGTTGCCGGCAACGGCGCTGCCGACAACGGTACCGAAGTCCAGGTCCTGGACTCGGGCGAGGGTGAGCGGCTGGACGACGACCCCACGAGCTTCGGCCTGAGCTGAAGCTGCCTGGGCGAACGCCGGCGTAGCCACGACGAAAGAAGCGGCGAGCGCCGCGAGGCAGACTTTAAAGCGCATTTCTTGATTCCCCACATTTGGCATTGAGGCCCCCTGAATACGAACAGGGTTTCAAAACAGGTTGAAGGTTTAGGGTTCGCGCGATTTTAACCATGTTTGTCAGGAAAGGGCGTTCGCCAGTTCGGCAATTCCCTCGAATGGCCGCGCATCGGTAACCGGCGCGGTAACCGAGACGGTTTGGCCTTCTTCTTGAGCCTGGGTAGCCGGCCCTTCACAATCAGTGCCCTTAACCGGCCGTTTGCCACTCGGGGTGGGTAGTCGCCCGCTTGCCGCTGAGTAGCCCCGCCGCTATCCGCCCAACCGCAATGTCCGTATCCCCTGAACAGGTCCGTCATATCGCCAAGCTCGCGCGCATCGCGATGAGCGACGAAGAGCTCGATCGGCTGGTGCCGGAGCTCAACAATATCCTCGGCTGGGTCGAGCAACTCGGCGAGGTCAACACCGACGGAATCGAGCCGCTGACCGCGGTGATCGAGCAGAAATTGCGCCTGCGCGAGGATGCGGTGACTGATGGCGACATCCGCGACGACGTGCTCGCCAACGCGCCTGAGCCCCAGCATGGATTCTTCGGCGTCCCGAAGGTAATCGAATGAGCGAGCTTACATCCAAGACCATCGCCGAGTTGCGGGACGGTTTTCGTGGCGGTGAGTTCAGCGCGCGCGAGATTGCCGAGGGCTACAATGCGGCCGTTGAAGCCGCCCGCCTGCTCAACGCCTATACGGTGACGACTCCCGATGATGCGCTCGCCGCTGCCGCTGCCGCCGACAAGACGCGGGGGCAGGGCGATTTGCCGCCGCTCGCCGGCGTCCCGCTCGGAATCAAGGACCTGTTCGCCACGAAGGGTGTCGATTCGACCGCCGGAAGCCGCATCCTCAAGGGTTTCAAGCCCACCTACGAAAGCACGGTCACCGGCAATTTGCGCAGGGCGGGAGCCGGGATGCTCGGCAAATTGAACATGGACGAGTTCGCGATGGGCTCGTCGAACGAGACCAGCGCCTATGGGCCGGTGATCAGCCCTTGGCGGAGGAAGGGCAGCAACGTCGGCCTGACCCCAGGCGGATCGTCGGGCGGCTCAGCGGCCGCGGTCGCGGCCCTCATCGCGCCCGGCGCGACCGGGACCGACACCGGCGGTTCCATCCGCCAGCCGGCCGCCTTTGCCGGTATTTGCGGGATCAAGCCGACCTACGGCCGCTGCTCGCGGTGGGGGATCGTCGCCTTCGCCAGCTCGCTCGACCAGGCGGGGCCGATGGCCAAGACGGTTCGGGACTGCGCGATCCTGTTGGAGGCAATGGCCGGTTTCGATCCGAAGGATTCGACCTCGCTCGACCTGCCGGTGCCGCAGTGGGAAGCGAACCTGTCGAGCGATCTTAAGGGCAAGCGGGTCGGCATTCCGAAGGAATATCGGATCGACAGCGTCCCCGCGGAGATCAACGCGCTCTGGGACCAGGGCATCGAGTGGCTGAAGGATGCGGGCGCGACCCCTGTCGAGATCAGCCTGCCGCACACGAAATATGCGCTGCCCACCTATTACATCATCGCTCCGGCCGAAGCGTCGTCGAACCTCGCGCGCTATGACGGCGTCCGATATGGTCTTCGCGAAGAGGGCGTGAAGACCCTCGACGACATGTATTCGGCGACCCGCGCGGAAGGCTTCGGAGCCGAGGTGAAGCGCCGGATCATGATCGGCACCTATGTGCTGTCGGCTGGCTTCTACGACGCTTATTTCACCAAGGCGCAGCGCGTGCGCGCGCTGATCAAGCAGGATTTTGCGAAGGCGTTCGAGCAGTGCGACGTCATCCTGACCCCGACCGCACCATCGGCCGCTTTCGGGATCGGCGAGACGACCGACCCGCTGGCGATGTATCTGAACGACGTGTTCGCGGTTCCGGCGAGCCTTGCCGGACTGCCGGCGATGAGCGTCCCTGGCGGGCTCGACGCGCAGGGGCTGCCGCTTGGGCTGCACCTCATCGGCAACGAGCTCGACGAGCAGATCGTGCTCAACGCCGGCCTCGCGATCGAAGAGCGGGCGGGGTTCACGGCCCGGCCGGAGAAGTGGTGGTGAAGCAGCCGCTGGGAGAACGGTTTTTGGATTGGGTCTTCTTTCGCAAGAAGAGGGTGAGCCAGGGCGGCCTATTCCACGAACTCGATCACAGACGAGTTGTCGACGAAACTGTTGAAGAGGTTGCTGAAAACCTGAAGGAAAAGACCAAGGGTTATCGTGATGGCTGACGCAACCGCACCCTATCGCATAACAGGCGGAACCGGCGACTGGGAGGTCGTCGTCGGTCTCGAGGTCCACGCCCAGATCACCGCGACCAAGTCCAAGCTCTTTTCGGGCGCGGCGACCGCCTTCGGGGCCGAGCCGAATAGCCAGGTGAGCCTGGTCGACGCGGCGATGCCCGGCATGCTTCCCGTGCCCAACAAGGAGTGTATCCGCCAGGCGGTTCGCACGGGCATGGCGCTGGATGCGGTGATCAACCGGTGGAGCCGCTTCGACCGCAAGAATTACTTCTACGCCGATTTGCCGCAGGGCTATCAGATCAGCCAGCTCTACCATCCGCTGGTGGGTGAGGGCGAAGTCGAGATCCTGCTCGATGACAAAGACGAATCCTCGGCCAAGCGCATCGGCATCGAGCGGATCCACGTCGAGCAGGACGCGGGCAAGCTGATGCACGACCAGCACCCGACGATGAGTTACGTCGACCTCAACCGCTGCGGCGTGGCGTTGATGGAGATCGTGTCGCGGCCCGACATGCGTTCGCCCGCGGAAGCAGGGGCTTATTTGAGGAAGCTGCGGGCGATCCTGCGCTACGTCGGCTCGTGCGACGGCAATATGGAAGAGGGCTCGATGCGCGCCGACGTCAACGTCAGCGTGCGCAAGCCCGGCGGCGATCTGGGTACCCGGACCGAGACGAAGAACGTCAACAGCGTTCGCTTCGTCATGGCGGTGGTCGAGCATGAGGCGAAGCGGCAGGTCGAGCTGCTGGAAAGCGGCGGGGCGGTTGCCCAGGAAACGCGGCTGTTTGACCCCGACAAGGGCGTGACCCGGGCGCTCCGGTCCAAGGAAGACGCGCACGATTATCGCTACTTCCCGGACCCGGATCTCCTACCGCTCGAGCTCGACGAGGCCTTCCTCGAGGAGTGTCGAGCAACCTTGCCCGAGCTTCCGGACGAGAAGCGCAAGCGGTATGAGGGTCTCGGCATAACCCCTTATAATGCCAGCGTCTTGACCGCCGAGGTTGAGACCGCGCGCTGGTTCGACGCGCTGCTCGAGAGCGGGGTCGAGGCCAAGGCCGCGGCCAACTGGACCGCGTCCGAACTGTTCGGCGCGCTGAACCGGATCGGCAAGAGCATCGAAGACAGCCCGGTCTCGCCTCCGCAGGCGGCCGAGCTGCTCAAGCTGGTCGGGGACGGCACGATCTCGGGCACCATCGCCAAGCAGGTGTTCGAGATCATGCTCGAAACGGGCGAAGGAGCGGGCGCGATCGTCGAAAGCCGCGGGCTCAAGCAGACCAGCGACACCGGCGCGATCGACGCCGAGATCGACAAGATCCTCGCTGCCAATGCCGACAAGGTCGCCGAATACAAGGCCGGCAAGCAGGCGCTGTTCGGTTTCTTCGTCGGTCAGGTGATGAAGGCGATGGCGGGCAAGGCCAACCCGCAGGTGGTCAACGAGCGGCTTCGGGCGAAATTGGACTAGCCGTCATCCCGGATTCAATCCGGGATCCGCCTTTTCTTTGATCGAGAAGCAAGGCAGACCCCGGCTCAAGGCCGGGGTGACGGAGTAATCATGCGCAATTTCCTGACGACGCTAGTTGCCGCTTTGCTTCCCGCGACCGCCTGCGCCCAGGCTCCGGCCGATCCGCCGGCCCAGGCTGCGCCGGGGGCGCCTAAGCTCCTCGTTGTCATCTCGGTCGACCAGTTTTCCGCCAACCTGTGGGACGAGTATCGCCCGCATTTCACCCAGGGCTTCGCCCGCCTCGCGCAGGGCGCGGTCTTCCATAACGGCTATCAAAGCCATGCCGCGACCGAGACTTGCCCCGGCCATTCGACGATCCTGACCGGAGATCATCCGGCGCGAACTGGGATCATCGCCAATGTATGGACGGACCAGTCCGCGCCGCGCACCGACAAGAACGTCTATTGCGCCGAAGACGAATCGGTGCCGGGCAGCAATTCCACGACCTACACGGTTTCACCCAAGCATCTTCTCGTTCCGACACTAGGGGAGCTGATGAAAACCCGCTGGCCCGCGAGCCGGAACGTCGCGGTTTCGGGCAAGGACCGCGCCGCGGTGATGATGACCGGCCACACCGTCGATCAGCGCTGGTACTGGACCGGGCAGAAATACGACACCGACCTTGCGGTCTCCGCACCCCGGGTTGTGGCGAAGGTGAATGCGGCTGTCGCGGCCGCGCTTGCCCAGCCAAGAGAACCGCTCCAGCCGACTCCATTTTGCGAGGCCAAGGCCGCCGTCATCCCAATCGAAGGCGGAGGAAAGCCGGTCGGCGCCGGGCAGCTCGGGCGGGCTGCCGGGGATGCGGCGGGCTTCCGCGCTTCGCCCGAATTCGACGGGGATACGCTGGCGCTCGCCGCCGGGCTGATCGACGAAATGAAGCTCGGGCGCGGCGCTGCACCCGATGTCCTCGCGGTCAGCCTGTCCGCCACGGACTATGTTGGCCACACCTACGGCACCGAGGGTGAGGAAATGTGCCTCCAACTGCTCGAGCTCGACCGCGAGATCGGCGATTTCCTCTCGCTGCTCGACAGTCGCGGGATCGATTATGCCGTGGCCCTGACCGCCGACCACGGTGGGAAGGACGTTCCCGAACGCGAGAGGCTCGCCGGGGTAAAAGGCGCCGTTCGCGCCGATCCGGGCCTGCGAGCCGGCGTGATCGGCCCGAAGTTGGTGACCCAGCTTGGCCTGACGGGACCGGGGCTGTTCGGCGACTTGAGCGGCGACATGTATGTCGACCGCTCTCTTTCGCCCGCGAATAGGGGAAAGCTGCTGGCGGCGGCCGTCGCCGCTTACCGCGCGCACCCGCAGGTCGAGGCGGCGTTCACCGCGGCGGAATTGGCTGTGACGCCGGTTCCGACCGGTCCCCCGACGGACTGGAGTTTGAAGCAGCGAGCCCGGGCCAGTTTCTACGCGCCCCGATCAGGCGACTTTGTCGTCCTTTTGAAGAAGGACGTCACGCCGATCCCGGACACGACCCGCTATGTGGCGACCCACGGCAGCCCGTGGGATTACGATCGGCGGGTGCCGATCCTGTTCTGGCGAAAGGGCAGGGCTCCTCTCGCGGGCGAAACGGTCGTCGAAACCACGGATATCATGCCGACCCTTGCCGCCTGGCTGGGCGTGCCACTCGTCCCTGGCTCGGTCGACGGACATTGCATCTCCAGCGTCGCGGAATGCCCTGCAGCTTCTGGCAGTCCCGAGCGAGGGAAGCGCTAACTATTTCAGAATAGACGCTTTTCATTCATGAACTGTTCGGTAATAGTCGGGCACTGATTGTAGCGGGGAAGGAGCACAGCACGCGCTCCTTGGAGGTGTCCGATGCGGAAATGGGGTGTCGCGCTGGCGTTGGCAGCGGCTGTGCCGATGAGCGCGTGCGTTCAGACCCGGCAATATGCCGACTTGCAATTCACTCCGCCGCAGGGAGACTATAAGCTTCTGGTGCTGAGGCCGGACGTCTCGGTCGGATCGTTGACCACCGGCGGAATCGTCGAACCCCGCGCCGACTGGACCGAGCAGGCGCGGACCAACATCATCGCAGCCCTTCAGACGCAGCAGTCGGGAAGAGGCGGAAAAATCCAGATCCTCGAGCGCCGCAGCCAGCTGCAGGGCGCGAGCGAGCAGGAAGTCGCCGATTTCGAACGGCTGTTCTACGCGGTCGGCGAATCGATCGTGATCCACAAGTACCTGGGCGAATACCTTCCGACCAAGCGGCGCCAGGGCCTCGACTGGACTCTCGGCGAAGACGCCGTCTCGCTGGGCCGCAAGACGGGCTACGATTATGCACTGTTCCTCCACGCCGAGGATTCGGTTGCATCCGGGGGCCGGATCGCGCTCGGAGTCCTCGGGCTCGCGGGCTGCTTCGTCGGCTTTTGCGCACCCAATATCGGCGGTGCGACCCAGCTCGACTATGCGGGGCTGGTTGACCTCAAGACCGGCGAGGTCGTGTGGTTCAACGTCGTTCGCGCGGGCAGTGAAATTCCGGGCATTGCGTTCGGGGACCTGCGCACTCCGCAAGGGGCCGCACAAATGGTTGACCGCCTCCTTGGCCGGATGAAGCCCGGAAATGCCGTCCGCCAGGCGGCGGAGAAGAAAAGCTGATGTGCGCGCGATGCTACGAACTGAGCCGCCGCTCGCTGCTGGTTGGGGGCGGAGCGACCGCGGCCGCTCTCTCGACGGGAATCGCCGATGCACGAATCCTGCCGAAGGACATGGTTCCGCTCGTCGGGCCGGGTTACCGGCCAACGGAGAAGGATGAGCAAGGCATCTGGCAGCTGATGGACCGGGCGGAGGAGGAGATCGCCGGATCGAACCTGCTCATGACCGATCCGAAGCTCACCGGATATCTCAAGGATCTGATTGGGAAAGTCGGCGGCCCCGCCGCCAGGGATTTCCGGATCTATCTGGCCCACATTCCCGATTTCAACGCGATGATGTTCCCGACCGGCTTTGCGGTCGTCTTTTCGGGTCTTTTGCTGAGGATGCGCAACGAGGCGCAGCTCGCCGGGGTCATCGCTCACGAATCGGGACATTTCCTGCGCCGTCACATGATCCGCAGCTGGCGCGACCAGAGGCGCAAGACCGACATTTTCGCGATCGCCGCCATGGCGGCGGGGGTCGGCGGCGCCGCCGGCGGAGTCTACCTCGGCGACTATGTCCAGCTCGCCCAGCTCGGAACGATCCTCTCGCTGTTCCAATATAGCCGCCAGATGGAGGCCGAGGCCGACGCGATGGGCGCCAGGCTGATCGCCGAAGCGGGTTACGAACCCGTGGAAATGTCGAACATCTGGCAGCAGCTGATCGGCGAGGAGACGGCGAGTGCAAGGTACCGCCGAAAGCGCCGCCGCCGCGGGTCGCTATTCGATACGCACCCATCGGAGGGCTCGCGCATGGCCGACCTCAAGGCCGACGCGCTCGAAGTGAAGGATCCCGGCCGCACATATGAGGTGGGCCGCGAGCGCTATCTGGCGACGATCGGCGGAATCCGGCCCCTGCTGCTCGACGATCAGGTGAAGCTCAACGATCCGGGCGCGAGCCAGTACCTCATTGAAACCCTGGCCCAGGACGGATGGAACGGCCTTCTGCGCTATTACGAGGGCGAGGTCTGGCGGCTTCGCAATCGCCACGGCGATGATGCGCGCGCCGCCCTGAGCTATGCATCTGCGGTCTCCTACCCCGACGCTCCGGCGGATGCGTGGCGGTGGCACGGAATTTCGCTGATGAAGGCCGGACGCAATGCCGAGGCCAAGTCGGCCTTCGCCCGCTATCTCACGATGAAACCAGACGCGACGGATGCTGCCTGGGTGCGGCAGATGATCGGCTGAGGGGAGCGCTCGCACAATGAACCGTCTTACCAAGCTCGCTTTGGCTGCCGTCTCGGTACCGGCCCTCGGCGCCTGTTCGAGCATCGGCACCGGGGAATATGGCTTCAGCAGTTACGCCCTCGTCGGGGTCCGTCGGGTGAATGTCGGTGACGGGTCGCTGACGGTCACTCCGCCGCGACCGTACAACCGCCATCGTTCGTTTTTGTGGTCCGATGTCCAGGACGTCGAGGACTGGACCCAGAACGGGCCCTATCTGGATGGGATCAGCTTCGTCTCAGGGCTGAAGAGCGGGCGATATCTCATCCGCCAGAGCAAACGTGCCGACCAGCAGGTCCCGAAGTTCCGCTCCGACATGACTCCGCCGGAGATCGTCGCGATGCTCGAGAGCCTGTATCGGGTGAAGGGCGGCGCCGTGGAGTTCCGCACCCTTTCGCTCCAGCCGCGCCCGTTCCTCGGCACCGGCGGTTTCCAGCTCGATTATGAGCATCTCGACAGCGACGAGCTGTGGCGCAAGGGCCGCGCGGTCGGGGCGGTGATCAACGGCCAGCTATACTTGATCCTCTTCGATGCTGCCCGCTCGCACTATTACGGGACGATCCTGCCCGATTTCGAATCCATCGTCGCCTCGGCCCAGCTTCGCCGCTAGCCCACGGGCGAGATCGGGCCGGGCGATGGGTCGGTCCCCGGAGACGGCGGCGTTGGAACGTCGATGTCGGGACCTTGTGGCGGAGTTTCGGGCGGGGGCTCGGTCGGCTGTCCAGGCTGGCTAGGCTCAGGTGGCTGCTCGGGCGGCGTTTCCGGGATCGGTGGTTGCTGCTGCATGGAGATCTCCTGCGAAGTCAAACGAACGGGTCTCCCCGCGGGTTGCCCGCCGCCCGATCCTTGCTATAGGCCGCACCTCCTTGGGCCGCGCGCGTGGCGGAACTGGTAGACGCGCTGGATTTAGGTTCCAGTATCGCAAGATGTGGGGGTTCGAGTCCCTCCGCGCGCACCATTTCGCCGCGTAGCGTGTCCGGGGGACAGGCGAGCAGGGAAATCGCGCAGGTTGTTAGAATTTTGGGATGTTGCTGCTGTGACCATCAAGACCGTTGAGACCGAAAACCAGGGCCTGAAGCGCGCCTTCATGCTGACCATTCCGGCCGAGGACATCGAGGCTAGGGTCAATGAGGAAGTGAAGCGGATCGCGCCGCAGGTCCGGATGCCTGGCTTCCGTCCCGGAAAGGTTCCACCGAACCTGATCAAGAAGATGCATGGCGACGCGATCCAGCGCGACGCTCTCCAAAATGCGGTCCAGGACGGCGTTCAGCAATTGCTCGAAGAGCAGAAGGTGCGTCCCGCCCTGCGTCCCGAAGTGGTGCTCGATGAAAAATATGAGCCCGGCAACGATGCCGAAGTGCGAGTCAGCCTCGAGGCGCTTCCCGACATCCCGGAAGCGAAGATCGACGGGCTTCAGCTGGAGCGGCTGACGGTCGATGCCGATGAATCCGCGGTCGACGAGCAGCTCAAGCAGCTCGCGACTTCGACCAAGAACTGGGTCGACGCGCCGAAGAAGCACGCCGCCACCAACGGGGATCTCGTCACGATCGATTTTGAAGGCTCGGTAGGCGGCCAACCGTTCGAGGGTGGCAAAGGCGAAGACATGGCGGTCGAGCTCGGCTCGGGCAGGCTGATTCCCGGCTTCGAGGAGCAACTCATTGGTGCGAAGGCCGGCGAATCGCGCCAGCTCAACGTCACCTTCCCCGACGACTATCCGTCCGACACGGTGAAGGGGAAGCCCGCGATTTTCGAGGTCACGGTCAAGGACGTGAAGACTTCCGGCGAGACGAAGGTGGACGAGGATTTCGCCAAGGCGCTGGGGCTCCAGGACCTCGATCAACTCAAGGGGCTGGTCCGGGAACAGCAGCAGCAGGAACTCAACGGGCTGACCCGCACGCACATGAAGCGCCAGCTGCTCGACCAGCTTGCCGCCCGGCACGACTTCCCAGTGCCGGAATCGATGGTCGAGGCCGAGAATCAGAACATCATGAACCAGCTTCGCCACGAGGCGAGCCATGAGGCCGATCCGAAAGCCGCGCTCGAAGAGATCGAGAAGGACGCGGCGGAGTATCGCAAGATCGCCGAGCGCCGCGTGCGCCTCGGCCTGCTGCTGTCGGAAATCGGCGCGGCCAACGGAGTGGATGTCACCGACCAGGAAATGCGGACCCTGATCGCGCAGGCCGCATCGCAATATCAGGGCCAGGAGCGCGATCGCTTCCTGCAGCTCGTCCAGCAGGAGCCGATGTTCGCAGCCCAGCTTCGCGCACCGCTCTACGAGGACAAGGTCGTCGATTTCCTTTTCTCGAAGTCCGAGATTAGCGAGCGCAAGGCGAGCCGCGCCCAGCTCGAGGCCGATCTCGAGAGCGAGGAGGGGCATGTCCACGGCCCGGGCTGCGGACACGACCATATCGCCGCGAAGCCGGAAAAGGCCGCGAAGAAGGGCAAGGCCGAAGCCAAGGCTCAGCCCGAGGAGCCAGCCAAGGGCCCGGTGAAGAAAGCGTCGGACAAGCCGAAAGCGGCCAAGCCGCTGAAGGACGGTGCCGGCGCCAAGGCTCCCGAGGCGAAGGCCCCCACTAAACAGGCCCCCGCCAAAAAGGCGGCTGCCCAGAAGCCGGCGAAGAAGCCGGCGAAGAAGGGCTGATCCAGACCGGCTCCGCAGACGAGGTGACCTGCGCCGATCTCAATGGCGCGATCGACGACCTGCGCTCACAGGGCTTCCGGCTCGACGTCATCTATCCTGCTGACGAGCCGCATTCGGCTGCGCTCAGCCGGGGTAGCGAGACCCGCCGCCTGACAACGAGACCGGGGTCAGAGCCGCCGTCCGGCGAGCTTCCGCCGTTCGTTCCCGAATTCCTCGTCTCGCGTGGCGGCCAATCGGGCGAGGGCAGGGCCGGCATGCGCTACCGCGACCTGATCCCGGGGCGGCTCGGTGGACGCTACATCGCCTCGCACATCACCATCGACGACGGCGGGCCGGTCTCCGACTGGGTCCATTTCCACCGCATTGCCCTCCAGCTGATTTACGTCCGGCGAGGGTGGGTGCGGGTGGTCTACGAGGACCAGGGCGAGCCGTTCGTGATGAATCCAGGCGATCTAGTGCTCCAGCCGCCCGGCATTCGTCATCGCGTGCTCGAAAGCTCTCCCGGCCTCGAAGTCATCGAGATTACGGCCCCCGCGCTCCATGAGACCTTGGCCGATCATGACCTGATCCTGCCCAACGCGAAGGTCGAGCCAAACCGGCTGTTCAGCGGACAGCGCTTCCTTCGCCATGTCGCTGCGGACACGCCCTGGACCGGCTTCCACGGTGCCGAAGCGCAGGACACGACCATGGATGAGGCGAGTGGCAAACTGGCGTCGGTCAGGACGCTTCGCGTGAGCAGCGGAGACGAGATCGAATTCGCACCGCATGATGGTGAGCTGATGTTCGGTTTTGTCCTCGACGGTTCTGCTTATCTCGATTTCGGCGATAGTCACGAGCTCGGCCCGGCCGATGTCTTTGTGATTCCACCGGGCATGCCCTGGCGCCTCTCCTCGGGCTCGCCCGACTTTCGGTTGTTGCAGGTAACCACCTCGCGGCTATAGCCGGTTGCAGCAGATGGGGGATCGCTTGGACAGTCCGCAGTCGCAGCCGCGCATCGCCGTGCTCCTGCCATGTTACAATGAGGAGGCGGCGATCGCCGCCACTGTTGCCGGCTTCAAGCAGGCGCTGCCCACCGCCACCGTCTACGTCTACGACAACAACAGCTCGGACCGGACCCGCGAGATCGCTGCCAAGGCTGGTGCGATCGTCCGCTCGGAGCGCCAGCAAGGGAAGGGGCACGTCGTCCGTCGGATGTTCGCCGACGTCGACGCCGACGTCTACGTGATAGCGGACGGCGATCTCACCTACGATTCCAAGGCCGCTCCGGCGATGGTCGACATGCTCATCGCCGAACAGCTCGACATGGTCGTCGGGACCCGCCGCCACGAAGAGAAAGAGGCCTTTCGCGGCGGCCACGTCATCGGGAACAAGCTGTTCACCGGCCTGCTTGCCGGCCTGTTCGGACGCAGCTTCACCGACATTTTCACCGGCTACCGGGTCTTTTCCCGGCGTTTCGTGAAGAGTTTTCCGGTCCTCTCGTCCGGATTCGAGATCGAGACGGAGATCAGTGTCCACGCGCTCGAGCTCAGAATGCCGGTAGGAGAGGTCGAGACGGCTTACGCGGCGCGGCCCGAGGGCTCGCACTCCAAGCTTTCGACCTATTCGGACGGCTGGCGGATCCTGAAGACGATCGTAACGCTCTACCGCATCGAGCGGCCGGTGTTGTTTTACGGTTCGATCGGCGCGCTTTTGCTGCTGGCCGCGATCCTGCTCTCGATTCCGCTGGTGATCACCTACCTTCACACCGGGCTCGTTCCGCGAGTTCCGACGGCAATCCTGGTCACGGGAATGGTGGTTGTCGCCGTGCTCTGCTTCTTTGCGGGTTTGATCCTCGACACCGTGACCCGAGGACGCAGGGAGGTCCGGCGGCTCGCCTATCTCGCGCTACCAAGGTTTTAAGAGCAGTGACTCTTATGCATCACCCCACGCGAATTGTGTCGGTGGAGTGACAGAAGCGGCTTCCTCCACCCCAACCGCCTAGGGTAACGGTTGTTTCAGACCCGTTCTCACGGGGGCGACAAAGGGGAACTAACATGATCCGGACTAATACGGCACTTCGCGCGGGCGTGGCTTTTGCGGCGCTGATCGGTGGATCGACCGCCGCGCAGGCGCAAACCACACAACCGCCGGCTGACGTCAGCCAGACGCCGGCGAGCGCGGCGCCCCCGAGCAGTCAAGGCGACATCGTCATCACCGGGTCGCGCATCCGCCGCAATCCGCTCGATCTCGACGCTCCGCGCGTGTTCCTCGACCAGCAGGATATCGCGAAGACCGGCCTCAGCTCGATCAACGATGTGCTTCAGCGCCTGCCAAGTTCGGGCGGCGGGGCCAACTCCAAGTTCAACAACTCAGGCAACCTCGGCAACCCGCCGGACGGCGGCGGCGTCGGCGCCGGCGCGGCGGAAATCGACCTTCGCTACCTCGGTTCGCGGCGCACTCTCGTCCTCGTGGACGGCCTGCGATTCGTGAACGGCGCGTCGGCGTCGGGCGTCCCGGGTTCGGTTGACCTCAACGCCATTCCCGAAAGCATGATCGAGCGCGTTGAAGTCCTGCAGGACGGTGCCTCGGCGGTTTACGGCTCTGACGCGATCGCCGGCGTGGTCAACATCATCTCCAAGCAGCACCAGCGGGGCATCGTCGCCAGTGCTCAATATGGCACCTTTCAACAGGGTGACGGCGAGACCCAGAATTATCAGCTGAGCTGGGGCAATGGCGACAACCACCGTCTGTCGGTCGTCATCGGCGGTAACTACGTAAATCAGAGGGGCGTGTTCGCCGGCGACCGAGCAATTTCTCGCTGGCCTGCGCCTTATGGCAGTTCGTGCGCGGACGGAGGTTGCTCGAGCTTCCTTCCCAACGGCCGCTATGCCGGAGCGATCTTCCCGAACTCAGGTGACGAGACTTTGATCAACGCGCCGACTGCGACGCCAACGATTGCCAATTTCCGTGATTTCGTCAGCCCGGCCGACCGGTTCAACTTCGCGCCCTTCAACTACATGCAGATCCCGCTCGAAAGGTATGGGCTGTTCGTCAACGCCAAATATGAGCTGGCGGACAATTTCAACTTCTCGATCAAGGGGTTGTGGAACGAACGTAAGTCGAAAAACCAGGCGGCGCCGCTGCCGTTCGGAATTGGACCCGCGGCAGGCATCACCCCGGTGCTCGATTCGACGGAAATCGACGCAACCAACCCGTTCAATCCATTCGGGGTTTCGCTGAGGCACGATGATCCCACGACGTTGGCTAACGAGGGCAACTTCGATTTCATCCTGCGGCGCTTCGTGGAAGGCGGTCCGCGCCGCTTCTCGCAAAAAGTCGACTCAAGCTACGTCGTTGCGACCTTCGACGGCAATTTCAACATCGGCGGACGCGAATGGTACTGGGATGTCAACGGCGTCTACGGCCACAACCAGGCCAGGCAGCGCATGCTCGGCAACATCAACTCCGACCATCTGAGGACCGCGCTTGGTCCGTTGGCAACCTGCACCGCGACCCCCGGCTGCGTACCCTTCAATTTCTTTGGCGGAGCGGGCTCGATCACGCCGGAAATGATGGACTGGGTGACCTTCATCCAAAACGACAGCAGCGAACAGGACATGTGGGACGCAACAGCGAACGTCTCTGGCGACCTGTTCGACCTTCCGGGCGGGCCGCTGGGACTGGCGATGGGTGTCGAATATCGCGAGCTTAGCGGACGATTCGACCCTGACCCGGTGGTTGCCGCGGGCTTCAGCTCCGACATTCCAGCCCAGCCCACGCACGGCTCTTACAATGTCAAGGAAGCCTATGCGGAGCTCAACGCGCCGATCGTCAAGGGCATTACGGGGATCCAGCTGCTCGAGTTCAGCGGTGCCGTGCGCGTCTCCGATTATTCGACGTCCGGCTCGACAACGACCTTGAAGGGATCGGCCAACTGGAAACCGATCAAGGACCTTCGTTTCCGCGGCTCTTACGCCGAAGGTTTCCGGGCGCCATCGATCGGCGAATTGTTCGGGACGGCGTCGCGCTTCGACCAGACGATCGACGACCCCTGCTCGAACGCCAGTGCCGCGCCGCGCAACTTCAACAATGATGCTACGGTGAAGGCCAATTGCATCGCCGCGGGCGTTCCGGCGGGCGGCACCTATCAGCAGACCAACCCCCAGATCTCGGTCCTGGTGGGCGGTAACGAGAATCTGAGGGCTGAATCTTCTAAGAGCTGGATCTTCGGCGGCGTGTACAGCCCCTCGTTCCTGCCGGGCTTTTCGGTCGAGGCCAACCACTACAGCATCAAGGTCAAGGGTGCGATCCAGCCCGTCGACGCTGCGTTCACGCTGACGAACTGCGTTGAGAACAACGATCCGGTCTCTTGCGCCTTAGTGACCCGCGTCGGCGGAGTTCTGACGCAGGTTTCGGGCATTCTCGGCAACATTGCCGGAATCAGAACCAAAGGCTGGGACCTCAACGTCGCTTATCGCGGTCGGAAGACGAGCATCGGCAAGTTCGGGGTGACCTGGAACAACACGTTCCTCAAGAACTATGACGTGCTCGTTCCAATCACCGGCGGCGTGCAGGTCATCAGCCGCGAGGGTACGGAGCAGGGCAGCCCCTCACAGGGTTTCCCGAAGTGGAAGTCGATCGGCATTCTCGATTGGGATCTCGCCAATTTCGGCGCGAGCCTGACGGGCCGCTACGTTTCCAAGCTTCGTGAAGCTGGCGGCAACGTCATGCATGAGAAGTTCTACACGGACCTCCAGCTGCGCTGGGCGCCGACGTTCCTCCGGCGGCAGTTCAGCTTCGCGGTCGGTGCGAACAACCTGCTCAACACGAGGGCGCCGGGCTGCGTCACCTGCGACCTCAACAACTTCGACCCGACGATGTACGACATCCCGGGCCGTTATTATTACATCCGCGCCGGCGTGAAGCTGTAAGCGCGAAGCCCATCGGGCGAGGGGACAGGGCGGTTCGGCAGGTCCGGGCCGCCCTTCTTCTTTTGCCACGGACGCCTCCGGCGTCCGATCTCGCGCCATCGGCATGCCCCCGGAATGCCGCGCACTTCGATCCTTGAACCTTTCGGGTTTCACGCCGATGTAGGCCGGACCATCAATTTATCAGGATCCGTCTCCCGTGATTGACCATCAGGACATTGTTTCGCAGCTCGTTCCCATCGTCATCGAGCAGTCCAACCGGGGCGAGCGCAGTTTCGACATCTATTCCCGGCTGCTCCGCGAACGGATCGTCTTCATCACAGGGCCGATCGAGGACCATATGGCCTCGCTCGTCACGGCCCAGCTGCTCTTCCTCGAGTCCGAGAACCCGAAGAAGGACATCTTCATGTACATCAACTCGCCCGGCGGAGTGGTCACCGCGGGCCTCGCGATCCACGACACGATGCAATACATCCGGCCGAAGATCAGCACGGTGTGCATCGGCCAGGCAGCGTCGATGGGCAGCTTCCTGCTGGCGGCGGGCGAGCCGGGAATGCGGGTCGCGCTTACCAACAGCCGGATCATGGTTCACCAGCCCTCGGGCGGCGCCCAGGGCATGGCTTCGGACATCGAAATCCAGGCGCGCGAGATCCTGCGGATGCGCCAGCGTTTGAACGAGCTTTACGCGCAGTACACCGGCCAGAAGATCGAGGAGATCGAGAAGGCGATGGACCGCGACAAGTTCCTCGAGGCGGACGAGGCCAAGACCTTCGGCCTGATCGACGAGGTATTCGACAAGCGGCCCGATCCCGGCGAGGACGCCGGCACCGGCGCCGGGGACGTCACTCCGGCCTAGCGCTTCGTCATCCCGGCTCAAGGCCGGGACGACGGTTGAATTTGTCCCAACGCTATGTCCGCTTTCGACCCAAAGCAGACATAAGCCTCAGATCGCTTTTAATCGTGGGTCGTTCCACCGCGACCGGTGTACCTCGAGAGCATTCAGGAGCGTCCGCACCTTGATCGACAGAAGACGTGTGGTGGGAAACACCGCCTGAATCGGCACCTCGGGCGAAGCAAATCCATCCAGCACCTCGACCAAGCGGCCCTCAGCGATCGCAGACGAAACGTGATACCTGAAGACGGCCGCTATGCCGCCGCCGCGGATCGCATGTTCGATGGCTCCTTCGCCGCTGTTGGTCGAAAAGCGCGAGCTAAGGGGAACGCGAATATTTCCACGCTCCGGATGGTCGAATCGCCATTCACGATTCGGTCCCAGCGTATCGAAGGCGATCAGCGAATGCGAAGCGAGATGATCCGGTTCGGTCGGGACTCCTCGACTGGCAAGATACTTCGGACTGGCGACCAAAACGCGTCGCGTCGCGCCGATGCGCCGCGCTATTAACGCGGAGTCCGAGAGATGCCCGATGCGCACGGCTACGTCGACGCCTTCTTCAACCAAATTCACGTAACGGTCGGTGAGATTGAGTTCGACTTGCAGATCAGGATTTTCTTCCAGGAGATCCGAAACCAGCGGAGCGACATGAATCCGGCCGAAGAGTAAAGGGGCTGAAATAGTGAGCCGACCGCGCGGCAACCCGCGTTCCTCCTGAGCGGCCAGTTCCGCTTCCTCCACGTCCGCGAGAATTCTCCGTGAGCGTTCAAGGAAGCGCTCTCCGGCATCTGTCAACTTGATCGAGCGTGTCGTCCGCTGAAGCAGCACGACGCCAAGGTCCACCTCTAGGCCCGCGATCAAACGCGTGACTACCGACGCGGCTACACCCATCCGACGGGCGGCTGGAGCGAAGCCGTTTGCGTCACACACGGCCGCGAATGCGCGCATTTCTCGCAGGCGGTCGGCCATGATTCTTTATTGCTTACCCGGCAACAGTAAGTTGCAAATCGTAAGGATTATCGCTGCACGAGGCAAATATTAAATGTGGATGCCAATCCAGACAAAAGGATCACCAATGTCCAGAATTCAACCTATCGATCCCGACCAGGCGCCGGCTTCCGTACGCTCCGTCCTAGATGCTGTTCAGGCAAGTCTTGGCGCGGTTCCGAATCTCTTCCGG
>Ga0207647_10001089_pt1 | contig 20923 bp, 23 predicted proteins | sample KBSCornC2_FD_184295 | JGI IMG/M metagenome (GOLD analysis project Ga0207647, IMG submission 184295) | Corn rhizosphere microbial communities from Kellogg Biological Station, Michigan, USA - C2 (SPAdes) (version 2) | ecosystem: Host-associated > Plants > Roots > Rhizosphere ... | reverse complement strand
GACGACCAGCCGCTGCTGATCTATGTCGGCCGCCTCGACGGCGAAAAGAAGCCCGACGTCGTCGTCGACGCATTCCGCAAATTGCCGGAAAGCCTCGGCGCGCAGCTGGCTCTGCTCGGCGAGGGACCGCTGAAGGAGGAGATCGCTGCGCTCGGCGACAGGCGTATCATCATGCCTGGATACGTGCGGAGCCGGACGGAGCTCGCGCGCTGGCTGGCGAGCGCCGACATCTACGTATCGGCGATGGCAGACGAGACGTTCGGCATATCGATCGTCGAAGCCCAGGCATCCGGCTTGCCGGTGGTGGGTGTCGCGGCGGGAGCTATGATCGACCGGGTGACCGATTCCGTCGGGCGATTGGGCCCCGTGGGCGATGCCAATGCGATGGCGCGGAACATCATCGACATCTGGCGAGCCGACCGCCGGCTCTTGTCAGAGCAGGCGCGCGCCCATGCGCTTCAATTCAGCTGGGAACGCAGCATGGAGGCATTGTTCGGCGAGGTTTATCCGGCTGCTTTCGCCCGCCGCTCCGAGAGTGTTGCGGCCGCTTCCACCGTCAGGGTGCCCTGGGTCCGCGCCTGAGGCTCAGCCCGGGTTCACCTTCGCAATGCAAAATCCTAGGATCGAGCCATGGGGAGGCATTCCTGAATGATCCTGCCGTTCGCGTTGTTGCTAGCCGCCCAGGCGGCTGAGACGCCTTCGCCGTCCGCCCGCGGCACCGATGCCGCGACGATGGCCAACTGCAACGCACGGATGGCCGAAATCCCCGTGACCGTCATCGCCAAGGGCGTGCCGAGGGAGACGAAGGTCAAGATCTGCGGCAAGGTTGGGCAAACCCAGGCCGATTGGGAAAATACGCTTCGCGACGCGCTCAACAAGGTTTCTTCGGACGCCCGGATGTCGCCGTCGATCAAGGACCAGATCATCACCGGCCTGAAGTTCGAAATTGCAAAGCTGCAGGGCGCCACGGCAACAAAGCCGCAGCCGCAATCGCAGCCGGCGCCATTGATCGGCCAGAGTTTCGCTGCGCCGCTCGCTCCCAAGCCGCAGGTCGACACCGGCCGCGCCGAATATTCGTCACTGCCGCCGATCCCCGCGCCATTGCCGGCGGTGAGCGCCGCGACTGTTGCCGCCGCGGCCGCTCCGCCGCCGCTGCCGGCGCCAAAGCTCACGTTCCGCTGCCTGTCGACCGAATCGGTCGCAGGAGAGGGTCCGTGCGACATGTTAGAGCGCGGCATGATGGTGACCGTGCGCGCAGATGAAGACATCGCCGCGGGGACGAGCCTTCGGTTCCTGCGCCGCGGCGAAAATCGCGCCGAGGTCGACCTCGCAACGCTTCGGCGTGGCCAGTCGCAGCAATTCAGCCTGCCAGCAAAGGTATGCCAGGGCGTGAGCGGCAGCCGGGTCGAGATTCAGGTGGTTCGCGCCGCCGGGTCGAAGAACCAGGTCGTGGATTCGCGGGGGCCTTACGAGTTGCGCTGCTAGGCAATCCGAAGCGCGCGTGGCACAGGGCGGCGCCGTGGATGCGCCTTACGCCAAGCTCGACCAGCTGGAGCCCGGAATCGCGCGGGTCCTTGCGCACAATCCGTCGGCCTTCACTTATTACGGCACGCAGACCTATCTGGTCGGGACGAACCGTCTCGCGGTGATCGATCCCGGGCCGGATCTGGCCGAGCATCTCGACGCGCTCAAGCAAGCGATCGGCGGACGTCAGGTCGTCGCGATCATGTGCACCCATACCCACCGCGACCACAGCCCGGCGGCGCGGCCGCTTGCCGAGCGGACGGGGGCCCCGGTGATCGGCTGCGCCCCGCTCGCGCTCGAAACGGTGGGCCCGCGCGCGGACGCCGCCTTCGATGGGGATTATGCGGCGGATCGGGTGCTGAGCGACGGCGAATCGCTGGACGTCGACGGCGAGGCGATCGTCGCGGTTGCAACGCCGGGGCATACGTCGAACCATCTCTGCTTCGCTTATCGGGGAGCGCTCTTTTCCGGCGATCATGTGATGGGCTGGTCGACTACAGTCGTTGTGCCCCCCGACGGTGACATGGCCGCATACATGGCAAGCCTCGACAAGCTTCGGCAGCGTGACGAGGGCGTCTATTATCCCGCGCACGGGCCCGCCATCGACAACCCGCACCAATATGTGCGCCACCTCATGGGGCATCGGATGCAGCGCGAGAAGCAGATCCTGAGGCTGGTCGGCGAAAAGCCGCGCGACATTCCGGACGTTGTCGCAAATGCTTATCCGGGCCTCGATCCGAGGCTGGTCATAGCGGCCGGAGGCTCGGTCTATGCGCATCTGCTGGACCTCGAGCGGCGCGGGCTCGTTGAACGGCAGGAAGAGAGATGGACAGCCGTCAAACCAAGCTGATCGCGATCCTGGCGATTGCCGTTGCGCTGGTGCTCGGCGTCATTCTCGGAACGGCGACCGGCATCGCCGACCGCATCTTCGGCGGGCCCAGAGCCGAGACGATCGCGAGCGCGAGCCTCGAATCGATGCGAGCGCAGAACCGCCTGATCGCCTTTGTCGCGCGCTACGTGTCGGTTACAACATCGACAACAAGCCGATTTGGTTTGTCAGCGAAGCGCACATTGATCCTACCTGGAGATGTCAGGTACGAGCTTGACCTGTCGAAGCTACGGCCGAAGGACGTGAGCTGGGATGCGTCCAGCCACACATTGCAGGTCCGCTTGCCCGAGGTGGAGATCGCCGGTCCCGACGTCGATTTGACCTCCGCCCAGGAATATGGCGAGGGCGGCGTTCTCACGGCGCTGACGAACGCGGACGAAACGCTCGACCAGGCGAACCGCGCGACGGCGGTCAGCGACCTTCGCAAACAGGCGTCCGCCGAGGTGCCGATGAGGCTCGCGCACGAAGCGGCGCGGCAAGCGGTCGAACGCAGCTTCGCGATGCCGCTCGTCGCCGCGGGGTTCAAAGACGCGAAGGTCGTCGCGCGCTTCCCGACCGAGGGAAACGGCGAAGCTTCCTATATGGACCTTTCCACCCCATATGAGGAGGCGATCAAGGAGGCAGAGCGGCAGAGGGCCGCTCAAGGGCAGAGATGACCGCTCAGACCACCAACCTCAAAGGGATCGACCTGCTCGCCGAGATCGAACGGCTTAAGCGCGAGCGCAACGCGGTGATCCTCGCGCATTATTATCAAAAGCCGGAGATTCAGGACCTCGCCGATTTCGTCGGCGACAGCCTCGACCTGTCGCGAAAGGCAGCGGCGACCGACGCCGAGGTGATCGCCTTCTGCGGCGTCCGCTTCATGGCCGAAACGGCGAAGATCCTGTCGCCCGAGAAGACGGTGATCCTGCCCGACATGGACGCGGGCTGCAGCCTCGAAGACTCATGCCCGCCCGACCAGTTCAAGGCGTTCCGCGAGGCGCATCCGGACCATATCGCGCTGACCTACATCAACTGCTCGGCGGCGGTGAAAGCCTTGAGCGACATCATCGTCACAAGCTCTTCGGCCAAGGTCATCCTCGACCAGATTCCTGCGGACCAGAAGATCATCTTCGGGCCCGACCGGCATCTCGGCGGCTATCTGGCGCGTAAGACCGGCCGCGACATGCTCCTGTGGCCAGGAATCTGCATCGTCCACCAGGCGTTCAGTGAGACCGAGCTGCTCAAGCTAAAGGCGGAGCATCCGGGCGCTCCGGTCGCGGCGCATCCCGAATGCCCGCCGCACATCATCGACCACGCCGACCACGTCGGCTCGACCAGGTCGATCCTCGATTTCGCGCTGAGCTCGCCGGCCGACACGATCCTGGTCGCGACAGAGCCGCACATCATTCACCAGATGGAAAAGGCCGCGCCCCACAAGACGTTCATCGGGGTCCCGGGGGGTGACGGGAACTGCAACTGCAACATGTGCCCGTACATGGCGCTGAACACGCTCGAGAAGCTCTATGTCGCGCTTCGCGATCTCCAGCCGAGGATCGAGCTGTCGCCGGAAATCATGGCACGCGCGCGTGTCCCGCTCGAGCGGATGCTCGAGATGGCTGGGCGGACGGTCGGGCAGGGTGACGTCGGAACGCCGATCATCGACGATCCGGCGAGGATCGATCCGAGGATCAGCGGCGACTAAGCCTTCTTAATTGCCCTTTTGGTCGGACTGGGCTGGAGCCTGCGTGGTCTGGCCGTTCGTCGGGGTCACTGGCACCTCGATCGTCCTGCAGATCTTGCGGTTGCCGAGACGCGAATAGGGATTCTCGTCAAGCTGCTCGCAGACGCGCTTCTTCACCATCTGAGGCTTGGCCGGCTGCTGCGCCTGGCCTTGGGCCTGGGACTGAGATTGATCTTGAGCTGCCTGGGCAAACACCGGGCCACTCATCGTGCCGACCGCTGCCAGCACGACCAAAGACTTGAACATCACTTGCTCCTGATTTGGTCAGCGCGGGCTTAGAGCAAAAAAACCTGGGTTAGCAAAGCTGTTTTTGCAACGAATGAGGGCCCTGTTTCTCTCAGGGACGGAATGCGCTCCGATCCAGCATTCATCCGACCGAAATTAACGGGCGCGACACGTCCTTGGCGAGCCTCGCTTCGCCGTTACCGAATTGCTCCCGGAACCCGGACGTGCACAATGTCGTTTGAACAGCGAAACATTTGATTGGGGAACCGAAGGATGAAACGCATTTCGATCATGGCTGCCGCGGCTGCGCTCCTTGCCTCGCCCGGCGTGCCCCTGAGCGCTCCTGCCAACGCGCATACGAGCACTCGGTATCACACGCACAAATATCACGGCAGGACGCATTACGCGCATCGTTATTGCCGCCGATCGGCGGGAACGACCGGGCTGGTCGCTGGCGGCGTCGGCGGAGCGCTGGTCGGCCGCAGCGTGCTCGGCCATGGTGCCCTCGGCACAATCGGTGGAGCGGTCGGCGGAGCCGTGGCAGGCCGAGCGATCGACCGGTCGATGACCGCGCACCGCCGCTGCTATTGGCGCTAAAAGTCTGAGCGGGCGCGCATGCCCGCATATGCTGAGCGCCAGCGAACCACGTCACCGCGGGAGCGCGCCTACGCGCTAGCCGGGGTCGCCGCGGTTCAGCTGGCGCTTGCGTTCGCACTACTCAGCGGTTTCCGCGTCGATTTTGTCCGGTCCGGCGAGATCGTCAGTCGGCTGATTGAGGTGACGCTGCAGCCCCTGCCGGTGCCGCCCGTGCCGCCAGTGCCAGCCAGGGCCCGGAGCGACGGCCACACAGCGTCGGCGCCCAAGGCCGAACCCAAACCGCCAGGCGGCTCGCCGGGGCCACAACCGGCGCACGCGCCGCCTTCGGTTACGCCCGTCTTCGCCGTCCGCCCCTCGGTCGCGCCGTCGGGCGGAGGAGCCGGCTCAGGTCCGGCGCTTGGCTCAGGGTCGGGCGGTGGCGTCGGCGGTGAAGGCTACGGCGGCGACGAGGGCGGCAGCGATCTCGAGCAGATCGCGGGAGAAATCACGCCCCGCGACGTTCCGCGTCATCTGCGCGAAGCTGGGATCGGTGGGACGGTCGGATTTGTCTTCACCGTCGGTGTAAATGGAAGGGTGACGCGCTGCGCAGTTACCCGCTCTAGCGGAGTGCCGGAGCTCGACGCCTTGACCTGCAGATTGGTCCAGCAGCGCTTCGTATATCGCCCAGCTACCGATCGCTACGGTCGCCCTGTCAGCGATGAGGTCGAAGGCGAGCAAGAATGGATTCCCTCCCGCCGTTACTGAGCTTTGGTCGCCTGCGCCTCGATGGTCGCGGTGTCGGCGTGGTGCTTGTCGAGGTGGCGCTTGATGATCCTGAGATTGCGCGTGTTCGACCGGAAGAAGAAATCAGGAATGGCGCCGACCCACGGAATCAGGCCGAGCAGCCAATCGACGCCGACATTGCCGGCCATGCGCGAGATCTGCCATTTCGACATCCCAAGGTTCTTCGCTTCCCACACGATGTAGGCGCCGAGGGCAGCCGCGGCGATGTCGCCGACCACCGGAACCAGGTCGAGGATGACATCGAGGCCGACCGGCCGATTGATCCCGGGGATGACAAACAACCGCTCCAGCACCCTCTCCATCGCTTCGACGCGCTGTCGAACCGAGGCGGGGTCGGTCCCCAGATTGGGAAGTGTCAGGCGTTGGTCAGGCGGCGTCACGACGTTCCCGGGCTAAGCTTCTGCTCGAGATCGGTCAGCGTATGGCGGGCGAAGCGGTTCCCGGCGAAACCCTGGATCCGGCCCGAAACGAGCGACCAGCGAACGGGGGCGGCGAGCGGGATGAATAATTGCATGTCGTCGATCCTCGCCGCGGCCTGGCCCAGGAGAGCGTAGCGCTGGGCTGGGACCAGCGCGTCGCGGGCCGCGCCGAGCAGCTCGTCCGCCTGAGCGTCGCAGAGCGGCGCCACCTGGCAGCGGAACTGGCGCAGAAACCAGGCGGGCGAGGTCGATGGAGCGACGGCGTCGATCAGCTTCAGATCGGAGGCCAAGACGCTCTTCGCGCGCTCGGCGGTTACGCCGATCGCGCCCCAATCGATCATCAGCCGGTTGAACAGGATGTCGCTTCCCGGGCCGTCGGGGAGATAGATTCGGATCGTCGGCTTTTCCTGCCCGAACTGGCGTGCCGATTCCGCCACCAGGGACGGGCGCCGGTCGGCAAGGGCTGTCCCCGCCCAGGGCGGCGGGGACGGATTCGGCAAACCGTCGAGACCCGGCTCGAGCACGGTTGTGCGAGCGGCGAGGCCAGGTACCCGAAGTGCATCGACCAGGGCGTCGCGGTCGATCGCCTCGCTCAGCAGCTGGCGAATACCGACATCGTCGAGAACGCTGCCGGAGCGCGATGGAACGAACCCGAACAGGCCCGATGCCGGGTCGAAACGAAGACTACCGCGCGGCAGCTTGACCCGCTGCGCATAAGGAAGGTCACTGAAGGTGCCGCCAAGAACGAGGTCGGAATTGCCGGCAGCGAAGGCGCGAATGGCCTGTTCAGCCGGCGCCGAGCTCAGCGAAACCTCGTCACGGCGCGCCGTCTCTTCGTCGGCGGACACAATCTCACGCGTCAGCCGCAATTCGCCGGGCTTGTCTTGTTTCGGATCGACCTGGAACGGGCCCGTGCCGGTCCCGTTGCGAACGATTGCGAACTCGGGCTGGGCAAGCAGGCTCAGCAGGTTGGGCCGCGGCGCCTTCAGCCGTATTTCGATCACGCGATCGGTCATCGCAACGATGTCGTCGACCGCTCCAGCCGTGTCCTTCAGCGGATTGAGGCTCGATTCGGAGATCGACCGCTTCAGAATCCTCGCGACCTGCTGCGCCGTGATCTTTCGCCCGCCCGGCCAGTCGGCCGACGCGATCCGGAAAATGTAGCTGAGGCCGTCGTCGCTTACGTTCCAGCGCTCGGCGAGACCTGGAACGACGTTGCCGGCCGCATCAAACCGGACCAGGCCTTGCCCAACGGCGGCGATCAGCACCGCGTCTGGAGCCGACAGCGGCGTCAACGCCGGGTCGCGTATCTTCGCCGCCCCACCGATGACCGTGACCCGGACCGCACCTTCGCGCTTATCCCAACAGGCGCTCGGGATGAGCGCCAGACCGGCAAGGGCGATCAGGCTCAAGGTACGCCAGCGCATGGGGCTGTTTAGCCGCAACCCCCTATTCAGCAAGCGTCTGGATAAATCGTTCGGACTGTCTTACTAAGGTAAGTCAGTCGAGCGAGTGCGCGAAAGATGAGGGTGGCCGAAAGGGACGGAATCTGGAGTCGCGGCGGAGCACCGGTCGAAGAGCTTGCGGATCCGTTTGCGCCTCCGCAGGTGGACCTCGGAGCGCCGACAGAACAGGAGCCTGCAAAACCGAAGCGCCGGCGCTGGGTTCTATGGCTCTACGCCATCTCGGCGCTGCTCCTGGTGACGCTCGCCTGGCTGGTCGTCACGGCGCCATTGTCGCGCGCGCTCGAGCCGTTGAGCGACCCGGCGCTTTTGCTCCTATCAGCGGACGGCCACCCGATCGCGCGGCGCGGAGCGCTCAAGGAGGCTCCGGTCGACGTCGACCAGCTCAAACCCCTGACATCCGCGGCCTTCGTCTCGATCGAGGATCGCCGCTTTTACAGCCACTGGGGCATCGACCCGCGCGGCATCGCACGGGCGATGGTCGCGAACATGCGCGGCGGCGGCGTCCGCCAGGGCGGGAGCACGATCACCCAGCAGCTCGCCAAGACCAATTTCCTGTCGAGCGACCGAACGATCAGGCGCAAGGCGCAGGAGGTCATCATCGCCTTCTGGCTCGAGGCCTGGCTGACGAAAAAAGAGATCCTCTCGCGCTACCTGTCGAGCGTCTACTTCGGTGACGGAGTCTACGGGCTGCGCGCCGCTGCCCATCATTATTTCGATCGCGATCCCGAACAATTGACGGTCGCCCAGTCGGCGATGCTCGCCGGAATGGTCCAGGCACCGTCACGACTCGCCCCGACCCATAACCTCAAGGCCGCCCAGGGCCGCTCGAAACTCGTGCTCCAGACCATGGCGGAAACCGGCGCGATCAGCCGCAAACAGGCGCTTTCGACCACTCCGGCCCGGCCGGTCGGACAGCAGTCACGAATCCCCAGCGGCACCTATTTCGCCGACTGGGTTACGCCGGCGGCGAACCAGGCATTCGACGCCGATTTCGGCGAAGTGAAGGTGAAGACCACGCTGGACTGGGACCTTCAACGCCTTGCGGCCCGGGCGGTCGGCCGTGCGCCCATTGGCGATGCCCAGGCGGCGTTGGTCGCGATGCGGCCCGACGGCCAGGTCGTCGCGATGATCGGGGGGAAGAGTTACAAGGATTCGCCGTTCAATCGCGCAGTCCAGGCCGAACGCCAGCCCGGATCGGCGTTCAAGCTTTTCGTCTATCTCGCTGCGCTCCGCGCCGGCTGGACGCCCGACAGCGTGATCGAAGACGAACCCGTTACGATCGGCGGCTGGACCCCGGTCAACAACGACGGCGTCTACCGCGGAAAGATCAGCGTGCGCGAAGCCTTTGCCCGATCGAGCAATGCGGCGACGGTGCGCCTGTCGGAGGCGGTCGGGCGCGGCAATGTGATCCGCGCAGCGCGCGACCTCGGAATCACCAGCCCGCTCCCGGACAAGCCGAGCTTGGCGCTCGGCACCGCGCAGGTCAGCCTGCTCGAGCTGACGTCCGCTTATGCGGCGGTGATGAGCGGGCGCTATCCGATCGCGGCCCGGGGGTTGCCTGACAGCCAGGACGCCGAAGGCATCGCATCGCTCTTCCGCCCCGGCGGCTCGCTCGACCGCCGGCGCGACCAGGCGCCGATGCTCGACCTGCTCTACGCCGCCGCGAACAATGGCACCGGCCGCCGGGCGGCATTGTGGGTCCCGACCTTCGGCAAGACCGGCACGACCCAGGAGAATCGCGACGCGCTTTTCATCGGCTTTGCAGGAGACCTGGTAGTCGGCGTCTGGGTGGGCCGCGACGACAACAAGAGCCTGGGCAAGGTCAGTGGCGGCACCGTGCCGGCCCAGATCTGGCACAATTTCATGGTGAGCGCCCTGGCCATCGACCATCGCCGCGGTCCGCCTCTCCCGCCCGAATTCCGGGTTCCAGAGCGGCGGCCGGAGCCCACCAGGAAAAGCCCGCTCCCCGACGATTGGAGCGACGCAACCAAGGATTTGCGCGAAATCGGAAACCTGATCGGCGAGCTGTTCGACAAGCGGTGAGGATCCGCGAACATTAAATCAAACCATAGTTAATTGTCGGCAACCCCCCATTTTAAGGGTTTCTCAACCAGCGAACCCTAATTTCTCCACAACCTACGCGGGGCTGTGATCTGCGCGGGTGGGGAAGACGCTTCCTCAAGTACGGAGCTCTTAAGGAGACCAGAGATGGCCAAGTTTCTTAAGTTTCTGAAGAATACGAAGGGCGCGACCGCCATCGAATATGGTCTGATCGCGGCCCTGATTGCCGTTGCTGCTATCGCCGCGATGCAGAACATCGGGACGAAGCTCGGCACGACCTTCAATAACGTTTCGAACGCGCTCTAAGCCGTTCGCGAACGAAGGAAACGGCGGTGCGGAAACGCGCCGCCGTTTTTCTTTGTGGCCTCACTTCACAGTGAAGCTGTAGCTGCCCTGATATCCGCGTCCCTGTGACGTCGCGCGCCAGCTCACCGTGTAAATGCCCTCGCTCAGTCCCGATAGCGGCAGGGAATAGTCCGAGGTTTCTCCCAGGGAATGAACCATCATTGGCATGAGACCGTCCGGTCCGCTGACCGTGACCTCGTCGAGTCGCGCCGGAGGATCGAAGCGGAAGACGAGCGCGTCAACTGATTCTCCGACAGTTGAGCCGGGCGCAGGTCTCGAGAACGCGAGAATTGACGTGCCGGCTTGTCGCGTCTCCGTCTTATCACGGGTGGAAGATTGGGCGGCGCACGCACAAAGGAGCACACCGCCCGTAATCAGGGCTGCAATCCATTTTCCGCCGACCGACATGCGTTGGAAACGACTGCGGTCGATATGGGTTCTCGATCAGAGTGCCCAGAACACGTGAGTCAGGGCTCTTTCACCGCCTCCCAGATCTTTCACGAACATGTCCGGACGCCCCCGGCTGTCGTTGTGGATCGCCAGGCCCCATTCAGCAGGGCTGTCGCCGATCCCCTGAGACGATGGGGTTCGCGGCACGGCGCGCCCGACCTGGCGAATGCCAAAGTTCGTGCTCGCCGTCGCAGTCGAGTAGCCGTCATCATGATTGTAGATAATCTTGAGCTCGTCATAGTCGTGGGCGTTCGGGCTGGTGTTCGCCGGCGGCCCGTCGGGATTGCTCGTGTAATCCATGCAAGTGCCGAGGTTCGGATTGTCAAAATTCTCGTCCTGGTGATCGAGCCCGAAATCGTGGCCGATTTCCTGGCAGGCGACCAGTGCGCGCCATGAAGGCGAATTGTACGGCGCATAATTGTGGTAGCTGTCGTTGAGCTTGGTTGTGGCTTGCGTGATGTGGGTGGTGCCGCTCTGAAGCCAAATCGTGGCAATGCCGAGCCAGCCCCTACGGCCATATGCGGCGTTGCATACGCGGATTTGTCCGGCGATCGGGTTGCATCTCTTCGGATCGAGCGCTGACGTTTGGGTGTTCAGCGTGAGCTCGGTCGACTGGTTCCAGTCGGAAATGGCGTTGCCCACCGAAGTGTTCCACTGCGACGTGATCGTCGTATTGACCTTCAATGTGAGATTTTGGCCGTCGCCGGCCCAATGGTAACCACCCCAGCTGTTAGTAGCGCTCGCCGGTGTGAGCGCGAGAATAGCCGTACCCGCAACAAGCGCGACTCGACGAAAGGTTTTCATGCATGCCCCCATGAAGCGCGGAAAACCGCGCTTAGTGCATGCCCCCAGCGGAGCGCCGGAGGCTCCCAAATCAAGGCTCTATCTACTCGCCGGCCATGTCAAGTGATTGTTGCCCAGCGATTTTCTCATTTCGGGAATGATGAGTTAACCACGGACGGTGAGCCGCTGTTAGCCGTGACTCGGCAATATGCCGCGCATGACCAGGGTGGCCATCGCAGCCGCGACCTTGTCGCTTGCGCTCGCGAGCCCCGCGCGTGCGGGCGATCCGCTCGTGCCGCTTCCGGTACCAGCGCATCCCGATCTCGCCGCGCAGCAGGCGCTCGAGACGCAATTTCCCGGCGCGACGGGAGCGCTCGCAATGCGGCTTCTCGCCGCGCAAAACCGCGAGCGCCTCCTGGTTGGGCACGCCCCGCTTATCTGGGATCCGTATCTTGCGGCTTCGGCGGCGTCCTACGGGCCGACGCTCGCAAGCCTGCACCAACTCGTCCATTCGCCGCGCGAAACCCGGCCGGGACAGCGCGAGAACCTCGCAATGGCCTGGCACGGTGCGATGTCCCCAGAGCAGCTCGTCGGATTGTGGAGCGCCGAGAAAAGAATGATGCAGCCCGGACTGTTCCCAGCAGTCAGCGCCACGGGCCGCTGGGAAGATGTCGCACATTACACTCAGATGGTGTGGCCGACGACGACCCGCGTCGGCTGCGCGGTCTTTGCGTCCGACTGGGATTATCTGATCTGCCGCTATTCGCCGCCGGGCAATATCGACGGCAAGCCCGTGTTCGCCGCGGCACCGGTGCAAGTCGCGCAGACTGCCGCCCGCACCGGCAACTAATCAGCTGACTGATCGAAGGAGGCGCTCAGCGCCGCGCGATGCGCGGTGTGAAGCGAGTGACGTCCTCGGGCTTCGCCGGAGGCACTTCATCCGACTTTCCTGGCGTTTCCTTCATGTCGAGGAAGGTGCGGACGGTGTCGGCCGACACGGCTCGCCCGAACAGCCAGCCCTGAGCTTCCGAACAGCCGAACTTCTTAAGCTCGGCTCGGATCTGCTCGGACTCGACGCCCTCGGCGGTGATCGGAACGCTGAGCGTGTGACCGAGACTGGCGATCGTATCGACGATCGCGGCGGTCTGCTCGCTCTTCACCATCGTGCTGATGAAGCTCTTGTCGATCTTGATCCGGTCGATCGGCAGGTTGTTGACCTGCGCGAGAGAGGCATAGCCGGTGCCGAAATCGTCGAGAGAGATGGTGACTCCGACATTTTTCAGGCTCTGGATAATAGTCAGCACCTGATCGCGATCCTCGAGGAGGGACGCTTCGGTGATCTCGACCTCCAGGCGATGCGAAGGAAAGCCGATCTTCGCCAGAAGCTTCATGACCTGTTCGGCCAGCGTCCGGTCGCGGAACTGCACCGGCGAGACGTTGACCGCGATCTTGAGATGGGCCGGCCAGTCGCGCGCCTCACTGAGCGCCTGCTCCATGATGGCCATGGTCAGCGGAGCGATCAGTCCGGTGCGCTCGGCTGCTTCGATGAAACCCTCGGCTTCCATGAAACCGCGCGTGGGTGACCGCCAGCGGGCAAGCGCCTCGAAGCCGACCAGCTCGCGCGTGCTGAGGTCGATCAGCGGCTGGAAAAAGGGAACGAACTCGCCGTTCTCGATGCCGTTGCGGATATCCTCCTCGAGCTTCAGCCGCTCGGTCAGCTCCTGCTCGAGCTGCTTGTCGAACCAGGCGAACCCGTTCCGGCCGGCGCTCTTGGCGGCGTAAAGCGCGACGTCGCTCTGACGAAGCACGTCCTCTTCGCTCTGCGACCGGTCGATATGTGCAAGGCCGATAGATGCCGAAGCCTGGATGTTGGCACCGCCGACCGTAAGCGGCGTGGCGAGCTGGGAAAGGATGGAGTTGGCGACTTCCTCGCCCGCTGCGGCGTTGGCGTTTTCGAGCAGGATCGCAAATTCATCGCCGCCGATGCGCGCGCAACACGCCGCATTCGTGGCGGAATTGGCGATCGCGTCGGCAACGTACCGAAGCATCTTGTCACCCGCGAGATGCCCGTGGAGGTCGTTGACCCGCTTGAAATGGTCGAGGTCGAGGAGGAGCAACACGCCGCTCGCCTTCGCGTCCAGCGTCTCGGCCAGCGAGCGCATGAGCTCGCGGCGGTTGGCGAGGCTGGTGGTCGGGTCGGTATTGGCGTTGCGATGCGCGATGCGCTCTGCTTCATCATAGGCGTCCAGCGCCTGCCGAAGGTCCTTCGAACGCCGCCAGCCAAACAGGATGATGGCGATGTTGAGCAGGAAGGCGACTTTGAGGCTGCTGCTGGAATCGGGCAGCGAGGCCCCCAAGACCGCGGTCGGCAGGATGCGGCTTCCAAGACCGACGAACAGCATCAATGCTGCGATGGTCGCGCAAGTCGTGATCAGATGGCTGCTCGCAATGCTGACAGCCTGGTTTCTTGCCCGACGCACCCGGTTCTTCCACTTTTGGTCGTTTGCCACCTCAAGCTGATGCCAGACAGAAGTTTATATTGTCCTACGTTAGCGACCGGACGCGTCGGCACTGATGCGGCCAAAACGCGCGCCGGACTTAGGCTGCGGCGATGCGTTCTTCGACCAGTCTGATCGCTTCGGCGATCGCCTGATCGACGTCGAGCTCGCTGGTATCGAGAAGGATCGCATCTTCGGCTTGCCGAAGCGGAGCGACGGCGCGGCCCGAATCGCGTTCATCGCGGGAGCGTATGTCGCCGAGGACGTCGTCATAATGGGCGGGCATCCCGCGTGCCATGAGCTCGCGCATGCGGCGTTGCGCCCGGACTTCGGCGCTTGCGGTGACGAATAGTTTCACGGCTGCGTCCGGCGCGATCACCGTGCCGATGTCGCGGCCGTCGAGGACGGCACCGCCCGGCTGGCGGGCAAACGCCTGCTGCCGCTCGAGCAAGGCCGCGCGGACAGTTGGATAAGCCGAAATGCTCGACGCGATCTTCGACACGGGTTCGCTTCGAAGCTCCGGGTCGTCAGGAGCAAAGCCGAGGTCGTTGCACGCGCGCAGAGTCTCGAATTCGTTTCCAGGATCACCGCCCCAACGCCACAACTTCAGCGCTACCGCACGGTACAGGAGGCCGGTGTCCATGTGGGGCAAGCCGAAATGTCTCGCGAGCGCGCGAGCGATCGTGCCTTTGCCGCTCGCAGCGGGTCCGTCGACTGCGATGACGAGATTGTCGGTCGGAGCGCGGTCCCTGGCCATCTTGTTGCGGCGCTTTGACAGCGCCATATCCCTATGGCAAGGCGCGCCGCCGAACGCTGGGCGCTGACCCGCGACGAACGTCATTTTACTGGAGTTGAAGCCTCATGGTGAAGCCCGAATGGGGCGCCAAGCGCACTTGCCCCAAGTGCTCGACCCGTTTCTACGACCTTGGCAACGAAGATCCCGTTCATTGCATCAATTGCGGAACGGAGTGGATGCCGGAACCTGTTCTGAAATCGAAGCAGCCGCTCGCGTTCGAGGTCGCCGCGCCGGTCGTAGCCAAGGAACCGGTGGAGGACGACGAGCTCGAAGCCGAGGATCTGGCGGTTGACGAGGATGCCGAGGTCAGCGCCGACGAAGAGGTCGATCTCGATACCGGAGACGATGACCTCGGAGTCGAAACCGCGGGCGAAGACGACGAAGCCTAGACATCGCGAAAGCCGCGCTTATTTTCCCGTTTCCCGGTGGGAAAACATCGCCTAAGGGCGCGAAGACGTGGGGCCGTAGCTCAGCTGGGAGAGCGTCGCAATGGCATTGCGAAGGTCAGGGGTTCGATCCCCCTCGGCTCCACCAAATTCCTAAAAACAGAACAGGTTTTCGCGGGCTAGCGGCCCCGCTCGGCCATCATCTGCGCCCTCGTCCGGCGGGTTCGTGACGGTGCCGGCGACGCTGGCGTCAGAGCCTCGTTCCGGATGCAATGTTCGAAGCCGATCCAGTCGACCCGCTGGCGATGACGGCCCGCGTTGCGATTGCAGAGCTCGACTCGCCACGAAGGCGGATTCTTCTTCCTGACGAATTTCAGCGAGCGCTTCCTCGCGTCGTCCTGGCGATCCATGCACCGCGACTCCCACCGGCAGACGAAACCGATGTTGAGGAAGACAGGATCGTAGAGCGGAGGGATGGCAACAGGCCGCGATTCCGAACGACCGGCCGCCGTTCCGACGAGCACAATTGCTGCGGCGATGGTCCATCGCATCGCCCATCTATCTGACAAAAGGCGATTGGGGGGAAGAGTCTGGCGTCTTGACGGCACGCGAGCGCGGGAGACCGATGCGTTCGGGCAACTAGTGTTCGTCGGTGGAATCGGGCCTCGGCGCCAGCCAGGTCACGAGGTCCCATTCGTTGCGGATGCTCACGAGCAGGAGGCCGGTGATGAACACCGAAATGGCGTTCACTGCCCATCCCGCGCCAATCCAGAAGGCCCAGGCAACGACGGCGAGGAGCGCGTAAAGGATGGTCGGGAGCACCCCATAGAACCAAACGTCGGTCCAATGAGGAGCATCGGTTCCCCTCAGCTTCCAAATGCCGACGATCGAATTCGCACCGCGAAAGAGTCCCCAGGCGGCGACCACCGCGCACACTCCGGCGAACATAGTCGCGGTCATGTCCGGAATCAGCGCGGCCGCGCTCAACATGAGGACGAAGCTCACGTGCAGCACGACCGGCCCCATGTAGAGCCTGGATCCGTTGAGCACGCTCGAGCGCGGACGATCCTGCATCAACGTGACCACCACGAAAATCAGGCCGATGAGCACGGCCGCAGCCGACCCCGCCAGAAGGTAGAATTCGCCCCAGCCTTCGAACATCGTTCGGGACATAACGGAAGCGGCTTCGATCGCACAGGGCACACTTCATCTCGCCGCAGGCGCACCGCTTCACTGTATTGACACGATAATACACCTTGGCCTATCGTGGCGCCGACAGGTGGAGGATAGACTATGTACTCTCAACAAGAGCTCGACGATGCGGTTGCCGCGGGCGTAATCAGCGCTGCTGCGGCTGACGCACTTCGGGCGCATGTCGAGCGGCAGCGCTCGATCGCGATTCCCGACGAAGAACAATTCCGTCTCATCACGGGCTTCAACGATATTTTCGTGTCGATCGCCGCGGCGATCCTGTTGTTCGCGGTCGGCTGGATCGGACAGTCCATCGGCCAGTCCGCGGGCCTCCTCATCGACGTCGATGGACCGTCCCCGCTCGCGCCGCTCGCCGTTGCGGGCACCGCATGGGGGCTCGCCACTTTCTTTACCGCCAGGCGAAGGATGGCCTTGCCGTCGATCCTGCTTTTGCTGGCGTTCGTCGGCGGAGTGTTCGCGACGACGGGATTTGGTCTAGTCCTGGCGATCGGCCCCGATGCTGTCGACAATAATGTCCCGATGGCCGGCGTGATCGGCGCGGTTTCCGGCGCGGTCGCGGCTGCTGCGGCGTGGCTGCACTGGCGGACGTTCCGGGTCCCCATCACGGTTGCCGCTGGAGCCGGCTCTGTCGCGGCAATCGCGGTCGGGCTGCTCATCGCGGGGCTCGGCGATAATGCGGAGCACGCCAAGAATCTCATCCTCGGCTTCGTCCTGCTTCTCGGCATCGGAGTGTTCCTGTTCGCCATGTGGTGGGATGGGTCCGACCGTGAGCGCGTAACGCGCCGCGCGGACGTCGCCTTCTGGCTGCATCTCCTCGCCGCCCCAATGATCGTCCACCCGGTGTTTACCTTGCTGGGCCTCAACAACGGCACCGCGAGCCTCGGCGAGGGCTTCGTCGTGATCCTGCTCTATGTCGTCCTGGCGTTGACGGCGCTGGCGATCGACCGCCGGGCCTTGCTCGTGTCGGCGCTGGCCTACGTTCTGTATGCGCTGTCAGAGCTGTTCAAGCAGTTCGGTGCGGTCGAGCTCAACATCGCGCTGACGGCCCTGGTCATCGGCTCGGCGCTGCTCCTCCTGTCGGCCTTCTGGCACCAGGCGCGTGGGGCAATTGTCAGGCCGCTTCCGGACTATCTCAAGAATCGCCTGCCGATCCTCGATCGGCAACCGGTTCCGGTCAGCGAACCAGCCGCATAAGCCGGCGCTCAAGCGGGGCCAGCACGCCCGTAAGCTCGTGCCCCCGCTTGAGCACCTGCCCATGCTCGCTGACGAGCGAGAACGCCCCTTGCTTCAACCGAGGCGAGGGGCGTTTCTCAATCCGCACTTCGGGATGTTCGGAGTGGCGGCGATAGGCCGCGAAAATGGCGATGTCCGGATCGATCCTGAGCGCGTAGTCGCGCCAATGGCCGGCCGCGACCATGCGTCCATAAAGGTCGAATATGCGAGTCAATTCCCTGCGGTCGAAACTGGCAATCGGGCGCCGGTCCCACGAACTCGGGAACGGCGCAATGACGCTCAAGCGCTCTTCACCTTCGGCTGCGGCTGCCGGGCGCCCTTCAAGACTCGAAGCTCGGCGCGGAGCTCCTCGATTTCATGCTCCATCTCCGACAAGCGGACACGGACCGGATCGCAATCTTCTCCGCAGGGCGTTCCGTAAGGCATGAAGCCGGGGCTGTAGTGGACGGCCTCGACGGGCACCGGCTTGGCCGGGATCCCGACAACGGTCGAACCTGCCGCGACGTCCTTCGTGACGACCGAGTTGGCGCCGATCTTGGCGCCTTCGCCGACCTCGATCGGACCAAGGACCTGGGCGCCCGAGCCGATCACGACGTTCGATCCGATGGTCGGGTGGCGCTTGCCGCCGGCTCCCGTGGTCGGATTGGTCCCGCCCAGGGTCACGTGCTGGTAGATGGTGACATCGTTGCCGATCTCGGCACTTTCGCCGATCACGCTGAATCCATGATCGAGGAAGAAGCGCTGGCCGATCTTCGCGCCAGGATGGATATCGATGCCCGTTAGGAATCGGGCGAAATGATTGACCAGGCGCGCAACAAAGTAGAGCCGGCCTTCCCACAACCAATGACCGACCCGGTGCAGGGCAAGAGCCCAGACGCCCGGATAAAACAGGACATCCCAGCGGGAACGAGCCGCGGGGTCGCGCGATTTTACGGAGTCGAGATAACCGATCAGCCCGGACTGCAAGTGCGGCGCCCTCTTGTTTGTCTCGCCTCAATCTAGGTGCAGACCGCCGCAAATGCTAGATTGACGAGTGGACATGCGGCCCGTGGTATCCGTTGGCGTGGCGGTCGCATGGCAACAACAGGGGGCAAACCATAGGCGCATCGATCTTCGCCGATCCGGCGGTCCTCATTCCCTTCATCCTGATCGGCTTTGCGGCGCAGCTTGTCGATGGCGCCCTGGGCATGGCTTACGGGCAGATTTCGAGCACCTTGCTGATCAGCCTCGGGGTCCCCCCGTCCGCTGCGTCGGCGGGAGTCCATACGGCCGAAACTTTCACGACTGCCGTTTCGGGGATCAGCCACGTCGCGCACCGCAACGTCGACTGGCGTTTATTCATCCGCCTCGTGGTGCCGGGGGTGATCGGCGGTGTCCTTGGCGCTTATGTGCTGACCTCCGTCGATGCCTCGGTCGCGAAGCCGTTCGTGCTCGTCTACCTGACCGCGCTCGGACTCTATCTATTCTATCGCGGAATCATGCACCGGCACACTGAGCGCCGGCCCCGGATCGTTTCGCCGCTCGGCCTCATCGGCGGCTTCCTCGATGCGGCGGGGGGCGGCGGGTGGGGCGGAATCGTGACGTCGAACCTGCTGGTTCAGGGTAGCAACCCGCGCAAGACGATCGGCACGGTCAACACCGCCGAATTCTTCGTGACCGTGACCATTGCCGGGACTTTCCTCGCGGCTCTCGGCTGGCAAGCCGTCACGACCGCGACGGTTGGGCTCCTGATCGGAGGGGTGAGCGCCGCTCCCTTCGGCGCATGGATTGCGAAGCGAGTGAATGCAGACACCCTGTTGACCTTCGTCGGAGCGCTCCTGACCGCCGTCAGCTGCTTCGGGCTCTATCGTGTGATCATGAGCTGATCCGCCATGCGGTCGCGGTGGCCAAAATCGCTCAGTTCAATTATAGCAGCTGAACTGATTGGGAATCTCGATTGATGACCGTCCACCTGCCGACCATCAAGCAGCTGCAATATCTCGTGTCGCTGAGGCAGCACGGGCACTTCGGCAAGGCCGCCGAAGCCTGCTTCGTCACTCAGTCGACGCTCTCGGCAGGCCTTCGTGAGCTCGAAACTTTGCTTGGCGTCGTCCTTGTCGAGCGCACGCGCCGAGTGGTCCGCTTCACCGCACTCGGCGAGAAGGTCGCCGACAAGGCCGTTCGTGTGCTGCGCGAGGCCGAAGAGCTGGCAGAGCTCGCCCGCGCCGAGGGCAAGCCGCTCCACGGGGAGCTTCGGATGGGGGTCATCCCGACGATCGCGCCGTTCTTGCTGCCGGCAATGCTGCCGCAGCTGCGAAAGGAGTGGCCGAGCCTCAAGCTCTACCTGCGCGAGGAGACAAGCCAGGCCGCTTGTGACGCACTTCACCGCGGGCAGCTCGACTGCGTGCTGCTAGCGCTGCCTTATCCATGCGGCGATGTCGAGGCGGCACCTTTGTTCGACGACTGGCTGTTCGTCGCCTTTCCAGGCGGCGAGGCGCCGCTCGGATCGACGGTCGAGGTGGCTGCGATCGACGAGAACCGGTTGCTGCTTCTCGAGGACGGCCACTGTCTCAAGGATCACGCGCTCTCGGCCTGTAACCGCCCCGACCTTAGGGCCCACGCCGCAATGATGGGCACGTCGCTCCACACGCTCGTTCAAATGGTCGACAACGGACTAGGGCTAACCTTCATTCCGTCGATGGCGATCGAAGCCGGCATCCTCGATGGCACCCGGGTCGACGCCAAGCCGCTGCGTTCCGATCATGGCTTTCGGCGCGTTGCCCTGATCTGGCGCCGGTCGAGCCCGCGCGAGAGCGAGTTTCAGCTGCTCGCGACGGCGCTTCGGCGGATCATCGCCGAACTCGTTCCCGACCTCGAAGCGAAAGTGCTCGAACCGGCCTGATCCACGTGGCGGCCATCGCCGCGGCGCTCTGGGGGAGTGGGGAGGGGGCGAGCGCCGCGGCGGGCCGAAGCCTGGTTACTCGGCCGGTTCTAGGTGGCGGTCGGAGGCCGCCTGCCTGGCCGTGCTTCGGGCAAGGTCGAACCGATCCGCGTTCATGACCTTGGTCCAGGCTCTTACGAAATCGCGCACGAACTTTTCGCCGGCGTCGGCGCCCGCATAGACTTCCGACAGCGCGCGCAGCTGCGAGTTCGAGCCGAACACGAGGTCGGTGCGGGTTGCGGTCCATTTCTTCTGGCCGGACGCCCGATCGCTGCCGACAAAGGTCTCGTCGCCCTCGTCGTCGACCTGCTTCCACGCCGTTCCCATGTCGAGGAGGTTGACGAAGAAGTCGTTGGTCAGCCGGCCGACACGGTCTGTGAAGACGCCGTGAGTCGAGCCTGCGGTGTTGGCGCCGAGGACCCGGAGGCCTCCGACCAGCACGGTCATCTCCGGCGCGGTGAGGCCGAGCAACTGGGCCCGGTCGACCAGCAACTCCTCGGTCGGAACATTGTAGCGGACCTGGAGGTAGTTGCGGAAACCGTCCGCCTTCGGCTCGAGCGGCTCGAAGCTGTCGGCGTCGGTCTGCTCTTCGCCGGCATCGCCGCGGCCGCCA
>Ga0207647_10001088_pt1 | contig 20924 bp, 19 predicted proteins | sample KBSCornC2_FD_184295 | JGI IMG/M metagenome (GOLD analysis project Ga0207647, IMG submission 184295) | Corn rhizosphere microbial communities from Kellogg Biological Station, Michigan, USA - C2 (SPAdes) (version 2) | ecosystem: Host-associated > Plants > Roots > Rhizosphere ... | reverse complement strand
GGCAATGCGCCGATCGTCCGGTGCCCGCCAAGTTGCCCCATAGCCCACCGTCTGGCCTGCGGTGACGGAGCGGATCTGCAGAATCTGCGCCTCGATCGCGGCGACGGGGCGAATGCCGGTGGCCGCCGGAACCGGGACGCCACCGTAGAGCGCAATTCCGGGCCGCGTAAGATCGAAGCCATAGTCGCGCCCCAGCAGGATTCCCGCGGAATTGGCGAGGCTGTAGCGCCGCTCGGGGATCCGGTCCCGAACGGCGCGGAAGGCGGCGAGCTGGCGCGCATTCAGCGCGTGATCGGGCTCATCCGCACAGGCCAGGTGGCTCATCAACGTGTCGATCTCGAGGCCGGCGAGCGCGCCGCCCATCGCCTCCTCGATCGAAAGCCCGAGCCGGTTCATCCCGGTATCGACCATGACGTCGCAGGCGGCGCCCCCCGCGTCGCGCCAGCGCGCGACCTGCGCGACACTGTTGAGCACGGGCCGTGCCGCCGAGGCGCGCGCTACGCCCAGGTCCTCGCCGCGTACGCCGTGAAGCACCGACAGACGCGCACCCTCCGGCAAGGTCTGCAGCGCCGCCGCCTCACCCCAGGTCGCGCAGAAGAAGTCGCGGCAGCCGGCGGCCGCTAGTCGCGCAACCACATCGCGCGCGCCCAGGCCATAACCATCGGCCTTGATCGCTGCCCCACAGGACGCCCCGCCCCGCGCGGCAAGCCAGCGCCAGTTGGCAACGAGTGCGGTTCCATCTAGATGAAGGCGAAGCGGGGCGGACAGCGACATCTTCGCCCGCTTAGCGATACCGCGCCGCTGCGTCACCCACTCACAATTGCTGCGCCTGCGAGCAAGATTGTTGCTTTTTTGCCATGGGCTCGACTTATTTTCGCAAAGCCTCCGCCCCGATCTTGCCGCATTTTTTGGGCCGATCTAGGACGAAATACCGGTTCGGCACGGCAGCGGACACGGTCGGCGGGACAAAGATATAAAAACCGCACGTTAGGAGAGGATGCCGTTCACTACAGGGTGGCGGGAAGCGGTCTGGCCCCGGAGGTCGGGCCGCTTCCTTGTTGGCGCCTCCTTCGCTATGGCGCAGCCCATGTCCCGCACTCCGCCCAAATCCTTTCACGTCAAGTCGTTCGGCTGCCAGATGAACGTCTATGACGGCGCACGCATGGCCGAACTGATGCAGGCCGAAGGCATGGTGGAGGCAAGCGCGGACGAGGCAGACCTCGTGCTGCTCAACACCTGCCACATCCGCGAGAAGGCGGCCGAGAAGGTCTATTCGGACATTGGCCGCCTCGCGCGACGCGATCGCGGCAAGCCCATGATCGCGGTGGCAGGCTGCGTCGCGCAAGCGGAGGGCGCCGAGATTCCGAAGCGCGCGCGCGCCGTCGACCTCGTTGTGGGCCCGCAAGCCTATCACCGCCTGCCGGCGCTGATTGCGGATGCGGCGGTGGGAAAAAAGGCGGTCGACACCGACATGCCCGCCGCGTCCAAGTTCGACGCACTGCCCAGCCGCCGCAGCGGCTCGCCCTCCGCTTTCCTCACCGTGCAGGAGGGTTGCGACAAATTCTGCACTTATTGTGTCGTGCCCTATACCCGCGGGGCGGAGGTTTCGCGTCCGTGGGTAGCGGTGATGGACGAAGCCAAGGCGCTGGTCGATGGCGGCGCGCGCGAGATCACCTTGCTCGGCCAGAACGTCAACGCCTGGCAGGGTGAAGACGATAAAGGGCACACGCGGGGGCTGGATGGCCTGATCCGTGCGCTCGACAAATTGCCGGGCCTCCAGCGCATCCGTTATACGACCAGCCATCCCAACGATATGAGCGATGGGCTGATCGCCGCGCATGGCGAAGTCGAGAAACTGATGCCCTTCCTCCATCTTCCGGTGCAGGCGGGCAGCGACCGCATCTTGAAGGCGATGAACCGCGCGCACGATGTCGCATCCTATCTCCGCCTGATCGAACGCGTTCGTGCAGTACGGCCGGACATCGCCATTTCCGGCGACTATATCGTCGGCTTCCCCGGCGAGACCGACGCGGAGTTCGAGGAGACCTTGGCCATCGTACGGCAGGTCGGACATGCCCAGGCGTTCAGCTTCAAGTACAGCCCCCGTCCCGGCACGCCGGCAGCGCTGATGGAGGATCAGATTGCGCCGGCGGTGATGGACGAGCGGCTGCAGCGGCTGCAAGCCCTGCTCGCGGAACAGCAGTTCGCATTCAACCGGGCAACGGTCGGCCGGAGTTGCGAGGTGCTGATCGAGCGTTCCGGCAAGCTGCCCGGTCAAAAGCTGGGCAAGTCACCGTGGCTGCAGTCGGTGCTGATCGATGGCGGCGAAATCGGCGAGCTGGTCGAGGTCGAGATCGTTTCCGCCGGCCCGCAGAGCCTAACGGGCGGAAGGCCGCAACGCGCGGCGGCATGACGGCCGAATAACGTTGCCCTCTCGGCCGAGGTACCGATCATTGACCCGCACCCTTCGACTTTCTAGCTGCGTTGCATCGCTACCCACCTGACGGAGCTGGGATGACGCGCCGCATGACCGACCGCTTCTTCTCGATCCACGCGCAAGGGATGGTCCGCGTCGCGGCGGCGACGCCGGCAGCGAGCGCGGGTGACGTGGCCGCAAACGCGGCATCCATTCTCGATCTCGCGCGCAAGGGAGATGCCGCGGGCGCCGACCTGATCGTCTATCCCGAGCTCTGCCTCTCCTCCTACGCGATCGACGATCTGCATTTGCAGGAAGCGTTGCTCGATCGGGTCGAGGCCGAGTTGGAGAAGCTGGTCGCGGCTTCGGCGAAACTGAAGCCCGTTCTGCTCGTCGGCGCAGCGCTTCGCCGCAACGGCCGGCTTTACAATACGGCGGTGGCGATTGCGCGCGGCAGGATCCTGGGTGTCGTGCCCAAGAGCTACCTGCCCAATTATCGCGAATATTATGAAAAGCGCTGGTTCGCGCCGGGTGTGGGCCTCTCCGGCTTGTCCATCGGCGTGGCCGGCACGGAGGCACCGTTCGGGACGGATCTGATCTTTGCCGCAAGCGACCTTCCTGACTTCATCTTCCATGTGGAGATTTGCGAAGATTATTGGGCGCCGATCCCGCCCTCGTCGCTCGGCGCGCTTGCCGGCGCGTTGATCCTCACCAACCTGTCCGCTTCCAACATCGTGGTCGGCAAGGAACGCGAGCGCGATCTTTACGGCGCGTCCCAATCGGCGCGTGCAACTGCTGCCTATGTCTATTCGGCGGCCGGTTCCGGCGAGAGCACGACGGATCTCGCCTGGGACGGGCAGGCGATGATCCACGAGCTCGGTTACCAACTCGCGCGCTCCAGCCGGTTCGATCATGAGCCCGAGCTCCTCTATGCCGATATCGACGTCGCGCGCATTCGCCAGCAGCGGATGCGCTTCGGCACCTTCAACGATACGGCGCGTGCGCACGGCCATCCCGAGACCAGCTTCCGGCGTGTGTTATTCGATCACCAGCCGGATTATGCCGACATCGGCCTCCAGCGCAGCGTCGCGCGCTTTCCCTTCGTCCCCGCCGACCCGAACCGATTGGACGAGGATTGCTACGAAGCCTTTAACATCCAGGTCGAGGGCCTCGCCAAACGCATGGCCGCCACCGGATCCGAGCATCTCGTCATCGGAATTTCCGGCGGGCTCGATTCCACGCATGCCTTGATCGTCGCTGCCAAGGCCTGCGACCGGATCGGCAAACCCCGCTCTGCGATCCTCGGTTATACCATGCCGGGTTTCGCCACAGGCGAGACCACAAAGAGCAACGCCTGGGCGCTGATGAAGGCGCTGGGGATAACCGGTGCGGAGATCGACATCCGGCCTGCAGCGACGCAGATGCTGAAGGACATGGGCCATCCCTTCGCCAAGGGCGAGGCGGTCTATGATGTCACGTTCGAGAATGTGCAGGCGGGGCTGCGAACCGATTACCTCTTCCGGCTCGCCAATCAGAATAAGGGCTTCGTCGTCGGCACGGGCGATCTGTCCGAGCTGGCGCTCGGCTGGTGCACCTATGGCGTCGGCGACCAGATGAGCCATTACGCGGTCAACGCCGGCGTCCCCAAAACCCTGATCCAGTTCCTGATCCGCTGGGCGGTGAAGACGGGACAATTCGACGGCGAGACCAACCGCATCCTGACCGCGATCCTCAATACCGAAATCTCGCCGGAGCTGGTGCCGGCGGATGCCTCCGGTGCGATACAGAGCACCCAGTCGAAGATCGGGCCGTACGAGCTGCACGACTTCTTCCTGCATTATACGGTGCGGCACGGGCTTGCGCCGTCCAAGATCGCCTTTCTCGCCTGGCATGCGTGGAAGGATGCGGATGCGGGCGAATGGCCGATCGATTTTCCGGCCGACGGCCGCAACGCCTATGATCTTGAGACGATCAGGAAGTGGCTCGAGGTCTTCCTCTACCGCTTCTTCGAGATCAGCCAGTTCAAGCGCTCCGCGATTCCCAACGGGCCTAAGGTTTCGGCGGCCGCCGCGCTGTCTCCGCGCGGTGATTGGCGCGCGCCGTCCGACGGCACCGCGGGCCTGTGGCTCGACGAATTGCGGGGAAATTGAGAACTTTCGCTCGCTGAGGCGTTGAACGCTCCGACCCGGCGCATTCCTCTCGCGCCTCAATAACGGAGTAGGATCAATGGCCACGACGACTGCGACGCGTTCCCGCAACTCCACCAGCGCCAAGCGCTCCGCCAATGCCCGCGCCGAGGCACGCGACGAGGATGGCCGCTTCAAGAGCGGATCGACCGGTACCGCCGCGCGTGCCCGCAAGAAACCGAGCCGCACCGATCTCAACGGCACCGGCGCGCTGATCGCGGCGGGCGCGGCAGGCCTAGCGGTCGGCCTTGCCGCCAATGTTGCGCGCAAGCTGGCGACCCAGGCGCCGACCTTGCTGTCGGGCGAGTGGGATGAGGCGCTTAAAGCGGAACACCAGCTCACGCTGAAGGTGTTCGATCAGATCGAGGCGACGACCGAGAAGAACACCACCAAGCGCGCCACCTTGCTCATGAATCTCAAGCATATGCTGACCAAGCATGCGATGGAGGAGGAGAATGCCGTCTATCCCGCGATGCGCGACGCGGGTGAGGCGGAATCGGCCGACCATCTCAACAACGATCACGGCTATGTGAAGCAGTATCTGTACGATCTGACGATCATGCCGAAGGATTCGCCGGCATGGATCGCCAAGGTGCGGCAATTCCGCACCGACATCGAGAAACACATGCGGGAGGAAGAGAACGATCTGTTTCCGCGGCTCAAGGCCAAGCTCACGCCGGAGAAGAACAAGGCCCTTACCGGTGCGATGAACAAGGAAGGCCTCAAGATCGCATAACCTTTGGCCCCCGGGGGTCAGACCCCGGGGCCAACCGACGGATCGGGCGGCGATCTCCGTTCAAGCGGACAACAATGTTCGCCAACGGAGTGACCATGACCAGGCTTTTCCTCGCCGCCGCCCTGAGCGGCTTTGCCACGCTCGCCGCGGCCCAGACGCCGCCCCCAGCCGCTCCAACCGAGGGCGTCTCTTTCGACGCTTGGGCCGCGCGGGCGCGCGAGCGGCTGATGGCGCTCGACACCAATCATGACGGCAAGATCAGCAAGGACGAATTCGCCGCGCGCGGCGCCATGATGGGGCGCGGCCGGGGGCATGCTGACGGCGATGCGAACCACCCCAAGCGTGACGGTTCGCGCATGTTCGCCCGCATGGATACCAACAATGACGGCTATCTCGATGCGAACGAGATCAATGCCATGCTCGCGGGTCGTTTCGCGAGGATGGATGCCAATCACGATCGCGTGCTGACGGCGGATGAGCGACACGCTATGCGTGGCCCAAGCGCGCCGGAGCAGTGAACCGGCGTGCGCGGCCATGATTTGCGGAGGCGCCCTGATTGAATTCGGACGATCCCGACGGAGATCTGGTCCGCCGGGTTGGCGAAGGCGATCCGCAAGCTGTCGAAGCGCTGGTCGCGCGCAAGCTGCCTCGGATGACTGCGCTGGCTCAGCGTCTCCTCGGCGATCGCGCCGAGGCGGAGGATGTCGTGCAGGAATTGTTTCTGCGCGTGTGGAAGAGCGCTGCCGCGTGGCGGCCCGGCGCGGCGCGGTTCGACACGTGGATGCATCGGGTCGCCTACAATTTGTGCACCGATCGATTGCGCAAACGGCGCGAAGTGGCGTTGCCGGAAACATGGGACGCACCCGATCCGCAACCGCTGGTGGATTCCGAAATCAGCGCCCGACAGCAGAGCGATGCGGTCGGGCGCGCACTCGCCGATCTGGCACCACGCCAGCGCGAGGCGATCGTGCTAACTTATTATCAGGAGCTCCCCAATCGGGAGGCCGCGGCGCTGATGGGGATCGGCGTCGATGCGCTGGAAAGTCTGCTGGCGCGGGGGCGCCGTGCCCTGAAGGCACGGCTGGAGGAATGCCATGAGTGAGAGAATGGATTTCGCCCGGTTCGAGGCTTTGGTCGCCGCCTATGGCGCGACGCCCAGCCGCTGGCCGGAAGAGGAGCGCGCCGCCGCGCAAGCTTTTGCCCGCACTGATCCGCGCGCCGAGGCGGTGCTCAAGGAAGCGGACACGATCGACGATCTGCTGTTTGCGCATCGGGTGGCCGAGCCGTCACGAACCTTGCGCGCGATGGTGCTGGAAAGCGCGCCGCGGCGCCGCCGCATCGTGGGCCGCGTGCGGCTCTGGTGGAGCAGCATCGCCTTCGGGATCGCGGCAGCCGGAGGCGTGCTGGCAGGGTCAGCTGCAATGGCCGCGCTCGAACCGGTGACCGCCAATGTCCAGCTCTATCAGCATGACGATCTGACGACGTTCGAGGACACGTCCGAGGAGAATGCGCAGTGAAGCGCTGGCCCACCATTCTGCTGATCGTCAGCCTGGTCCTGAATATCTTCCTCATCGGTGCGATTGCCGGCAGCATCTGGCACTGGACGCATAATCAGGGGATCGGTTTTCGCGGGGCATGGCGGATGCGCGCGGCCGAATCCCTGCCGGAGCCGCAGGCCACAGCCTTTCGCCAGTCGATCAAATCGACGGTGCATGCCAATTTTGGCCTGATCCGCAAGGCTCATGCGGCACGCGCGGAGGCGGCGCGCTTATTCGTACAGCCGCAATTCGATGCCAATGCGATTACGGCCAAGCTGGACCAGGCACGGGCGTCCGACATGGCGCTTCGCGCGCAGATCGAACGCAGGCTCGTGCAATTCTCCGCCACGCTTCCGCGCGACCAACGCGAGAAACTGGCCGATGCGTTGAAGGAAGGCCCGTTCCGGCAAGGCCCTCCGCACCACTGATCGACGGAATCTGCTCCTCCGTGCGTTGAAGCGCCAGCAGGACGGAGTTCGGCATGTCGCTTCCCAATCCGCAAGCCCAGGCCATCGCACTCAACCGCTTCGGCCTGGGGACTCGCCCGGACGAACCGCCACCCTCCAAACCCAAGGATTGGCTGCTTGATCAGATCGATGCGTTCGATCCGAAACCGGCAGCCTTTGCCGCCCTGCCCCCACCCGGTAGCCTTGCGCAAACCTATTTCCAGGAAGTCGGCGAACTCATCAGGCGGATGGGCACGGCGCCCACGCCCCCTGCCGCGGCGATGCCGGCCGCAATGGGCGACGCGATGGCCGCAGTTGCTCCAACCGCGACACCTGCACCCATGGCGGATGAGGCACGCGCCAAGATGGAGAAGCAGCGGCGGCGCGAGGCGTTGAATGTGGAAGTGCGCGACACCTATCGCATTGCGGTCAATGCGCGCATGCAGAACGTGCTGACGACACGGACGCCCTTCGCCGAGCGGCTGGCCAGCTTCTGGTCCAACCATTTCGCGCTCTCGATCGAGAAACCGCAAGTCGGCATCTATGCCGCCGATTTCGAGCTGAATGCGATCCGTCCGCATGTTATGGGCCGGTTCGAGGATATGCTCGTGGCGGTCGAGCAGCATCCGGCGATGCTCTATTATCTCGATCAATTCCGGTCGGTTGGGCCGAACAGCAGCTACGGCATGCACCAGAATGCCCGCCGCCCGGATCGCAAAGTGGGTCTCAACGAAAATCTCGCGCGCGAGATCATGGAACTGCACACGCTGGGAGTCCGCACCGGCTATGCGCAGGCCGACGTAGTCGAATTTGCGCGCACAATGACCGGCTGGAGCGTCGGCGGGCTGGGCCCGATGGCGGCGAAGGACAATGTGGCGATCGGCGCCTTCATGTTCCGTCCGGGTATCCATGAGCCCGGCGATCGCAAGATCATGGGCAAGCGCTACGGCCAGGTTGGCGAGGCGCAAGCGCGCGCGGTGTTGCACGATCTCGCTCTTTCGTCCGCGACCGCCCGGCATATCTCGACCAAGCTCGCCCGCCATTTCGTCGCGGACGACCCACCGGCGGCGCTGGTCGATCGGATGAGCGAGGCCTATCTCTCCAGCCGCGGCCATCTGCCCGCCGTCTATCGCACGCTGATCGAGGCGCCCGAAGCCTGGGTGCCCGGCCAGCCCAAGTTCAAGACGCCATGGGATTGGACGACTTCCGCGCTGCGCGGGCTCGGCCATAAGGATCTCGGCAAGATGGACGCCGCACCGCTGCTCGGCCAGTTAGGTCAGGCCGTGTGGCGCCCCGGATCGCCCGCCGGCTATGACGATCTGTCCGCGAGCTGGGCCGCGCCCGATGCGCTGATGCGCCGGGTCGAGCTTGCGCAGCGCTTCGCGGCATCGGCCGGTAGCGATCTCGACGCGCGCGAACTCGCGCCCAAATTGTTGGGCGGCCAGATCACGCCCGCCACCGCGGCGGCGCTCAGCCAGGCCGAGAGCGGCCCGACTGCGCTCGCGCTTTTGTTGGTCAGTCCCGAATTTCAGCGGAGATGACGATGATGTTCCCTCGCCGCTCCTTCCTGCGCTTCGCGGCCGCCGGCGCCGGTGCGATCCTGGTCGGCCCGCATATGGCCTTCGCCACCGTGCCGGGTGAGCGCCGCTTCGTCTTCATCATCCAGCGGGGGGCGGCCGACGGGCTCAACACGGTCATCCCCTATGGCGATCCTGACTATGCCGGATTGCGGCGCGAGCTGGCGATCGATCCGACGACGACGATCAAGCTGGACGGCCATTTCGCGCTCAATCCGGCGATGGTCGAGGCCGGCAAGATGTATAGTGCGGGCCAGGCATTATTCGTCCACGCCACCGCCTCACCCTACCGCGACCGATCGCATTTCGACGGACAGAACGTACTCGAGACGGGCGGCGCCGCGCCTTATGCGGAGCGTGACGGATGGATGAACCGGCTCGTCGGCCTGCTGCCGCGTGCGAAGGAAGAAGCGATCGCCATCGCACCGACCCTGCCGCCTGCACTGCGCGGCCCGGCGGACGTCACCTCCTTCGCGCCCTCTGGCCTCCCCCAGCCTTCCGACGACCTGCTCACGCGCGTGGGACGCATGTATCAGGCGGATCCGCAACTGCACGGTTTGTGGGACGCCGCGCTCGCCGCACGGGGCATGGCGGCCGGCCAGGCCCCGGGGCAGAAGCCCGAGGATCTTGGGAGACTTGCGGCGAGCTTCCTCACCAAGCCCGACGGGCCACGCATGGCGATGCTGGAAACGGGCGGGTGGGACACGCATACTGGTCAGCAATTCCGTCTCACCGCGCAGCTCAAGGCGCTCGACATCATGGTCGCGGCGCTACGCGATAATCTCGGTCCGGTCTGGAACCAGACGATTGTGCTCGTCGCCACCGAGTTCGGCCGAACCGCTGCCGCCAATGGCACCGGCGGGACCGATCATGGCACCGCATCGGCAGCAATGCTGTTCGGCGGCGCGGTCAAAGGCGGGCGCGTGCTGGCCGACTGGCCCGGTTTGAGCCAGGCCAACCTCTATGAGGCACGCGACCTCAAGCCGACCATCGCGCTCGATGCGATCATCGCCGGCGCCGCGGCGGAAAGCTTTGGAATCGACCCAGCCCGCGCTGCGCGCGCCCTCTTTCCCACCGCCGAAGTCGGCCGCCCCGTGGAAGGGTTGATCCAGACCTGAATCCGCTTGACGATTACGGATGTAGTCAGTATGACTACGCACGTAATCGGAGAGTGATGTGGCGGAACGTATCAGCGAAGGCGAGCAGGCAGTGATGGAAGTGCTGTGGGCGGAATCCCCGCTCACCGCCACGGAGGTCGCCGACCGGATTCCCGCGGAACGCGGGTGGAGCGAGCGCACGGTCAAGACCATGCTCGGGCGTTTGCTCGCCAAGGGCGCGCTCGTCCATGAAGAGGATGGTCGCCGCTATCTTTATCGGCCTGCCGTCAAGCGCGCGGATTATGCGATTCGCGAAACGCGCCGGCTGGCCGATCGATTGTTCGGCGGCCGTGCAGCCCCGCTTGTCGCCCATCTAGCCGCGAGCGATGGCCTCACCGATCAGGACATCGCCGAGCTCGAGGCTCTGCTGAAGGATCTCAAAGCATGATCGGCTGGGCGATCGAGGCCATTGCCGCGTCGACCCTGCTGATGCTGGTCGTGCTCGCGCTGCGGGGGCCGGTCGCCCGACGCTTCGGAGCGCATGCAGCCTATTTGCTGTGGCTGCTTCCGGCATTGCGCATGGTGTTGCCGCGCCTGCCTGAAGCGGCCGATCCGGTCCGCGCGGTGCCGATCCATTTGGACGTTTCGCGGCTGGTCGCAGCAGCGACCGCGCAGCCGACTCCATCCGCTCCGACCTTCACGGCAGCGGTCACGCAGCCATTGATCGATTGGGTCATGGTTGGCCTGATCATCTGGCTGGGCGGTGCGGCCGTTTATCTGGCTTGGCAGATCGGCCGCCATCACCGCTTCATGAGCACTGCGCTCGAACATGCGGAACCCGGCTTTTCCCGCGGCGGCATCAAGGTGCATCTGAGTTCCGTGGTTTCGGGTCCGCTCGCTGCGGGCATTTTTCACCGCCACATCGTGCTGCCCGAGGATTTCGAGCAACGCTACAACGATGCCGAGCAGCGCCTCGCCCTTGCGCATGAGTTCGCGCACCACCGCCGCGGCGACCTGATCGCCAATGGCGCGGCGCTGGCGGTGCTTGCGCTCCATTGGTTCAACCCCATCGCCCACTGGGCCTATCGGGCCTTCCGCAGCGATCAGGAGCTGGCCTGCGATGCCACCGTGTTGGGGGCGACGCCCGAATCCCGATCCGATTACGGCCGCGCGCTGATCAAGTCGGCAAAAGCCGGCATGCCCGGCACCGCCGCCTGTGCGCTTGGCCCCACCACCGAACTCAAGAGGAGGATCACGATGATCGCGCACTCGACCCGCAGCCGCACCCGGCGATTTGCCGGTGCCACGCTTGCAACTGCGCTCGTAGGCACCGGGCTGGGGCTGACCGCGTCGGGCAGCATCGCCGCGCCCTCCGCGATTGCACCGACAACGGTCAAGCCGCTTTTCCGCATTCAAGCCCGGCCGGTCACGCAAGCGGCTCCCCAGCCCAAGGTGATCCTGGCCGCCAACGCGGTCGGAGGCGACAGCAAGGCCGACTATCAGGCACAGGAGGATACCGACGACGGCGCTGCGGTGCCTCCGGCGCCGCCTGCACCCCCAGAGTCGATCCCACCGGTTCCTCCGCTCCGTGCGGTGCCCCCCGTGCCGCCGGTGCCGCCCGTCGGCGCGAATCCGCCCCCGCCCCCGCCGGTACCGCCAATGACCGCGGAACAAAGGCGCGAGATGCACGAGGCTATGCGCCAGGCGCATGAGGAAGCGCGCAAAGCCGGCGAAGAAGCACGCCGCGCGGTCGCTAATATCGACCATGCGAAGATCGCACGCGAAGCGATGGCCGAGGCCCGCGCCGAGCTGGAACGCGAATGCAAGCATGCCAAGCCCGGGCCCGCGGACGAGAGCGATCAGGCCGCGATCGCGCGCCTGTCCGCAGGATGCGTCGACATCGCGGAAATTGACCGCGAAGTGCAGGATGCGCTGCGCGAGGCAACCGACGAAATTCGCCGCGACAGGGATTTGTCCGATGCCGATCGGGCGCGCGCGCTGGCGGCGATCGACAAGACGCGGGCCGAGATGGCACGCAAGTTCGCGAAGTAAGCCAGGCGGGGATCAGGCGTCGACGCGTTACATGAGCTTGAATCGGAGTGCCGATAGAGACGCACGGCGCCTCCTCACGCGCCGATCAAGCTCGTTGCGACCGGCGGTGGATGGATAGGGTTGCCCGCCGCCACCCTGCCCCGCTATCAGCGGGCGCAACGATGCCCGCTCCCAAACCCGCCGCGGCACTGCTCGCCCCTTTCGCTGCGATCGGCCGGATCGTGGTCGCGATGTTCGCGGGTGTCGGCCGTATCGCCATATTCGCTGGCCGAACGCTCGGTCGGGCTGTCCTCCCACCTTATTATCCTGGCCGCTTTCTGGAGCAGCTGGCCCATATTGGCTGGTTCTCCCTGCCGGTTGTCGGCCTCACCGCCATTTTCACGGGCGCGGCGCTAGCCCAGCAAATCTACACTGCCGGATCTCGCTTCTCCGCCACATCCACCGTGCCCGCCGTGGTCGTGATCGGCATGGTCCGCGAGCTCGGGCCGGTGTTGGTCGGCCTGATGGTCGCGGGCCGCGTCTCCTCCGCCATGGCCGCCGAGATCGGGACGATGCGCGTGACCGAGCAGCTGGACGCGCTCGCGACCTTGCGCACCGACAGCTATCGTTATCTCATCGCGCCGCGACTGCTGGCGGCGGTGATCGCGCTGCCGCTGATGGTGCTCGCGGCAAATGCCATCGGCATCTTCGGCGGATGGCTGCTGGCCGTGCAGAAGCTGCACTTCAATTCGGCCAGCTACCTCGCCGTTACGCGCAAATATATGAGCTTCGACGATTTCGAGATGGCGATGGTGAAAGCCGGTGTGTTCGGTTTTTTCATCGCACTGATGGGCTGTTATCACGGCTATCGCACCACCGGTGGCGCCGCCGGCGTCGGCAATGCCACGCGCAACGCGGTGGTGGGCGCGTTCGTGCTCATCCTCTCGTCCAACTTCCTGATCACGGCGATGGTCTTCGGCTGATGGCGACCGTGCCGAAAATTCAGCTTCAGGACGTCTCCAAGCAATTTGGCGGCAATGCCGTACTCGACGGTCTCAATCTTGAGGTCGAACAAGGCGAGAGCCTTGCGATCATCGGTCAGTCGGGCAGCGGCAAATCCGTGACGCTGAAATGCATCCTGGGTCTGATCAAGCCGGATCGCGGCTCGATCAAGGTCGATGGCGAGGAAGTGGTTGGCCTGCGTGGTGCGGCGCTCGACCGGATGGGCGCCAAGTTCGGCATGCTCTTCCAGGGTTCGGCCTTGTTCGATTCAATGCCGGTCTGGCGCAATATCACCTTTGGGCTGACCCAGGGCAAGCAAGTCAGCGGCCACCGGATGCGCATCATCGCGGAGGAAAATCTGGAGCGCGTCGGCCTCGACCGGCGCGTGCTCAACCTGCGGCCCAGCGAATTGTCGGGGGGCATGCAAAAGCGCGTGGCGCTCGCGCGCGCAATCGCACCCCGGCCGGAAATCATCTTCTTCGATGAGCCCACCACTGGCCTGGATCCGATCCGCGCCGACGTGATCAACGACCTCATCGTCAGTCTGGTCGACGATTTGGGCGTCACCGCACTCACGATCACGCACGACATGGCCTCGGCGCGCAAGATCGCGCATCGGGTGGCCATGCTTTATCAGGGCAAGATCGTGTGGATCGGCCCGCGCGATCGATTGTACGACAGCGGCAACCCCTATGTGGATCAGTTCGTTCAAGGGCGTGCGGACGGGCCAATTCAGTAAACATCGATCACAGAGACCGAGAAGATCGGTTTCCTCGATCAACGCTGGATGGTTAGACGGCCCTCCGATCCAACAAGGAGTTGTCCATGCTCGGCCGCCGAATCCCTGACGTCACATTGAAGACCCGCGTACGCGACGAAAGCGTGGATGGGCCCAATCCCTTCCGCTGGCAGGATCGCCAAACAGCCGAGTTGTTCGGCAAGGGCCGCGTGGTCGTGTTCGCGCTTCCCGGCGCCTTCACGCCCACCTGCTCCACCGAGCAATGCCCCGCGTTCGAGCGGCAATATGACGAGCTGCGCAACGCGGGCGCGGACGAGGTCTATTGCCTGTCCGTCAACGATGCATTCGTCATGTTCCAGTGGGGCAAGAATCTGGGCCTGAGCAAGGTGAAGCTGGTGCCGGACGGGTCGGGCGACTTCACCCGCCGGATGGGCATGCTCATCAAGAAGGACCATCTCGGCTTCGGCGAGCGCTCCTGGCGTTATGCGATGGTGATCGACGACGGCATCGTGAGCGGATGGTTCGAAGAGCCGGGTATCAATGACGTCGGCGCCGACGACGATCCCTATACCGAAAGCACACCAGACAAGGTGCTCGCCTGGCTAAAGACCAATCCGCGCTGACACCTCCCAATCCTGCGAAGGCGGGATTCATATTCTCCCGGTCATCGTTTTACTTCGCCGGATCAGAGTTTATGGGTTCCCCTCGTGGGGGATGACGGAGCGGTTGTGAGACGCGCAGCACTATTGCTTACTTTGGGAGTCGCACTGGCTGCACCCGCGCTCGCGCAGGAGCGTGCCGTGCCTTATTGGGCCTCGATCGCCGCGGGCCAGGCGTTGATGCGGACCGGCCCCGACCGCACCTATCCCGCCATCTGGCTTTACAAGCGCCGCGATTTGCCCGTGCGCGTGCTGCAGGTGGTTGGCCCATGGCGGCGGGTGCAGGAACAGGACGGCAGTTCCGGCTGGATGCTGGCAAGCCTGCTGGCGGCGCGGCGCACGGCGGTTGTGCTCGATCGCTATCGTCCGATCATATCCGAGCCTGGGACGGGCGGGCGGCTGCTGTGGCAGGCCGAGCCGGGCGTGATTGGCCGGATATCGAAATGCGACGGCCAATATTGCCGCATCCAGATCGGCGAGAAGGTCGGCTATATCGAACAGTCCGGCCTCTGGGGTACCGATCCCGGCGAGCGCGTGCCCTGAACTACGCGCATTCGGCGAATGCGCGCTTCAAACACGCCCTGAAACAAACGATACCCCGCCGCTCCATAGAGCGACGGGGTTCGTTTCTTCTGGCGCTGGTTTTCAGCTCTTAGAAGCCGACCACCAACGTACCGCTGACCGCCCGCGGCGAACCGATGTAAGCAAACGGTATGCTGCTGGTCGGCAGATTGCCGCTGAAGCCGCCGACGTAGAATTTGTCGAACAGGTTCGTAACGTTCAGCTGCAGATAGGTGCGATCGCTGTGAACCAGCGGCTCAAGCGAGATACGCGCGTTGAGGTCCACGATCGTGTAGCCCTTGGCAAAGGCACCGAAGACCTGCGAGCCCGACACCACAATCGGCTGGTTCTGGTCGTTCACGTAACGGCGACCGGTCCGCTTGATCTGTGCGCCGAGGCTGACCGGATCGAAGTTGGCGTCGATACCGCCACCAAGCGTGTAAACCGGAGCGCCCGATTCACGCTTGCCCTCGGTCAGGGCATAGATCGGCTGACCGACGCTGGTGCACTTGCCAATGCCGGTCGAAGCGCCTGCGGTAACGTTGGCGGCCGAGCACTCGCCGGTCTGGACGTTATCCATGATCTTCGACTTCAGGTAGGAGCCGAAAACGCGCGCCGTGAAGTGGCGGTCGATCGTGTACGCGACGTCAGCGTCGACCCCGTACTTATGAACCTTGCCCAGGTTACGGTAGAGCGTGATGTCCTGAACCGGGTCATAGGCCGAAGCCAGACGGTTGTTGTAGAAGGTGTACCAGCCGACGAGCTGCGCCTGCACCTTGCTCGAACGATAGCGCAGGCCGGTGTTGATATTGTCCGTGGTTTCCGGAACCGGCTGGGCCGTACCCGGCGCATAGGCGAGCGACTGATACAGGTTGTCCGTCCCGGGCACCTGCAGCCCCTTCGAATAGCTGGCGAAGGCGCTGACCTTCGACGTGAAGTCATAGGTCACGCCGCCTTCCGGCAGCAGCTTATGGAAGTGGAGCGTCCGGCTGATCGGCGCGACATAGGTCGGGTTGGCCGCCAGGAAAGCCGCCTGGCTGGCCGTATCGGTGAAGCAATCGACGAAGCTGCCGCCTGCCTCGGTCACGCAATAATTGTTGAGCTTGCGCGTGAACCAGGGCGAACGCAGGCCAGCGGTGACCGTCAGCTTGTCGAAGAACACGCCACGATATTCACCCGACAGCTGGTTCAGGATCGCGTAGGACAGGCGATTACGCTTCTGAAGCGGGTTGCCATTCGCGTCCAGGATCGGGGCGTCGATCGGGAAATACCGCGTGGTGGAACCATTGCTATTCAGCGCGGCCAGCGAGCCGGTCTGGCGGTGGCGGCCATGATCGAACGTATAGTTGATACGCACCGTCTGCGTCGGCGAGATATCGTAACGCAGCGATGTGATCACGCCGATGCGGTGGGTCTGCGTATGGCTGGGCGCGTAGAGCTCAACGCCCTGGCCGGTGTTCGTCAGCGCGCCGGTGGCAGCGTTGCGGCCGGGCGTGTCGAGAATGTCGCCGTCGCCATTCAGGTCGACGCCACCGAAATAGGCCTGGCCGCCGATATAGCCGTAGATCGGCGTCGTGATCGCTGCGTTGCTGCCGCTCGCTGCGCGAGTGTAGAAGCCCTCGTTCGCCTTGACCGCACCGGTGCCGCCATTCGCCTTGGTGTACTGGTATGACGGGTCGACCGTGAGGACGAGACCATCGGCCAGCGTGAAGCGCGAATTGGCCCGGATATTGCCGGTGTTCGACGGATTGAAGCTCTGATCGAACAAGGTGCCGCAGCTGTTCGGCGAATCCGCCACGCCCGTCTGCGGGGTGTCGATCATGCACGGCGCGATCGTGTAGTCACGCTCGTCGCGGTTGGTCGGGAAGCGGTTGGATGAAGCCGAGCCGACAACGCGATTGGCGTCGACACGCAGCGGCAGCGACGAGAAATTGCCGTTGCGGTTGCGGTTGTAGTGTCCCGCGAGCGAGACGAAATCGCCGTTGCTGCCGATCGGCTGATAGATCTTGGCGTTGATCTGCCACTTATCCGTCTTGCTCGTCCGCTGGAACGGATTCTCGTTCTCGGAATGGCTGGCAGCCAGGAACGCCTTCGTACCGAACGGGGTGAAGATACCGGTATCGATCACCGCAAACGGGCGGAAATAGCCATATTGGCCGGTCGAGCCCTGCAGGCGGATGTGGAAATCATCGAACGGATTGCGGGTGCGGTAGTTGACGGTCGAGCCGGTCGCCGAGGCGGTCGGGCTGTCAACGTCGGTCGTGCCCAGGTTCACGTTGACCTGATCGATCAGCTCCATGTCGAGCTGCTGGTTGCCGTAGAGCGCATAGTTGCCGGTGTCGTTCAGCGGCATGCCGTCCCAGGTCTGGGAGACACGGCTGGCGTCGAAACCACGGATGGTGAGCGTTCCGCCCGACGAGCCATAGGGATCGTTGTTCTGATAGCTTACGCCCGGAAGCTGGTTGATGACTTCATCGATCGACTGGCCGGCAACCTGGCGCTGAATGAAGGTGCTGGTGAGCACTTCCTTCGGCTGGGCGGTCTCCGGAATCTGGACGCCGCCGACTGATGGGGTGCGAGAGCCGGTGACGACGACCTCCTGGCCGAACTCAACCGAACCGGTCGACTGCGCATAGGCGCTGCTGGCTGCAAGCGCCGAAAGCGCGCAGCCGACGAGAAGCTTCTTCATTCTAGGAACCCCCATTTCTTGCGTTCGGACCGGCCCCTGACCGGCAATTGTGACAGCTTGATGATGGTACGAGCTGCGGCTGCGCCACTCACCGGAAGTTAAAGTTACACAGGCTCTTACCGCGCTGCAACATGACACAAACAGCTTCGCGAAAAGCGGTCCGCTGTTGCAGCATTGCCGCACTGCTTACATCATTGCGGGAACGGTAACGGAGTCGCGCGGTTCGTTTCTTATGGTGCTGATAGCGAGCTATAATATTCGCAAGGCCATCGCGCCTGACCGCCGCCGCCACCCGGAGCGCATCCTCGAAATCCTGAATGAGATCGGCGCGGACATTGTGCTGCTGCAGGAAGCGGACCGGCGATTCGGCCGCCGCCACAGCGCGATTCCGATGCACATGTTAACCGAACATAGCCCCTATCGGCCCGTACCTTACGAGATGCGGCCCGGCAGCATCGGCTGGCACGGCAACGCGGTTCTGGTGGGGCCAAAGGTGGAGATCATCCGCCATATGCCGCTGCACTTACCGACCCTGGAACCCCGTGGTGCCGTGCTGGCCGACGTGCGCATAGGGCGACGGCCGTTGCGGCTGGTCGGCATGCATCTGGACCTTTCCGGACTGTGGCGGCGCAAGCAAGCACGCACGATCCTGACCGAGCTCGACCATCAGCCCGATCGCCTGCCGACCCTTTTGGCCGGCGATCTCAATGAATGGCGCAGCGGCGGATGCATCCGCGATTTCTGCCAGCATCACAAAGCGGTGACGCTCGGCCCGAGTTTTCATGCGCGACAGCCCGTGGGCCGGCTCGATCGCATGTTCGTCAGCCCCGACGTCGAAATTATCGAATCGGGCGTCCACCATTCCAATCTGGCGCGCAACGCCTCCGATCATCTCCCGGTTTGGGCCCGCATCCGGATCTGATGAAGGCGCGGCTGCGATTCCCGCTTTCCTTCGCGCCGCCGCCGCCGCATCCTCGCCCAAGCGAATCGAAAGGACCGAATGAGCCGTAAGCCCGTTCCCGCCCAGGCCGGCGACCGCGCCCGCCTTGATATCCTCTTCGATCGGCCGCAGCTGCTCGGCCGCCTGTTCGGCGAATATGATCAAAATCTCGTAGCGATCGAAAACCGGCTCGGTGTTTACGTCAGTGCGCGCGGCAATCGCGTGCAGATCGAGGGCGAGGCGGCAGCCGCCGCCCGCGCACGGGAAGTCCTGACCGGCCTTTATAACCGGATCGTGAAGGGAGAGGATGTGGACGCGGGCATGGTCGACGCGGTCATCCAGATGTCGGCCGAACCCACGCTGGACGGGATTATCCGCCACGACGTGGCGGAAGGGCCGTCCATCATGATCCGGACGCGCAAGAAGACGATCGTGCCCCGGTCGGCGACGCAGACCCGCTACATGCACGCGCTTGCATCGTCCGACATGATCTTCGCGCTCGGCCCCGCCGGCACGGGAAAGACCTATGTGGCGGTCGCCCAGGCGGTGCAGATGCTGATCCAGGGTCAGGTCGCGCGCCTGATCCTGTCGCGCCCCGCCGTGGAGGCGGGTGAGCGGCTGGGATTCCTTCCGGGCGATATGAAGGAGAAGGTCGATCCCTATCTCCGCCCGCTCTATGACGCTCTCTACGACATGCTGCCGGCCGAACAGGTCGAGCGCCGGATCGCGTCGGGCGAGATCGAGATCGCACCGATCGCCTTCATGCGCGGCCGTACGCTTTCGGATGCCTTCATCATCCTCGATGAAGCGCAAAACACCACGCCGATGCAGATGAAGATGTTCCTCACCCGCTTCGGCCAGAACAGCCGGATGGTGGTGTGCGGCGATCCGCGCCAGATCGACCTGCCCGACATCGGCAAATCGGGCCTGGCCGACGCGGTGGGCCGGCTGGAAGGGGTCGAAGGCATCGCGACGGTCCGGTTCAGCGCGGCCGACGTGGTGCGTCATCCGATCGTCGGGCGGATTGTCGATGCGTATGAGGGGCCGAACGCGTAAGCGGGCCGCATGATACACGTCGAAACTGCGATCGAGAGGCCCTGGCCGGCGGGGGATTGGGATGCGCTGGCCGATCGGGCGGTGCGCGCCGCGATCGAGGCGAGCGCGCATGGCGAGATCGCGATCCTGGGGACCATGGTCGAGATTTCGGTACGCTATACCTCCGATGAGGAGGTGCAGACGCTCAATCGCTCCTATCGCCAGAAGGACAAGGCCACCAACGTCCTGTCCTTCCCCATGATCCAGCCCGACCTGATCGACGCGCTGGACCTGGGCGAGGAGGAAGGCGAGGTTCTGCTCGGGGATATCGTGCTTGCGCATGGCGTCTGCGCGCGCGAAGCGCAGGAAAAGCGTGCGTCGATCGACGATCACGCCACACATCTGATTGTCCACGGCACGCTGCATTTGCTAGGCTATGACCATGAACAGGGAGAGGCCGAAGCAGAGGCCATGGAAGAGATCGAGCGCATCGCACTCGCGCGGCTCGGCATCGACGATCCTTATGCCGTGCGTGAGGACTAACTCCAGCCATGCCTGACGACAGTAATAGCGGCCGATTGTGGGCCGGCATCCGCGGCCTGATCTTTGGCAACGAACCCGAGCCCACCTTGCGCGACCAGATCGAGGAAGCGATCGAGGAGCATGAAGACGAGGCCCCCGCGCAGGGCGACCTGTCCGGGGCCGAGCGGCAGATGCTGCGCAACCTGCTGGACTTCGGCGACAGCACAGCCGGCGACGTCGGCGTCCCGCGCGCGGACATCGTGGCGGTGCCGGAGGATATCAGCTTCGCGGATCTCGTCGCCGCGTTCGCCGAAGCCGGGCATAGCCGGCTGCCGGTCTATCGCGACAGCCTGGACGAGGTGATCGGCATGATCCACGTCAAGGACGTGTTCGCGATCCTGGCACGCGACGAAACGCCGCCCGCAGACCTGGCGGCGCTGATCCGGCAACCGCTTTACGTGCCGGAATCGATGGGCGTGCTCGATCTGCTCGCCGAGATGCGCGCGAAGCGCACGCACCTCGCGATCGTGCTCGACGAATATTCGGGCACCGAAGGCCTCGTCACGATCGAGGATATCGTGGAGGAGATCGTCGGCGAGATCGAGGACGAGCATGACGAGGCGAGCCCGGACCTGCTCGTACCGATGCACGACGGCGTATGGCACGCCGATGCGCGTGCGGAACTGGAGGAGGTAGCCGACCTGGTCGACCCGCGCCTTGCCGAGGTCGAAGAGGATGTCGATACGCTGG
>Ga0207647_10001087_pt1 | contig 20925 bp, 11 predicted proteins | sample KBSCornC2_FD_184295 | JGI IMG/M metagenome (GOLD analysis project Ga0207647, IMG submission 184295) | Corn rhizosphere microbial communities from Kellogg Biological Station, Michigan, USA - C2 (SPAdes) (version 2) | ecosystem: Host-associated > Plants > Roots > Rhizosphere ... | reverse complement strand
CCTGGTTCCGCGTGACGTGTCTGCCGATAGCGATCCAGTTCACCGCCAACCTTCTGTTGACTATCGGCAGCTACGGCATCAAGATACTGCCCTTCGGCCAGGCTACTGCTCGCCAGCCCGATACGGGCTTTGGCGTCATCTGCCTGCTGAGCCTTCATATAAAAGAAGTTCGCCGTCTCCATGTCACCGTCGCGCTCCGATACGTAACCGAGGTTGTTCAGTGAAAATGCGCTGTTTGGATTGAGCGAGTACGCCTTCAGAAAATCTCTTCTGGCGGCTTGCCAATCATTCCGGTTCGTCGCGGAGACTCCACGCACCGTGAGCAAAGCGGCCTGCGCCTCCGGATTGTCCGTGTTTTTGAGGCGACTTTCGAGCTTACGGGCACTCTCCGCTGCCATCTGGCTAACCGATTTCCCTCTCCACGCACGGTCCAGCGTAACTACCACGACCTCAGAGGAACGCAGTTGGGCGGCCTGGTCGAAATATGTCAGCGCGCCTTCGTAATCTCCAACCGACTCCTTGGCCACTCCCAGATTATTCAAGGTGAAGGCGTTGTGGGGATCCATGGACACGGCGCGTTGGAGCAGGCTCTCTGCCTCGGAGGTGCGATTCTCAGATAAGAGCGCAACCGCCTCGACATTGATGTGATTCACGCGCATCGGTCCATCGCTCAGACCGTTCAGCGCATCTTCAATTGGCTTGCCCTCCAGCTGCTTTGTGTTGCTTCGATCGATGGAGGCAGTACTACCCTGCTGCGCGGCCAGTTTGTAGAATTTGAGAGCGCGGTCCAAATCTCCCTGCAACTCGGAGATATATCCCAGATTATTCAATGTGAAAGGATCGCTCGGATCGTAGAGATATGCCTTCAGGAAAAGCGCTTCCGCCTTCTCATACTGCTTTTTCTGAACCGCCTCCACGCCATCACGGTTGAGACGCTGTACCGGCGTCAACTCGCTGTGTCGGGGGATTGTTATCTTGAGATCTTTCGCCCATGAAGGCTGCACCGCACCAAGGGCAAAGACTGCAGCCAATGCGAGTAATCTGGAAGGTGTTCGAAGCATTCCCAATTTTTCTAACCCTCGCTTCTCTGATGGCTCGGGGCTGTCCATGGACAGCGTCAAAACGGCTACTCTGAATGATTCATTTTATACCGTTCATGATGTCTTCATGGTGCACTTCAGCCGCGCCGGCAGGTGACTTTGGGATAAACCCTTAGTACGTAGTGAAGCCAGGAGCGATCGGTCATAATCAAGTTGGATAAGGATTTGCCAATGGGTGTGGTTTTCGCAATCTTGCTGCTCGGCATGGTGCCCTCTGCTCAGGTGACTGCCACTGACGCCGCGCCAAAACCAACGGAGACGAAACAGTCTGCGTCGGACCCCGTCAATTTGCCGGGCGACCTTCTCACGATGCCGAAGGGAAAGAGCACTGTCATCGGAGGCACCATCTCCGGAGTGGATCCGATCGCCGACCGGTTGACATTGAAAGTCTTCGGCGGCAAGCAAATGAAGATACTCTTCGACGAACGCACCCAGGTTTATCGAGATGGGGCTAAGTCTTCTCTGCGGGATCTGCGCACCAATGATCGTGCCTCAGTTGAAACCATGTCGGATGGAGACACTGTATTCGCACGCAGCATCCATATGCTGTCGCGATCTCCAGAGGGCGAGTGTCATGGACAAATCTTGAGCTACGATCCCGGCGCCAGTGTGCTGACGGTGCGCGAGCCTTTGTCACCGCAAGCCATCAAACTCGTCGTTCCTGCAGGAACGGCCATTGTTCGCCAGGGGCAGACCGCATCGAGACCTGGTGCCGCCGGCGTGTCTGATCTACGAAAAGGAACTTTGATCTCAGCCACATTCGAATCCGACAATAAAGGGCAAGGCGTTGCTCACCATATCGCCATCCTTGCCTCGCCGGGAGATGAGCTTTCCTTCAGCGGGAGTGTCACGTTTCTCGATTTGCACTCGAATCAATTTGTGGTCGCGGATGCGCAGAACGATCAGAGCTACAAGATCGTCTTCGATCCGGCATCTCTTCCTGCAGCGCACGATCTCCATGAAGGTGTGAACGTGAGAGTGACCGCGGAGTTTGACGGCTCCCACTACATCGCCCGGGCGATTACCCTTAAGTAGATTTGCGGGGATCTGATTGATGACGGTCCTAAGCCGATGATTCCCGGCATCTCGTCTATCCTGAAAGGGAGGAACGGCGAGTCGTGCCGAGACAAAATGGACGTAAGGGATAGACGTGATTTTCTTAAATTGTGCGTCGCATCGGTACCAGCCCTGGCTTTCGCGAGAAGCCTTGATGCTGAACAAGCCCTCGGTGCTGAAGCCAGGAGCGGTGGGCCCACCCCGCAGGCCTTTCGCACACCTGCCACATTAGACCGGTACGCAGACCCGCTGCCAATCCCAAAGCGGATCCTGCCCCACGGCACTAGGAACGGCATCTCTCAGTACAGCGTTCGCATGACGGAGTTCAAGCAACAGCTGCATTCGCAGCTGCCGCCCACCAGACTCTGGGGATACGAGGGGCAGTATCCAGGCCCGATATTTGAAGCCCAGCGGGGCACGCCAATCGAAGTGCAGTGGGAAAACCATCTGCCCACAACCCACATGTTCGCAATCGATCCACACATCCATGGAGCAATGCCCCCGGCACCCCAGGTCAGGACTGTGCCCCATCTTCACGGCTCACGCACCCGATCGGAAAGCGACGGACTACCGGAGAAATGGTTCATTCCAGGGCAGTCAGCGCTTTATCAATATCCGAATGACCAACTAGCCACGACGCTTTGGTATCACGACCATGCGATGGGGATCACTCGTTTGAACGTATATGCCGGCCTTTCCGGCTTCTTTTTTCTTCGCGACGAGGTCGAACGAAAGATGGGACTACCTTCGGGCGACCACGAGATCCCCCTTCTTCTGCAAGACCGAACGATCGATGATCAGGGTCAACTCGTCTACTCCCCGACACACGAAGACGCCGTGCCCCTTCCGCCGGGTGTTTGGGGTCCCGAGTTCCTCGGCGAAATCCCGGTCGTAAACGGCAGAATCTTTCCCCACCTGGACGTAGAGCCAACACAATATCGTCTGCGCGTGCTCAACGGCTCGAACTCACGGTTCGTGAATCTTTTCTTCAATCGCTCGAAGAGCCCGACAGATATTCCGTCACTGATTCCGTTCCATCAGATTGGAACGGATGGTGGCTTTCTCCCAAAGCCGGCGGCAATGAACAAGCTACTGCTGGGCCCGGCCGAACGAGCTGACCTGATCATCGATTTTTCCGAATTCCAGGGGAGCGTGGTGACGCTGACCAATGATGCGGCCGCCCCCTATCCGGGATGGACGGCTCTCCACGAAGATCGCCCTGCTCTGAATGAGTTCATGCAGTTCCGGGTGGTTCTTCCCGCATCGGCCAAAGAGAGATCATTCAGCTTGCCGGCAGCAGTGCCATTCTCCAGGCTCGAAGAAAACCAAACCATTGCGACGAGGGATTTCATTTTGTCCGAGCGAATGGATGATCAGGGCCATTCCCTGGGAGTACGCATCAATGGAAAGGGTTACGATGACCCCGTCACTGAGACTGTGACACTCGGGTCCGTTGAGAAGTGGCGCTTTATCAACACCACCGACGACGCCCACCCGATGCATCTGCACCTGGTGCAATTTCAGATCCTGCATCGCCAGGGATTTAACATTCCTGCGATGCAGAGCGGCAAGCTGGAGCTCGTGGGGAAGCTACGCATGCCCGCAGATAACGAAGCCGGATGGAAGGATACGGCGGTTGTCAATCCCGGTGACGTTCTGACGATACTCGTACGGTTCGAAGGCTATACCGGCCGCTATGTCTTTCATTGCCACATGCTGGAACATGAAGACAATGACATGATGCGGCCATACGAAGTCGTTCCAGTGGTAGTCCGACGCGACGGCCCGGCGACTTCTCCCAAAGTAGATTAACTTTGCCGCTCGCCGCGGTCGCAGTCATCCGAAAATAAATGAGCCCGCTCAGTGACTGGTCACCTGGCGGGCTCAATTTTCCAACGACTCAGCTATCGAGCGCCCGATATCAATGAAACGCCGCTGGTTGGCACGACGATCCGATCGGAGTCGGGGTGGGCGGTGTTGGCGGCGTGGCCCACGGCACATTGGTGAAATCGAAGAAATCCAGCAGATCAGGTTGCGCTGCATCCCGCGACGTTAAGTGAACCGATGGTCCAAGGAAGCGGTTCTCAACGAATTTGATAACCGCTGTGTGATCCATCGGAACATGCGAGACGTAGTGCCTGCGCACAAAGGGCGAAACCACCATGTTCGGCACGCGGAAGCCGAGCTGCGCTCCAAAACCGTTCTGCGCGCAGTACGTCCCGGGGGCACAGTAGGCGACGTCAGTTGAATTCGAACCCGGCCAGCCGCTCTTCAGATCACAGTGCGTGTCCCCAGGTGCTGCGGGTACGCACGGATTGAAGCTATCCGGGCTGACCGAAATCGGCGTAACGTCATCCGGATAATTCGCCGCCATGGATGCAGTAGTGAAGTCATTCGTATGGCCAGGAACGGGTGGCACGTGATCGTAAGGCCCACCGCCCTCGTCATAGCCGAAGAAGAACACGGAATCCTTCCAGGAAGTGCTGGTCATCAGCGCATTGACGATTCTCGCCACCTGCGCCTGCCCTGCCAGAATTGACTGCCCATAACCGGGGTGCTCATCGTTGAGCCCGGAACCCGACTCAATAAAGGAGAAGCTGGGCAACGTGCCGTTCTTGAGGTCGGCAAAATACCCATACGTCGGATCATTGATCGGCGCAATCTTGTTCAAGTTGATGCAGAAGGTATTTGTGGTGTCCCCGATCGCGCTCGAGGGCGAGGCGGGCGCCTTGCAGCCCGCCGGGTCGCCAGGCGTTGGATTTGCATACAGGTACTGGAAAGACCAGGTCAGATACGAGAACGTTGTTGCCGGAAAGAGTGCCCCACCTGAAACCGTCTTCTTACAGTCTTCCGGATCGCACTCGCCGTTGTTAACGGTGTAGTAAACCTTCCACGATACCGCCGGCTTCGCCTGATCCAGTTCCTGGAAGATGCTCGTGATCTTCAGCTGGTTGAGATGGTCATCTCCGCTCGGATCCTGCGTCAGACCCTGCGTCGTGCCGCCGGTGAAGGTCGCGATGCGGTTGGGAATGCTCTTACTTGCGACCGGCGAAAACCACCGGTCGGACAAAGCGAATTGCGAGGCCGTGTAGTAGTAGTAGTTCAGGAAACCCTGATCGTAGTAACCCATGGCGCGATCGCCGGTGACATCGGTGTAGCCGGTGCAAGGGCCAACGCCTCCGGGGCACTTGGCGTTCGCAAAACCATCCGCGTTGGATGCAAAGCCGTTCATCCTGATCGTACGTGTGGTGGAGGTATCGCCCAAAGCCACGTCGCCGAAACTTTCACGCCACGCCGAAGACATGTCGTCAATACAGGTGCTCTTGAACTTGAACAGCGTGTGGGCGCCCTTGGGTGACTGTTGGTCGTTGTTGCTAATGATTTGGCCCTTCTTGTTGACTGCGTCGTACGCCTCGCCATTGATCTTGTCTTCAATGCCGTCGACATCGTAGGGAACCCCATCGTCACCGATCTCGAAGCCATTGCTCTTACGATAGGGATTCAACATGCCGAAGTAATTATCGAAGGCGTGATTCTCCTGCAGCATGAAGATCACGTGGTTGATCGAATTGACCGTGCCTGCCGGTACAACTGTGACCGTCGCAGTAGCTGTCGCAGGTGTGGTGCCGCCGCCGCCGGCTGCGGTCGCGGTGTAAGTCGTGGTGGAAGTCGGAGTGACGCTCTGAGTGCCGCCAGTCGTCGCCAGCGTATAGCTGCTTCCATCAGTCCCTGTGACCGTCACTGAGGTGGCGTTGGTCGCGGTCACGGTCAACGCCGACGTGGCACCCGACGTGATGGATGTTGGGTTGGCCGCAATCGTCACCTTGGGCCCTGTCGGCGCAGTCACCGTCACAGTGACCGTCGCCATCGCAGCTCCGCCCGCACCAGTCGCGGTTACGTTATAGGTGGAGGTGGTTGCCGGGCTGACGGCCTCTGTGCCGCCGGTCGGCGCCATTTCAAAGCTGCTGCCATCCGTGCCCGTCAGGATCACGCTGGTAGCATCCGTTGCCACAACGGTTAACGTCGTCGAAGAACCAGCTGCGATGGGATTTGGACTGGCCGTGAGGGTTACTGTTGGCGCAGGAGGCGGCGGTGCGGGCACAACAGTTACCGTAGCCGTCGCAGTCGCGGTCGCCGTTCCGCTGCTCGCTGTGACCGTATACGTAGTGGTCGCGAGAGGAGTAACGATCTGCGTGCCACCGGTCGCACTCATGGTGTAGCTGCTGCTATCCGATCCCGCGATCGTTACGGTTGTGGCGTTCGCTGCAACCACGGTCAGCGTGGAGTTACTCCCCGCGTTGATCGTGGTCGGGTTCGCAGCAATAGTCACAGTAGGCGGCACGACAGCTGGGGTCACGGTCACGGTCGCGGTCGCGGTTGCGCTGCCCCCCACGCCGCTCGCGGTGACGGTATAAGTCGTGGTCGCAGCCGGGGTCACAACCTGCGTTCCCCCGCTCGCGGCCAGGTTGTAACTGGTATTGTCCGATCCTGTGATCGTCACCGTCGAGGCGTTGGTAGCCGCCACCGTCAGCGACGACGAAGTTCCGGCCGCGATCGAGGTCGGATTCGCCGCAATAGTCACAGTTGGGGTCGCGACGGGTGGCGTCACGGTCACGGCCGCGGTCGCGGTCGCCGGGGAGGTCCCTGCGGCTCCAGTTGCTGTGGCCGTGTACGTCGTAGTCGCAGCCGGGCTAACCGCTTGTGTGCCGCCGGTCGAGGATAGGACATAGCTGCTGCCGTCCGAACCCGTCACCGTCACTTGCGTGGCGTTGCTCGCCGCAACCGTCAGCGTAGACGAGTTTCCGGCCACGATCGAGGTCGGATTCGCCGAGATCGTCACGGTAGGCGCCGACGCGGTCACGGTCACGGTTGTTGTCGCTGTTGCAGGAGTGGTGCCTGCCGCACCACTGGCAGTCGCAGTGTAAGTTGTGGTCGCGGTCGGGCTGACGGCTTGCGTGCCGCCACTTGCAGCCAGCTTGTAGCTGCTGCCATCGGATCCAGTGATCGTCACAGTAGTGGCATTCGCGGCCGCCACTGTCAATGTCGAAGAGCCGCCAGGCGCGATCGAGGTCGGACTGGCAGTGATCTTCACTGTCGGCGCTGAAGGCGACGCTGCAACCGTCACGGTCGCCGTCGCCGTCACCGTTCCTCCCGAGCCGGTCGCGGTCGCGGTGTAAGTTGTAGTCGTGGTGGGACTGACGGCCTTCGTCCCGCCAGTCGCAGCCAGGCTATAGCTGCTGCCATCCGTGCCGGCGATGGTCACTGTTGTGGCGTTTGTGGCCGCAACTGTCAACGTCGAAGAGTCACCCGGCGCAATCGACGCAGGACTGGCCGCAATGGTCACGGTCGGTGCAGCGGGCGTTCCCACCGTCACGATCGCCGTTGCCGTGCTCTTCCCTCCGTCCCCGGATGCGGTGGCGGTGTAGGTCGTTGTCTTCTTAGGCGACACAGCCTGCTTGCCACCGGCCGCGGCAAGGTCGTAGCTGCTGCCGTCCGATCCGGTAACGGTCACGGTCGTAGCATCCGTGGCCGCGACGGTCAGCATGGAGGACTGCCCAGCGGTCACCGACGCCGGACTGGCGGTGATGCTGACGGTCGGCGCGGTTGTTGTTGTTTCGCCAGGCCCGATGGTGCCGCATCCGGCTAGTAGCAGGAGCAGCGAGAAGCTCATGAACATCGCCAGTGGTGAGAGGAGTGAACGCAAGGGCCTGGGGCCGCGCACCTTCTTCATGTTGAAGTCCTTCCTATGTCTCGGGTGAGCGGCAAGAGGCTCTGGTTCAAACCCAAAATGATTACAAAAAGACGGGAAGAATCGCCACGGCACGTCGCACTCTGTTCGAATTGGTGAGTGCTCTTGCGTAGCGAGCATCCTTACTGGCCTGATCTATCTTCTTCTTTAGGGCGCTTCCCGGAGCGAGCATGCGGCTAACACATTTCGCCGACATATCCTCAACTCAATTAGCAAATTTACTATGTTCATACGCCTGGTTGGGCAGGATTTCTAAACTCAACCAAACCAATTTCCGTTACTGGCACTTGAATTTCTTGTTGTTAAACACACCTCACGCAAGAGGATCAATGAAATCTATCGACTGGGGATTGGCTCCAGCCGCTTCGCGCGCGTGGGCATCAGCACCTTCGTGAACCTTTGCGGGAATTCCCATAGGCACACTTTCAACTCGCCGTGAGAACAACGAACGACGCCAACTGCCTTTATCTTCTGAGGATTTCAACTCCTTCTTGTACTTATTCAACTCGAACCAACGGAGATAGTTGCGGACTACGCTGCCGATTGTCATTTCCAGTCCGGCAGCGAAGTTTTGCCTTCCCATACTCCGTTGTAACTCCGGGGATCGCAAAACGGTAATCAATTGATTTGCCAAGCCAGCCGCGTCTCCCACCTTATAGAAGCGGATCGACATGTCCTCATCTGCGCCCATGTCCCGGAAATCCTCAATGTCGGCTCCCACGATGGGAACTCCGTATTCGCATGCCTGATGTGCCGGGCCACTTGAACCGGTCGCCGAGTCATAAGGCAGCACGAGAACCGACGTTGTCCGGAAAAGTTCGGGAATATCTTCCTCCGCAACGTATCCGCGAAAATCAATCGGCAAATGCGGGGGTTGTGCGTCGCGTATCGACTCCCAGTAGCCGGCCTTGGTGTGGTGGTTGGCTCCAGCCACAATCAGTCTCGCGTTTGGAATCTCTTTCAACACCATCGGGAAAGCTTCCATCAGCGTCTCAAGCCGTTTGTAAGTCCCCCAATGTCCGATCGCCAGAATGCGATGTTCCGGATTGCCGCGCCTCGAAAAATCCGGCGGCTCCGGGGCGGAAGCGAAGGTGCCATGTCTGCCCAGGAGAACATTCTGGACCGAATACTTATTGATCAGGATCTTCCGGTAGTTGGGTAGAAGCACAGAAACTGAGTTCGCCCTGAGCAAAGCCCGCGTCGTGACGTCTGTGCCCATGCGGAACAACTTCTCCCAGCGCACGCCTGCAGCTGCGAAATCGACAATTTCAATTATGTGGTGCAAGGTGACATGCGTATAGAAGTTACAAGCCCGGGTAATGGCAGGCGTAGAAAGGCCTGCGAAAGCTGCAATCGGATTCTCTGGCGTTGCAAAGCTAGAAAACACCAGGTTGAACCACACCACATCTGGCTTCAGCCTGCGGATGATATTCAAAAGCCGCACCGGTGTCGTCACGCTGCCGAACTTCCAGCAGCGGATCACTTTGAAACCTGGCAATTCCGGTTGCTCATTCGCCTTCAGCGTCTCCCCATTTGCGTCGGTGGCAAATCCATAATCATCCAGTTCATCTGCAAGAATAGTTAATTCAACATGGGGATTGCGCTGTAGTTCCCGCGCGATATGAAACGCATACTCGTTCAGCTGACGTCCACTCGGAGGAAAGGTCGCAACTAGGCAGATCTTCATAGGATCTCGCTTCAAAATAGGCTGATGCTGAAATAAGGCCGGAACTGCTGGCTGTTGTTACCCGGAAAATTGAAGAAGGACTCTTGTTGCATGCCCGCGGAGAAGCGGATGGGATACTGCAGCGGAAGCTCCTGGCCCTCATTATTGAACCCACGATGGAACGCCATCGCATATGAGACGGAAAAACCGTTTTGCACGGCATCGTAGACGTGGAAACCTCGCGTACTGCTGTACGCGGTCGATGCCTGCACCATCCAGTTCCGCGTCGGTCGAAATTGAACCGTGCCGCCCGGTACCAGAGCCTGCGCAATTCCGTAGCGAGTCTGCACAATTCGCCAGGAGCGCAGATCTTCTACGACTGCCCTCACGTTCCACTTGTCCGAGAATCGCCGCTCTAACCCAACGTACGAGGACGTGTAAAAGTTCACGGTATTTTCCGGCTGGAACTGTTGATCGGCGGAGGCCCATCCTGTTACCAGCGCAGTTTTTCCCCACGGCTGCCCAACCCGGAAGTCCACGCCGCCAGCCAGTGTCCGCGAATGCAGGTCGGATTCGGTAAACGGACCCCTTTCGTATATGAAAAACCCGCTGACCGAAACCGCATCGAAAAAGGAACTGGTAGTCATATACGTATAAAAGCGAAATAGATTCTGATCCAACGCTTTCGGCTGGATCGAATCCCGGCGAATTGTTCCCTGGACACCAGTATTGAAGCTCAACATGTTCGTCCCCAGGTGAAGCGTAGGATTCAATCCGAAATTCATCGAATAATCCGTCGTGTCGCGATTCTGAATCGAGTTCACACTCGGTACGGATATGACTCCGCGGGCATTTCTGACCTGAAAGAAGCCGGCCGCTGTTGGCAGATAATTGAGATGCAGATGGTAGGCGACCATCCCCTGCGTCTGTAGAGAGGAACGGGGTGGTGGAAGCAGGGATGGTTCCGATTCGGGAACAGCCGTCGTAGTGTCGAGCTTTGAGTCGAGCACGTATACCGTCGTCGGTTCAAAGATCCCGCTCATCGAAAAATCGGAGAGCAGACTCACTCTTGGATGGATCCTCAGCCCCTCGTCTCCGCCAGCCATCAGCATGCCTTGCTCAGCAGTCGGATCCTCGCCTGCTGCATCGGCAGCCTGTGCAAACGCCGTCAGCGCCTGCGTGTTGTGGTGAAGCTGGCGATCGACATTGGCCTCTGCTAGCAGCAACCTGTAATCAGGGTCGCTGTCTGCATCCTGGCTGATGCCAGCGAGCTCGCCCTGAGCGCGAACCGTATCCCCCACCGCCATGTAATTGTTCGCCATGCCGATCCGCACCGCAGTGTCGGAGGCGCCTACCGCACGTGCGCGTTGAAGGTACGTCTGCGAAAGATCGAAGTCATGGACACCCCGAAGGACATCGGCTGTTTGAACCAGTTGTTCGCCTGTGGCCGGCTCTGTCACGCCTGCTTCGGCCTCCATCATGGCCAGCGCGATCTGCCTTCTCGCGTCATCGGCATGCCCTTCGTGCACCATAATCTGGGCGATCGCCAGCCGGACGTCCACGCGGTCGCTATCTGGCATGGTGAGCGCCTTCCGGAAACGTTCCATCGCACCTGCCTGGTCGCCTAGGACACTCAGAGCCGAGCCTGTGGACAAATAGATGGAAGATGGTCCGGAACCCGGCTTGTTGTGCTTCGGCTGCATGAGTTGTGCATTCTGCTCCGCCAGTTGCACATTTCGCAAGGTCTGCTCCCGATCTCCCAATTGGGCATAGGCCCGTGCCAGCAGAGCGTAAACATTGGCATCGGTCGGCGCGAGCTTTTGCGTGATCCCGAGCTCCTCAATGGAATCATGGTAGAGACGAGCGGAATAGAGTACGCCCGCCAGCGCAAGGTGCAGCGACGGATCATCCGGACTGAACTTCAAGGCGAGGCGATATTCGCTCGCAGCTTTCAGCGGCTGGCCCCGTTGCCCGTACGCCGTCCCCCGGATTAAGTGAAGCTGCTCGGAATCGCCCAGAATCTTCTCTGCAAGCTGCGATTCTTTCAAAGCCAGCGACGACTTGCGCAGATCCAGGTCGGCGTACGCCAGCCCGAGGTGGGCCTCGCCATTATTGGGATCGCGTTGGATGGCAGCTTCAAAATCTGAAGCCGCGGCCTTTGACTCGCGAAGGTCGTGCAGCACGTAACCGCGGTTTACGTACGCCGTAACGACGTTCGGATCGCGCTCCAGCGCCTTGGTGAAGTCCTGCCGCGCCTCTTCCAGATCGCCGTTGTGCTTATGCACATAGCCCGCAAAGAGCGGCAGATCCGGTTCCTTGGTCAGGACGTCAGTGTACTCGGAGGTCAGCTTCAGCAGTTCGTCGTAGCGCTGCAGATTAAGCAGGTCGTAGCCGAGGTAAACGACCACGTCCCGGTCCTTGGGCAGCATCTTGATGACTTTCTCGCCGATCGCAGCGGATTGCTTATAGTCGCCCTTGAAGCTGAGGTACCGCTCCTCTTCGCGGAGCACCTGCGGTTCCTGCTGCATCGCTTCGGTCGCGCGGCTCGCCCACACTCCCGCAAGGTCCATCTTGTGGGCCTCAATCGCGGCATTCATGCCGCCGGCCACGATCGCAGCGTTTTTCGGAGCGAGCTTGTACGCCTTGGTGTAGTTCGTCTCCGCCTTGGCAAAGTCGCGACGTGCCGTGTACATGTCGCCCAGTGCGGCGTACGGAACATAGAGCGTTGGATAGAACTCTGCCAGTCGCCGGAAGTACTTCTCCGCATCAGTGTCCCGGCCTGCTGTTCGCGAGGCATATCCCAGCGAAGTGAGCGCGAATCGGTTTTTCGGATCGATCTCCAGAATTTGGTTATAGGCGTTGATCGCTTCTTCCGTGCGCCCGAGCTTCATCAAGAGATCCCCATCGAGCTGCAAAGTGTTCGGATCCTTCGGATTGATCGCAAGCGCTTCCTTCACGTCGCGTCCTGCACCGTCAAGATCGTTGAGATGCATTTTGATCGACGCCCTGAGACGTAAAAAGGGCAACCGGCCGGGTCCGCTCTCGTCAAGTGCGCTGATCTGCTTCTGGGCGATATCCAGTTGCTCGCGAGCGGTATCCGTCTGCTTCAGGCTCTGGTAGAGCTCCATCAGGTTCATGTGCACCTGGATCCCGTAAAGGGGACCCTCTGATGGATTTGGGGGCATATGCGCCAGCACCGCCTGATATTCCTTTACCGCATCCTCGTCGCGATCCTGGAGCCGCGCGATCTCGCCCCGGATGGAGTGCAACCGATAGTGGTCGCGATCCAGTTGCTCGGCGCGATTCAGGAAATGGTCGGCTTTATCGAGGGCGCCCAGCGTCACCTGCGCCTGGGCCGCAGAAAGCTGCAGAACCAAATCCTTTGGCATGGCATTGGCAGCCTGCGAATACAGCCGGGCTGAGTCTGCCGGCTTTCCGGCGAGCTGATACGCGTAAGCAAGTTCCGCCATCACGTCGGGCCGTGGCTTGCGAATCGCCTTCAGTGCGGCGATCGCTTCCTCGTAGTTTCCCGTTTCGAGGTAGAAGCCGGCCAGCGATCGCTGGACTTCGGGATTATCCGGGGAACGGTGCTTGGCCATCTCGAGGTAGCGATTGGCCTGATCAAACTGTTTGAGACGCTGGTAACACAGCGCCAGCAGAACCTCGGAGCGTGTCCCCGGCTGGATCTGCTCCGCTCTTCGGAAATAATTGAGAGCGCCGGTATGGTCACCGCTGCGCATGAGCAGCTCACCGAGGAGGAGTGAATCGTCGACACGCCGCGGATTCGCAGCGACCACCTGCTTCAGAAGAGCCACCGCCTCGGTCGTTTTGCCCATGACGCTATAGGTCTGGGCCAGACCGGACACGCCGTCCACATTCGATGGCTTCAGACTCAGGCCTCGGTTGTAGGCGTCCACGGAGAGGGGGTACTGGTGGTTGAGGCGGGCCGCATAGCCCAGCAGGATCCAGAGCTGGGCGTCGTTAGGAGCCGCTTGCGCCGCGCGCTGGGCGAGATTGACCGCAAGCGCATGGTTGCCCTGCTTCAAGGCCTGTTCTGCCGCCCGCGCAATACGCGCGTCTTGAATATTTGACCCCCAGCCCAGCGATTCGCTCTGCGAAGGCCCCTGGCCGGGCTTCGATTGACCCTTGCCCGGTTGCGATTTCCCCGGTTTCGCCTTCGAGGATGGAGTGCCCTGGGACGAGGTTTTTGGGGCAGCAGGCGGATTCAGCTCATATGTCTGGGCTTGCAACGGGCAGCAAACCGCGAAGACGAGCAAAGAGAGGTACCCCATCTTCAGGTATGCAGGTCTAAGGCTCAACGAGTCACCGGAAACTTCATCACAAATTAAAAAGGCCCTTGAGAGGCTAATGATAAAGCCTGTTGCGGCCGGATTGCCGCGTTATGGGCCCATGCTGAATCACGCAAGTGCATGCGAAGGTAATGAAAAGAAATCCATGCCTTGGGTGCACACAGAGTAATGCAAAGTATACGTAGAGTAACGGGCCAAAGTGCGAAGTAACGTAAGTGCACGCAATCGTAACTTCAGGGCATGCACAAGTAATGCATGTTTGCTCCGCAGAATCAATTGACCCGCGTCAATATGAATCAACGTGAATTATAGTGGCCTCTTCAGGCATTTTTGTGCCTTACGAGAGGGGACCTTGGAGAGAGTCGATTCTGTCGCCATGCCGAAGCGGCCCATACCGCTTAGCTTCATTCTGTTGGCGGCTGTCGTCGTGCACCTGCCACTTCTTCTTGCGAAGTTGCCGCTGCACTCCTATGACGCAACATTTCATATTTTCTTCGCCTCCCACTACCTCCATCATTGGATGGATCCCTGGAATGTGAAGTGGTATGCGGGATTTTCACAGACCACATATCCGCCATTGCCTCAGCAATGGGTAGCCGTGCTCTCGCACATCTTCGGTTTGGAGATGGCCTACATGGCAGTGCAGATGGCTTCCATATTGCTGCTGGCGGTGGGCGTCTACCGATTCTCGCGGCTCTGGGTGAATGAGCGCGCTGCCTCGTTTGCCTCGCTTGCCAGTGTATTTCTCGGCTCAGAAAGTCTTCTGGTTTATGGAGCCGGACAGCTGTCCACCACATCTGCGGCACCCATTTATCTGAACGCCCTACCCTATCTCTTTGATTGGGTCAGGTACGGTAGATGGCGCTCCTTTCTGAAAGCCCTTGTGCTGTTCATGGCCGCGGCCGCTGCCCACCACGCCACCCTGCTCTTTGGCTCTATGTTGTTTGCCGTGCCTGTTCTGGCTTTGGTCTTTCTTGATCGCAATGAGGGCGAACCGATGTCGACCTCTGCGTTCGTGGTGCGAACCGCCGCCATGGCGGTGGTGGGCGGTGCCGCGATCGCGGTTGTCCTGCTGCCCTTCTGGATTGCCCTCATCAAGAATCCTGTCACCCAGGTGCCTATCCCGCATGGGAGCCGCGCCAACTTCATTCTGAGCTCGATGCTGGGTATCAACTACTTCATCGTTCCTTATGGGGCGTTACTTCTCGTCCTGCCGTTCATTGTGCTACGGGGTGCGGCTGTTACTCGGCTCCGTCCACTGCTTCTGGGCTTCTGGCTGACTTTTCTCATCGGCCTCGGGGGCACGACGCCGGTCGGCCATCTTCTCCTGGGCCGCGCCTATGAAGTGATTACCATGGAGCGCTTCAGCTACTGGGCAACCTTGCTTTCTCTGCCATTTGTCGGCCTTCTTACGTCCGAACTTGTGGACCGCTTCCGCATGCGCGCCGTGATTGGGCTGACCGTAGCAGCTGCTTTCACCGGTGGCTTGGGGGCGGCATGGATCATATACAGGCCGGCGGAGGCACAAGAATTCAAGGTGGACTCGGCCGCCAGCTGGCTCGACCGGGACGGTCACGATAAATACCGCTATGTCACTTTGGGATTCAGCAGCAGAATCTCCCAGTTAGCTACATACACCGATGCGAACAGCGTCGACGGCGAATGGAACTCCGGTCGTACCTTGCCGGAACTGACCGCGCACGGTGGCGGGGCGCTTACCAATTCTAAATATTTTAACAAGTCGGGACTCGATGCACTGCGTGCCATGCTGGCGCACGCTGACCATTACGGATTGAAATGGGTGCTGGTGAAGGATCCGTACTACGATCCGCTGCTGTCCTTCGCTGGCTACCGCCGTGTGGACACGCTTGAAAACAACACCATCACCATCTGGGGCAAGGATGGCGTGCCGCCCGCTGTTCCGCTGAACTCGACATACAGGCCGCCGCAATGGCAGGGTCTGATGTGGGGTACACTCCCCTTCGGGAGCAGCCTGCTCGCAATACTGGTCGTTTTCATCCCGGACAAGCGCCGGCCACGCGACGAGCAGGATGAAGCTCCAGTCCGCGCCGAGGAATTGGAGCCGGGGAGGCTGGCTATATGAAACGCGGACGCTTGCTTGCCATCTTCATCGTCGCCGCCACGGCTGTATTGATTGCCATCAGCGTTATCCACCCCAACGAGTCGGCAGCTGCGCTGGCCGATGCCGGCACAACCGGTCTGCTGCGCCCATCGACCACCCCGGACGCTGCAGTCGAGAACCTCGCGCGGGATATCGGCCAAAGGCGCTGGGGAAGCGCCTACTCCAAGCTCGCCAATAAGAGCGAGTTTACGGAGGCCGACTTTCAACGTGATCTTACCGGAACCTATATGAGCCTTCGCAGCTATGCGACGCTCGACCACTTCGAGGTGCGGCCCCAGCATGCCTCCCAGAATGAGGCCCAGGAGCTGCTCAAACTGCACTGGTCAACCGTGGTTGGCACCTTTGAGGACACCAAGAGCCTGCATGTCGTAAAAAACGGGGATCGCTGGCAGGCAGAGTGGCCGCTTGTAAAGGAACCGAGGGTGCCGCCGCAAGTGATTCCCGTCAATTACCTGCGATGGGACGTGATCTATCGCGGCGCGCAGGATGACTGGGGCGCGCAGGATGTGGAATCGCCCCACGTACGTATCGTCGACATGCACCCACTCGAGCGCGGAGACGGCGTGCTCATCATGGGTGAGCTTCTGAATGAAGACGTCGTGCCTGCCTACGTATCCGTAAAGGCAACACTACTGGCAAAGAGCGGCGCAGCCATCGCGACAGAAGACAGCTTCGATAAGATCTCTCACCTTCTGCTGCCCAAGCAGGTCACGCCCTTTCTCATCTCCTTCCCAGGTGTTGAGTTGGCCCAGGTGGCGAGCGTACGCATGGAGCCATCCTCCTCACTGATCGCGGCGTCAGCGGACCCTGTGATCGCCATCGAGGACCAGAAACTCAATCCTGCGCCGGGAGCGTCTCTCACCGGGAAACTTGTGGATCAAAGCGGCCAAGTGGTGAATGTTGTTCACGTTCTGGGTACCTTTTACGACAAAAACGGCAAGCTGGTGTGGGTTGCGGACCACTATATGGATCGCGCCCTCTTGCCTCAGGTTCCAGCTTCGTTTACGATACCAATTCCCCCCGACATCGCAGGCCAGGTCAGCAGCGAACGCGCCGTTACGGCGATCTACAGTTCGGGTGGTTTCCAATGAGATTCCGGCTTTGGTGTCTGGTCGGCAGCCTGGCTTTCGCCACACTGTCGCCATGTCACGCCCAAAGCGCAAGCATGACCCTGCCGAAGCAGGTGAAGGCCGGAAGCCCCTTTTCGATTCAGACGACCGGCAGCGGCAAGGCCGTTCTCTACATCGTCGGTTTCGGGCAGGTTGTGCGCCGGGAACTACAGCTGGGCCAGACGGCATCGTTTTCCGCCGAGGACATGCACGATGCCGGCCATTACGTTGCTGCACTGATAGGACAATCTTCAACCGACAACGGCGCCTTCGATGTCGTCCCCGCCAGCCAACCGGCCAATCTGAGTTTCCTCGCCAAGCCATCTCGCCTTCCCGTCAGCCTGCATGATGGCATCAGCGGCGCGGTGTATGTCTTCGACGCTTACCAGAACTTAATCACTGCGCCAACGCCCGTATCTTTTCAACTATCCGGGACGTCGGGAATCACGCAGACCCGCACTGCGGAGACTCGTGAGGGCCGGGCGTGGACCCAAATGGACTCCGCGGCGAAAGAAGGCGCCGCTCATTTTGCAGTTCATGTCGGCGATATCTCGAGCACGCGCATCATACAGCAAGTGCCCGGAGACCCTTGCGCCTTGAGGATGAGTGCCAGGCCTTCAGGACAGAAAATCGAGCTACAGACCGAGCCCCTGCGGGACTGTAGCGGCAATGCAGTACCCGATGGAACGGTTGTCACTTTTACGGAAGCCTACGACGGCAAACAGACCACGGTGGATGTGCCTCTTAAACGCGGAATTGCCCAGGCGGAGTTGCCTGCCTACAACGGGGCGAAGATCTCCGCCGCAACCGGTGTCGTGTTAGGGAATGAAATCCACTGGGGTAAACAATAATGAACAAACTGGCCCTGGTGATCTCTTCGATTTTCGCCGCAACACTTCCCCTTGGCGCGAGCCAGCCCGCGGTACGGGTTGAGTCAACAAACGTACAGGGCCGACGCGATTTCAACGAACAGACCCGGGCGGCTGTCGTTCGTGGCTATCTCGAGGCGTGGCAGAGTATGGCTGCCGCTCTTCAGCAGAACCGTCCCGATCTGCTCGATCGAGATTTTGTCGGGACCGCCAAAGACAAGCTGACAGACACCATTCACGACCAAGTTACGACGGGCATCTCTACCCGTTATCTAGACCAGGCGCATAACTTACAAATACTCTTCTATTCTCCAGAGGGACTATCCGTTCAGTTAGTGGATAACGTTGAATACGAGGTGCAGGTCTTCGATCGGGGAAAGATCCAGACAACGCAGAAAGCCCACGCGCGTTACGTTGTGGTCATGACCCCGGCGGAAGTGCGTTGGAGAGTACGCGTGCTTCAGGGACAGCCTGAATAGCCTTGAGCTCGGGCAGGGCAGGAATCTTCACAGTGACGGGCCGGCAGGACAAGTGGAATAACTGGATCTCATATTTTGGCTAAGTCGGAAAGAGAAAAAAGGACTCAGGGGGTGCCGAATGATTTCAGTAGTCGTACCCATTTACAATGAAGAAGTACTTATTTTGCAGTTTCATGAAGCTATCACCAATGCTTTGGAAGAAACAAATGAAGACTGGGAAGTTGTTTATGTAAATGATGGTTCCAGAGATTCGTCTCTGGAGATACTGCGGAACCTCCAGTCCTCGGATCCGCATGTAGTGGTAGTCGAGCTTTCCCGTAACTGGGGCCACATGGGAGCTATCTCGGCCGGTCTCCAGACTGCCCGCGGCGACGCCACGGTCATCATGGACGGCGATTTCCAGGATCCGCCGGAGGTTGTTCCGGAACTGGTGGAAGCGTGGAGGGCCGGCGCTGAAGTTGTTGTTGCCGTACGGAGGAGCCGCCAGGAACGGCGCAAGCTTCTCGCGAAGCTGTTCCCTCTTTTCTATCGTGTCCTTGGGGCTCTTTCTGACTTTCCCATCCCTTTGGATGCCGGGATATTCGGCCTTATGAATCGGCAAGCCGTCGATTCGATCAACGGGATGCGTGAACGCAACCGCTACCTGCCAGGGCTGCGCGCCTGGGTAGGCTACAGCAATGCGGTCGTGTTCTACGACCGGCAGGACAGGGCAGGTGGCGACGGCAAGCTGTCGTTTATGAGCCGCATCAAGTATGCGATGGATGCGATCACCAGCTTCAGTTACAAGCCCTTGCGCCTCTGTTTCCTGCTGGCCAGCCTGTCTACCTTTGCTGCGGCCCTTCTTGCGGTGTCTACGATATTTTCCCGCAACCCCTTCCACACTGCGGGGTTTGGAGTAGCCGCTGCCGTCTTCTTTGTGGGCAGCATGCTGCTTCTGTGCCTCGGGGTGTTGGGCGAATATCTTGGACGGGTTTATGACGAAGTACGCGGACGGCCTCTCTCCATCATCAACCGGGTCTACTCGCAGTCGGAGATGCTGCCGGTCCAGGCCGACAACAACTACGAGGAGATGAAGCCCGCTGGAGGATTTGGGGTTCACGTCGCATAACATCGCACAGTCTCGAGGCGAAAGCAGAGACTGTGCGACGGTTCATTCAAACCGGGCAATCGGCACCAGGAGTCTTCAGAATGGAGAGGTGTGCTTCTCGGCCGCCTCCCTGTGTCCATCTCTCACACCGCCCGCCTCACACGCCCTTGACGAAATTGACAGGCCCCCGGGTAGCTCGGGGTTCTACAGGTGTGGAACCGGCAGAGTCTTATCGGCGCCGCAGCCGGGGATTCCCTTCTCGATGGCAGTGCCCTCTTCGTAATCATTCCAGGTTGCAATCAGCAAGAATGGCATGGAATGATCCGCGGAATGCTGCCGCCACAAGTTCAAGGTATCGGCAAAGGTCTTGCCACAGCGGGAAGAGATATGCCGGTTGAGAACCCAAGCGGCCTTGCTGTCGTCGAAACCGGGCCAGGCCCCGCCGACAGCAATCTTGTCAGGGTATTTCGATTGCATCGTGCTGTAGAACTCATTGAGAGTCCGCTCACCCCAATAATTGGGATCCCCACCGCCCGCTCTGGGACTCACCCACGCGTAATAGCCGTCAATGGCTGAGACCGATGCCGCCGCGGGTGGGTATTCATCGATGAGCAGGGGGGGCTTGTCCCATTTGTTGAGCTCGGCGCGCACTCTCTTCCACTCGGTGTGCTGCTTGGGAAAAATGAAGATGACTGGCCGGCCGTCATACGTCAGATATGCCTGACGGCCGGGCGCACCGGGAGCAAGGTAGGTCTTTCTGAAGAGCTTGAAATCTTCGATGGACTCATCCGTCGCCCCTTCTTCGTCGGTGCTCTCGTCGTACATCATGGCGATCTGAAAATTCTCTTCGGCCGCAATGCTTTGCAGCACGGCATAGCTGTGATCGACAAATGGCTCGCGATAGCCATACCAATCCACCACGAAGCCGGAGATGCCCAGCGCCTTGGCCTCGCGGATCTGCTTGCGAACGACGTCGGGATCGTGCGATGAGTACCCGACAGAGATATGCCGGGGGTGCCCAAACCAAGCCTCATACACCGCGAGCACCTTGGGCGGCCCAGCGGAGACCCGCGCGGCGGGCCGCGTGCTTTGGGTCGCTGCCGGACGGGAGCACCCGCCGACCAGAAAGAGAAGAAAAAGCAAAGCACCCGTTGCGCGAAAGAGCATAGCCAAGTTACATCTTAGAGCAGCACCGGGACGTTCGAGTTGTAGCCGATTTGCGAGCATCTTAGAGGAGAAGTTTGGACACATTCCTGGACTCATGACCTCCGCGTCGAGCCCAGGTAACCATGGAACCCCGTCGCTGGTTGTAATCGCGCTTTCATGCCTAGGAGAACACCGGTCAACAGTAGTATCG
>Ga0207647_10001083_pt1 | contig 20979 bp, 21 predicted proteins | sample KBSCornC2_FD_184295 | JGI IMG/M metagenome (GOLD analysis project Ga0207647, IMG submission 184295) | Corn rhizosphere microbial communities from Kellogg Biological Station, Michigan, USA - C2 (SPAdes) (version 2) | ecosystem: Host-associated > Plants > Roots > Rhizosphere ... | reverse complement strand
AAATTGGTCAGCAGCGCATGCGCGCCCGAGACGATATTGTGAAGCCGGCGCTGGCCATCTTCCGAAGCCAAGTCGAGCACCACGCTCTTTTTGCTTCGGTTCAGGCTTGCAAAATAGGCGTTGTGTTCCCCGATAAAATGGGGGCTGACCGCCCGAGCGATATCGCCTTCCGGCGGCTCAATCTTGATAATCTCCGCGCCGAGGTCTGCAAGCATCAATCCACAATAAGGACCAGCCAGCATATGGCCGACCTCAATGACCCGGATGCCCGAGAGCGGCCCGCTCATGCAAGGCTCTCCGCCAATTTTCGCACCATGTCCTCAAGGGGCATGTCAGCGGTGAAAATCTCGCTCACACCGACGGAGCGAAGATAGTCGTAGTCCTCGACCGGGATGGTCCCGCCAACGAACAGCTTCACATTTGACGTCTTGTGCGTGCGCATTTGCGCCACAACGTCCGAAACGAGTTCCTTGTGGCTGCCGGAGAGGATGCTCAGACCAACCGCGTCCACACCCTCGTCGGCTGCGATCCGGGCGATCTGTTCGGGACTTCGACGCAGGCCGGTGTAAATGACTTCAGCACCCGAATTGCGCAGAGCGAGCGCAACAATCTTCGCACCGATGTCGTGTCCATCCAGGCCCGGCTTGCCAATGAGGATGCGTTTTCCCTTCAAGAGCGGCGAAGCACTCATAGGTTCACTGGCTCCTTGAACTCGCCCCACTCCTTTTTCAGGCACGTCACCATTTCGCCGACCGTCGCATAGGCGTGACAACAATCTACCAAATAGGGCATGACATTCTCCCGATCTTGGGCAGCAGCCTTCGAGAGCTTAGCGAGCGAACTGTCGGCAGCGGTCTGGCTGCGGGTATCGAGCACGCGCTGGTACTTCTCGAGAGCGCGCTTGGCCGCCGTCGGATCGAGGGAGAATACCTCTCCAACCCGTAACTCCTCGCTCGTGGAAAAGAAGTTCTGACCGATCACGACGTTCTTGCCGGAGTCGGAATCAAGCTTTCTTTCAAGCCCCCGCTCGGCGAGCCGCAGTTGAAGCCAACCTTCCTCGATCGCCTTCTCCACGCCGCCGTACTCATCGATCTCGGACATGATGCTGAGGATCTGGTGCTCCATCTGGTCAGTATGCTGCTCGAGGAAATAACTCCCTCCAAGCGGGTCGACCGATCGAGCGATCCCACTCTCATAGGCAATGATCTGCTGGGTACGCACAGCGAGTTCGGCAGAAGTTTCCGTGGGTATCTGGAAAGCCTCGTCAAAGGCACAGGTAAAAATGGACTGGGCTCCGCCCAGCACCGCTGCCATCGTCTCGACCGTGACGCGGACCACGTTGTTGTAGGGCTGAGGCGCCACCAGCGACGAGCCGCCACAAACGACTCCAAAGCGAAAATGCTGCGCACGTGGGTCTTTGGCGCCGTATCGCTCCTTCATCAGTTTTGCCCAGATGCGCCGCCCGGCACGAAACTTGGCGATCTCTTCGAAGAAATCCATATGGACATAGAAGAAGAAAGACAGCCGCTTTGCGAATTTCTCGACGTCTCCGCCGCGCTTGCGCAGTTCGTCGACGTAGGCGAGCCCATTCGCCAAAGTGTAAGCCATCTCCTCCGCCGCCGTAGACCCCGCATCTCGCACGTGGGCACCAGCGATGCTGATCGGATTAAAGCGCGGAGTAACGTCATTGGAATAGAGAATGGAATCCGCGATCAGCCGCATCGACGGGCGCACAGGGAAGATCCAAGTCCCTCGAGCCACATACTCTTTCAAAATGTCGTTTTGGATGGTGCCGGTCAGCTGCTCCCGCGGCACGCCCTGCTTGTCGGCGGCCGCAATGTACATTGCGTAAATGATCGCCGCCGTGCCATTGATCGTGAAGGACGTAGAGATTTTCGACAGATCGATGCCGTTGAAAAGAATTTCGGCCTCACTCAAATTCGAAAGCGAGACACCAACCTTGCCGATCTCCGGTCTGGCCATCGGGTGCGTGGGGTCGTAGCCGCATTGGGTGGGCAGGTCGAGCGCGACAGAGAGGCCCGTCTGGCCGCTCTTGAGCAGGAACTTGTAGCGTTCGTTTGACTCTTCAGCGGTACCAAAACCCGAATACTGACGGATGGTCCACAAGCGGCCCTTGTATCCGTCCGGAAAAATCCCTCGGGTGAAGGGAAATTCGCCGGGAATGCCGATGCCGGCGGGTTCGCTGAGCAGATTATCGACCCTCGTGGGAATCTCGATGCCGCTTCGGTTGCGGGAATCAAGAACCGGTTGGGTACGACGCTCGTTCTGACCAATTGCACTCATCATTTAGCCTTTGACAGAACATTGTTGGCATAAGCCCAGTGGTCTTCGTGCAGCCATGTATTAAGAAGGTGGGATTGCTCGATGTCGAGGCGATTCTGGTAGGATTGGCCTCTAAGAACACCCCGGGTCTGGGCCTTGATGCCTCTCAGGACCTGTGGCGGCGCTTTGGTCATGGGCTCGACAAACGACCACACATCCACTTCGGCGGTCTCAGGGCGGATGACGGCGTCGGCCAGCCCCCAGGCGAGCGCCTGGTCGGCGTTAATCAGTTCGCAGCGGCTCATCATGCGCATCGCGCGGGACGGGCCGACCAGCCGGCAGAGATCCGGTCCGCCGCCCCATGCTGAAGTGATCGCCAGTTTCGCCTGAATAAAGCCGATCCGTGCGGTGGCGAGTTGCAGGCGCATGTCGCACGCTACCGCCAGTTCCGCGCCTCCGCCGATCGCATCACCGTTCAGGAAAGCAAGGACTGGAACCGGAGCATTGCGAATAGCGTCAAGGGCGCTACGTGATGACTCGACCATCTCGCGCGTGGCGGCTTCGTCACGCACATTGGCAAGTTCGACCAGATCGCCGCCAGCCGCGAAGAAACGATTTCCGGCTCCCGTAATGATGATGCAAAGGGCCTCTGGACGAGCGGCATGAACGGTCACCAGACGACCCAAGTCTCGAAGCACGCCGCGCGCCAGTGCATTGTGTTTGCTGGCGCGATTAATGGTCAGCCACCATACCCCTGGCCGTCGCTCGTCAACGACGATATCGCCGGTAGCCGGCACTTGTTCTCTCCCGGGGATTGTCATCATCACGCCCGGCTAGTTAATGCTGGGGGGTTTCCGTAGGCAAATTCAATAATCTAAAGCATTAATTACAATTTCAGAACGATACGGTTTGCGCAAGCCGTTCATCACGGCATCATGGAATCAAGCCACCGGGTTTTATTGACTTCCTTGAGAACCCGCAAAATCTTATCATGCTGCGACGCGCCGTCCAGACCGGCACCTGGCCCGCAACGCGCAAAGAGCTCTTCGAATTGTCGACGCAGCTCATGCTGCAGGAATTCGACAAGGAACGCGCGCGCTCGGGCCGCGTGCGTATGGAAATCGCCTGCGATAGCTCAAGGCCGCGGAGCTGATCCGTGCCGGATCACTATAGCCGAGGCCTCACCCTCTCCACGGTGCCGGGTTTTCTAACACGACATCAGCCGCGTTCACTCACTTGTTTCCTGCGCCGTCCGCGCCTTCGCGCCCTCTTAAGCTTCCATGCTGTTAAGGAACGCTCGAACCCGATTGGCAAAGGACTTTGGTGCCGAAAGTGGCGGAAAATGGCCGGCATTTTCAATGCATTCAAACGTCGCCCCAGGAAGATGCCGCGCGGTCGCTTCGACTGTCGCAGGATCCCACATGAAATCCTTGTCGCCCGCTAAACAAAGGCAAGGACAGCGAATGTCCGCAAGTCTCCCTCGGTTTTCCCACGCGAGCAATGCTTCGCTCAGCGCGGCGTATGCGATCGGGTCATTCGCCAGAAAATTGGCTTCATACTCGGCACGAGCCTGTTCGACCGGAAGTTCAGTTCCAACGGGAAAGGAATTAACCGTACTTGTTCGCGAGACCGCCCGCATGCCGCGCTCGCGAACATCGCGGGCGCGCTGGCCCGCATATATTTTGGTTCGCTCCGGTATGTCCGGCGAGACTGAACAAAGGACGAGCGACCGAACGGTCCCTGGTGACTGCAGCGTCAATTCCAACGATACAATCGAACCCATTGCACAGCCGATCAAGTGCAATGGACCGAGCTTGCGTTGCTTGATGAAGCGCAGGATGTCATCGACGATGACTTCCATGCTGTAGCCGCCGAGCGGCTTCTCAGAAAGTCCTGTACCGCGAATATCCGGCAATACCAGATGATAATTCTGCGACAATGGGCCGACCACATGACGCCAAGTGCGCGTACTCCCGCCGAGTTCAGGCAGAAACAAGACCGTAGGCCCTGCTCCGTGCTCCTCGAAATACAGCGAGATATTCTCCAGTTCAGCAAACGGCATTTGTTCACCCAACGTGATGTGACTGTCCGAGCTATTTCTTGACCAGCGGACAAGCGTTTTTTTGAATCACGATGCTCGCTACCACGGTCCCAGCGATTAAAAAGCGAGCTTACACCCGCCCGAAAGGGAATGATTTTTCATCGTCGCGCTTCCTCCTTGAGACGCTTCTTGGTTTATTGGCTAGTGTCTCAATCATCCAAGTTTCGGAGCGCCCAAGTCATCACTTCGTCGGTCAGTCGGAGAACGCCGTGTGGGGCTCATTGACCTTGATGGGCAGGCTCTGGACTGGCGAGAACGAGACTGGCGACAGAATTCTGTTTTCCATATGCTGCAGCATCGGCCGCAACTTCGGAAGTACGGCCAGCCATGTGGGATCTTTATGAAGCAGCGCCCGGCGGCGCTCCCGGTCGTTGAGGTCGCTGTAACCCCACCAGTGAACGACCTGATTCAGCGTTCCGAACACGGACGTGAAATACCCGATGAAACCTCCCAGAATGGGGCGCTGGACGACCAGGCCTTCGGTTTCATAGATACGAAGAAACTCGGACAGATCAGCGGCGGCGTAAAGCGTGTAGATCCGCTCTTCTATGATCATTGAATCCTCCGCAAAGCCGCATGCACCTCAAATCGGTCCGCGAACTTTTCAGGCTTGAATTTGTTCAGCCTGTTGAAATCAATTTCACATTTAGAATAATCACGGAGGTGAGGCAAGGTGGGAACGACCTTACCGAGGCAGCTCGGAGCCGGCAGCGATTTGCCAGGCACGGTCGGCGATGACTGTATAGATGTCCGCGATTTTCAGCGCTCGCGCATCTGAAGCATTTCCTTCAATCGCGCGTCGGTGAATGCCGACTTGGATCGCTGCTGTCCGGAACATGGACAGTACAAGAAAGAACTCCCAAAACGGAGCGTCACCGCGGCCGGTCCGCCGGCAATAGGCATCCACATAGGCCTTTTCACTGGGGATGCCGAGCGCAGCAAGATCGACGTCGCCGAAGCCTCGCCCTTCCAAATAGGGTAATCGGTAAGACAGGCAATTATAGGCAAGATCGGCGAGCGGATGCCCGATGGTTGCAAGCTCCCAATCGAGCACAGCGACGACGCGGGGCTCAGTCGGGTGGATCATCAGGTTTCCGAGGCGGAAGTCGCCATGTGAGATTGCAGATTCATCCGCCTCAGGTGCGTGCCGCCGCAGCCACTCAACCAACCGGTCCATTACTGGAAGATCATTGATTTTCGCCGCAGTATATTGCTTGGACCAGCGCGCGATTTGGCGTGCAACGTAACCTTCCGGACGGCCGAAATCGCCCAAGCCCAATGCACGAAAATCAAGTCCGTGCAGCGCTGCGAGGACCCGGTTCATATCGTCGTAGATGGCCGCGCGTTCGGCCGGTGAACTCCCGGGCATCAGGCGGTCGACGAATATGCGGCCTTCAATATGGTCCATTACGTAGAACATCTGGCCGATGACGCTCTCGTCCGTGCACAGCAGATGCACTTTCGGCACGGGCACACCGGAATCAGCCAGTGCGCGCTGCACGGTGAATTCCCGGTCGACTGCATGCGCCGAGGCCAGCAGGTTGCCCGACGGCTTCTTGCGCAGAACATATTCGTGTCCGGGCGTGGCGAGATGGAAGGTCGGGTTGGACTGGCCACCCTGGAACTGACGGACGGTCATTGGACCGCGAAATCCCGGCAGTTCCTTCGATAGATAGCGAGCCAGTGCCGCCTCATCGAAGCGGTGATTGCTGAGAACCGGTACCAGCACCGCTTCGCCGGGCTTTGTCATGTTCATATCCTCCTGCAGTGTTACTGAGCTGGCCGGCCCGCGGCGACGCGTCCTCCAACCAGCCTGCCGCCATCCACGACCATGGTCTGCCCGGTCATGAAGCGGCCAGCCGGCGATGCCAGGAAAACGGCTGCACCAGCAATATCGTCGGGCTCACCGATGCGCCCGAGCGGTGATTGCATCTCGGCGCGGGCCCGGGTGTCCGGGTCCTGCCAAAGCGCCTTTGCGAAATCAGTCCGCACCAGGCCGGGCGCGATGCAGTTGGCCCGTATGCCGGCATGCCCCCATTCGAGCGCCAGGTTGCGCGCCAGTTGCATCTCCGCCGCCTTCGAAAGGGCGTATACGCCTAGCCGGTCGTTTGCCTGCAAACCACCGACCGATGAAATGAGGATGATACTGCCGCCGCCAGCCGCTGCCATGTGTGGCAGCGCCATGTTGCACAGCCAGAAATTGCTGCGCACATTGTAGCTCATGATCCGGTCGAAGATGTCGTCGGAGACTTCGATCGACGGCCCGTAATGGGGATTGACGGCCGCGTTGCAGACGAGGCAATCGATCCTGCCCCACTTCGCAAGCGAGGCGTCCACCAGCCCCTGAAGTTGCTCCTTGTGACCAATGTTACAGGGCTGTACCAGGGCCTGCCCTCCCCTGGCCTCGATTACCCCAGCCACTTCCTCGCAGGCCGCGCGGTCGCGGCTCGACACCACGACCCTGGCGCCGTGCTCCGCCATGCGCTCGGCGATCGCGCGACCGATGCCCTTGCTCGAGCCGGTAATGACGGCGACCTTATCGGTCAGGTCGAAAAGCGACATCACGATAGCGCTCCAGGCTTACGCGTGCGCGAATTGCGCGGGCGATCAGGTTTTCCGGCCCTTCTGTTCGACTCGCCCGGCCTCGGGTTGGTCTCTCGGCGTGCGGTACTGGGCAAGCTCAAGCTTTGCGATCTGGTTGCGGTGAACTTCATCCGGCCCGTCTGCGAACCGCGTATGACGAGCCCTCGCATAAGCGTAGGCCAAGCCGAAATCCTGGGTCAGGCCGCCACCGCCATGCGCCTGGATCGCCCAGTCGATGACGCGGCAGGCCATGTTAGGCGCGGCCACTTTGATCATGCCAATCTCGCGCCGGGCCACCTTGTTGCCAACCGTGTCCATTTTCCATGCGGCGTTCAACACCAGGAAGCGCGCTTGATCGATCAATATGCGCGATTCGGCGATGCGCTCCTGAGTCACGGTCTGGTCGGCAATGGCGCGCCCGAAAGCGCGCCGGTTGAGGGTTCGCCGACACATCTTCTCCAACGCCACCTCGGCCATGCCGATCAGACGCATGCAGTGATGAATGCGTCCTGGTCCGAGGCGTCCCTGTGCAACTTCGAAGCCTCGCCCCTCGCCGAGAAGGATGTTGCTGACCGGTACGCGCACGTTGTCGTAGACGACTTCGGCGTGACCGTGCGGGGCGTCATCGTAGTTGAAGATCGAGAGATTTCGGATGAACTTGACGCCAGGCGTGTCGCGCGGCACCAGGAGCATCGATTGCTGCATGTATTTGTTCGGATTGTTCGGGTCCGTCTTGCCCATCAGGATCAAAAGCTTGCATTCGGTGTTCGCCGTTCCGGAGGAGAACCATTTGCGGCCGTTGATGAGATAGTGATCCCCCTGCCGCTCGATCCGACATTCGATGTTGGTAGCGTCGGATGACGCGACGTCCGGCTCCGTCATGGAGAAGCAGGAGCGGATCTTGCCTTCAAGCAGAGGCTCAAGCCACTGCTTCTTCTGCTCTGGCGTTCCGTAAAGCGCGAGGGTGTCCATGTTGCCCGTATCAGGCGCGGAGCAGTTGAACACTTCCGAAGACCAATGAACGCGTCCCATCATCTCGCAGAGCGGGGCGTATTCGAGATTGGTCAAACCCACGCCGGCCGATTTGTCATGGATCATGAACATGTTCCACAGCCCGGCCGCACGGGCCTTCGGCTTTAGCTCCTCGACGATCGGCACCGGCGCCCAGCGATTGGCCGCATTCTCCAGTTGCTGGTAGTAAAGGGCGTCATTCGGATAGATATACTCATCAAAGAACGCGGTGAGCTCCTTGAGATATTTCTTTGTTTTATCGGAATACTCGAAATTCATTTTCGGTCCCCTGCAGAATAGCTAACGGACAGGAATTGCCACGGCGGCGCGCTCAGATTGCAGGTGAGCTTTACCTTCCCTTCGATTCCAGCTCTTCGATCTCGTCGGCCGAGTTGCCGATTTTTCATTTGCGCGCGGCGCGCCGTACCACGGTAATCGCTTCAGTTCGCGACATAGCCGCCGTCGACAGGTAGCGTAATTCCAGTAACATAAGAGGAAGCGTCCGAGCACAGCCAGACCGCCGCCGCGGCCACTTCTTCAGGATCCGCGATCTTCCTCATCGGCACGTGCGCCAGAATCGGCGCGAGCGTCTCCGGAGACGAGGCAGGACCCGCCTTGAACATTCCGGCCATGACAGTTCCAGGCGCCAATGCATTCACTCGGATGCCCTGCTCGGCATATTCGAGCGCCGCCACCTTGGTGAGACCGATGACACCGTGCTTGCTGGCGACATAAGGCGCGATGCGGGGCAACCCCACGAGCCCGGCGACCGACGTCATGTTCAGGATTACGGCGCCGCGACGCATAACTTTAAGCTCGTGCTTCATGGCGAGAAACACGCCTCGAAGGTTCAGGTTGACGACCTGGTCGAACTGCTCTTCGGTCGTTTCCGTGAAGTCTATTCGCGGTATCTGCGTTCCGGCGTTGTTCACAGCTATGTCGAGCTTGCCGAAGGCGGCAACGGTTTCGGCCACCGCGTTCTCCACCTCCTTCGACTTGGTCATGTCGACCTGAACATAGCGGACCTTGCGGCCGGTCGGATCGAGTTCGCGCGCGAGAGCCTCTAGTTCGCGAACATTGCGCGATCCGATCATGATCTGAGCACCGTTGGCGTCGAATGCCCTGACAATTGACTCTCCGATGCCGCGGCTTCCGCCGATGATCAGCGCCGCCTTGCCGTGCAATGTCGCGCTGCGAAGGGCAGAGTGGGACGGCGAACCGGGATCGGGACTCATTCTATGGCCTTTCTATCGCCTTTGGTACGAACAGCGCCCGTCGGATCCCCTGGAGGGGTAATGAGCTCGCGCCGAACCTGGTGGAGAATTCGCGCGCCTCCAGGGTTCGTTTGAGCAGCCACCGCACACCGAAATCTGGACTCGTCGAGAGCGCTTCCTCCGAATTGCAAGAACCTATCGATACGGCTTGAAATCGGGCTTTCGCTTTTCCAGAAAGGCTTTGGCGCCCTCCTGCTGTTCGCCGGTTTCGAAATAGTTCGGGGAGACCTCCCGTAGGACGTCAGAAACGTTTTTGTCCATGTAGCTTTGCATGTGATTGCGGAACGATGCCTTCACCGTGCGCAAGACCGTGGGACTCAACGCCAGAAGCTCGTCGCACCAACGCGCGACTTCGGCGTCGAGTTCGGCGACCGGCACGACCGCGTTGATGAGACCCCACTCCAGCGCCTGCTTAGCGGTGTAGCGCCGGCACAACATCCAGATCTCCCGCGCCCGCTTGTGTCCGACGACGCTGGCGAGGTGCGAGACGACATAGCCGCCTGCCGGCGAGCCGACGCGCGGACCGTTCTGGCCGAAGATTGAATGATCGGCGGCAATGGTGAAATCACAGAAATAAGCGAGGTGATGCCCGCCACCGATCGCGTAACCGCTGACCCGGGCGATCACTGGCTTAGGGCAATCGACGATTTCCTGACCGAGATGCCAGTCATGGCCCTCGAGGCCTCCACTGGCCTCCCAATGGACGTCGCCTCCGGCGGAGAAGGCCCGGTCACCGACCCCTGTCATGACGATGACACCCACCGAGCGGTCTTGCCCCGCCATCGCCACCGCCCGGGAAAGTTCATCGATCGTGTGCCCGGTGAACGCGTTGAGACGGTCAGGCCGATTAATGGCAATCGTCGCCACGGAATTGTCCACCTTGTAGAGAAGATCCGTGAAGTCCTTCGTGGTCGCCATGCTACGTCCGCTCTTTTTTCACTCGCTCGCCGATTCAGAGGTGCCTGCTCCAACGAAAATCCGCCTCACCCATCAAGCTGAAAGCGTCGGTTTCCTTGATATATTTTTCTGCTCATCGATACATTCCGTTGCGCCGCAACGTCAAGGGCTTTCGGCCGCTCCAGGATGCGGAGCGCAAATGACATAACAGCATGCGTTACTTTCGACCTCAAAGCCACGATGATCATCGCCTGCGCCCGACTACCGAACCAAGGCTTTGGCCAAAGACGACCTTAAATTGGTGCCATTCGAAGCACAGTCGGCGCGTTCAGCTTTTCCGAAATTTCGCCCGCAACTTCCGCATGCCCCGCAGCCATCGATCGTAATCTGCCGTCTTGCGCTGAAGATATTCAAGCACCATCGGGTGCGGCAGGATCAGGAACTGTCCGCTGTCAAGCGCCTCCACCACGCTTGTCGCCAGATCCTCCGGTTCGATCATTCCGTCCGCGAGGCTCGCCGATCCGCTCAGGTTTTCCGTCATCGGAGTACGAACCCGCTGCGGGCAAAGCACGGAAACTTGCACATTGCGCTCGCCATGCTCAATGGCGAGATATTCCGCAAACGCGATTGCGGCGTTCTTTGTGACGGCATAGGGGGCCGAACTGATGTGAGACAGAAAGCCGGCTGCCGATGACGTTATGATGAACGCGCCGCTGCCGCGCGCGGCCATCTTTGGCATCAAGTCACGCGCGGCATAGACATGTGCCATCAGGTGAAGGTTCCAGAGTCCCGCCCACAAATCGTCAGGCGCGTCCTCGTCGCCGGGAACATAGGCGCCGGCGTTTGAAATGAAGATGTCTACTTGGCCAAAAGCATCCTCGGTTGCCGCAATGAGTGCGCGGACGTCGGATTCGCGGGTTACATCGCAGGCGATCGCCAATCCACCTGTAGCCGCGGCAGCCTCCGTCAAATCGTTTGTGGCGCGATCGGCCAGCACAACGCCTTTCGCCCCTTCCCTCACCAGGCGCCGCACCAATGCTCGACCGATGCCCCCTGCTGCACCAGTCACGACGGCGACCTTTCCTTCTATCTTCATTTTTCTTCACTCGCGCTGGAGGCCGGTCAAGTTCGAGAGGTCAGTTCGACGCTGGCTCATACATTCATGGGATCATGTCGATATACGACACCGTATCAAGATCATGCTGCCGAGCCGGTCGACCTCGCTACAAAGGATAGATCGCGATGGCCAGAAAGGCCACCAGATCGGATACGCAGTCATCGCGGGCAATGCGCACGGAGCGACCGCGAAATGCGAACGACAATTTACGGATGCGATCGCGCTGGTAGTTAAGCTTTGAAAGGTGGTACCCTCTTCGCTTACGACAATGAATCGAGTTGCAATCAGGCGGGCTGGAGCGACCATGGGCGTTACTGCAAGTGTCAACACGAAAGCCAAACCTGTTGCGGTCATTGTTGGCGCAACATCAAAATGGCAGTCTGACGGCAGAAACACCAAGCTCGTTCATGGCAGGCCTGTCCCAAATGATCAACTCCCGGACTCGGCAAAATGGGGCGTCGGCGGAGCCCTCGCGCAACGATTTGCAAAAGAGGGCTTCTTCGTCGTTCTAACGACGCGCACCGCGGCTAACGCAGACGAACTGGCCAAGACGATCAGGAAGCAAGGCGGCGATTGTCTCGTCGTTGAACTCGATCTCGCTTCACAGCAGTCTATCGCTGAAGCCTTTTCGAAGATTAGAGGAGTTGCAGGTGATCCAAGTGTTCTAATTTACAATGCCGGTTACCTGGAGGGCCGCGACCTCCCACCCGAAATGGAGTTGCTCGAGCATTTTCCTTTGGAAATGTTTGAGACAGCCCAGCATATTTCATCTCGGGGGCCGTTCCTCATTGCGAAGGAAGTTCTTCCTGCGATGCGAAAGAACGGCAGGGGTTCCTTTTTCTTTACGAACAACGCCAATTCCCTGAGGGGACGAAAGCGGTTTACGGGAGAATCCTTGTATTATCCCCGGGTCATGATGCGAGCGCTTGCTCAAGCCCTGACAGAAGAATACTGGCCCCACGGCGTACACGTTGCGAATGTTGTCATCGACGGCACTATCGACTCTCCGGGAACTCGCGCGTTACCGGCGGTTGATCCAAACATCCTGATCGACCCCGATAGAATTGCGGACGCCTACTATTATTTGCATTGTCAACATCGGTCATGTTGGACCCATGAGATCCAGCTTACTTCGGCTTCCTGCAAGCCATCTCACTGAGTAGTCGCCACCGCGAGGCATGGCCGCCGAACGGGCATTACAGCTATCGCCACGTCGGCCGCAATTGCCCTCGGCGTCCTCCTTGTGCTCGGACGGACGCAGACGGTCTCGAACGCGAAATTTGGCTAAATCCTGTGTGGCTTGTCGCTTGACAGCACCTCGTGCCCATGGATTTCTAGGAAGTATAAAAAGCCAAACAGGCTCTCAAAATGAATCCAAGCGCGGACACCACCGGACACGGCTCAGCTTGGGCCGCCGGATTAGCCAAGTCATTCGGGACCCGACGGATATGACCGAGGAAGACAAGGTCGTTGAGACGCTCGAACGCGAGTGGAATCGATGCGTCAGCGGCGGCGATTGGAGCGAGATCTCGAAGCTCTATACCGTTGACGCGCTGTTCTTCGGCTCGAAGGCGCGGATGTATTGCGGGCACTCTGAGATCAGCGAATATTTCGCCGACGTGCCGAAGGGCTACCTGCGGGACACAATCTTCTTCAATCGACGCGTCGTGCGGATCAAAAGCGACGTCATCCTCTCAGCGGCATACGTGACCTTTCGGGTCAATGACGCGGGCCGCGACGAGGAGCGGTTGTTTCGGATCACTTTTGTTCTGGTCCGCACGACCGACGGCTGGAAGATTGCCCAACACCATGCATCGCCACGGGACTTCTGAGCGGACAGCCTCGGTATATCTGGCATTTCCCTAGGTCATCAACGGGCCCATCGAGTGGCCAAAGAGGAATAATGCGAACGGTCTTGGGTCCAGATCACGAACTCTTCCGTGCAACATGCAAGATCAACGACAAGATTTGGAGGAATAATGATTAGTGACCTTCCGCTGACCTCTCCCGAGGAAGCCGCCCGTTATAGAAAGCTCGGATTCTGGAAAGATGAGACGCTGATCGACAGCTTTCGTAAGGCGGCGGATCGTTTTCCGAACAAGATCGGAGTGATCGACGGCGAACGCCGTTTTACCTATTCGGAATTGAAGACGCTCGTCGACAACGTAGCGGGGAACCTTCTCGATCTCGGACTGCAGCAGGGAGACGTGGTGGCCCTGCAGAGCAGGAACGCGGTCGAGATGCCCCTCCTCCATCTCGCCTGCAACAGAATTGGCGTTCTTTATATGCCAATCCACGATTCTTGGCGGGAGACCGAGTTGGCGCATTTGCTCAAGGTCGCCAAGGTGAAGGCCATTGCCTTGCCAATTGTCTATCGCGATTTCAACCATCTGAAGATGTTGGAAGGGATTCGCGCGCAACTCCCCGATCTCAAGACGGTATTTACATTGAACGGTACCGCGCCCGGGTATCGTCCGTTCTCGGATCTGACGAAACCAACGACGCATCCGGTAGCTGACCTCGATGCAAGGAGCCCGGATCCTGACCTGCCGGCGCATATCATGCTGTCGGGCGGCACGACGGCGCTCTCAAAGATCAGTCGTTACTCCAGCAATGACCTCCGAGCCATGCTCGCGCTGACCGAGACCGGCAGCGGATTTGACGCGACGGCCGTCATCGCCGCCCTGGCGCCCGCGGGAACAGGTGCAACGGGCTACGTCTACCCTGTCCTTATGCCGCTTCTTCATGGAGCGACGTCGGTCATACTTGACCGTTGGGGCGACCCCCAACCCGCGCTGCAACTCGTTCTCGACAACAAATGTACCCACGCGGTCGGGATCCCCACCCAACTGACACGCCTAATTCCTTGTATCGAGCAACGAAAACCCGAGGAGTTCGCTGACTTCCGCTGCTTCATCGACGCTGGCGCGCCGATGACGTATGAAACCGGGCTGAAAGTCGAGACACTGATGGGCTGTGCGACCCACACGATCTACGGTGCGACCGACGGCGGCTCCCCGACCTGTACGTCAATTCACGATCCTCAGGAGAAACGACTGCGTACGGTCGGTCGTGTCGCGCCAGGTGTTGAATGCGAGTTGAGAGATCCCAGCGGGAAGGCCGTGCCGCAAGGAGAGAGCGGCGAAGTGGTCTGGCGCGCGCCTCACAAATCCTGGGGCTACCTTGGCGATGACGCTCAAACCGCAGCGGTCTTTACTGCCGACCATTTTTACAAGAGCGGCGATGTCGGCCGATTCGATGAGGATGGCTATCTGCAGATCGTGGGCCGGATAAAGGACATGATCCTGAGGGGCGGACGAAACATTTTTCCGGCGCTTATCGAGGATATGTTGATGAAGCATTCAGCAGTCCTGGACGTTTCGGTGGCGGCGATGCCGGATCCTGAATTGGGTGAGCGGGCGTGCGCATTTGTCATTTTGAAGAATGGGGCGTCGCTCGACTTCGCGGAAATGACAGCCTTTCTCAGGGATCAGAAAATCGCGATCTGGCAGCTGCCGGAGAGGCTTGAAATCGTCACCGATCTTCCCAAAGGCGTTGGTGGGAAGGTGACAAAATCGGTATTGACGGAGATGATCACCAAAAAGCTGAAGGCCGAAGGGAAAGCGTGATCGAGCCTCCCATCTGTGCAAAGCGGTAATCGCAAGACATTCACGGGACTAAAATTTCGAGTTGGTCACCTCGCCGCGATGGCGATCAGCCGACGAGGTGGCTGCCCCCGCTTACGCGAATGACTTCCCCGGTGACATAGGCCGAGAGGTCGGTGACCAGAAATTCCAGAGGGCCGGCGACGTCCTCGGCCTGACCCAGGCGACGCAAGGGAATGCCGAGCGCGCGCTCGGGCGTCACCAGATTTCTCGCTTTTGCGGCCGCCTTGACGCGGGGAGTTTCCATCATGCCAGGCGCGATGACATTGACCCTGATCCCGTCCGGCCCTAATTCGACCGCGAGCGACCGGGAATAGCGCAGCACAGCGGCCTTCGCGGCGGAGTACATCGCCAGCCGCGCCTGCTTGTCTATGGTATCGACGCCGGTCGTGGTCACATTGACGATCGCGGCACCCTTGCGCTGGCGCATGTGGGGAACTGCTGCCTGGCAACAATTCACCGTTGTCCAGAAATTGGCATCGAGCAGCCGCTGCGTGTCCGCGCGCGGGCTTGTGGTTGCGGTGCTGTGCTCGATCGGGGTGATCGCGCCGCCGGCATTGTTGACCAGGATGTCGATCCCGCCCAATTCGTTGACGACCTTCTCGATCGCTTCACGGGCTTTCTGCTCGTTCGACAGATCGGCTTCGACCCCCATGCTGCGCACGCCCATCGCGCGCACCTCGTCCATGACGGTCTCGGCTTTGAGCTGTTCGCCGAATTTCTTCGAGACATTCAGGTCAATGTCGAGAATAGCAACGTCGGCGCCGAGGCTTGCCAGCCGCGCCGGTTACCACTGCAACCTTACCTTGCAACTTCTTCATCACTTCCTTCCCTGCTTCTGAAAACAATGAATTTCGCGGCACACATTATCAGTCGCGACCCCATACTTCACTGGCCACGTCGACGGCGAGCTTCAGCTTGGCCCACTGCTCGTCCTCGGTGAGGATATTGCCTTCCTCGGTTGAGGCGAAGCCGCATTGCGGAGACACCGCGAGCTGATCGAGGGCGACGAACTTAGACGCTTCCTCAAGCCTTCGCTTGACGTCGTCCTTTTTTTCGAGCTCGCCGGTCTTGGAGGTAATCACTCCGACCACCACGATCTTGTTGCCCTTGGGCAGATAACGTAGTGGCTCGAAGCCGCCCGCGCGCTCCGAATCGTATTCAAGGAAGTAGCCGTCGTAATTGGTCCCGGCCAGCAGCGTCTCTGCGACCGGTTCATAACCGCCCGAGGAAATCCAGGTAGAGCGGAAATTACCACGACAAACATGTGTGGTGATGGTCATGTCGGCGGGACGATCGGCGATGGCGTAATTCACTACGCGGGCATAGATCTCCTGCAATCGGTCGGCGTCTTCGCCCCGCGCGCGCACCTTGTTCAGTTCGTCCTGCGAGCAAAGATAGGCCCACACGGTATCGTCCAGTTGTAGATAACGGCACCCCGCATCGTAAAACGCCCTTATGGCCTTGCGGTAGGTCTTAGCGAGATCTTCAAAGAACCCTTCGAGATCTGGATAGACCTCTTTTGAAATAAGCCTGCGGCCGGCGCGGAAGTGCAGCACGGACGGCGAAGGGATCGTCATTTTTGGCATCACATGCGCGGTCTCGCATTGCTTCTTCAAAAATTTAAAATGTCCGAGCATTGGATGGTCCCGCGGAAAATCCAGCTTGCCGGTCACCCGTACCGCATCATGACGGGTCTGGACGCCCGCGAACTGAATGCCGTCATCCGGGTGGAACAATTCGCACCCGCCAAGTTTCGCCAGAAAGTCGAAATGCCACCAGGACCGACGGAATTCGCCGTCAGTTGCGAGCTTCAAGCCGATCGATGCCTGCCTGTGCACTACCTTTTCGATCTCCACGTCTTCAATGCGGCTAAGATCATCGGCTGAGATCTCACCTTTCTCCAGGCGAGCGCGCGCTTCCTTGATGCGGGGCGGACGCAACAGGCTGCCGACCTCGTCGGCGCGAAATGGGGCTTTTGTCCTTTGCATGGTCTTCACTCCTGCGAGGATATCAATTTTCGCGTTACAGCATTTTTGATCCTTCATTGCGCACGCGCATGGAGAGCGTTGCGTGGACATGCAGCTTGACGACGCATCATGATTTTCCAGACACGCCCAGAAAGTGCTCAAGCACCTCCGGATTATTTTTCAAGGAAGCACTCGGCGCATCATGCACGATTGCTCCGCGTTCCAAGATCACAACGCGGTCGGCTAGATCGAGAATCTTTCTCGCATTCTGTTCGACGATAATGGAGCAGGCACCTCCGGCGCGAGCGATTGAACCGATCGCACGGAGCAGTTCTTCGATGATGATGGGAGCAAGCCCTTCGGTCGGCTCGTCCAGCAACAACACTTTCGGATTGAGCGTGAGCGCGCGGCCGATCGCCAGCATCTGCTGCTCACCACCGGAAAGCTCGTTGCCATAATTGTTGCGGCGCTCCTTAAGACGCGGAAACATTTCGTAAATGCGCCCAACCGTCCAGGGTCCCGGCCGGGCCACTGCCGTCATGTTTTCCTCAACCGTCAACGAGCGGAAGATGTTGCGTTCCTGCGGTACCCAGCCTATGCCAGCCCTCGCCCGCTGGTCCGGCCGCAGCGCCGTAACATCCACGCCGCCGATGGAGATATTCCCGGCAAAACGCCTGTTGACGCCGACAATCGAATTGATCAGGGTGGTCTTGCCGGTGCCGTTACGCCCGAGCAGCGCCAATACCTGACTTTCCGCAAGCCGCAGCGACACGTCAGGCAGGACTACCGCCTCGCCATACCCCGCGCGTAAATTCTTGATGCGCAGAAGATCAATCATCGGCAGTCTCGCCCAGATAAACCTCCTTCACCCTTTCGTCGCGCGCCACCTCTTCCGGCGGCCCATCGATCAGCAGCGCGCCGTTAACAAGCACGGAGATACGGTCGGCGAATGAGAACACCAGATCCATATCGTGCTCGATTAAAAGCACCGTGACGTCGCGCGACAGTGCATTGATCGCGGCGAGGATATCGCGACGCCCGCTTTCGGGCACGCCCGCGGCAGGTTCGTCAAGCAACAGCACGCGCGGTCTGGAAGCAACGGCAACAGCGATTTCGAGCAGCCGCTGCTTGCCATAGGGTAAGGTCGCGGTCGGTTCATTCATCACATCGAGCAAGCCGAAACGCTCGAGGTTGTCCGCAATCTCGGTATTGACGTCATCGCGGGTGCCCATGCGCCGCCACCAGTCGCCGCCGCGCCCAAGACGTTCCGATGCCGCCAAACCGATGGTCTCAAGAGGCGTCAAATCCGCGTAAAGCTGATTGATCTGGAAGGTGCGCGATAGTCCGCCACGCACGCGGCGGTACACCGGCAGGTTGGAGATGTCGCTTCCTTCCAGCAGAATGCGCCCGGCGTCGGGCCTGATGACCCCGGTGAGCAGGTTGACGACGGTGGTTTTGCCAGCGCCGTTCGGCCCTATCAGGGCATGACGCGCGCCGCCTTGGATCTGCAACGACAGATCGCGAGTGACTGCGAGACCGCCGAATTTCTTTTCAAGTCCACGCGTCTCCAGAGCCAGCGTCATTGGACGTCTCCGCGATGCGCGGCGAGAGCGGATCTATACTCTGCCAGTCGTCCGAGCATCAGGTTCGGAACCCACATGATCCAGCGGTGCATGCGCTGGCGGCCAATCATCACGATGACCACAAACACGAGACCCATCCAGAACTGCCAATATTGAGGAGTAATGCCGGAAAAAAATGCTTGCAGCACCTTGAACAGAGCAGCACCAATAATTCCGCCGTAGAGATAGCCGGTCCCGCCGATTACCAGCATCAGCAACAGATCTGCCGAGCGTTCGAACGAGAATACGTCAAGCGATGCGAGTGCAGTGGTCTGAGTGAACAGCGCTCCGGCAATACCTGCGTAGAACGCGGCGATCGTGTAGATTACGATCAGCCGTCGGTTGACGGGAATACCCATGGCGGCAGCGCGAAGCGGATTGTTGCGGATGGCACGCAGCGACAGACCAAACGGCGAATGCACGATGCGTCGAGCCAAAAGAAAGAGACCGAACAACACGGCCAGACTGTAAAAGAATCCGGTCCTGCCGAAAATGTCGAACGCAAACAGCCCAAACAGCGGCTGAATTTCGATACCCTGCAGGCCGTCAGTGCCGCCAGTGATGTTCGAAAAGCGCTCCGCCAGCGCTTCCAGCAAAAGGCAGATGCCCAGCGTCACCATCAGGCGCGTCAGGTCCGCGCCCCGGATCACCAGGAAGCTGGTGAGGAAACCGACTGCCGCAGCGGCAAATCCCGCGGCGAGGAGCGCGACTACCGGCTCGGCGACAATTCCATGCAGGGCGAGCAAACCCGCCGCATAGGCCCCAATCCCGAAGAACGCGGCATGTCCGAGCGATACGATGCCGGCATAGCCCAAAATCAGATCGAGCGAGATTGCGAACAGTCCTAGCCGCAGAATATCGGTCATGATCAGGTAACGGGACGGAAACAACAGCGCGCACGCCAGCGCTAGAATCCAGAATCCAATCTCGCTCCAGTGCCAGCGCGCCTTCCTCCTTGCGTATGATCCAACATCGGTGCGGGCTGTCATGACGCCGTCAGCGGTTGTCTGAGCGACCGAACAGACCGTTCGGACGCCAGATCAGGATGAAGATCAAGATGGTGTAGATCACGAACGGGCCCATCTTCGGCACGTAATATTTACCGGCGACGTCGCCGAGCCCGAGCACTAGGGAGGCCAGAAACGGCCCCGTCATGCTCGAAGAGCCGCCGACCGTCACTACGATCAGGAAATAGATCATGAACTTGAGGGGAAAATGAGGATCGAGGCCCAGAATCTCCGCACTGAGCGCTCCACCCAGGCCGGCCAATCCACAACCGAATGCAAAGGTGATGGCAAATACCTGTGGCACGTTGATACCCAACCCGATGGCGGCGCGGGGATCGTCGACCGCGGCGCGAAGCCGGCTTCCGAAACGGGTCCTGGCGAGGATCAGTTGCAACGCCACGGTCAGCAGGCCACAGATGACAATGATCATTAATCGATAGCGACCGATACCAACCCCCAGAACATCGATCTGTCCTTCCAGCGCCGCCGGCAGGTTGATGAAGACCCGCGACGATCCCATGAGATAATCCACCGCGGCAACTGACATGAAAACGAGCCCGACACTGAAGAGCACCTGATCAAGATGGCTGCGCCGGTAGAGGTGACGATACAAAAGCCGCTCCAGGAGCGCACCGATCAAGGCGCTCCCGGCAAAGGCCAGCGGCAGAGCGGCAAATAAGGGCCAGCCGGATCGATTGACCAGCACCGCGCAGATATAACCGCCGGTCATCGCGAATGCGCCGTGAGCCAGGTTAACGAAGTTCATCAGCCCGAGCGTCACCGCAAGACCGCAGGCCAGCACGAACAACAACATGCCATAGGCAACGCCGTCGAATAATATTGTGAAGAGCACCGTCATGAGCCAAAGCCGGACAATTCTGGAGTGCTCATTTCCCGGGACAGCGGGCATCGCCGAGGCATATTTTTCCCATCGAGACACCGGGTTCGCCGGTTTGCCAACCCGGGGTATTGCCCAGGATCATTTCTTCGTTTTACCGGGATCCTTGACAGCCTCGAAGGTCTGGAACTCGACATTATAAAGTTCGCCGTCGACCTTCTCGACCTTACGGATATAGATGTTTTGGACGATGTCGCGGGTTTCCGGGTCAATCGAAATCGGGCCGCGCGGGCTTTCCCACTTCATGCCCTTCATTGCCTCAATCAAGCCATCTCCATCTGTCTTGCCCGCGGTCTTTTTAAGAGCCTCGTAGATCAGATGCATACCATCGTAGCCGCTCACTGCCATGAAGCCCGGTCGCGTGCCGAATGCATTCCGATAGGCGGCGACGAAATCCTTGTTCATTGCCGAAGGATGGGCTGCCGAATACAGATGCGCCGTGACAGCGCCTAGCGCCGCGTCACCCATGCCGTTGAGGAGATCGTCATCCATCACGTCGCCCGGTCCGATGACCTTGACCCCGGCCTTGTCGAGCCCGCGTTCGGCGTATT
>Ga0207647_10001082_pt1 | contig 20997 bp, 16 predicted proteins | sample KBSCornC2_FD_184295 | JGI IMG/M metagenome (GOLD analysis project Ga0207647, IMG submission 184295) | Corn rhizosphere microbial communities from Kellogg Biological Station, Michigan, USA - C2 (SPAdes) (version 2) | ecosystem: Host-associated > Plants > Roots > Rhizosphere ... | reverse complement strand
ACTGGCATCAAACTCTACCGGCAAAGTAATAAAGGCAAACACTGTTACGATAAGCAATCCGGCTACGCCAATGGCTAAAACAATAGGGCTATGGGCGAAAAGCAGCAACATCACTCCAATAAACAAGGTAAACTGTATGAGTGTTGACGCCGCATTAGTAATAGGCACCATAGTAGTACGCAAGCTTAACCAGCTATAGCCGACAGCATGTTGTACGGCGTGTCCGCACTCATGCGCAGCTACGGCAGCGGCGGCCACACTGCGGCTGTAATATACATCCGGACTTAAATTAACGGTACGGGTTTCAGGGTTATAGTGATCGCTCAACTGCCCTTCAACAGAAATTACCTGTACATCGTAAATGCCGTTGTCGCGCAGCATACGCTCGGCCACCTCCTGGCCTGAAAGGCCTGAAGTTAGCGGCATCTGCGCATATTCATTAAATTTACTTTTAAAGCGCCATTGTACAATTAAACTAACAAGGGCCACAACTATCATGAGTAACCATGCCGGCCCTATTCCAGATCCTATAATAAGAGCTAAATGATTCATGTGAACTAATTTGTTTAAAACGATATTTCAAAAAGCATTCCAAGTGTTTTGACGCGTAATAGGTCGGTTTGTTTCATGTTTATAGCTGACATTTATGCAGTGGCCTCAAATAAAACACCGTCAATTATTCATCTACAAATACTAACTAATTTAGCAAAACACTTGGCCAATGTCAATTTAATCTGCACATTTGCACATCTGCATATCAGCACATTAAAAACATGGCCAAAAGCAAGATTGCATATTTCTGTCAAAGTTGTGGGTTTGAATCGCCCAAATGGTTGGGTAAATGCCCCTCATGCCAGCAATGGAATACCTTTGTTGAAGAGATCATCGAGAAAGATCGAAAATCTGTACCCACCTGGAACGTAAGCAACAGCACGAGTACCCAACGCGCCAACAAACCTGTTGAAATCGCTAACATCACTTTTACCGAAGAAGACAGGCTGCTTACGCCGGACAAAGAATTTAACCGGGTGCTTGGTGGCGGCATTGTCGCGGGCTCATTGGTTTTGATTGGCGGCGAGCCGGGTATCGGCAAATCGACCTTGATGCTGCAGCTGGCCTTGAATATGCCAAACATCAGGGTGCTTTATGTGTCGGGCGAGGAAAGCGAGAAGCAGATCAAGATGCGGGCGGAACGACTTTCTGAAGTAAAAAGTCAAAATTCAAAAGTCAAAATATCCGACATCGAACATCCGATATCCGATATCAAAAAAGGGGCCTTCATCCTCACCGAAACATCTACCCAAAACATCTTTAAGCAAATTGAAGAGCTGGAGCCTGATCTGGTGGTGATTGATTCGATTCAGACCTTGCATTCGGCGCATATTGAATCTACGCCGGGCAGTGTGTCGCAGGTGCGCGAGTGTACAGCCGAGCTGCTGCGTTTCGCAAAGGAGACGGCAACTCCGGTGTTTCTGATTGGCCATATCACTAAAGACGGCGCCATTGCCGGCCCCAAAATACTGGAGCACATGGTTGACACCGTTTTGCAGTTTGAAGGCGACAGACACCACGTTTACCGCATTCTACGTACAGTGAAGAATCGTTTTGGCTCGGCGTCCGAACTGGGTATTTATGAGATGATGGGCGAGGGCCTGCGCGAGGTATCTAACCCGTCAGAAATATTATTGTCGCAACGCGATGAGGCTTTGAGTGGGATAGCCATATCTGCCACGTTAGAGGGCATGCGCCCAATGCTGATAGAGACGCAGGCGTTGGTGAGCACCTCGGTTTATGGCACACCGCAACGTAATGCCAATGGCTTTGACGCCAAGCGCATGAGCATGCTACTGGCTGTATTGGAAAAACGCTGCGGATTTAAGCTGGGCGCGCAGGATGTTTTCCTGAATATTACCGGCGGTATTAAAGTAGAAGACCCTGCAATTGATCTGGGCTTGGCTGCCGCCATCATATCATCGTACCAAAATATACCGATACCGTTTAAAACCTGCTTTGCCGGCGAAATCGGCCTATCCGGCGAGATACGGGCCGTGAACAGGGTAGAACAACGTATTGCTGAGGCACAGAAACTTGGTTTCGAACAGATCTACATCTCCAAATACAACATGCCATCGGCAGCGCAGGACAAAAAACGTATGGACCTGTCGCGCTATACTATCGACATCAAGATGGTGGCTAATATTGAAGATTTCTTTGGGTTGCTGTTTGGGTAAGCCCCCTCTCTCTAAATTAGAGAGTTGTCATTTGAGCGATAGCGAAGAATCTTGTATAAGCGGCAAGTAAAGCGTATAAGATTCTTCGCTATCGCTCAAAATGACAAAAACATTGGACGGTGGGGTCTATTGAACTTTTACCGTAATCTTACGGATAACGTTGTTGTTATAGTCGGCGACATATAAGTTACCTTGCGAGTCAACAGCTATTGATTGCGGGTTGGCGAAACGGGCCGCGGCACCTACGCCATTTTGAAATCCGGTAGCGTTTGCGCCGGCAATTACGTATAAAACTTTTTGATTAGTAATCTCCAGGATACGACCATTGCTGTCCACAATAAACATATTGCCTTGCGCATCTAAAGTAATACCGGTTGGGCTGCCAATGATTTTGGGATAGTTCAAGCCACCTGCATAAGTGCTAACTGTACCGGTTGGTGTTATCTTGCGGATAGCTTTGTTTTTATTATCGGCCACATAAATATTACCTGCTGCATCGGTTGCTAATGCCACAGGATAGTTAAAATAAGCAGATGCAGCATCGCCGTCTATATATCCCGGAACAGATACCTGCGAATAACCGGTTGGGGCTTCATAACCCGCAAATCTGCTAACAACTCCTGCCGAAGTAATCTTGCGGATTAAGTTATTGGTACGATCGGCCACATATACATTTCCTGATCCATCAACCGCAGTTGCGGTTGGGTTAAGAAACTCTGCTTTAGCGGCATCGCCGTTTACATAACCCGCTATGGTATTACCTGCCAAAGTGCTCACGATACCACCGGTGAAAATTTTACGAATAACGTTATTACCCAAATCGGCAACATAGGCATTTCCTGTTGCGTCAAAAGATATACCCCGCGGACCATAAAAACTCGCCTGGTTCAATGCCCCATTAACATATCCCACCGCTGAAACATTTAAAGTGGCCGCAGTGCCTCCGGTAGTAATTGTCCTGATAGCGTTATTATAAGTATCGCTTACATACAATAAACTATTTTGCGCGTTGTAAGAAATGTTTTGAGGGCCGTCAAACAAAGTCGCGGTGCCTGTACCATCGGCATAACCGTTAGCACCGGTTGTGCTACCGGCAAAAGTGGTGACCGTACCTACTGGCGCCGCATCATTAGCAGGCATAGTGATAGTTAGCACATCGCTGTAGCCGGTGCCGGTTTCATTCGTTGCATATGCCCTGAAATAATAAGTTTGGCCCGGAACCAGCGCAGTAAAATTGATATCCCACCGAGCGCCTAAAGTATCAGCTTTTTTGATATCAGAAATAGTTGGCACCTTGTTGGTTGAGCTAAAGCAAATACCATTTTCGGTAATAATATTGGCTGATGTGCTACGTCCATATACCGTAATGGTAGTAGACGTTAGTCCGGTTACAACCGGGCTTACATCAACCGTAGGTAAAGCGAAAGATCCGGTGTTATTTTTACATGCAACCATTGATGCAATAGCAGCAAATAACGTTATTATTAAAAAAGAGCCTTGTAGCGATTTTTTCATCTGTTTAATATTCTGTTTCTCGTTTGTTTGCCCCTCTACGCCTGCCCTTTGCACCGCCGATGTCAAACTTTATGCAATCGCAAAGATAATTGTTTATTACAGCTTTAAAATTAATATGCTATTAAAGCCATCCGCAGCAAACAAATAATTTTTAAATATAATTTCATTTGCGCTCATTCAGCTCGCAATTAAGGCAAACCCTGCGTTATTTAACAATTATTAACATAATGCCGCCATAAAAACGGACACGGTGGGCCATTAGTATAGGTTCTGAAAACCAAGCCTGTATAATACTGTTCTGTAAACACATACTTATGCTATGAAAAACTTCATTTTCGTCATCTCATCATTATGTTTTTCGGTAAGTGTATTTGCTCAACATGTGGCTTTGCCTCATGGTACCGTTTTTGGCAGTAAACCTTCAGCCACCCAGGTAATTGAGGCCACGCGTCTGGAGGCCTACATGGATAAGAAAACCCGCATCAACACTACTATTCGCGGCAAAGTATTGGCAGTAACCAAAACTAAAGGCGGTTGGTTTAATATAGACGCCGGCAATGGCAAGATCATAGCTGCGCATTTTAAAACCTATGGGGTTACTATTCCAACCCAGCTAAAAGGCAAAACCGTCATAGCTGAAGGTGTAGCAGCAAAACAGTTTCTGGCTGATGATCTGCAGCATTTTGCCGGCGACACCGTATCGGGCAAAAAACAGCACCAGGTAAAGACAAACCCTAAACGACGGTTGGATTTTGAGGTTAAGGGGTTGATGGTTGAGTAAGCTGAAAGCAGAAAGTCTAAAGCTAAAAGCCCTATAAAAGAAAAAGACCAAAACGATAATCGCTTTGGTCTTTTTGCTTTCAGCTTTAAGCTCTATTTACTCAAATACATCGATTTCTCTTTGTACAGATGTCTGAAGTATGGATCTTCCAGATCAGGGATGAAGCGGATAGCTTCGCCGGTTGATTTCATTTCAGGGCCTAGTTCTTTTTCAACTTCCGGGAACTTATCGAAAGAGAACACCGGTTCTTTAATAGCATAGCCCTTTGGTTTGCGCACAATGTTGAAGTCTTTCAGCTTGTTTACGCCAAGCATTACTTTAGCAGCAATGTTGATGTAAGGTACGTCGTATGCTTTGGCGATGAATGGAACGGTACGTGATGCACGCGGATTAGCTTCGATCACATAAACATCCTCGTTTTTTATCGCGAACTGAATGTTCAGTAAGCCGATTACGTTCAATGCGCGGGCGATCTTGGCTGTATATTCTTCCATCTTTTGGGTCACTTTTTCTGACAGATCAAACGGAGGCAATACTGAATAAGAGTCGCCTGAGTGGATACCGGCAGGCTCGATGTGCTCCATCAAACCGATGATGTGAACGTCCTCGCCATCGCAGATCGAGTCAGACTCGGCCTCTGACGCACGGTCAAGGAAGTGGTCGATCAGCACGCGGTTGCCTGGCAGGTTTTTCAGCAAGCTTACTACTGCTTTCTCCAGATCTTCGTCATTGATCACAATGCTCATACCCTGACCTCCCAGTACGTAACTTGGACGTACCAGTACCGGATAACCCACCTGATTTGCCACTACCAACGCTTCTTCTGCACTTTCGGCAACTCCGTATTTCGGATATGGGATATGCAGTTCTTTTAACAAGTCAGAGAAACGGCCGCGGTCCTCGGCGATATCCATGTTATCGAACGATGTACCGATAATGCGGATACCATGCTCGTGCATTTTCTCAGCCATTTTCAGTGCGGTCTGGCCGCCTAACTGAACAATAACGCCGTAAGGTTTTTCCAGGTCGATGATCTCGCGGACATGCTCCCAGAATACCGGCTCAAAGTACAATTTGTCGGCCATGTTAAAGTCGGTTGATACGGTTTCAGGGTTACAGTTAACCATGATAGCCTCAAAACCTGATTCTTTGGCCGCCAGCAAGCCGTGAACACAGCTATAGTCGAACTCAATACCCTGACCGATACGGTTAGGGCCCGAGCCCAGTACGATGATCTTTTTCTTATCAGATACGATCGACTCGTTCTCGCCTTCGTAAGTTGAATAGTAGTATGGTGTTTTAGCAGGGAATTCGGCCGCGCAGGTATCCACCATTTTGTAAACACGTTTTATACCCAGCGCTTTGCGGCGTTGGTAAACATCCTCTTCGGTAACATCGTTGTGCAGGATGTAGGCAATCTGCGCATCAGAGAAACCTTTTTGTTTAAGGGTATAAAAGAAATCCTCAGGGATGTTATTTAGCGAATATCTGCGTAACTCGTTTTCCAGGTTTACAATGTCCTGGATCTGGTTCAGGAACCAGCGGTCAATTTTAGTAGCTTTACGGATAGACTCCATCGGCACGCCTAAGCTCATGGCGTCATAAATATGGAACAATCTGTCCCAGCTTGGGTGCTCCAGGCTGTGCATGATCTCGTCCAGGTTACGGTTTTGTTTACCGTCGGCGCCTAAGCCGGCACGGCCAATCTCCAAACTCTGACAAGCTTTTTGCAGCGCCTCGATAAAGCTGCGGCCTATGCCCATCACCTCACCTACCGATTTCATTTGCAGACCTAACTCGCGGTTAGCGCCTTTAAATTTGTCGAAGTTCCAGCGAGGTATTTTAACGATCACGTAATCCAGCGTTGGCTCAAAGTAAGCCGAAGTGGTTTTGGTGATCTGATTTTCAATTTCGTCAAGGTTATAACCGATAGCCAGTTTAGCAGCAATTTTTGCAATCGGGTAACCGGTTGCTTTTGATGCCAATGCTGATGAACGCGACACACGCGGGTTGATCTCGATAGCGATGATCGACTCGTCGGCCGGGTTAACTGAGAACTGTACGTTACAGCCTCCTGCGAAGTTACCGATGGCGCGCATCATCTTGATAGCCTGGTTACGCATTTCCTGGTAGCAGCGGTCGCTCAGGGTCATGGCCGGAGCCACGGTGATCGAGTCGCCGGTGTGGATACCCATCGGGTCAAAGTTTTCGATCGAGCAGATAATAATTACGTTATCATTACTATCGCGCAGCAACTCTAACTCATATTCTTTCCAGCCCAATACAGCTTGCTCAACCAAAACCTCGTGGGTTGGCGATGCTTGTAAGCCGCGGCTCAGGGCTGCGTCAAAATCTTCTTTTTTATGTACGAAACCGGCGCCTTTACCACCCAGCGTGTAGCTTGGACGAATAACCAGCGGGAAGCCAATCTCTTGTGCGGCCTCTTTACCTTCAAGGAACGAATTGGCAATTTTTGATTTGGCTACGCCTACACCGATGTCAACCATCAGCTGGCGAAACTCTTCGCGGTTTTCTGTTTTCTCGATAGCGGCGATATCGACACCAATGATACGTACGCCATATTTTTTCCATAATCCGCGCTCGTCAGCCTCGATACAAAGGTTTAGCGCGGTCTGGCCACCCATGGTAGGCAATACGGCGTCAATCTTTTGTTCGATCAGTATCTGTTCGATACTTTCGCAAGTAAGCGGCAACAGGTACACATGGTCAGCAATAACGTTGTCGGTCATGATGGTGGCCGGGTTACTGTTGATGATGGATACTGTAATACCTTCATCTTTAAGTGATAAAGATGCTTGCGAACCGGCATAATCAAACTCGCAGGCCTGTCCGATAATAATAGGACCAGAACCGATAATCAGGATGTGTTTAATGGAGGTGTCTTTGGGCATAGTCTTTTTTTGAGTCTTAAGTTCTAAGCCTTGAGTCTTGAGCCTTGAGTCTTGAGCTTAAGTCTTGAGTCTATTGACTCTGGACTATCGACTCTGGACTATCGACTACCGACTTCGAGCTACTAAATACTATGCGCTGTTAGCAGGTTTTTCCGACCCCAGCGTCGGGGTGCAAAGATAGAATTAATATAGCTATTTTTTGAGCTTTTTTTCAAAAAATGCTTTTGGCTTTAAGAACGCTGTTTTTAAGCTCGATTTAAACTAAAAGCCCGGCAGCCTGATCAGAAATACGCCTGTCTGTCAGGCGTATCCCAGATCGTAACTGCCGGGCGGCATTTCTTTTATGACTATTTAGTTAAAAATAGTTTTGGATGAAAGCATGAGCCTTCAGGTTGGTTACCGTATCTGCGCTCATCCAAACGGTATAAATCTTACCTGCCTCCGGGCTAATATCAATGGTATCAGGATGAGGCACTTTAATAGCGGTAGCCACAAATTTTGTTCCCGGGTCTACCTCATAATATGGAGACGCAGTTGTAAACACCAACGACTGGAACAAATTCTTTCCGCCCACAATATCCATGGTAAATGAGGTCTGCGACCAGTTATTGAGGTTTACAAAACGTACTTTGGCTTTACCGGCGGACGGCGCAGTCATGTCGTCCTTAATACCACCTGCAATTAAATTGCCGCTAAAATCCTGCAAAAAGTAAACGGTTGAGTACTGACCTATAGTAGTACCATAGCTAAATATAATATTAGCGGTTGTTGTACCGGTATTTGCTATAGCGATGTTGTTGACGCCGGCATTATAATCAATATATGGCGATTGATTACCTGCAGACAGTTTTCCGCCGTAAACCAGGGCGCCATCAATATAAACGTCCTGCGTATAGGAGTTATTGATGGCGTTTACAAAACGCACGTGTGTGGTACCTGTTACTGTATCTTTCTTTTTAACACAGGCACTAAATAATACACCGGCGCCTACGCATAAAATAAGTAATTTTTTCATCATACGGTTTCTAATATATAGCTGATTAATAAATTGGTTTTGCAGGCAAAACGTAAAACTAAATATTAAATTATTTCATGAGCAATAATTTAACATCCATTAACAATTAAAATTTGTTAAAACCAATACGATAGCTCTTACTTCAATAGCTTGTTATCCGGATCGGGAAACACCAGGATGGGTTGATAATTTCGCGCTTCATCCTGCTCCATATAACCGTACGACATGATAATCACAATGTCGCCTACCTGCGCTAACCTGGCAGCTGCGCCGTTTAAGCATATGGTGCCGGTACCGCGTTCACCTCTGATTACATAGGTTTCAAAGCGCGCGCCGTTGTTATTGTTTACAATCTGCACCTTCTCATTGGCAATTAAATTTGCCGCATCCATCAAATCTTCATCAATAGTTATACTACCCACGTAGTTCAACTCGGCCTGGGTAACCCGGGCTCTATGAATCTTTGATTTTAATACTTCAATAATCATGAGGCAAAGTTAGTGTTTTGTGAATGATAGTTCATAGTTCATGGTTCATAGTCTCTTAAGGAGACGTCGATTATGACATTATCGCAATAAAACCATGAACTATCTGATATGATCTATGAACTAATCACTACATTATCAATCAACCGCGTTTTACCAACGGTTGCGGCCACCAGGGCAACAATGTTTTTGGTATTTTTATTGGCAGGCAGCAGGGTTTCACCATCGGCTATTTCAAAATAGGCGGGCACTACCCCGGGTTCAACAGCTATATCCTGTTCAGCCTGCTGCCTTAGCTGGTCTATTTTTTCAGGGTCGAAGTTTTGCTTTACCTTATTTAATGTTTTTGAGAGGATGAGCGCATGTTTGCGGTCATCGGCCGTTAAATGAATATTTCTTGAGCTCATGGCCAGACCGTCGGCCTCGCGGGCAATGGGGCACATTACCAGCTTAACCGGCATATTCAACAGCTCAACCATTTTGCTAATCACCAAAAACTGCTGGTAGTCTTTCTGGCCAAATAAGGCAATATCGGGCTTCACAATGTCAAATAGCTTAGCTACCACCTGCGTAACGCCCTGGTAGTGGCCGGGTCTGAATTTTCCTTCCAGCAATCCCTCAACCGGGCCAAGATCTAAATGCCATTTTTCATTGTCGGCATACATTTCAGAAACTTCAGGATTGAATAAGATATCGCAGTTTACGGCTTCCAGTTTTTTGATGTCGTCGTGTATGGGGCGCGGGTATATTTCCAGGTCTTTGGGGTCGTTAAACTGGGTGGGGTTAACAAAGATGCTGCATACCACAATATCGCCCAGTTGCTTAGCCTGCGCTATCAGCGATAGGTGGCCCTGATGCAGGGCGCCCATAGTAGGCACAAAAGTTATCACAGCGCCTCCGGCTTTTAAACCGGCGATATATTGCTGCAGATGGGCCTTTTTCTGGAAGTTTTTCAATATTATATATTACTAAAAGTGGGCGAAGTTGCACAAATGATATAAAAATACCAAAACTACTTGCATAATTGATTGATAGTTCATATATAATTGCTTATATTTGCAGACTCAAATTTTTTGAGGTGTTACATAATTTAAATTCTGATTTGGAGATGAGTAAGTCTAAGCTTTTGTTTATAACTCATGAAATGTCACCTTTCCTTGAACTCTCTAAAATTTCTGAAATAACGCGCCAGCTGCCGCAGGCGATGCAGGACAAGGGTTACGAAATACGTATCCTGATGCCTCGTTTTGGAAATATTAATGAACGCAGGAACCGCCTTCATGAAGTGATCAGACTATCGGGTATGAATATTATTATCAATGATAATGACAATCCGTTAATCATAAAAGTTGCTTCTATCCCGGCCGCGCGTATGCAGGTGTATTTTTTGGATAACGAGGAATACTTCCAGCGTAAACATGTTTTTGAGGATAAGGATGGCAAATTTTACGCAGATAACGATGAGCGTATGATTTTCTTTTGCAAGGGTGCATTAGAAACAGTGAAAAAGTTAGGTTGGGCCCCGGATATCATTCACTGCCACGGCTGGATGAGCTCTTTGGTACCGGCTTATTTAAAAACCACGTATAAAGACGATCCGACCTTTAAGAATTCAAAAGTAGTTTACTCTATTTATGAAAATGATTTTAAGGGTTCATTAAATGCTGATTTTGCGCAAAAAGCGGTAATGAGCAACATGACCGAAGAGCACACCCTGGCCTACAAAGCCGGCACTAACACTGCTTTGTACGAAGGCGCTATTCAATACAGCGACGCCATTGTTCTGGCCAGCGAAAGCATTGATGAGGATGTGTTAAATAATGTTAAAAACAGCCAAAAATCAGTTCTGGAATTTAATTCTACTGCAGATTTCGAAAATTATTACAATTTTTACGACGAAATTGCCAACGAAGAATTGGCTAACGTTGTATAAGCATTGAGAGATCGAAATATGAAATTTATAAGATTAGACTTATTAACCCTGTTGATAAGTCTTTTTATTTTGAACGGGTGTAAAAACCAGGATACCATTGGCTTGGGCGTTATATCGTCAAACCAAATTCAAGGTAATCTGATAGATACATCAACTATTGTGGTTCATACAGATTCTACCGGACAGGGCACCCTTGTTACCAACGGGCTTTCGCAAACACCACTGGGCTATTTTAAAGACCCGCTGTTTGGCACAACAGAATCAAATATGGTGATGGACCTGGGTTTACCGGGAGGCGCTACATCATACACTATACCATACGGTAATTTTGTACTGGATTCGGCAGTATTGGTGTTGCGTTACGCGCGTAATGGTTTTTTTGGCGACTCGCTGGCGTCAAGATATAAAGCCAACGTATATCAACTGGCACAACGTATATATCCGGGTCATAGCTATTACAGCAGCCAAACCTGGGCGGTTGACAAATCAACCTTATTAGGTACGAAATCATTCTATTCAAGAGTAGCAGATAGTATTAAAATAGTTAACCCGGTAGCCGGTGGCCCTGACACCGCAGTTAAGGTACCTCCGCAACTGCGCATACCTATTACTACCGACTTTGTGAACAAAGTGCTTTTTAACGCGCCTGCCGTTCAATTGGGTTCGAACCTGATATTTAAAAATAATGTAAAAGGCTTATACGTTACGCTGGCGCAAGATCAATCCGGCCCGGGCGGTACGTTTATGTTTACATTAGACTCGGCGGCAGCCATACAGATCTATTACCGCAACACCAACGGTACTGTTATTGATACCGGCATCATCAGCCTGCCAAGTACTGTGCACGCAGCCGAGATCAGACACACGCCGTCAGCCACTATAAAAGCCGCTCTTGCCAATAAAGAGAATAACAAAGTTATTTATCTGCAGGGTCTGGGCGGATTAAGGACCCGTATAAATTTCCCTTACTTAAAAAACATCCTTAAAACCGTTGGCAACGACGTTATCATTAACAGGGCAGAGCTGGTTGTAACCGCACAACCGGGTTCCACCATTCCGTTTGCACCGTTGCCAAAATTGGGTATTTACCGTTGGGATATCGCTCATACACCGATACTGGTGCAAGATCAGGCTACAGGCGATCCGCGTTATTTTGATTCAGCTAAGACGGACGGTTTTTACTATAGCCAACAGCAGGAATATCACTTCCTGATAACCGGTTATGTATCTGACCTGATACGCGGCGTAACACCAGATTATGGAACCTTCATCGGTCCGGTAATTCCAACCAGCAATGTCTCTGTAGCGCCAACCGCGCAGGTTGACGGACGCACCGTTGCTGTAGGTTATGATACCTCATCGCCTTACCGCATTAAGCTTAACCTGTTTTATACTAAGGTTGTTAAATAACACCACTTTCTTCCTGATATATTTAAAACAAGAGCAATTAGTTACTGTAACACTAATTGCTCTTGTTATTATCATACAGCTCCTTATTTTTGCTAAACATTTAATCATCAAAAACATTAATCATCCTTATGTGTGGAATTGTAGGTTATATAGGCTATAGAGACGCTTATCCAATTGTTATAAAAGGGCTACATCGCCTCGAATATCGCGGCTATGATAGCGCCGGCATCGCGCTTTATGACAAAGAGTTAAAGGTTTATAAAAAAGCCGGAAAGGTGAGCGACCTTGAAAACTTTGTAAAAGACGTTAACCTGCAAGGCACTGTAGGCATGGGCCATACGCGCTGGGCTACCCACGGCGCGCCGAGCGACCGCAACTCGCACCCTCATTCATCAAGCGACCGCAAGCTGACCATCATCCACAACGGTATCATTGAAAACTACGCCAATATCAAAGAAACCCTTTTAGCTAAGGGCCACGTTTTTAAAAGCGACACCGATACTGAGGTTTTGATTCATCTGGTTGAAGACATCCAGAAAGAAACCGGTCTTGACCTGTATGAAGCTGTAAGGATTACCCTAAATAAAGTTATTGGCGCCTATGCCATAGTTATTATGAGTGCCGATGAGCCAAACGAGCTTATTGCAGCCCGCAAAGGCAGCCCTATGGTTATTGGTGTGGGCAAAGGCGAATACTTTATAGCATCAGACGCTACGCCGATTGTTGAGTATACCAAAAACGTTATTTATCTGAACGATAATGAAATCGCTCAAATAAAACGCGACACGCTGCTCATCAAAAACATCGACAACACCATTCAGACCCCATACGTCCATGAATTAGACATGAAGCTCGAGGCCCTTGAAAAAGGCGGCTATGACCACTTCATGATCAAGGAGATTTATGAGCAGGCACGTTCTATCCGCGATTGTTTACGCGGCCGTATCTATCCTGAACAGGGAAAAGTACAGCTGGGCGGCATGAAAGAGTATGCCGGCAAGCTGAAAAACGTCGACCGTATTATTATTGTGGCTTGCGGTACTTCATGGCACGCAGGTTTAGTGGGCGAGTATTTGATTGAAGAGTACGGCCGCGTACCGGTTGAGGTTGAATATGCTTCTGAGTTCAGGTATCGCAACCCTATCATCACCGAAAAAGATATTGTAATCGCCATTTCACAATCAGGCGAAACAGCCGATACCATGGCGGCCCTGGAGCTGGCTAAAGAGCGCGGCGCAACCATATTTGGTATTTGTAACGTGGTGGGCGCTTCTATCCCGCGTATTACGGATGCCGGTGTGTACACACATGCCGGTCCGGAGATTGGTGTAGCGTCAACCAAGGCATTTACTGCACAGGTTACTGTGTTAACACTGATTGCTTTCTATATCGCGCAGCAACGCGGTACCTTATCGCAAAGCAAACTGATAGAATACCTGACCGAACTGAACGAGATTCCTACCCTGGTTGAGCGCACCCTGGAGTGCAACGCCCACGTTGAAGAAATTGCAGCCCGTTTTAAAGATTCAAACAACTGCTTGTTCCTGGGTCGCGGTAGCTCATTCCCGGTGGCTTTAGAGGGCGCTTTAAAGCTTAAGGAGATATCATATGTGCACGCCGAGGGCTATCCGGCGGCCGAGATGAAACACGGCCCTATCGCCTTAATTGATGCCGATATGCCGGTGGTGTTCATCGCTACCAAAAACGCCTCGTACGAGAAGGTGGTAAGCAACATCCAGGAGGTAAAAGCCCGCGGAGGCCGCGTTATTGCCATTGTCACCGAAGGCGACACCCAGGTAAAAGAAATGGCCGAATACGTGATAGAGATCCCACAAACTGACGACGCTTTCGTTCCGCTGCTGGCCACCATCCCGCTGCAGTTCCTGGCTTACCACATTGCGGTAATGCGTGGTTGTAACGTAGATCAGCCGCGTAATTTGGCTAAATCGGTTACGGTTGAATAGAGATTGGTTCATGGATCATAGTCGATGGTTCATTAGATAAAAGTCCATAGCAAACGCCGCTTAGTTTTCTGAGCGGCGTTTTTGTTTTTGTCCGTCCGCCTGGCTACCGTGACAAAATAGACAAGCGGACACAAAACCATTTTGTCATCCTGAGCAAAGCGAAGGATCTTATACGGCCTGTCAAATGTATAAGATGTTTCGCTATCGCTCAACATGACAGGTCGGTTATGAACCATTACCCTACCATAAACCATCAACTATGAACTATGATCCATGAACTATGACCCAACAACCAAATAAACAATTCCAATAAAATCTCTACCTTAGTATAGAACTCATCTATATCGTCATGACTATAGTACAATTAGAATACCTGGTAGCTGTTGATACCTATCGCAGTTTTGTTGTTGCTGCCGAAAAATGCTTTGTAACCCAGCCTACCTTAAGCATGCAGATACAAAAGCTGGAAGAAAACCTGGGCGTCAAGCTGTTCGACCGCTCACGCCAGCCGGTAACGCCTACCGAGATTGGCACAGATATTATTAGCCAGGCGCGTATTCTGCTGGCCGAAAGCGAGAAGATCAAAGAGATCATATCCGACCGGCAAAAGGAGCTGTCGGGCGAGTTGAAGGTGGGTATCATCCCCACGGTATCGCCATACATCCTGCCTAAAATATTGAGCGGCTTTATTGCGAAATATCCACAGGTAAAGCTGATAGTGTGGGAACAAACCACCGAGCAGATCATCCAGCAACTAAAATTGGGGATGATTGACTGCGGCATACTTTCGACACCCCTGCATGAAAGCTCACTCACCGAGATACCTGTATTTTACGAAAACTTTGTGGCCTATGCCTCCAAACACAGCAAGCTTTACAAGAAGAAAAACATCACGTCCGAAGATATCGACATGGAAGAAATCTGGGTGCTTAACGAAGGACACTGCATGCGCGAGCAGGTTTTAAACATCTGCCAGCGCCGCAAATCGACACAGGGCTTTCAGCATTTTGAGTATAACACCGGCAGCGTGGAAACCTTGAAACGCATGGTGGACCAAAACAATGGCGCCACCATACTACCCGAGCTGGCTCTGGTTGATCTGAGCGACAAGCAAATGGACCGTGTACGCTATTTCAAATCGCCCGAGCCTGCGCGGGAGATCAGCGTCGTCATCCCCCGAAACCACCTGAAACGCCGCATGATCGAGGCCCTGAAAAACGAGATACTGGAGTTTGTGCCCAAGCGCATGAAAACGAAGAAGAAAAAAGATGTGATGGAGTTTTGATGACGTTTTACGTGGGACGTTGTACGTTGTACGTTGATGCGCTATCACAAAACAGGGTTGTCATGCTGAGCCTGTCGAAGCACGCGGGCAAAGGCCACCGCTCGCCCTTCGACGGGCTCAGGGTGACAAACAGGTTTGATGCTCCTATCGCGAAGGACTCACCCGGTCGACGCTTCGCTGGACCACCCTCTCTCTTCGCCTGTGGCGGAAAGAGGGTTTCCTAAATTGTCATTGCAAAAATATGTTTAACAAAACCCTCTTTCCCGCTTGCGGAAGAGAGGGTCGACGAGCGAAGCAATGTCGGGTGAGTTCCCCGGCGCGCATTCTGCGTTAGGGATTGCAGCGGATACCGGCCCCGCGCCTAAGGCCTGCAGAAGTATGAGCGGAAAGCCCGGCCCGAAGGGAAACGCCACATCGTTCAATAGTTCATTGGGCTTCGCGCATTTGTCGCCCCTTCTTTCATATCCAATACGTAATACGTACCACGTCCAACGTAAAACCAATTCCCCCTCTTGATTTTCTGCAATAAATACTATCTTGTATCCAATTCCTTAACCAATTAAACAATGGCTGCAACAGTACAGGCTGACGATATTCAGCAAACCCGCACCCGCCTGCAATCGCTCGACGCCCTGCGTGGCTTCGATATGGTTTGGATCATGGGGCTTGAACCGATAGTTAAAGAAATAGCAAAAGTGACGCATTGGCCGGCTTTTGAGTGGGCAGCCATACAGCTGGACCACCCCGCCTGGAACGGCTTCCATTTTTACGACCTTATTTTCCCCATGTTTCTGTTCATGGCCGGGGTGTCGGTACCGTTTTCGGTTGGCCGGGCGCTGGAGAGCGGCGCATCGCGCAACAAAATGCTTTGGCGGGTGGTAAAACGCGGCATCATCCTCGTTATATTCGGCATTATATACAATAACGGGCTCAACATTAAACCCATTGCCGACGTGCGCTTTGGCTCGGTGCTGGGGCGTATTGGTATGGCCTATATGTTTGCCGCCATTATTTACCTGTACGCGGCCGAGCGCTGGCAGATATTCTGGTTCTGGTTTTTCATTATCGTGTATTGGCTGCTGCTAAAATTCCTGTCGGCGCCGGGTTTCCCTGCCGGGGATTTGACCATGCCGGGCAATTTCGCCTCGTACGTCGACCGTTGTTTGCTGCCGGGCAGGCTGTACCTGGGCATTCACGACCCCGAAGGCATCTTCTCCACCATCCCGGCTATCAGTACGGGTCTGTTGGGCATCCTGACCGGTACTATGCTGAAAAAGACCGGCCTTAGCCAAATGAAAAAGGTAGCCCGTATGGCCCTTGTGGGTGTGATATTCCTGGTGCTGGCCTGGATCTGGAACCTCGACTTCCCCGTTAATAAAAACCTGTGGACAAGCTCGTTTGTGTTAAATGTGGGTGGGATAAGCTTGCTGCTGATGGCGCTGTTTTACTACATCATCGACGTTAAGGGACACGTAAAATGGGCCTTCTTCTTCAAAGTCATCGGCATGAACTCTATCCTCATTTACATGTCAACCCACTTTATCGACTGGGAACATACCAACACCGCCTTCTTTAACTGGCTGTTTCAGCTCATTGGCAACCCCTGGAACGCCGTAGCCGCCGCCGTGACCTACCTGGGCATTAAGTGGCTGTTTTTGTATGTGATGTATAAGCATAAGATATTTTTGAGAGTGTAGTGGGTTTTACGTGGGACGTTGTACGTTTTACGTTTGTTTACCGGGCTGTCACCCTGAGCTTGTCGAAGGGCGAGCGTTGGGCTGTATCGCGTTTATTGGCCTCTGCCCGCGTGCTTCGACGGGCTCAGCATGACACCACCCCACTTTTTGTCATCTCGAACGTAGTGAGAGATCTATACATACGCTAATCATCGCCAACCTTGCAGTGTATAGATTTCTCCCGTTGGTCGAAATGACATACGGTTTATTTGCTCCCCTTAAGCCGCTTCTCCTTCGGCACCACCTGTTCAATCACCAGGCTGCGGCCCTCGTCGGCATTTACTTCGATGGCGCCGTGGTTGTTAAACACGTCGACGGCTTCCTGGGCCTCACGCACAGAGGCAGCATGGGCGGTAACGACAGTCCCCTGACGCGCCAGAGAAGCATAGTGACTCGCGGCATCCACATCGTCATACAGATGACTAAAGAAATCGCCAACCCTGTCGGTCTCAGCCTCGCCCTCGCTATCGGTATGCACATCCACGTTTTCACGCTCAAAAAAGTTAGCCAGCAGATAGTCGGCCGCCTGTTCGGCCAGGTTAGCATCCGCAAAAATTCCGATCACTGTTATCATGTAGGGATAAAGCGTTGAAGGGTGGGTTTTGTTTTGGGGATGATTGGCTTGGCGATGATTTTGTCCGTCCGCACAGGAGCGAGACAGGATAGACAAGCGGACAGGGAATTGCGAGGACGCTTTCCAACAGGTCATTGCGCTTTCTCCACTCTGTCATTGCGAGCGTAGCGTGGCAATCTCTACACATGCTAAGCTAACTGATGCGGTGGTAACACCAACCAGAGGCTGAACCTCGGCTTACGACTAATCAACTATATTGTATTTTTTAAAATATTTGGAAGCAAATGAGAGAATAATCCCAGAAAATACAATTCTTTCAAGATCATGATCTTGTCGTTCTGACAACCATCTCCAACAGGGTGTTTCCGGAGCAACAAAATCGTAAACTCTGATTATAACCATTATACTAAACAAAACAGCTACTATGTACATAAAAACTAACATAATGTAGTGAATATGTTTTTTATAGCTTTCTCCCCGTTTGTTTTCCAAAAACTCTTTTTGTCGCTCCTGATTAGCTAACGCATCATTCTGCTGAGGAGGATTTGCCGGTTGAGTAGCAGCTTCATCTAATATATTTAATGGGTCATTATCCATTTTAAGCTATACTACATTAGGCTGTTTATTTTTTACTGCTTCTATTTTTGTTTGGTAATAATCCTTGATTAAATCATTAGGTATTATTACGCTTGATTTGTCCTTCCCTCCGTTTTGATTCCACGTTATATCCCAAGGTGTATTGGGTTGATGCGTCATAGTCGAAAGTTGAACTCCGTTATATTGTTTATAGATATTCCAAATCTTGTCTAAAAAAGGAGCTATTGCGTCATCTGGCAAAGGAGTGGAATTATTAAACGGGTTAGAATACAGTTCGCTAATTTGACAATCATGGTATCTTTTAAAGTCATGATAAATAGAATTAATCACAGGACCATACTTCCAAGCGTAAACAACTTCGTTCAAGAGTGGTTCACCAAATAAACCTAAGTGCCAACCATGAGCTATGTAAGCCAATTTGAGCAACTTCATCGGAGTTAATTCGATACCTGTTGAATGACTTTTTTTAATAAAAAAATTAGCTATTTGTTGTGATGAATACATATAATCAAATTTACTAAAAAATTTAGCATTTGTCAACAAAAAAAGGCGGCAAAGGTAATTATTTATGCAAAAATAACAAATAGATGTTAAAAAGTGCGCATAAAGTTATTAACTTATTAATATCCACTCGCGTTTTTGTGCCAAAAAGATTTATTAAATGTATATTTAAAACATACATAAATTAATACGTATCAGTATGATAGATGTCTTCTATTCTGAAAAAGACACTCCTTACGTTTGGGCAAGTGACTTACATAAGTTATTAAATATCGGCACCCCTTTATCAACATGGTTCCCAAGAATGATAGACTATGGATTTACTGAAGATACAGATTATTTCAGTGACAACAAATATGTAGATTCAGCCAACAATATCAAAAAGGCCGTTTTTGATTGGGCGGTTTCATTAGACATGGCGAAAAATATCGCAATGATCCAACGAACACCACAAGGTAAAGAAATTAGAGATTATCTCTTAAACCTAGATCAAAAGGTTTCCGAAGGCGAGTATTTAAACCATGCTCAAATAATGGCGCTTTTTGATATTTGTAAAGTGATGGGATATTTTAGCGTTCAATCATATTTTGAAAACGAACATTACGAGGCGGTTTTCAGAACTCCCGGACTTAATTGGTGGCAAGAGCGGGCAAACCTCTTTGGATATACTGCTAAAGAATTACAAGAAGCACTTCGAGAATTGGGATTAAAATATCGAAATCAGCGGCAAGCAATATTTAAATTAGAAAAATATGAGCTAATTAGAATAGGGGTAATAGATTTGTTTATGGCAATGGGCAAAAGTAAAGCTTACGCAAAAAATGTTGGAAATATTGCTAAGACTATCGCCAAAGAAATCAAACCGGAGATATATAACGATTTGGAAGCTTCTATAGATTTTAAATCACAAGATCAAAAAATCATAATAACTGATTTGAAAGCATACAAAAGTCAAAGCCAAATACTTGATAAGTTTATGTACTCCAAAGAACAGAGGGCTTCTCAAAAAAAAAGCGAAACGCAGTTAGATTTAAAACTTGGAAGTAAATCTAAAAGCCAATAAATCTCATAATAGCATCCGTTTAAACTGTTTGCCTCATAGGAAATGTTCCGTTAAAAATCATTCAGCCTCTGGTCGGCATTATCAATGCACCGGCGCAACGTAACCTGGCATCCTCAGAGATTGCCACGCTATCGCTCGCAATGACAGGTCGAAGATACTTATCGATAGATTAATCATAAAACAACTTCACTTATAGTCGATTGTGAGCCTTCATTAAATTTTATAGCTTAGCACATGTTCTACCTTATAACTGACCAACCTACCGCCTGCCCTATCTGCGGAGCAAGAACTGATATCGCCGCCGATTTCTATCACACCAATCTGCGCCTGTTTGTCAATGAATGTTTAAATATCAACTGCAAACACGTATTTTTAGAGGTAGAATAAACCATCACAATGAAAGAAGGCCAAAGTTTATGGACTAAAGAGGAAGCTATTTTAGCCCTGAATTTGTATTGCAAAATTCCTTTTGGCCAAATGCATCAACGAAATAAGGATGTAATCGAGCTGTCGACGTTGATTAACCGTAGCCCATCATCTATAGCCCGAAAATTAGGAAACTTTGCCAGCCTTGACCCGAAGCTGCGTGAACGGGGCATTAAAGGTTTGGGTAATATCAGCAAATTGGATGCGCAGGTTTGGCATGAATACATGCAAAACTGGGACGAGGAGTTTATTGAGGGCGAAAAGTTATTGGCTAAAAAGAAACATACCACTATTGAACAACTCAATAACGTCGACTTAGAAAACTTAAAAGATATTAAGGGTAAGGAGCGCGAGCGTTTGGTGAAAGTGCGCGTTAATCAATCCTTATTCAGAAAAATTGTATTGACAAACTTTAATAATCAGTGTTGTATCACGGGCATTAATGTACCGGAATTGATCGTCGCCAGCCATATTTTGCCCTGGAGTGCAGATGCTGGTAATCGCCTTAACCCAAAGAATGGACTGGCTTTAAACACCTTGCATGACAAGGCCTTTGATTGCGGTTTGAT
>Ga0207647_10001081_pt1 | contig 20998 bp, 16 predicted proteins | sample KBSCornC2_FD_184295 | JGI IMG/M metagenome (GOLD analysis project Ga0207647, IMG submission 184295) | Corn rhizosphere microbial communities from Kellogg Biological Station, Michigan, USA - C2 (SPAdes) (version 2) | ecosystem: Host-associated > Plants > Roots > Rhizosphere ... | reverse complement strand
CAGCCAGAAACACCGCTCCCAACGTCACCAAACCGATGGTGCCGTGGCTAGTCAGAAACTGAATGCCGTACCAGGGATTGATCGCCGCCAGCACCGACGGGTCATCGCTGATATGGATGAGACCGAGTACCGCCAGCGCGCCGAACCAGACGAGCATCACCGGTGCGAACGCAGATGCGACGCGCGCCGTCCCGCCGCGCTGGACCGCAAAAAGTGCGACCAGAATAACCATCGTAAGCGGCACCACGTAATGTTCCAGCGCCGGTGCGGCCAGCTTCAAACCCTCTACTGCCGAGAGAACCGAGATCGCGGGCGTGATCATCGAGTCCCCGATGAACATCGACGCTCCGATCACACCCAGCGCCAGCAGCGGTGCGCTCCGCCGACCCAGCGCCCGCTGGCCAAGCGCCATTAACGAAAGCGTGCCGCCCTCGCCATTGTTGTCAGCGCGAAGCAGAAGCAGCACATATTTTGCCGTGACGACGATCAGCAGAGCCCAGAGAATGAGCGATAGCACGCCCAGCACGATGATACGCGTCACCGGCTGGCCCTGCGCCGCGCCGGCGACCGCCTCCCGAAATGCATAGAGCGGCGATGTCCCGATGTCGCCGAAGACGACGCCGATGCTCCCGAACATCAACGCCCAGAACCGACCGGCGGACGGTTCCGCGGTGGTCGCTTCGGATGACTGAACGCTAATGGCCATGTCCCTTGAGAACGCCCCGGCGATTGATTTGCTCCGGCCGCTATCGGCGCTCGCGGAAAAGCTGTCAACGGGCCTGCGGGCCTCTTCTCAAGCGGCCGCGGCTCCTGGCAACGGTATTATGAAACCTATGGCTTCAGGTCTGGAGGTAGCGGCGGGTCTTCGCGCATCAGGGTGATCGTCACCCGGCGATTCGCCGAGAGCGAGGGATCATCCGGAAACAGCGGCTGACCATCGGCCTTCCCGACGACCGAGAAGATGTGCGAGGGCGGCAACCCCTGGCGCTCGAGAATCTGGCGCACCACGTTGGCCCGGTCAGCCGACAGGTCGAACGCATCATAGTCGCCGCGTTGGGGTACAAGGCCTGCGGAGGTATGGCCTGCGATCGATATTCGCAGCGGCGTCGCCTTGAGCGGAGCCGCCAGCTTTTCGACCAGCCGCCGCGTCCGCTCATAAGGCTCCTTGGAGCCGTCGGCAAACATCGACCGGCCGTCCTGATCGACGATTTCCAGGTTCAGCCCCTGACTGGTCTCCTCGAACATGATGTGCCGCGAGATCTCGGTGAGCTCCGGCATGTCCTGCAGGGCCTGGCGCAGCGAAGCGGAAGCGAGCGCGAATTCGCGATCGATCTTTAGCTTGGCCCCGGCAATCCGCTGCCGCTCCTGTTCATCGGGCGTAGGCGTATTCGATGCTTCCTCAGGCGGGATATGGTCGACGTTCTTCAATTTGGGTCGCGTGGGCAAACCATCGGACTCCATGATGCCGGAGTAGCGAACCTCTGTTTGCACGCCGAAAGCGTCACGCATCGAGCCCGCGACAATCTTGAGCTTGTTGTTGTCCATGGTGGAGAAGGCGACGAGCATGACGAAGAAGCTCATCATCAGGCCCATGAGGTCGGCGAAGGTCACGAACCAGCCGTGCCCTCCTCCGTGCGCACCGCCGCGTTTCTTCTTGGCCATCGCCTCGTTCCGACCGAAATCGCCTATGCCGGGACCGGCTCGCCCTCAGCTTCGCGATGCTTCTCGGGCAAATAGGCCAACAGCATTTCGCGCACCAGCGCCGGGCTCTTGGAATCCCGGATCATCAGAATGCCGTCGATGATCAGCGTCCTGTTGGTTTCCTCATCCAGCAACTTGCCATGGAGCTTGTCGGCGATCGGCAGGCAAAAAAGGTTGGCGACCAGCGCGCCGTAAAGGGTGGCCAACAACGCGGTCGCCATGAACGGACCGAGTTTGGAAGGGTCGGTCATGTTGGCGAACATCTGCACCATGCCGATCAGCGTTCCGATCATCCCGAAGGCGGGCGCGCAGTCGCCGATGGCGCGATAAATCTTGCTGCCTTCGTCCAGATGCATCAGGAAATTGTCACGATCCCGCTCAAGATTGTCGCGGATGAATTCGAGATCATAACCGTCGGCCACGTAGCGGATGCCCTTGGCGAGAAACGGCTCGTCGGTGTCGACCTTTTCCAGACCGACCGGACCCTGCTTGCGGGCGATCTCCGCGATCCGGGCGAGTTCATCGACCAGATCGCGCGCCGAGAGCCGGCTCATGGTGAAGGCGAACTTGGCGCCGAGCGGCAGGCCGTGCAGAATTGCACCCAGCGGAAAGCGGATCATGGTCGCCGCGATCGATCCGCCGAAGATGATGATGATGGCATGTTCACTGATGAACATGTGCAGGTCGCCACCCATGAAAATCATCGTTGCGACGACAGCAATGCCCGACAGCAGCCCGACGCCCGTCATAATATCCATAAGGCACTCCAACGACACACTCGACACGCGGCGATCTGTGAGCGACGGGCGCCTCCAAAGCCGTGCTGGAACCCTACGGCGAGCCCATTAAAGACGCGTTACCGAAAAATAAGAATTACCAAGGCGTTAAGGGATAACGTCGCGTGACCTAGGTCCGGCCTGCTAGGCGCCCATCTTGCTCGGTCAACGCCAGGATCGCCATCGCGGTTGATCTGCAAGTCGGCGCTGACTTTTCGCGTATTTGACGCGCCGGTAAGAAGATAAATTCCTTTGCCAATGATCTTACTTTGCCGTAAACGAGCGCCGCATGCGCTTGCTTGAAACAGCAGCTGAAATGCGTGTGTTAATCGGAGAAATGTGATGAAGAGGCTTACTAGTGTCGTCCTATCCACGGCTGTCCTGCTGCTGCTGAGCCAGTTCGCGCACGCCGCCGACACACCGGGCGTAACGGCGACCGAAATCAAGCTCGGGCAGACCATGCCTTACAGCGGCCCGGCCTCGTCCTTCAGTGCCGCTGGCAAGGGCAACGTGGCCTACATGCAAATGATCAATGATCAGGGCGGCGTCAATGGACGGAAGATCAACCTGATTTCCAGGGATGACGGCTACAGCCCGCCCAAAGCCGTTGAACAGACCCGCAAGCTGGTCGAGGAAGATGAGGTTCTCGCTATCTTCGAATCGCTGGGTACGCCGGTCATTCTGGCCACGGCAAAATATCTTAACAGCCGCGGCGTCCCTCAGATCCTGTCATCCACCGGCAACTCGGCTCCCTCCAACGTGAAAGAGTACCCTTGGACGACCACCTGGTCGATGCCGTTCCAAACAGAGTCGATGATTCTGGCGAACTACGTCTTGAAGAACAAGCCCGACGCGAAAATCGGAATTCTCTATCAGAACGATGAGTTCGGCAAAAACTACCAAAGATTCTTCAAGGAAGGTTTGGGGAGCAAGACCTCCCTGATCGTATCAGAGGTGGGTTATGACATCACCTCGCCGACCATCGACTCGCAGATCTCTCAGCTGAAGAGCTCCGGCGCCGACACGGTGGTGATTGCCACCACGCCGAAGTTCGGCGCGCAGGCGCTCCGCAAGATGTACGAACTCGGCTGGAATCCGCTGAAGCTGCTGATCAGCGCGAGCTCCTCGATTCCCGCCGCTATCAAGCCAGCCGGGATCGAGGCGAGCCAGGGCGTCATCTCCGTCCAGTACATGATGGCTCCGGACGACAAGGCTAACGCAGATCTTCCGGCCATGAAGGAGTATAAGGCCTTCATGAAGAAGTATCTGCCGAACGAGAACGCTGACGACTTCGGCTTTCTCGCCGGGTACATCACCGGCTCCTTCATGATCGACATCCTGAAGAAGTGCGGCAACGACCTGAGCCGTGAGAACCTGATGAAATATGCCCAGGACTTCCCGGAAGTGCAGCATCCGCTTCTGCGACCGGGCGTAAAGTACAACTCGATGCCGACCGATCACATCCCGTTCCACATGGGCGAGATTTCCAAAATCGAGGGGGAACGGTGGGCCGGCACAGGTGAGATCGTCCGCGACAATTTGGTTTCCGGCAAATGAATCTGGTTGGATCGTCGCGCTAAATCCGACGATTCTCTTTCCCAATTAGTTTCGAGAGGCCGCCCCGCTGGGCGGCCTCTTTTGTTTCCGACCGTAAGGGATGGACGTCTGAGTGAACGCATGGCAGTTGGCACACCTCCGAGAGCCGGCCTGCCAGCGAGGTATCCGCAAAAGGACGTTGATACCGGCGCGGCATTGGGGTCTCGGAAAGCGCAAATATTTGGCGGGCACGGACCTTGATGCTCTGAAAATGAGCTCTTTTGTCGCGCTTGCCAGGTCACATCAGCCGAATTTACTTTGCTCCCGATAACCGCTAGTTTCCGCGCCGGTTAACAAAAAAACCAGCTGCACCTGCAACAGGAGGAAACGGGCAAATGAAGAGACTTGCGAGTATCGGCGTATCGGCAACTGTTTTGCTTTTAGCTGGTCAGTTGGCGCACGCAGCCGACACGCCTGGCGTCACGGCGACGGAAATCAAGCTCGGGCAGACCATGCCCTACAGCGGCCCGGCTTCGTCTTTTAGTGCCGTTGGCAAGGCCAACGTTGCCTACATGCAAATGATCAATGATCAGGGCGGCGTCAATGGGCGGAAGATCAACCTGATTTCCCGGGACGACGGCTTTAGCCCACCGAAAGCCGTTGAACAGACCCGCAAGCTGGTCGAGGAGGATAACGTGCTCGCGATCTTCGAGTCGCTGGGTACGCCGGTCATTCTGGCCACGGCAAAATACCTCAACAGCCAAAAGGTGCCCCAAATCCTGGCGTCAACCGGCAATTCGGCTCCGGCCAACATCAAAGAGTATCCCTGGACGACCGTGTGGTCGATACCGTTCCGGACGGAGTCGTTGATCCTGGCGAACTATATCTTGAAGAACAAGCCGGATGCGAAAATCGGAATTCTTTATCAGAACGACGAGTTTGGAAAGAACTACCAAAGATTCTTCAAGGAAGGTCTGGGCGACAAGGCGGCATCCATGGTGGTCTCGGAGGTGGGTTATGACATCACGTCCCCGACCATCGACTCGCAGATCGCTCAGCTGAAGAGCTCCGGCGCCGACACGTTGGTGATTGCCACCACGCCGAAGTTCGGCGCGCAGGCGCACCGCAAGATCTACGAACTCGGATGGAATCCGCTGAGGTTGCTGATCAACGCGAGTTCCTCGATCCCGAACGGGATCCGGCCAGCCGGCAAAGAGGCAACCCAGGGCGTCCTCTCCGTCCAGTACATGGTGCTTCCGGACGACAAGGCCAACGCGGATCTTCCGGCCATGAAGGAGTATCAAGCCTTCATGAAGAAGTACCTGCCGAACGAGAACGCTGACGACGTTGGCTTCCTCGCCGGCTACATCACCGGCTCCTTCATGATCGACATCCTGAAGAAGTGCGGTAACGATCTGAGCCGCGAGAACGTGATGAAGTACGCCCAGGACTTCCCGGAAGTGCAGCACCCGCTCCTGCTGCCCGGCGTGAAGTACAACGCGACGCCGACCGATCACACTCCGTTCCACATGGGCGTGATTGCGAAAATTGATGGCGAGCGCTGGGCCAATACGGGCGAGGTCGTCCGCGACAATCTCGCTCCAGGTCAATGATCGGCTCGTAGGGCTCCGGCCCGGAACCGAATTCTCCTAACCTTGCCGACAAGGCCGCCCCAGATGGGCGGCCTTGTTCATTCGAGGCGCTCTTTGGTCAGTCGATGCCGGGATCGTCGCGCGACGCTCCAGACGTTCGAAAACCCAAGAGGCCGCCATTCAGGCGGCCTCTCTTTTTGCGACGTGAAGCTAGCAGCACCATTTGGTGCATCGCACCAGGATCACCTAAATGCGCTACAAGCGCGTTCCTCCACGCTGACCGCAGCTGAATTCCGATAGCTATTACAGCGACTACCGAAGTAGCATGGAATGCCTGCTTCTGACGTACGGGGTCCCGTGCGTTCGAAAAATAGAAAACAGCGCCAGGCGATACAGGGAGGAAATGTAGATGAAGAGGCTCACCACTGCATGGATATCGGCTGCCTTTTTGCTGTTGCCGATCCAAGTCGTTAGGGCGGCCGACCCGCCGGGCGTCACAGCGACGGAAATCAAGCTCGGTCAGACCATGGCCTATAGTGGTCCGGCGTCGTCCTTTGGCATCGTTGGCAAGGCCAATGTCGCCTACTTCCAAATGATCAACGATCAGGGCGGCATCAATGGACGGAAGATTACCCTGATCTCCCGGGATGACGGCTATAGCCCGCCGAAAGCCGTTGAACAGACCCGTAAGCTGGTCGAGGAAGATAACGTGCTCGCGATCTTCGAACAGCTGGGCACGCCGGTGGTTCTGGCGACCGCAAAATACCTCAACAGCCAAAAGGTGCCCCAAATATTGTCGTCCACCGGAAATTCGATTCCCGCCAACATCAAGGAGTATCCCTGGACGACCGTATGGTCGATGCCGTTCCGAACAGAGTCGATGATTCTGGCGAACTATGTCTTGAAGAACAAGCCGAATGCGAAGGTCGGAATTCTTTACCAGAACGACGAGTTCGGCAAAAACTACCAGAAGTACTTCAAGGAAGGTCTGGGCGATAAGGCGGCATCCATGGTCGTCTCGGAAGTGGCTTATGACATCACCTCACCGACCATCGACTCGCAGATCGCTCAGCTGAAGAGCTCCGGGGCCGACACCCTGGTGATTGCCACTACGCCGAAGTTCGGCGCGCAGGCGCACCGCAAGATTTACGAACTCGGTTGGAATCCGCTGAGGTTGTTGATCAACGCGAGCTCCTCGATCCCGAACGGGATCCGGCCAGCCGGCAAAGAGGCAACCCAGGGCATCCTCTCGGTCCAGTACATGCTGCTTCCGGACGACAAGGCGAACTGGGATATTCCGGCGATGAAGGATTATCTCGCCTTCATGAAAAAGTACCTGCCGAACGAGAACCCCGATGACGTTGGCGCCCTCTCCGGCGTCATCACGGCTTCCTTCATGGTCGACATCTTGAGGAAATGCGGCAATGATCTGAGCCGTGAGAACGTGATGAAATTTGCCCAGGACTTCCCGGAAGTGCAGCACCCGCTTCTGCTGCCCGGCGTGACATATAACGCGACGCCGACCGATCACACCCCGTTCCACATGGGAGTGATTGCGAAAATCGAAGGCGACCGCTGGGTCAATACGGGCGAGGTCGTCCGCGACAATCTCGCTCCGGGCCAATGATCGGTTCGTAGGGCTCCGGCCCGGGACCGATTTATCCTAACCTGCCGACAAGGCCGCCCAGATGGGCGGCCTCTTCGTTCCGAACAACCGCCAGGAAGCTGGAATTTTGGCGGCGCAGATGGGGACCGCCTCCGGAGTTGGCTGCGAGAAGTATGGGGCTCGCACATAAGCGTTTATTTGGCTTGCAACGGGCGAAGCATTTTGCTCCTCTCATGGGAACTAACCTGCGCCAACAAATCAAAAGCAACTCATAAAGGGAGGAAAAGATGCGGTTTATGAAGATCGCGATATCGGCAAGTCTCTTGCTTTTGCCACTCGGATTCTCACGCGCGGCCGACCCGCCAGGCGTCACCGCAACCGAAATCAAGCTCGGTCAGACCCAGCCCTACAGCGGCCCGGCGTCGGCGTTTAGCGTCGTTGGTAAGGTAAACGTCGCCTACATGAACATGATCAACGAGCAAGGCGGCATCAACGGACGCAAGATCAACCTGATTTCGCGCGACGATAGCTACAGCCCACCAAAGACGGTCGAACAGGTTCGCAAGCTTGTCGAAGAGGATAACGTCCTGGCCATGTTTTACATGAATGGCTCGCCAGGAGTTATAGCGACAGCAAAATACTTGAACGGCCTTGGCGTACCGCAACTGCTTTCGTCTTCGGGAAGTTCGATCCCGGCCAACGTGAAGGAGTATCCCTACACCACGATGTGGTCCATGCCGTTTCGAGTAGAGTCGACGATTCTGGCGAAATACATCCTCAAAAACAAGCCGGATGCCAAAATCGGAATGCTTTATCAGAACGACGAGTTCGGCAAAGGCTACCAGCGGTTCTTCAAACAGGCCCTTGGCGATAAGGCGACTTCCATGGTCGTGACAGAGGTCGCTTATGACATCACGTCGCCCACGATCGATTCGCAAATCGCCCAACTCAAGAGCTCCGGCGCCGACACCGTGGTTCTTGCCGCATCACCCAAATTTGCAGCTCAGGCGTTCCGCAAAATGTATGAACTGGGCTGGAATCCACTGAAGATGGTGATCAATGCGGGTACCTCGATCCCCAATGCAATCAAACCCGCTGGGCGCGAGGCAACGCAGGGCATCCTGTCTGTGCAATTCATGGTGCTTCCAGATGACCAGGCCAACTGGGAGCTTCCGGCAATGAAGGAATACTTCGCTTTCATGAAGAAATATGCGCCCGGTGAGAATCCATATGATAATGCCCCACTCTCCGGATACATCACCGCTCAGCTCATGGTGGAGATATTGAAGAAGTGCGGCAATGATTTGAGCCGCGAAAACTTGATGAAGGCCGCCCAGGACTTCCCGGAGGTGCCACATCCTCTTCTGCTGCCCGGTGTGACATACAACGCGACTCCGACCGATCACACGCCCCACCACACGGGCGTAATTTCGAAGCTCGAAGGTGAACGATGGGCCAATACGGGTGAGGTGATCCGGGTGGACCTGCCTTCCGAATAGAAAAGTCAGTAGATCGGGTCGCCGGAGTGGATTCTGACGACCCGGTCGCTCCCAAAAAAGCAAAGAGGCCGCCTGCGGGCGGCCTCTTTTATTTCGAGACACCGTTGTGTTCAAAACTAAGCGCAAAGGACGACGTTTTGACGCGCCGACCGCAGCTGATTGCGGGTAGCTCGGAGATCGCCTGTCGAAGTAGCATGAATTGCCTGCTTCTTACGCACGCCAGTGCGTTCCTGAATAAAAACAACCACGCGCTAAAGGGAGAACATGTATATGAACAGGCTCACCAGCATCATTGCATCGATATCGGCCGCCTTTTTGCTTTTGCCGATCCAGTTCGTTCAGGCCGCCGACCCGCCCGGCGTTACGGCAACCGAGATCAAGCTAGGTCAGACCATCGCCTATAGCGGTCCGGCCTCGTTCTTTGGCATTCTTGGTAAGGCCAGCGTCGCCTATTTCCAAATGATCAATGAGCAGGGCGGCGTCAATGGACGGAAGATCAATCTGATCTCGCGGGACGATGCCTATAGCCCGCCAAAAGCGGTTGAACAGACCCGGAAGCTAGTCGAAGAAGATCAGGTACTGGCCATGTTCTCATCTTTGGGCACGCCGGTCATCATGGCGACGGCAAAATATCTTAATAGCCAAAAGGTACCCCAGCTATTGTCGTCCAGCGGAAGCTCGGTCCCAGCAAACGTCAAGGAGTATCCCTGGACAACCTTATTCACGATGCCGTTCCGGACCGAGGCCTTTATCCTCGCCTCTTACGTGCTGAAGAACAAGCCGAACGCAAAAATCGGCATTCTTTTCCAGAACGACGAACTGGGCAAAGGCTACCAGAGATTCTTCAGACAGGGATTGGGGGACAAGGCGGCGTCCCTGATCGTCTCGGAGGTGGGTTATGACATCACATCACCGACGATCGACTCGCAGGTTGCGCAGTTAAAAAATGCCGGCGCGGATCTCGTGGTTCTCGCCACGACGCCAAAATTTGGAGCCCAGGCGATGCGCAAGATGCATGAGCTCGACTGGCACCCGCTGAGGCTGCTGATCAACGCGAGTGCATCGCTGCCAAATGGAATAAAGCCGGCTGGCGTCGAAGCCACCCAAGGCGCCCTCTCGGTGCAATATATGGTGCTTCCCGACGATAGGAGCACTTGGGAGCTTCCGGCCATGAAGGATTATCTCGCCTTCATGAAAAAATATCTGCCCAACGAGAACTTCGAAGACTCCGGTGCTATCGGCGGCTACATCGCAGCTTCATTGATGGTAGACATCCTGAAGAAGTGCGGCAATGATTTGAGCCGTGAGAACGTGATGAAATACGCTCAGGACTTCCCGGAAGTGGAGCATCCGCTTCTGCTGCCTGGCGTGAAGTACAACGCCACGCCGGACGACCATACCCCCTTCCACATGGGCGTTATCCGCAAAGTCGTCGGCGAACAGTGGACCAATACCGGAGAGGTCATTCGGGTTGAGGTCCCGAAGGGCGAATAGAAAGTCAGTAGATCGTATCGCCCGAGCTGATTCTGACGACCCGATCGGTCACAAAACCGAAGAGGCCGCCTGCCGGCGGCCTCTTTCGTTTTCAGACCACCACCAGAAAACGGCATGTTGGCGGCGCCGATGTGGACCGCCTGCCGGAGGAGTATTCGCGTCGCAGATAAGCGTTATTTGATCCCTCCCCGTTGCAACGGTCGAAGCATTTTGCTCCTTGGCCGGAACTAACCTGCGCCAACAAACCATGTGCAACTTACCTAACGGAGGAAATGATGCGGTTTACGAAGATCCTGGTATCGGCAAGCCTGTTGCCAAGCCTGTTGCTATGGCCAGTCGGGTTCTCACGGGCAACCGATACACCGGGCGTCACCGCAACGGAAATCAAACTCGGCCAGACCATGCCGTATAGCGGCCCGGCTTCCTCCTTCAGCATCCAAGGCAAGGTCAACCTCGCCTACCTGAACATGATCAACGAGCAGGGTGGTATCAACGGCCGCAAGATCAACCTGATCTCTCGGGACGACGGCTATAGTCCACCCAAAGCGGTTGAACAAATTCGCAAGCTTGTGGAGGAAGACAACGTTGCGGCCGTCTTCGGGATGATGGGTACGCCCGGGGTTCTGGCCACAGCAAAATACCTGAACAGCAACGGAATTCCCCAACTGCTATCGACATCCAGCAGCTCGGTTCCCGCGCAGGTAAAGGAGTATCCGTACACTACATTGTGGTCCATGCCCTTTCGAACAGAAGGGATGATTTTGGCGAGCTATGTCCTGAAAAACAAGCCGGATGCAAAAGTCGCCATCCTTTTTCAGAACGACGAATTTGGCAAAGGGTATGTCAGGTTTTTCAAGCAGGGCCTGGGTGACAAGACCTCAATGATCGTCTCGGAGGTCGGTTACGATCTTACGTCGCCGACTATTGACTCGCAGGTCGCCCAGCTAAAGAACTCGGGCGCCGACACCTTGATGATGGCCACCTCGCCCAAATTCGCCGCCCAGGCATTTCGCAAAATGTATGAACTCGGCTGGAATCCGACGAAGCTGCTGATCAGCGGAAGCTCGTCGATTCCCAATGCCATCAAGCCCGCGGGCTTCGAAGCAACTCAGGGCGTGCTCACCCTTCGATACATAATGCTTCCGGATGATCCCGCCAATCTCGAACTCCCGGCCATGAAAGAATACCTTGCCTTCATGGCTAAATATCTACCCAACGAAAACGCCCACGATATCGCACCTGTCTCCGGGTATATCACGGCTCAGCTATTGGTCGACATACTGAAGAAGTGCGGCAATGATTTGAGCCGAGAGAACATCATTAAAAATGCCAACGACTTTCAGGAAGTACAGCACCCGCTCCTTTTGCCAGGCGTGAAATACAGCGCAACGCCGAGTGACCACACGCCGATGCACACGGGCGTGATCGCCAAACTGGAGGGTGAAAGGTGGCTCAACACCGGCGAGGTAATTCGTGTTGATGTGCCTCAGGGCCAATAGAAAAGTCGGTAGATCGGATCGCCGGAGCGGATTCTGACGACCCGGTCCGTCACAAACCGAAGAGGCCGCCTGCGGGCGGCCTCTTTTTTTGCAACGCCGAAACAACAGAGCCGACTGGAGGACCTCGCCAGATCAAACCGCCATGCGAGAATAAGGTTTTCTCAGCGCGCCAACTGCATGGCTCGGCGGGTTTTCGGAGTAGCCGTGCGGACGATCGACGCGGTAGCATTAGCTGCCTACCTTTGACGCACGGTTCGCTGCGTTCCTCTTTAAAATAACCAGGCGATACAGGGAGAATAGATAAATGAACGGGTTCACCAGCATCATTGCATCGGTATCGGCGGCCCTCCTGCTGCTGCCTGCCCAGTTCGCCCGGGCAGCTGACACACCGGGCGTCACGGCAACCGAAATCAAGCTCGGCCAAACCATGCCATACAGTGGACCGGCTTCGTCCTTCAGCACCCAGGGAAAAGTCAACGTCGCCTTCATGAACATGATCAATGATCAGGGCGGCATTAACGGGCGCAAGATCAACCTGATTTCGCGCGACGACGGCTATAGCCCGCCAAAGACGGTTGAGCAGATCCGTAAGCTGGTCGAGGAGGACAATGTCCTGGCCATCTTCCAGATGACAGGTTCTCCGGGGGTAATTGCAACGGCAAAATACCTCAATAACATGCGCGTTCCGCAACTGTTTTCGTCGTCGGGAAGTTCGATACCGGCCAACGTGAAGGAGTATCCTTACACGACGATGTGGTCGATCCCGTTCCGGACGGAGTCGTTCATCCTCGCTTCTTATCTTTTGAAGAACAAGCCGGACGCAAAGGTTGGTATTCTTTTCCAGAACGACGAGCTGGGCAAAGGTTACCAGCGATTTTTCAAGCAGGGTTTGGGTGACAAGGCGGCCTCCATAGTCATCTCGGAAGTCGGCTATGACATCACCTCGCCGACCATCGACTCCCAGATTTCGCAATTGAAAAGTGCGGGCGTGGACACGGTGGTACTCGCCACGACGCCGAAGTTCGGCGCCCAGGCGCTCCGCAAAATGTATGAGCTCGACTGGCACCCGCTGAAATTGCTGATCAACGCGAGCTCATCGATACCCAACGCTATCAAGCCGGCTGGGCTTGAGGCAACCCAGGGCGCTCTCTCCGTGCAGTACATGATCTTGCCGGAAGATAAGAATAATTGGGAACTTCCGGCCATGAAGGAATATCTCGCCTTCATGAAAAAATATCTGCCGAACGAGAATGCCTATGAAGTGGGATCAATGGCCGGGTACATCACAGCGAACATGATGGTCCAGGTATTGAGAAAATGCGGCGATGATCTGAGCCGCGAGAACGTCATGAAAAACGCGAACGACTTCCCCGAAGTCCAGCAGCCGCTGCTGTTGCCGGGCGTGAAGTACAACGCCACGGCGACCGATCATACACCGCTCCACATGGGCATGATTTCAAAGATCGAGGGTGAGCGGTGGGCGCCCACGGGCGAGGTGATCCGCGTCGATCCGCCTGCCGAGTAGCTGAGCCAAATCTGCATTATTGAAATGGACAAGAGGCCGCTCAAAAAGCGGCCTCTTCGTTTCGTAGACTGCGGTCAATGAATGCGTCAGTTCAGCCGCGCTGGCCGCTCGTCCTGGGTACTATCCGGAACGGCCGGCGGAAACGGCGTCGAGGCCTGACTCTCGGAGGCAGCGACGGACTGGGTCGGCGTTTTACCATCTTGCCGGCGGTAAGACAGCCAGCCCGCGGGCAGGCTGATGAGGTAGAGTACAGTGCCGGCCGACAGGATGTACCAGGGATAGCTGATCAAAAGCGCCACGAAGAAAACCACCGCGACGAAAACCGGCAGCACCATCTCCGGCGGCACCCGCAAACGGACCGCTTTGCCGGAAAACACCGGCAATCGCGATACCATCAGGAATGCGATCGCCAGCGTGTAGATCGCGGTCAGCGTGGCAGGGAGCCGCCCCAGCCCGAGAAACGCAAGATAGACTGGGAGCAGCACCGTGATGGCGCCAGCCGGCGCCGGCACGCCGGTGAAGAAATTCGCCGCGAAAGCCGGCTTGTTCGGGTCGTCAATGGTGGCGTTGAAGCGTGCCAGACGAAGGCCGCCGCTGATTGCAAACACCATGGCAGCAATCCAGCCGCCATTGCCGAGTTCATGAAGCTGCCAGAAATAAAGAATGAGACCTGGCGCGACGCCGAAATTGACGAAGTCAGCCAGGCTGTCGAGCTCGGCGCCGAATTTCGACTGCCCCTTGACCAGCCGCGCAATACGACCGTCCAGGCCATCGAGCACAGCGGCAAACACGATCGCCGCCACCGCCAATTCCATCCGGCCCTCGGTTGACAGGCGAATGGAGGTCAGCCCTGCGCAGATTGCCAGCAGGGTGATGACATTGGGCGCCAGCATGCGCACCGGGATCGGGCGAAACCGGCGCCGGCGTGTCAGCGGATCGTTGGGATCATCAGGGTACATGGGGCCTATATAGCAAGCAGTCCCCCTTCCCGCCATCAGCCGGAAAGGGCCTTCGGAAAGGATGGGAAAACGTGGCTAATCGGCCCGATAGCTTCGGCCGCCGTCGCCTAGTCGGAAATCGGCCAAAATGGTCTCGCCGGCAACCGCTGTCTGGCCTTCTGAAACCAGGGCCTGTGCGCCCTCGGGCAGATAAACGTCGAGCCGCGATCCGAACCGGATCAGACCGAACCGCTCACCCGTGCCAATCGATTGCCCCTCCCGCACAAAGGAGACGATTCGCCGTGCCACCAGCCCGGCGATCTGAACCACGCCGATCCGGCCGCTGGTCGTCTGGATCACCAGCGAATTACGCTCATTGTCCTCGCTCGCCTTGTCGAGTTCGGCGTTGATGAAGGTACCCGGACGATAAACGATCCGTTCGATGCGCCCCGCGGCCGGGCTGCGGTTCACATGGCAGTTGAACACGCTCATGAAAATGGAGATCCGCAGGAGCGGCCGATCACCAAGCCCGAGCTCGGCAGGCGGAAGCACCTGCCTGACCAGCGAAACGCGCCCATCGGCGGGAGCCACAACAATGCCATCGCGAACCGGGGTCACCCGCACTGGGTCGCGGAAAAACAGGGCGCACCAGATGGTGAACACCGTTCCGATCCAGCCAAGCGGCGTCCACAACCAGAATAGGATGAGGCTCGCCAGCGCGAAGCCTCCGATGAACGGATAGCCTTCCGGATGGATCGGGGGGATCTGCGCGCGAATTGAATTCGTGATCGACATGGCATCCACTGCATTGAGCGCCCTCTCCCGCAATTGAAAGAGGGGCTGGCGATTATTTCGCGGCCGCCACTGGAGAAGTCAGCGCATCCTCGACTGGCGGTGGTTCCCGGTTGGGAGCCGCGCTCTCATCGGCGATCTGCGCCAGCCTCTCGCGCGCCTCCTGGGCTTCGCGCTGCCGGTTCCACATACTCGCATACAGTCCGCCGGTTGCCAAAAGCTGCGTGTGGGTGCCGCGTTCGGCGATCCGCCCATCATCCAGCACGATGATCTCGTCAGCGCCGACGATGGTCGACAGACGATGCGCGATCACGACCGAGGTACGATTGCGCGATACCCCTTCCAGCGCATCCTGGATTTCCTGCTCGGTATGGCTGTCGAGCGCGGAGGTAGCTTCGTCCAGAATAAGCACCGGCGGGGATTTCAGAATGGTGCGGGCAATCGCTACCCGCTGCTTCTCGCCGCCGGAAAGCTTGAGACCCCGCTCGCCCACCTGGGTGTCGTAACCACTCGGCGATCTCCGAATGAATCCGTCGATCTGGGCGAGCCGAGCCGCCTCCTCCACTTCGGCGTCGGAGGCATCCCACCGCCCGTAGCGGATGTTGTAGCGGATGGTGTCGTTGAACAGCACGGTATCCTGCGGCACCATGCCGATCGAGGCCCGCAGCGAGGCCTGCGTCACCTGGCGGATGTCCTGGCCGTCGATCAGAATCCGTCCCCCCGACACGTCGTAGAGGCGGAACAATAGACGCGAGATCGTGGACTTTCCGGCTCCCGACGGGCCGACGATCGCCACCGTCTTGCCGGCAGGCACCTCGAAACTGAGACCCTTCAGGATCTGACGGTCGGGTTCGTAGGAAAAGCGCACATCCTCGAAACGAACATTCCCGGAGGAGACCACTAGCGGGAGAGCCCCGGGAACGTCCTCCACTTCAGCCTCACGAGACAACACGCTGAACATCTTCTCGATGTCGATGATCGCCTGCTTGATCTCGCGATAGACCATGCCCATGAAATTCAAAGGCTGATAAAGCTGGATCATCATGGCATTGACCATGATGAAATCGCCGACAGTGTTCTGGCCATTACGCACGCCGATGGCGCACATCAGCATCGTCGCGGTCAGCCCGACGGTGAAGATCACGGCCTGCCCAGTGTTGAGAACGGCGAGCGAGGTATAGGTCTTGACGCTCGCCTGTTCGTAGCGCGCCATCGACCGGTCATAGCGCTCGGCCTCGCGCTCCTCGGCGCTGAAATACTTCACCGTCTCGTAGTTCAAAAGTGAATCGATCGCCTTGGTGTTGGCCTCCGTATCGGAGTCGTTCATCTTGCGACGGATTTCGATCCGCCATTCGGTGGCGATGTAGGTGTAATACATGTACACCGCGACCATGATCATGGTCGCGACCACATAGCGCCAGTCAAACTGCCAAAGCAGCACGCCGACCATCAGCGACACTTCGACGATCGTGGGAATGAGCTGCAGGATGACCATGCGCACGATGACTTCGATGCCAAGCCGCCCGCGCTCCAGCACGCGCGTCAAGCCGCCGGTCTTGCGTTCCAGGTGAAAGCGCAACGACAGTTCGTGCATATGCACAAAGGTTCGGTAGGCAAGCTTGCGCACGGCATGCATCGCTACATGCGCAAATACCCCGTCGCGCCACTGGGTGAGAACCGCCATCAGCACCCGCACGGCGCCGTAGCTGAGCGTCATGATCAGCGGCGAGGCAATCAGCCACAGCGTCCAGTTTGACGACTGCACCGGCGCGCTGTCGGCGCCGGTCAGCGCGTCGGTCGCCCATTTGAAGGTAAACGGCACCGCCAGCGTCGCGAACTTGGCCACCAGCAACAGAACCATCGACCATACGACGCGCATCCTCAGATCGGCGCGATCGCCCGGCCAGATATAGGGCCAGAGATGCCGAAGAGTGCCAAACAGCGTGGCCTGCTCGAAGGATGATGTCGGCGGTGCAGATGGCGAGGGCGCGCCGCCACGGCTGGAATGGAAATTCATGACCGATAAGTATCTGGAGCAAAACGGCGCGCCGATCTGCTGCCGCGGATGCTTCTTGTGTCCATTTGCGTTGTGCCCGTCATATAGACCTTTTAAAGGAACTGTGTACCCATGATCAGGGTAATCTCCTGATATTTTTCAGCTTCATCCGGAGCTTGACGGACTTACGCTGCAGTGCCACATGCCTGTTATGAATAATATCAAGACCGTTTGTGTTTATTGCGGCTCAGGCCCCGGAACCAATCCCCAATTTGTTGAGTCTGCGCGGACGCTCGGGAAGATTTTCGCAGAAAGTGGCGTCGGCCTAGTGTATGGCGGCGGCTCCGTCGGCCTGATGGGCGCGATTGCGACCTCCGTGCTCGACCATGGCGGTAAAGTGACGGGAATAATTCCGGACTTCCTGACCTCGCGCGAGAACGCGCTGGCGCGTGCCCAGGAACTGATCGTCACCCCCGACATGCATGAGCGCAAGCGACTGATGTTCGAACGCGCCGATGCCTTTGTCGCCCTGCCGGGAGGGGTCGGAACGCTGGAGGAGCTGGTCGAGCAACTCACCTGGCAGCAATTGGGCCGGCATACCAAGCCGGTGCTCCTGGCCAACATCGATGGCTTTTGGGAACCACTCTTCGCACTGCTGGCCCACATGAAGGCCACCGAGTTCATCCGGCCGACGCTGGAGGTCAATATCCTCAAGGCCGAACGCGTCGAGGATATTCTGCCCCGCTTGCGGTCGGCGGCCATCAGCGCCGCCGGCAAGCCGAAGGAATTGGCTCCGGAAGTTGCGCGCCGGCTCTGAGACGCCGGCTTATCGCAGGACCCAGCTGATTGCGACCGCTAGGCCGGCGCGCCCGATTTCACCAGCTTGTAAACGATGGAATCCATCAGCGCCTGGAATGAGGCGTCGATGATGTTGGGCGAGACGCCGACCGTGGTCCAGCGGTCTCCGCCCTCGTCTTCGCTTTCAATCAGGACGCGGGTGACCGCCCCGGTGCCGCCATTGAGGATACGGACGCGATAATCGACGAGCTTCAGCCCCTCGATATATTTCTGGTATTTGCCGAGGTCCTTGCGCAGCGCGACATCGAGCGCGTTCACCGGTCCATTGCCCTCGGCCGCCGATATCAACCGTTCGCCGTCGACATCCACCTTCACCACCGCCATCGCGACCGTGACGCGCTCTCCGACGGCGTTGTAACGCTGTTCGACATTGACGTCGAATTGTTCCACCCGGAAATATTCGGGGACTCGGCCGAGCGTACGGCGTGCCAGAAGATCGAATGAGGCATCGGCCGACTCGTAGGCATAACCGGCCGCCTCACGGTCCTTCATTTCCTCGAGCAGGCGGGCAAGCCGGGGATCGTTCTTGTCGTAAGCGATACCGGCGCGATCGAGTTCGGCCATGACGTTGGAGCGGCCGGCCTGATCCGACACCAGTACCTTGCGGTGATTGCCGACCGATTCCGGTGCCACATGCTCGTAGGTCTGCGGGTCTTTCAAAACCGCGGATGCATGAATGCCGGTCTTGGTCACAAACGCGCTTTCGCCGACATAGGCGGCATGACGGTTCGGGACTCGATTGAGCATATCGTCAAGGGCGCGCGAAACCGTCACCAGTGTTGCCATCTTGTCGGAGGAGACGCCGATATCGAATGCATCTGAAAATTCCTTCTTCAGGCGCAAGGTCGGGATCAGCGAACACAGATTGGCGTTGCCACAGCGCTCGCCAAGACCATTCAGCGTGCCCTGGATCTGGCGGGCGCCAGCGCGCACCGCCGCCAGCGAATTGGCAACGGCCTGTTCGGTATCATTGTGGGCGTGGATGCCGAGGTGGTCGCCAGGGATCTGTCTGACGACCTCTCCAACAATGGTTTCGACCTCGTGCGGCATCGAGCCACCGTTAGTGTCGCACAGCACCACCCACCGCGCGCCGGCGTCGTAGGCTGCCTTGGCGCAGGCCAGCGCATAGTCTGCGTCTTCCTTATAGCCGTCGAAAAAATGTTCGCAGTCCACCAGCACTTCGCGGCCTGCCTTCGTCGCGGCGGCAACGCTGTCGCGGATCGAGGCCAGATTTTCTTCCTTCGTGGTCTCAAGCGCTACCCGCACCTGATAGGCCGATGATTTCGCGACAAAGCAGATCGCATCGGCGCTCGCCTCGATCAGCGCGGCCAGTCCCGGATCATTGGAGGCCGAGCGGCCCGGCCGGCGAGTCATGCCGAAGGCGGTAAACCGCGCGTGATCAAGATCGGGCTTGCGGGCAAAGAACTCGGTATCGGTGGGATTGGCGCCGGGATAGCCCCCCTCGACATAATCGACACCGAGATCGTCCAGCATGGCCGCAATCCGCTGCTTGTCCTGCAGCGTGAAATCGACGCCGTTGGTCTGCGCGCCGTCGCGCAGGGTCGTGTCGAACAGATAAAGGCGTTCCCGGCTCATTGCTGGTCTCCCTGCGCCGTGCCGCCACCGGTCAGCGCCTTCTGCATGGTCGTGTTGGCCAGCCATTCGCCCTCGATGGCAACCGTATTGCGCTGCTTGCCGACATAGCCGCGCCGGGCGAAGAATTCCTGTGCGGTGTCACTCGCATCGACCGTCAGGGTTTTGGCGCCGCGGCCGCCCGCGAGCCTCTCCAGCGCGTCGCACAACGCTGTCGCAACGCCCTGCCCGACCACCGCGGGATGAACGTAGAGCATATCGATGCGATCGGCGCCCTTGAGCGCTGCAAATCCGACCTGTGAACCCTGCAGGGTGGCGATCAAGGTCAGTTCGGAAGCCAGGCGCCGACCGAATTTTTCCTCATCTTCGGCAATGCTGGCCCAGGCCTCTTGTTGAGCTTCGCTATAATCGTCACCCGTCAACTGCTCGACCGCGGCAACGAAAATCGCCGCCAGCATAGGGGTATCCGTCGCGAGAAACGGCCGGAGCGCAGGTGGTGCAAGTATCTTTGCCATCGGTCACCACGCTCCCATCAGCTTGAGCGCGAGCGCCACCGCGGCAGCGATCAGCAACCACTTCAGCGCGATGTAATAGCGCCAATGTTTCGGAAAAGGCGTATCGGGGCGGCTCATCGCGCGACCTCCCAGGTGGTACCGGCCTTGGAATCCTTCAGGACAACGCCCATTGCTACCAATTGATCACGCAGGCGATCGGACTCCTTGAAATCTTTCCGTTCCCGCGCCGCTGTCCGCTCAGCGATCAGCTGTTCGACCTTTTTGACATCGACGCCGCTCGCCTTTTGCTTGCGCTCTCGCCATTGGTCCGCGGTTTCCGAGAGGAAACCGACGAGCCGCAAGGAGGCAACAAATTCCGCGCGGGAGGTTTCGCTGCCAGCGGCGGCCTGACGCAGCCCGTGAAGCGTCGCAATCATCTGGGGCGTATTCAGATCATCCAGCAGCGCATCGATGATGTGAGGCGAAGGTGGTGCCGCTTGTGCGCTCTCGGCCAACCCATACCACTCATCCAAGGTATTGGCGCTCTCCTCCAGGCCTCTCAGCGTCCAGTCGATCGGCGAGCGGTAATGGGTCTTCAGCATGTTCAGCCGCAGCACTTCGCCCGGCCAATCTGCCAGCAACTGGCGAATAGTGACGAAGTTGCCGAGACTCTTCGACATCTTCTCGCCCTCGACCTGCAGGAAGCCGTTATGCATCCAGAAGCCCGCCATGCGGTTCTCATGGAAGGCGCAGCAGCTTTGCGCGATTTCATTTTCGTGGTGCGGAAACACCAGATCGATGCCGCCGCCGTGGATGTCGAACTGTTCGCCGAGATGTTTCCAAGCCATCGCGGAGCATTCGATATGCCAGCCGGGACGGCCGTTGACCTCGATGCCGGCCGGCGATGGCCAGGACGGCTCGCCGGGTTTCGATGGCTTCCACAACACGAAGTCGGTGGCATCGCGCTTATAGGGCGCGACATCGACCCTGGCGCCCGCAATCATCTCGTCGAGCGAGCGATTGGCCAGCGCGCCATAACGCGGCAGCACCGAATTGGCGGCGTTCATCGCCTGCGGCGAGAACAGCACATGGTTTTCAG
>Ga0207647_10001078_pt1 | contig 21029 bp, 16 predicted proteins | sample KBSCornC2_FD_184295 | JGI IMG/M metagenome (GOLD analysis project Ga0207647, IMG submission 184295) | Corn rhizosphere microbial communities from Kellogg Biological Station, Michigan, USA - C2 (SPAdes) (version 2) | ecosystem: Host-associated > Plants > Roots > Rhizosphere ... | reverse complement strand
CGATGGCGAGATCGTCGTGGCGCTGATCGACAATGAGGAAGCGACTTTGAAGACCTATCGGCGCGAGGGGCGGATGGTCCGCCTCGATCCGGCGAACAGCCGCTACGAGCCGCAGCGCTACGACGAGAGCCGGGTCACGATCCAGGGACGGCTCGCCGGGCTGATCCGCCGCTACTGAGCGGACGCGTTTCGGACCACGGGTGAGCGCCGACGCGATTGGCGACGCTATCCACTCCTGGGTGTTTCCCAAGATAGATGGCCAATCCACCGGTGCGTGCGAGTGCCGACGGATCGAGCTTGAGCCAGCGCGGGCGACATCCGCGCGGAAGCCTCCGGTCCGAAACGACGATATCTGCCGCGGCGCAAGCGGCGGTGATCGTCGTCCAGTCGATCCGGTTCGAAGATCGCATCGCAAGCAGCCGCCATTCCGAATTGCCCTTGCGCAGCACCGCGACGCAGGAATCATGGTTGCAGTCGCTTGTCGGCTGTCCGGCGAGCAGGTCGGGATCGCCGTCGAAGCCCGATGCTTCGGCGAACAGGCTGCGGACGTAATCGCCGGCGCGATCCCTCAGCAGGAGCGGCGTGCGGTTCTCGACCACCGCCAAGTGCCGGGCATCACCCGTCACAAGCAAGTCGGGCGACGGCGATAAGGCCGCAGCGACCCCTCCGACGGCAAGCGGAAGCAATCCGAGCAATCTCACTCGCGTATTCCACAGGCACAGCCACACGAATCCGATCATCATCAGCCCGAAGGCCCAGGTCTGCATCGACGGCAGGAGGGCGACCGCGCCTCTTGTCGCCGAGACCGAATGGGCCAGCCAAAGCAACGCATTGATCGAGGCGCCGCACAGGAACCACAAAGGTCGTCCGAGGCCGATCGCGTCGAACAGCAGTGCCCCCGCCTCCAAAGGCATGATCACGAATGTCGTCAGAGGAATGGCGATGATGTTCGCGCCGACTCCATAGAGCCCCGACCGGTGGAAGTGGAAAAGAGCCATCGGCATCAACGCAAGCTCGACCGCAAGCCCGGTCGCGACGATCCCCAGAAGCGAGCGGCCGATCCGCATGAATATGCCTTCGTCGCGCCGCTGAAGGAGGCGCCGGGCCCATGCCGTCGAATGCAGAGCGACGATCGCCGTGACTGCGCCAAAGCTCATCTGAAAGCTTGGTCCAGCCAGCGCCTCGGGCCGGAACAAGAGCACGACGAGCGCGCCGGTAGCAATCAGACGGATGCTGATCGCGTCCCGCCCAAGCGCGATTCCCGCGAGGATCAGCAAGGCGGCAACGCAGCTTCGAACGGTAGGCACCTGTGCGCCGGTGAGCAGTGTATAGCCGATGCCCGCCGCCGCAGCGGCCGCGGCAGCGACCAGCACCAGGTTCAAGCGCAGCGCGAGCGTCTCGCTCAGCGCCAGCAGCCGCAACGTCAGGAACATCGCGAAGGCCACCACCGCCGCGATATGCAGGCCGCTCACCGACAGAAGGTGGGTGAGCCCTGCCCGCCGCATTGCGTCGGCATCGTCCTGGTCGACGGCATTCTGATCGCCGGTCACGAGCGCGATGGCGATTCCGGCCGGGCTTGCCGGAAGGCGCTCGCCGATGTGATGCCGCAAATGCTCGCGGCCTCCGTCCAGACCTGTCGGCGCGGCGGCATGCGGGACGGCAAGCGGGCCGAGCGTCTTTCCGACGGCCCCGATCCGGTTGAACCAGGCGTCGCGCGCGAAGTCGTAGGTTCCAGGAAGCGCCATCGGCGGAGGCGGAACAAGCCGTGCGCGCACGCTGATGATACTGCCGGCAGCCACGCCGCCGGGGAATTTGTCTTCGTCGACATTCACCCGGACATGCGGCGGAAGGCCCCCGTCACTGGTCCTTACCAGCATGCGTACGGTGCCGCGGGCAGCCAGGTGATCGACGGCTTCGACCTGGCCCAAGACGTCAGCGACAATCGGCCGCTCCAGCCGCGGCTCCGCAACCCACGCCGAACGCGCCCAGACCAGCGCGCAACCGGCAAGAGCGGCAAGCGAGAACCAGGCCAGTGCATTCCCCGCTCTGCTCCGGCCCAGCCCGACTCCCGTCACGCAAAGACCCGCAACAATGCACAGGAACGCCTTCCATTCCGTGGCAGTATCGAGCGCGAACCATGCGGCGATGCCTACCCCGAAGCCAACGACGAACCATGGCGGAAGCTGCGCGCGCTCCGCCTCGAGGAGCTTCTCCAGCCCCTCTCCAGCCGCGGAAAACCGCGCCTTCCAATAGCCCCGAGCACGCTGTGGAAGAGGCGCTTCCCCTATGTTAGGGGCGCTCGTCCATTGCATTGCAGCATGAACAGAAGAGGAAAGCGCGCCCGAGCGCAAGCATGAGTTCACGTCCCCCAGATTTACGGCCGATCGTCACACGCTTCGCCCCCTCGCCCACCGGTTACCTGCACATCGGCGGTGCGCGCACTGCGCTCTTCAACTGGCTCTTTTCACGCCACCACGGCGGCAAGTTCCTGCTGCGCATCGAAGACACCGACCGCGCCCGCTCGACCAAGGAGGCGATCGACGCGATCCTCGACGGCATGCGCTGGCTCGGCCTCGATTGGGACGGGCACGAATATTACCAGTCGCAATTCTGGTCGCGGCATGCCGAGATCGCTCACCGGCTTCTCGAGCGCGGCGCTGCCTATCGCTGCTACATGACCCAACAGGAGTTGGCGGAGCAGCGCGAAGCCGCGCAGCGAGAGCGGCGGCCGTTCCGGATCAACAGCCCGTGGCGTGACGTCTCGGAAGTACAAGGCGACAAGCCGTTCGTCATCCGCCTCAAGGCGCCACGCGACGGGGAGACGGTCATCGACGATCGCGTTCAGGGTCGGGTGACCGTCCAGAATGCCGAAATCGACGACTTCATCCTGCTCCGCTCCGACGGCACACCCACCTACATGCTTGCAGTAGTGGTCGACGATCACGACATGGGGGTCACTCACGTGATCCGCGGCGACGACCATCTCAACAACGCCTTCCGCCAACTGGCGATCATCCGCGCCATGGGCTGGCCGGAGCCGACCTACGCCCATGTGCCGCTGATCCACGGGCAGGACGGCGCCAAGCTCAGCAAGCGCCACGGTGCGATGGGCGTCGATGCCTATCGGGACGAGCTTGGGTTACTCCCGGAGGCCGTTGCAAACTATCTGCTCCGCCTGGGTTGGGGCCACGGGGACGACGAGATCATCAGCCGCGAACAGGCGATCGAATGGTTCGATCTCGATCATGTCGGCAAGTCGCCGTCTCGCTTCGACTTCAAGAAGCTCGAGAATCTCAACGGGCATTATATCCGCGAAGCCGACAACGGACGGCTCGCCGACCTGATTGCGCCGCAGCTCGGAATCACGGATCAGCAGAAGGGACTGCTGGTCGAGGCCATGCCGGAGCTGAAGCCGCGCGCGAACACTCTCATCCAGCTCGCGGAAGGCGCGCGGTTCCTATTCGCGCAGCGCCCGCTCGACGTCGACGAAGCCGCTGCAGCCCTTCTCACCGCGGAAGCGCGGCCTCTCCTTGTTGCGGCGCACAAGAGGCTTGCTGCCCTTGCGAAATGGGACCGGGAATCGCTAGAGGCAGCCATCCGCGAGGTCGCGGAGGGCAGTGGCGTAAAGCTCGGCAAGGTTGCTCAGCCGCTTCGCGCTGCCCTCACGGGGCGCACGACATCTCCGGGAATTTTTGACGTGCTTGCGTTGTTGGGCCGCGAGGAAAGCCTCGCCCGCATCGCCGACCAGATGGAGCCGAAGGAATGACCGAGAAGACCGTGACCCTAGGAGTGGATGGTTCGAACTTCAGCTATCCCCTGCTCGACGGTTCCGTCGGCCCCGAAGTGGTCGATATCCGCAAGCTCTACGCCCAGACGGGCATGTTCACCTACGATCCGGGTTTCACGTCGACCGCGAGCTGCGAAAGCGCGATCACCTATATCGACGGCGAAAAGGGCATTCTCCTCCATCGCGGTTATCCGATCGACCAGCTTGCCGAGCGGTCGTCGTTCATGGAGGTCGCCTACCTGCTGCTTCACGGTGAGCTTCCATCGGGCAAAGAGCTGGAGGATTTCGTCTACACGATCAGCCGGCACACGATGGTCCACGAGCAGCTCGCGACGTTCTTCCGCGGCTTCCGCCGGGACGCTCACCCGATGGCGATCATGTGCGGCGTCGTCGGAGCGCTGTCGTCCTTCTATCACGACAGCACCGACATCACCGATCCCGAGCAGCGGATGATCGCCTCGCACCGGCTGATCGCGAAGATGCCGACGATTGCGGCAATGGCCTACAAATATTCCGTCGGCCAGCCGTTCATGTATCCCCAGAACAGCCTCAGCTACACCGGCAACTTCCTCCGCATGACCTTCGGCGTTCCCGCGGAAGCCTATGAAGTGAACCCCGTGATCGAGCGGGCAATGCGACGAATCTTCATTCTCCACGCCGACCATGAGCAGAATGCCTCGACGTCGACGGTGCGGCTCGCCGGATCATCGGGCGCCAACCCGTTCGCCTGCATCGCCGCGGGAATCGCATGCCTGTGGGGACCCGCCCATGGTGGCGCGAACGAAGCGGCGCTCAACATGCTGCGCGAGATCGGCCGCGTCGAGCGCATCCCGGAGTATATCGCCCGTGCGAAGGACAAGAACGACCCGTTCCGGCTGATGGGCTTCGGTCACCGCGTCTACAAGAACTTCGACCCTCGCGCGAAGGTGATGAAAGCGACCGCGGACGAAGTGCTGAAGGAGCTCGGCAAGTCGGATCCGGTGCTCGACGTGGCCAAAGAGCTCGAGCACATCGCGCTCAACGATGAATATTTCATCGAGAAGAAGCTCTATCCGAATGTCGATTTCTATTCGGGCGTGATCCTTAACGCGATCGGCTTCCCGACCGACATGTTCACGGCCTTGTTCGCCGTCGCCCGCACCGTCGGATGGGTCGCGCAGTGGAACGAGATGATCGCCGACCCCGAACAGAAGATAGGCCGCCCACGCCAGCTCTACGTCGGCGCTACCCAGCGCGACTACGTTCCGATCGAGAAGCGCTAGCCTGACGGAAGCGTCAGTGTGAACCGCGCGCCTTCGCCGGGTGCGCTGTCCAGGGTCACGTCGCCGCCCATCGACCGGGCAAGCCGCCGCGCGATTGCGAGGCCCAGGCCTGTGCCGCCCTCCTTCGGATCCGCACGCTCGAAGCGCTCGAAGATGCGCTGCTGGTCGGCCGCGCCGATGCCGGGTCCCTGGTCGGAAACCGATGCCGATGCCGTTGCCGGCGTATTCGCGAAGGTCAGACGGACCTTACCCTGTTGCGGCGAATGGCGGATCGCATTGCTGAGGAGGTTCACGAGGATCTGCGTGACCGCGCGTTCCTCGCCTCGGGCAGGAAGCGTGTCGCGTGCCTCGATCTCGATCACGACCCCTCTCTCGTCAGCCGTCGAATCGATCAGCACCACGGCCTCGGCGGCAACGGCCGCGAGGTCGATCGAGCGATGGCTCTCGACATCTTCGTCGCTCATCGAGGTCAGGACGGAGAGCAGATGCCGTGCGGCGGCCGCGATGTCATTGCCGTAGCTTGCATAATCGCTGCGAAGCGGTCCCTCGGACCGTTCGACGATCCGCTCAGCGCTTTCGATGATTCTGTCGAGAGGTGAACGGAGCACTTCATCGAGCGCATGATCGAAGGCGCTGGTTCGCGGCGCAGGCACGGAGGCGGCCTCGCCATTCGACTGGACCGATCCGCGGAAGCCGGCGAAGCTCCCGTCCGCACCGGTCACGACCTCACCGCTCAGGGCTACCGCTCTTTGCTCGTCAGCGCGGCTTCGCGCGTGCTGCGCGGTAAATCCGCGGCGAGCCGCAAGCGCGCTGATCAGCGGCATCTCGCCGGCATCGTCTTCTTCCAGGCGCAGCAGGCGAGTCAGCGGCTGGCCGGCGACCTCATCGGCATTGACTCCAAGCAGCTCGGCCAAATCCGGCGAGAGGGAAATGATCCGCAACTCCTCGTCGGCAGCCCATTCGTTGCGGGCGCCTCCGGTTTCCGCCTCAGTGCCGCCTCCGAGAATGGCCGCTAGCCTCGGCCCTGCCGGTGCGCGAACGGTCCACCCTTCGAGCGACAGTGCGATGTCGTCGCCCTCCGGCGTGGCCTGCACCCACAGCTCAATGTCGTGATCGGTCGACGCTGCGAGCGCCGGACGCGAGACGGGCGTGCGAAGCTTGCGCGCGAGTTCGGCAACGGCGGCGATCTGGGGAAGCGCGAGCGGCTGGCCGAGCGCGGAGCCGGCCTCCCGCTGGAGGGCCTCGAGCTCCGGGTCGGCGGAAATCAGGCGCCCCGACCGATCCAGGCGGCCGAGCACGGGCCGTGGCTCCGAGGGAACGCTAGCCACGGGCCTGCCCCAATCGCTCGAGCGCTGCTCGATAGCCGGGCGCCGTCACAAGCCACGAGCGCGCGGCCTGCACCTCGGTATCGCTCAATCGATCGAACAAGGCGATTGCGGCTCCGGCGTCAGCGACACCGAGCAGGTCTCCAATGCCGGCGAGGAGTCCGGCGCTGAGCGTACGGCTCATTCCGGCCACGCGCAGCACCGCCATCAGGTGCGCCGCCTCGGCCGAGAGGAGTTCGCCGATCGCGGATTCAGTGTCGATTCCCGCCCGGCGGGCGAGCACTTCCGCGACGAACGCGACCTCGCCTTCGTTGGCAGCTCCAAGGATAAGCTCGTCGGTCAGGCCGCCGGCTTCGTCGAGAAAGTGGACGAGTCCGGCGGTGAGCGCGTCGATTCCGCGCTCGTCATCGTGGCTTTCGAGCACCCGCGCCGAAGCCTCCGAAAGCTCGAGATCGGCACCTGACGTGCCGCGACTCGCCGCAAGCTCGTGGCGGAGCGCGGCCGCGATGGCGTTGACCAGAGCTTCAGCGGTGGCTTGCGGAAGATCGTCAAAGGCAATCAGGCATTGTCCGAAGCGATCGCGGCGCCGGCCGCGGCCAAGAATCAGCGCCATCGCTGCGGCGGCGACTGCGCCATAATCGTGGCTTACGAGCCCCTGCAGGACCCGCGCCTCGCGTCGGCCGCTCCGGGCACGTGCCGCAGTTGCGATTCGTTCCTCGTCCGCTCGGCGCAGGAGCAGCGCCATGAGGGCGGGCTCATCGAGCAAGCCGGAGCTTGTCAGCGCCGCGACCAGCGCCGCGTCGCCCTCGTCATTGGCGGCAATGCGCCCGCTCGGCAGAGCGGCACGGATCGCGTCGGCGATGTCGCTGACGAGACAATGGAGCATGGCCGTCATCAGCGCCCGTTCCTGCTCTGTCAGGCGCTTCGCCGGATCGAGGAAGAAATCGCGCCGGACCGTGGCCAGCCGCCCGCGACCCGCGGCGCGCGCGAGACCGTTTCCGTCTGCTGCCGGTGCAGCAATCGGCCATTCTTCCGGCATCATGCGGCTCGGATTATCCGATTTGCGTTAACTTCCCGTCAACTGGACGGGAGATGTCGCACCCGCTGAACGATGAAAAAGGACAGCGCTGCATAGAGAAGGAGGCCCAGGAGATAGGCCGTCCAAACGCCGCCGAGCGCGAATGGAATCGCAAGCAAGATCGCATTCCGGCGCGACAGCAGCCACAACTCGCCCCCAGGCGGCATCGTGCTTTTCTCGATTCGCATAGCTTCGGCGAAGGCGCAGGCGGCAGCAGCAGTTACCAATGCGCCCCAGCCAGTGCCGTGGCGCATCTCCCACAGGCCGATCGCAAGCAGCGCGAGTCCCGCGGCCGGCCACAGCGCAAGCCGGCTCCACATGCGCTGGGCCAGCGGTTTCAATCTCAGAGTCGCGAGCCGCGCCGCTATCAGGTCCAGCGGAGTGGACAGGATTAGCAGGACCAGGCCAGCTCCGAGCCATCCGCGAGTGAAGCAGATCGCGCCGCCAAGGGTCAGACCGAGCGCTGCGCCCATCAGCCAGCTTGGACGAACCGGTGTTTCCATCAGCTGCTCGGTCGCAAGATCCTCGATCGGCGGCAGCACGTAGCGGCTGACCCAATCGTTGCGCGGCGCGCGCGAAGACTGGACCAGGTGGCGCTGGAAACCGGCGAGCTGGTCGGCGCTGTCCGCAAGCAGCGGCTCGGCGCCGGTGTCCGACGCCTGCACACGGCGAGCACCGTCCTGGATCGCACGCCGAAGGAGGGTCGACTGAAGATCCCAGTCGCCGAGCATGGCGGCGGTCGAGCCGAGCAGGCGCGCATCGACGACGGCGACTCCTGCCCAGCGCGTCGCGCCATCGATCCGTTCGAAAGACTCATGCCCCTCATCGTCCGGAACGGTCGCGACCGCCGATTCAGGCTCGCCGGCGAGCTCCGAGACGAGGGTCATGGGCGGAGCGATTCCATCGCCGATCAGCAGGATCAGCGAGCCCGCTTCGAAGCGGCTGACGGCTTCATTGACGTCGCTGACCGGGAATACGCCGATGCCGTCGAGCCGAAGCCGCTCGAACGCGTCCTGCAAAGCCTGCGGCACGCGTTCGACCACGACCACGATCGGCGCCGCTCCGGCGGCCGAAGCGCAGCGAGCCTGGTACTCGACCAGCGTCCGTCCGGCGAGCGGGAGCAGCGAGCGAAGCCCGCCGCTGTCGTCCTCCTGATAGGCCCCGATCAGCGCACCGATGGCCATTTCTTGTTTAGTCCTCCCCCGGCGTCGCCCCGCCCCTGTCTAACTGCTTTCCCGCTTCGTCAAAGATGGTAAAGTGATCATTGCGATGACACCCACTCCAAAGCGCGCCGACCAGTTGCCGAAATCCGGCGAGGCGGCAGAACCGATCGAGCTCCTTTCCGCGGCAGCCGATTTCGTTGAGCCGTCGTTCGATCAGGAGCAATGGCTTCATCAGACTGCCGAGGAACGGGGGGCCGGCGGGCGGCAGGTTCTTGCGACAGCGCTCGCAATCCTCGCCGCGCTGTGGCTGGGTTACAGTGCCTGGTCGGCGGGGCGCACGCTTTCCGGACAGCCGCTCTCCTCACCACTGATCGCTCAATGGATCGCCGTGGCCGCCGGTCCGCTCGCGCTCATGGGCCTTGCCTGGCTGATGTTCGGCCGCACACGGCGCAAGGAATCGGAACGGTTCACGCGGTCCGTGATCACGATGCGCAGCGAGGCGCGCAGCCTCGAAGCTTTGCTGGAGGTCCTGTCGCAGCGGATCGACGACAGCCGGACAGAGCTGACAATGATCTCGCAGCATCTGATGAAGCTCGGCGACGATGCGACGGGGAAACTCGGCGGAATCACCCGCGAATTCGACAGCAGCAGCGAGAAACTGAAGCGTCACGGCGAAGCGCTCGACCGCGCCGCTGAAGCGGCGCGCACGGACATTGCCGTGTTGTTGGACGACCTGCCTCGCGCGGAGCAGACCGCGAGAGCGGTGACCGAGCAACTCCGGGCGGCCGGAGCCGAATCGGCGGAGAAGACCGCCGTCCTGAGGCGACAGGTGGATGAGCTTGCCGATCGGACACGCAGCGCCGACCAGATCATCGGTGAAGCGACTGATCGCCTTGCTACCAGGCTCGCTGAAATCGACACCGCCGGCGAAGCGGCCGCGGCGCGCGTCGACAACGCCGAGGGAGCTTTCTCGCGTACGCTCGATGCCTTGCTCGAACGGACTTCGACCACGCTGGAGCAAATCCGGACAGGAATCGACGTCCAGGCGGCCGCGGTCGCAGCGCTCGTCAGCCAGGCTTCGGCGGGAATCGGCAAAGCCGGAGCGGACGCTGCGGAATCGCTCGCCGCCAACATCGACCATGCCAATGTCTCGCTTGAGGGCCTGTCGTCGCGGGTCGCCGAACAGGACCGCGCCTCGCAGCGCATGATCGCAGAGATCGAGCGCGGACTTGCCCTCATCGACCAGCGCTTCAGCGAGCTTGCAGCGAATGGCGACGAGCGGGCGAACCGTTTCCTCGAATCGCTCACCCGGGCACGGGCCGAATTGGACACGCTAGCAGCGCAAGCTGGGACGCAGGACGGAGCGATCGGCTCGCTTGCCGAGCGCACTGCCGCGCTGCGCGAGACCCTCGCGCAGCTCGCCACCGACATTCGCGACGGTATCGGAATCGCGATCGGCGAAGCCCAAGGCGGCGCTGACAAGCTTGCCGAGGCTGCGGCATCGGCCAAGCCGCACATCGGCTGGCTCCGCGATGCCACGGTCGAAGCGAGCGAGAAGCTTGCGTCAACCAGCGCGGAGATCGGCCAGCAGCGCGAGCGTTTCGCGGCCCTGCTCTCAAGCGTCGACCACGGCGTCGAGGACGCTCAATCGAAGCTTGCCGAGCTTGCCTCGACCCTGGTCCAGGTGGAGCGCGAGGCCACTAGCCTCAGCGCGGAGACTGGCCCGGCGCTGGTTGCATCATTGGTGCAGGTCAAGGAGGCGGCCGCTCACGCCGCCGACCGCGCGCGCGAAGCGATCGAGTCGGTCATTCCGGAGACCGCCGGAAAACTGTCCGACGAAGCTGCTCAAGCGCTTGAGCGCGTCATTCGCGAAAGCATCGAAGACCGGCTGCGCGATGTCGAAACCGTCGCTGCGAAAGCCGTCGAATCCGCTCGCGCCGCGTCCGACCGGCTGACGCATCAGATGATCGCCATCGGTCAAACTGCGTCAGCGCTGGAAGCCCATATCGAGCAGACCAGCAAAGAGCAGCGCGAGAAAGACAGCGAGGTATTCGCCAAGCGCGTCGCCCTTCTCATCGATTCCATGCACTCGGCGGCTATCGACGTCGGCAAGATCATGGCCGACGAGATCGACGACAAGGCGTGGAGCTCCTATCTCAAGGGGAACCGCGGCGTCTTCACCAGCCGCGCCGTCCGGCTGATCGGCGGGAGCGAAACGCGCGCGATCCATGCCCACTATGACAGTGATCCCGAGTTCCAGCGGTCGGTCAATCGCTACATCCATGATTTCGAGGCGATGCTGCGCCGCGTGCTCGCGGAGCGCGATGGCGGGATGATCGCGGTCACGCTGATGTCGTCGGACATGGGCAAGCTCTATGCGGCACTCGCCGAAGCCACCAAGAAGTTGCGGACCTAAGAATGCTCAAAGGCTTATTTTCGAAGACTGCGCCCGCCCCCGAAAACCAGGAACCAGAAGATGAGGAAAAGCCGCGCGGCGCGCGCGGCTACACCGTCGGCTGGCTGCTACAGGCGGAGCGGACAAGCGTCATCTGGGACGCGCCCAAACCGTTCCGGCCCGAGACCGACAAAAACCCGATCGCGAAGTCAGTCGCCCAATGCCCGGCGGTGCTCGATTTCGATCGGCGGTTCTTCGCCATCAATTCGCCGATCGACCTCCATCTTCGCCTTTCATCGAACAACGGCGAGCTCGGCATCACCAACATGCTGTTCGACAAAAGCCCGATCCGCCCGGAGGCGCTTGCCCAGATGGTGGTGTTCCAGCCGCAGCCCGAATGGCGCCATCCGAACCGGCCGGTTCTGCAGATGCTGACGTCCTACGTCTTCGTTTCCGACGATCCGGTCTACATCAACCAGTATCCGCCCTTCCTGACCTACAATGCGACGCCGCGTCCGGGCGTGCAGATCAACGGCCGCTTTCCGATCGATATCTGGCCCCGCGCGCTGCAGTGGGCGTTCGAATGGCACGACATGTCGAAGGATCTGGTCCTGAAGCGCGGGGAGCCGCTGTTCTACGTGCAGTTCGAAGGAACCGACCCGTCCGCGTCGGTGCGGCTGATCGAAGCCAAGAGGACACCGGAGCTGATGAGCCACATCGATTCCATCACTGGCGTGACCGAATATGTCAGCCAGACCTATTCGCTGTTCAAGAACGCGCGCGAGCGGCGGCCCGAAAGGCTGTTGTTCCCGAAAGACTGACTAGGAGTTCAGGTCAGCGCTGGCCGGCGGGTTGTAGAAATCCAGGTCGTCGGGGGTAACCCAGCCGAAGGTCCAGTTCGCATAGTAGATCGCGAACAGGATCGCCGCGAGAATTGCCGCTTTGACGAAATGGCGCCTGACGTCGAATCGATGCGGCGCGCTTTCCGCCTGTCCGGGGATCTTCTCGCCGCCGACTTCTTCGGTGGTCCTGACGCCGAAGGGAAGCAGGATGAAGGCGCTTCCGGCAAAGAACAGCAGATAGATGGCGAGAATCGAGGTGAGCTTCATGCGGCGACTTGCAAGAGCATGACCTCCACCAGCGGCTTCTTGCCGGTCCAGAGGGTCGCGCAGCGCCTAACCGCGAGCCTCACCGACTCTCGCACCTTATCCTCATCGACACCCGGGCTGTAGGCGCGTTTTGCAGCGTCGGTCGCATCGGCGATAAAGTCGTCGCGGTCCTCTTCGACCGGAACTCCGAACGGCCGGATCAGCGGAGCGCCGGCAAGCGCGCCATCCTCGCCGACCGGCAGGGCTACCGTGATCAACCCGCCGTAGCCGATCCGCCGCCGCTCGTTCACGGTCGACCCGTTGGCGGGGAGGATTACGTCGCCGTCGAGCACCAATTGCCCGACGCGTACCTCGTCGATCTTCTTGGGCTCGCCGGGCGCGAGACGGACCACGTCGCCGTTCTTCTGGACGATCGCGTGCGGGACCCCGTGCTCGAGGGCAACCCGGGCCTGCTCGGCGAGATGACGCGCCTCGCCATGGACCGGTACGACGATCTGAGGCCGCACCCACTTGTACATCTCGATCAGCTCGGGCCGGCCGGGATGTCCGGATACATGGACGTGGGCCTGGCGCTCCGTGACGATTCGCACGCCGAGGTCGGACAGCTGGTTCATGATGCGCCCGATCGCGACCTCGTTGCCAGGAATGATCCGCGACGAGAAGACCACCGTGTCGCCTTCGCTTAGCTTGAGCTCATGCGTGCCGCCGGCGATCCGACCAAGTGCGGCGCGGGGCTCGCCCTGCCCGCCGGTGGCGATGATCAGCACCTGGTCACGAGGCAGCCGCATCGCTTCGTCGAAACCAATCGGCGGCGGGAAGTCCTCCAAATATCCGGTTGTTTGCGCCACGCGCAGGATCCGCTCCAGCGATCGGCCGGCAATGCACACCTGCCGGCCCGTCTCGCGCGCAACCCGGCCGATCGTCTGGAGCCGTGCTGCATTCGACGCGAAGGTCGTCACCAGCACACGCGCGTTGGCCATCATCACCTGGGTAAGCAGACCCTCGTGGACGCTCTCCTCCGAGCCTGAAGGTTTGTCCTGGAACACGTTGGTCGAATCGCACACCAGGGCGAGCACGCCCCGGTCGCCGATTTCAGTGAGGATGTCGGTGTCGGGTGCGGAGCCGAGCACCGGGGTTTCGTCGATCTTCCAATCGCCGGTATGGAAGATGTTGCCGAACGGCGTCTCGATCAGCAGCCCGTTGCCCTCGGGAATGGAGTGCGATAGCGCGACGAAGCTGACTCGGAACGGCCCAAGCTCGATGCTTCCGCCGCGCTCGACTATGTTGAGCTTGACGGCGCCGGTCAGTCCCTCTTCCTCCAGCTTCCCCGCGATCAGTCCGGCGGTGAACGGAGTCGCGAACAACGGTGAACGCAGCTCTTCGGCAAGGTAAGGCAAGGCGCCGATATGGTCCTCGTGGCCGTGGGTCAGAACGATGCCCGAAAGCCGCTCCTGCTGGTTCTCGATGAACTCGAGGTCGGGGAGGATCAGCTCGACGCCAGGATAGCTGGAATCAGCGAAGGTGAGGCCGAGATCGACCATGATCCACTGGCCGCGACAACCGTAGAGATTGACGTTCATGCCGATCTCGCCGGAGCCGCCGAGCGCGCAAAACAATAGCTCTTCGCCAGGAATCATCGTTTGCCGCGCACCGCCATGTCGTACAACAAACTCAACCCCTGGACGGTCAAATCGGGTTCAATCGCGTCGAACACCTCCGTGTGCCTGTCGAACAGGGTCGCGAGACCGCCCGTCGCTACGACCGTCACCCGCCTTCCGACCTCGGCCTTCAGCCGTTTAGTGAGACCCTCGATCATCGCGACATAGCCCCAGTAGATGCCGACCAGCATCTGGCTCTGCGTGGTGCGGCCAACGACACTGTTGGTCTCCGGCACCTCGATCGCAATGCGCGGGAGCTTGGCGGCAGCACTTACAAGTGCGTCGAGCGACAGGTTGATGCCCGGCGCGATGATCCCGCCCATGTAGGCGCCCGTCGCGCTCACGACGTCGAACGTCGTTGCAGTGCCAAAGTCAATGATCAGCAGGTCGCCGGGATATTTCGCATGAGCCGCGATCGCGTTGAGCGCGCGGTCGGCGCCGACATTCTGCGGCTCGTCGACATCGAGCTGAAGGGGCCAGGCCGCGACGCCCTGGCCGGCGATCAGCGGCGTCTTGCGGAAATATTTCTCGGAAAGAACCTCGAGATTGTGGAGTGCCCGGGGAACGACGGTTCCGATGATCACGCCGGTGACCTGATCGCGTGAATATCCCTCCAGCTCGAGCAGCTGGTGCAGCCACACCGAATATTGGTCGGCCGTGCGTCGCGGATCGGTGGCGATCCGCCAGCGCGCCCTGATCTCGCCAGCTTGGCCCGGACCTGATCCGGGCTCCACGAGGGCAAACACCAGGTTGGTGTTACCGACATCAACAGCGAGGATCATGGCCGCGCTCCTACTGTCGGCAGCCGCGCTTCACAACTCGACGTCGCCCGCGCGGACGATCTCGATGGACCCGTTTTCGTGGCACAAGCGCAACGCCCCGTCGTGCTCGATCCCGTCAAAACGGCCTGAAACGCTCTCGTTGCTGCTGGAATGCACTGTGAGACGCGTGCCCACCGGATGCGCGCGGGCTAGCCAGGCTTTCGCGAGCAGCGCGGGCTCGCTCGACCGCCACAGGCCAAGCAGGCGCGTGAAGCTGGTGGCAAGCAGCGGCGCGAAGGCCTCGGGAACTATGGCTTCGCCCAAGGAAGCGCCAACACGATCCTCAAGGTAAGGAGCGCTCGCCAGGTTCACGCCGAAACCGATGGCGACCCGTTCGCCACTCCGTTCGAGCAGAATTCCGGCAAGCTTCCTGCCATTTAGCATCACGTCGTTCGGCCATTTCAACATTAGGGTATGACCGGGCACGGCAACATCGATCGCTTCGACCAGCGCCAGCCCCGCGGCGATCGACAAAGTCTGCGGGGGCGGGTCGCCAGGCTGAAGCTGGACCAGGGTGCTGCCGTAAAAATTGCCTGCGGCCGAAAGCCAGGTCCGTCCCTGCCTTCCCCTGCCCGCCTCCTGATGCAGCGCGACCAGCCAGTCGCCTTCAACGGCTTGGCTGTCGGCGATCAGGTCGGCGTTGGTTGATCCCGTGCGCCCGACGATCCGGATTCGGGTCAGAACAGGCTTCCCGCGGCTTTGTCGGTCAGCGATCCGAGCGGACCGATCAGCAGATAGCCCAGCGGCGAGACGAGGACCGCGGCGAGCAGGATCAACAGGCCCTGGATCGGCTCACGCACCCGAGCATAGGGCGCGGCCGGCTCGTCCATGTACATGACCTTCACGATCTTGAGGTAGTAATAGGCCCCGATCACCGTCCCCAGGATGCCGGCGACGGCAAGGGCGACATAGCCGCTGGCGATCGCCGCATTGAACACCACCAGCTTCGGCCAGAAACCGAACAAGGGCGGAATTCCGGCCAGGCTGAACATGAAGATGGCAAAGGCGGCCGCGAAGCCGGGCCGGGTCTGCGCAAGCCCGGACATGCTGGCGATGCTTTCGACTGGCTGGCCTTCGGCGTCGCGCATCCACAGGACGCACAGGAAAGCGCCGAGTGTCATCACGACATAGACGGCCATGTAGAACAACACCGACGATGCGCCGCGCGCACCTCCGGCGGCGAGGCCGATCATCGCGAAGCCGACGTTGTTGATCGACGAATAGGCGAGCAGCCGCTTGATGTTGGTCTGTCCATAGGCGGCAATCGCCCCGAGGAAGATGGACGCCAGCGCCGCGAAAATGACGATCTGCCGCCAGGCGTCGGTCGCGGGACCCAAGCCTTCGACGCACAGCCGTGTCGCCAGCAAGACCGCGGCAACCTTCGGCGCCGAGGCGAAGAAAGCTGTGACGGGCGTCGGCGCGCCTTCATAGACGTCGGGGGTCCACATGTGGAACGGCACAGCGCTCGCCTTGAAGGCGAGGCCTGCAAGGACAAACACCAGCCCGAACAGCAGTCCAAGCGAGGGCGCTCCGCGAGCGAATGCGGCGGCGATTCCAGTGAAGCTCATCGTGCCGGTAAAGCCGTAGAGGAGCGAAATGCCGTAGAGCAGGATCCCGCTCGCCAGTGCTCCCAACACAAAATATTTGAGACCCGCCTCGGCCGACCGTTCGTCGCTCCGGCGGTACGCTGCAAGCACGTAGCCGGCGAGGCTGTTGAGCTCGAGCCCAACATATAGCGCCACGAGGCTCATCGCGGACACCATCACGCTCATGCCCGCCGCCGCGAAAACGATAAGCACCGCATATTCCGCCGAGTGCTCGGTCCCGCGCTCGAACCAGCCGTGCGCAGCGATGATCGCGACCGCCGCGGCTGGGAACATGATCGCCTTTCCGAAGCTCGCGAACAGATCGGCGCTGACCATGCCATCGAACACCGGGCCGACGTGAGACGGCGGTCCGATGAGCGCGACAGTGGCGCCGAGAAGCAGCAGGACTGCGAGCCAGTTGACGAGCGCGGCACCGCGACGTCCGGTGAATGCCGCGAGCAGCATCAGGATCGTACCGCCGATCGACAGCATCAGCTCGGGCAGCAGAGGAGCGGTGAAGCGCGGGATCAATGCATCGCTCCCATGTCCATGTGGCCTGTCCCCTTGCCGAGCGTCAGGTGCGAATCACCGACAGGAGCAACGCGATCGAGCCTCACCAGCATGCGGCCGATGTCATTGCGGATCGGCCTCATGAAGCTTTCAGGATAGATGCCCATCCAGAACACGGCTGCAGCGATCGGCGCTAGCAGCCACCATTCGCGGACCGACAGGTCAGGCATTGCCGCGGCATCGGCATGGCGCAGAGTCCCAAAGCAGATCCGCCAATAAAGCCACAGCATGTAGGCCGCGCCCAGGATGATGCCCGTCGTAGCGAAAATCGCGCCCCAGCTCGACGCGCGGTAGGTTCCGACCAGGCTCAGGAACTCGCCGACGAAGCCGCTCGTGCCCGGCAGCCCGACACTCGCCATGGTGAAGATCATGAACAGCAGCGCATAACCGGGCATGTTGTCGCTGAGGCCGCCGTAGCGATCGATCTCGCGTGTATGCAGCCGATCGTAGACCACGCCGACGCACAAGAAGAGCGCGCCCGAGACGAGGCCGTGGCTCAGCATCACGATCATCGCCCCCTCGATCCCTTGCCGGTTCATCGCGAACAGGCCGAAGGTCACGAACGCCATGTGCGCGACCGAGGAATAAGCGATCAGCTTCTTCATGTCGCGCTGCACCAGCGCGACGAGGCTCGTGTAGACGACGGCAACGCCACTCAGCACGAACATGAAGGGGATGAATTGCGCCGAGCCGTCCGGGAACATCGGAAGCGAGAAGCGGATGAAGCCGTAGCCGCCGAGCTTCAGAAGCACGCCGGCGAGAATCACCGAGCCCGCGGTCGGCGCCTGCACGTGCGCATCGGGAAGCCAGGTATGGACCGGCCACATCGGCAGCTTCACCGCGAAGCTCGCGAGGAAGGCGAGAAACAGAAATGTCTGCGCCTGTTTCGGGAAATCGAACGCCATCAACGCCGGGATGGACGTCGTATGCGCGGTCCCCGCCATGTAGAGCATGGCGATCAGCATGAGGACCGATCCGAACAGGGTGTAGAGGAAGAACTTATAGCTGGCCTTGATGCGTTCAACGCCGCCCCAGATTCCGATGATCAGGTACATCGGGATCAGGCCGCCCTCGAAGAAGATGTAGAAGAGGAACAGGTCCTGCGCCTCGAACGCGCCGAGGATGAGCGCCTCCATTAGCAGGAAATAGGCCATATATTCGGGCACGCGCTTTTCGATCGCGCGCCAGCTCGCACCGATGCAGATCGGCATGAGGAAGGCGGTGAGCGCGATCAGGACCAGCGCGATTCCGTCGATCCCGAGTGCGTAACTCACTTGGCCGCCGAGGGGGTATTTCTCGACAAATTGCCATTGCGCCCCATTTGGATCGTAGGCGGTCCACAGATAGATGCTGATCGCGAAATCGATCAGCGTCCCGACGAGCGCGATCCAGCGCGCCCCGGTGGCGCTGACGAACAAGCACAGTCCACCCGCGACCAGCGGCACGAGGATCAGCAGGCTCAGCCAGGGCAGTCCCGTCACTTGGCCCACCAGATCGCCCAGCTCGCCGCGCCGATCAGGCCGAGCAGCATCACCAGTGCATAGGAGTAAAGATAACCCGACTGTAGCCGATAGGTGACCCGGTTGCCGACGCCGACGGCATAGGCGGCTCCGTGCGGCCCGAAGCGATCGATCGTGCCCTCGTCACCGCCCTTCCAGAAAAGGCGGCCGAGCCACAGCGCAGGGCGGACGAAGACGAAGTGATAGAGCTCGTCGAAATACCATTTGTTGGCGACGAACGTGTAAACTGCCGGGAACATCGCGACGAAGCGGCCCGGAGCTGCCGGATCGCGGATGTAATTGTTCCAGGCGATCCATAGCCCGATCAACATCGCGATTGTCGGCGAGAGCTTGACCCACAGCGCCGAAGATTCGATCGCTTCGCCAATCTCGCGGCTGAAGGCGATGATCCCGCGCCAATAGGAAGGCGCGGTCTCGGGCCCGACGAAGATGCCGTGGAACAGCTGGCCCGCGAGCAGCGCGCCCAGCGCCAGCAGCACGATCGGCACGAGGATCGTCAGCGGGCTCTCGTGCGGATGGTAGCCGCCGCTGCCCGTCGCGACATGGTGCGGATCGTGCGCGCTGTCGCCATGCTCCTCGTCGGGCGAGTCATGCTCGCCGTGAAGGGCATGCTGGATGTGCTCGGACGCGGCCCATCGCGGTGGGCCAAAGAAGGTCATGAACAACAGCCGCCAGCTGTAGAAGCTGGTCATCAGCGCGACGATCACACCGATCCAGAAGGCGAAGGTGCCGGCGACGCTGCCGCTGACCCAGGCTGACTGGATGATCGCATCCTTCGACCAGAAGCCCGCAAAGCCAAGGCCTCCCCCAGGAAATTCCACGCCGACGCCGGTGATCGCCAGCGTGCCGATCACCATCACCCAGAAGGTGATCGGGATCTCCTTCCGAAGGGAGCCGTAGAAGCGCATGTCCTGCTCGTGGTGCATCGCGTGGATCACGCTGCCCGCACCGAGGAACAGCAAAGCCTTGAAGAAGGCGTGGGTGAAGAGGTGGAACATCGCCGCGCCGTAGGCGCCGACACCGGCGGCGAAGAACATGTAGCCGAGCTGCGAACAGGTCGAATAAGCGATGACTCGCTTGATGTCGTTCTGCGCGCAGCCGACGGTCGCCGCGAAGAAGCAGGTGATCGCGCCCACCCAGGTGACGACGTGCATCGCGGTCGGCGAAACCTGGAACATCGGCGACAGGCGGCAGACCATGAACACGCCGGCGGTGACCATCGTCGCGGCGTGGATCAGGGCGCTGACCGGCGTCGGGCCTTCCATCGCATCCGGCAGCCAGGTGTGCAGCGGTACCTGTGCCGACTTGCCCATCGCTCCGACGAACAGAAGCAGGCACAGCAAGGTCATGGTCTGCACGTGCATGCCGGCAAAGCCGATGGTCGACCCGGCCATGCCGGGCGCGGCATGGAGGATCGCCGGGATCGAAACTGTCCCAAAGACCAGGAACGTGCCGAAGATGCCGAGCGAGAACCCGAAGTCGCCGATGCGATTGACGATGAACGCCTTGAGCGCCGCCGCGTTCGCGCTCGGCTTATGGTACCAAAAGCCGATCAGCAGATAGGAGGCGAGGCCGACCCCTTCCCAGCCGAAGAACATCTGCACGAGGCTGTCCGCGGTCACCAGCATCAGCATCGCGAAGCTGAACAGCGACAGATAGGCGAAGAAGCGCTGCTGGCTCGGGTCCTCCTCCATGTAGCCCCAGCTGAACAGGTGAACGAGGCTCGAGACGGTCGTCACGACAACGAGCATCACCGCGGTCAGGCTGTCGACGCGGAGCGCCCAATCGACCGTCAGCGTTCCGGAGTGAATCCACGTCAGCACTGGCACGACGGCGGGCTCCGCGCTGCCGTTGATGTACTGGAAGAAGATCGGCCAGCTGAAGACCGCTCCGACGAACAGCGAACCGGTGGTGACCACCTTGGCGGCGGTCTTGCCAATCCAGCGGCCGCCAAGACCGGCGATGATTGCCGCCAGCAGCGGCAGGAAGACGATGAGCTTCAGCGCCATCAGCCGCGCATCCGGTTGACGTCGTCGACCGCGATCGAGCCGCGGCGGCGGAAGAAAATGACTAGGATCGCAAGGCCGATCGCGGCTTCGGCGGCGGCGACGGTGAGGACGAACATCGCCAGCACCTGCCCCGTGAGGTCGCCGAGATAGGCCGAAAAAGCGACGAGGTTGATGTTCACCGCGAGCAGGATCAGCTCGATTGCCATCAGCATCAGGATGACGTTGCGCCGGTTGAGGAAGATCCCGAGCACGCCGATCGTGAACAGGATCGCGGCGACGGTGAGGTAATGCGCGAGGCCGATCACAGCTCCATCCCCCCGCCTACCGCGGGCTTCGACAGCCTGACTGCGTCCTCGGGTCGGCGGCGGATCTGCCTCGACACCTTCGGCGTCTTGAGGTCGCCGCGGCTGCGGTGAGTCAGCACGATCGCACCGACCATCGCGACGAGCAGGATCAGTCCGGCGATCTCGAACGCGAACAGGTAGCGGCTGTAGAGCAGCTGTCCGAGTGCGACGATGTTTGGCTGGGCCGCCGCCGGGATCGCGTGGCCGCTCAAGGTCGGTCCGGCCTTCCATGAGAGCGCGGCGACGATCACTTCGCCAGCCAGCACCAGTGCGATGATGATTCCGAACGGCAGGTTGGCGGTGAAACCGCGCCTGAGGCTCGCGAAGTCGATGTCGAGCATCATCACCACGAACAGGAACAGCACCGCGACCGCGCCGACGTAGACGATCACGAGCAGCATC
>Ga0207647_10001077_pt1 | contig 21034 bp, 17 predicted proteins | sample KBSCornC2_FD_184295 | JGI IMG/M metagenome (GOLD analysis project Ga0207647, IMG submission 184295) | Corn rhizosphere microbial communities from Kellogg Biological Station, Michigan, USA - C2 (SPAdes) (version 2) | ecosystem: Host-associated > Plants > Roots > Rhizosphere ... | reverse complement strand
CCATGCAAAATGTCGACACCAGCCGCTATGCGCACCGCGACACCAACCCGGTGCACCAGACCGCAGCCGACCCGGTCTCCACCTTCAGTATCGATGTCGACACCGGTTCGTATACCAACGTGCGGCACATGTTGAACCAGGGCCAGTTGCCACCCGCCGACGCGGTGCGCAGCGAAGAATTCATCAACTACTTCAACTACGGCTATGCCGCACCGAAGGATCGCTCACGCCCCTTCAGCGTGACCACTGAATTCTCACCCTCACCGTGGAACCCGAACCGCCAGCTGCTGTTGGTGGGTATCCAGGGCTACACCGTGCCAGCAAGCGAGATCCCCGCCGCCAACCTGGTGTTCCTCGTCGACGTTTCCGGCTCGATGAACGAGCCTGACAAACTGCCGTTACTGAAGGCCTCGCTGAAGCAGATCGTGCCGAAGCTACGCGCACAGGACCGCATCTCGCTGGTGACGTATGCCGGCAGCACATGCGTCGCCCTACCCGCCACGGCAGGCGACCAGCACGCGAAGATCAATGCGGCGATCGATGCGCTGGGCGCGGGTGGCTCGACCAACGGCGCCGCAGGCATCGACCTGGCCTACGCGCAGGCGGCAAAGGGTTTTATCAAGGGCGGCGTGAACCGCGTGATCCTTGCCACCGATGGGGACTTCAATGTCGGCACCGTTGGCGTGGAACAGCTGAAAGACCGCATCGCCGACAAACGCCGCAGTGGCATCGCACTCACCACGCTCGGCTTTGGCGAGGGTAACTACAACGATGACATGGCGGTCACGCTGGCCGATGCCGGCAACGGTAGCCACCACTACATCGATAGCCTGGAGGAAGGTCGCCGTGTGCTGGTCGATGAAATGTCGGCCACGCTGATGACGATTGCCAAGGACGTGAAGATCCAGGTGGAGTTCAACCCGGGCGTCGTCGCCGAGTACCGCCTGATCGGCTATGAGAAGCGGATGCTGGCCCGCGAAGACTTCAACAACGATGCGGTGGATGCCGGGGAGATCGGCGCGGGTGCGAATGTCACGGCGCTCTACGAGATCACGCTGAAAGGCGCCAAGGGGGCTAGCGTGGATCCCCTTCGCTATGGTGCCGAAGCCCCGGCGACCAAGGGTAACGAGCTTGGCTTCCTGCGCCTTCGTTACAAATCACCCGACGGTGGCGCCAGCCAGTTGATCGAGCAGCCGCTTTCCGCCGCTATCAACTCACCGAGCGAACGCATGCGCTTTGCCGCTGCCGTTGCCGCCTTCGCCGATAACCTGCGCGGCGGCAAGTACACCGAGGGCTTTGGTTACGACAAGGTCGCCGAGCTGGCCCGCGCGGCGCAGGGCAAGGATGACGGCGGTTACCGTGCCGGCATGGCCCGCCTGGCCGAGCTCGCGGGCGGCATGCAGACCCCGGTGGCCGGTACGCGCTGACCCAGGGCTGCTATGCCACGCCCGAATGCCGTAACCTCGTCGGCCATGGATGCTCCCCTGGCCGACGATGCCTCGCTGATGCTCGCCTGGGTGGGCGGGGACGCGGCCGCGTTCAAGGTGCTGTATGCGCGGCACAAGGACCCGCTGTACCGGTTCCTGCTGAAGACCGCAAAGGATCGCACCCAGGCCGATGAGCTGTTCCAGGAAACGTGGGCGCGCGTCATCGCGGCGCGCGACCGCTACCGCCCCGAGGCGAAGTTCAGCACGTGGCTACTGCAGATTGCGCACAACCTCGCCATCGATGGTTTCCGCCGGCAGAAGCCGCTGGCAACCTCGGATGAAGCCGATGCCATCTTCGCGAACCAGGCCGCACCGGAACGCGAGCAGCCCGAACAGGCGCTCTCCGAATTCGAATTGCGCCGGCGCATGCAGCAGGCCATCGAAAGCTTGCCCGACGACCAGCGCGAGACCTTTGTGTTACGCATGGAGTACGAACTCTCCCTGGAGGACATCGCCGCCATCACCGGCGTAGGCCGCGAGACCGCGAAATCGCGACTGCGCTACGCCATGGCACGCATCAAGCAGTGGTTTGCCTGACGATATGAACCCGAATACGCCACCCCCGAGCGACGACGACCTGCCCGACGAGCAGGAGCTTGCCGCGCTGTACGCGCGCCTGCCCAGGGCCGAGCCGGATACGGCGCTGGATGCCGCCGTGCTCGCCGCCGCCGAGCGCGCCGTTCCCTCGCGCAGCACGCCTGCACGCCGCCGCTCACGCTGGCCGGTGGCACTGGGCTCGGCCGCGGTGCTTGTCCTCGCCGTGGGCGTAGGCTGGCAGCTGCGCAACGCCCCCATCCGCGATCCGCTCAGCGAACGCGCGGAAAAACTCGCCGCTCCGGCTCCTGTTCCCGCAGCGGCCCCTCCGGCTGCCGCCGAATCCGAACCCGTCTCCACCCCCGCCGCCCCGCCCAAGCTCGCCGCACCCGCTGTAGGAGCGCGCCTTGCGCGCGATCAGGCGCGCACTACGGCGGCAGCGAACAAGGCCACCCCACAACGCCCCGCCATCGTCGCCCAGGCCAAGGTCTTCAGCGCCCCCATGGCGCCACCCGAAGCCCTGCCTGCCCCGGCGCCGGCCGCACCACCCGCCCCCCCGGCCCCACCTGCCCCGCCGGCCGCGATCGACCCGGCTCCCGCGTCGGCAGACGCGCTCCGCGACGCTCAACCTGCACCCGCACCGGCTGAAGAAGCGATGTACGGCTTCAACGGACACACGGCAACGGAGCGACGCGCCGATACGCCGGTGATGTCAGCCGCACCCGCCCCGATGACGCAGGGCGCGATCGCCGCCAAACCGATGGTCGCCGGCCTCGCCCCCGACGATCGCGTCGGTGAAATCCGCCGCCTGCTCGACCAGGGCAACCGCGCCGAAGCGCTGCGCAAGCTCGCCGAACTGCGCCGCCTGTATCCTGCGTATGACCTACCGCAAGACCTCCGCGATCTGAAGCCTTGAACACCCCGCTGCACACGCTAGCCGCACCGTTCCAGCACGAGGAAGAGATCAAGAAGAGCCGCTTCCTGGCCCAGGCTGCGCCCGTCGCGTCACCCGCCGAAGCACTCGCATTCTTCCAGGCCGTGGGCGATCCCGCCGCCACGCACAACTGCTGGGCCTATCGCATCGGCGATGCCTACCGCTTCAACGACGATGGCGAACCCGGTGGCACCGCCGGACGACCGATCCTCGCTGCGATTGATGGGCAAGCCTGTGATCGCGTTGCCGTGGTCATTACGCGTTGGTATGGCGGCATCAAGTTGGGTGCAGGCGGTCTTGTGCGCGCCTACGGTGGCAGTGCGGCGGAATGCCTGAGACTTGCGCCTCGGGTGCCGATCATTGCGAGCGGCCACATTGCGTTGCGCGTTGAGTTTGCAGAACTGGCCCTGGTGCGAGCCCGCATCCGCGAACTGGATGGCTACATCGAGGAAGAAACGTTCGTGGAAAACGGCGCCGACATGGTGGTTTCCGCCCCGCAGGATCGGCTCGACGCGATCATCGGGCGCATCGTAGACGCGACCCGTGGGCGTTCCATCCCCAGGCGCATTGACAGCTGAGCCCAGCTAAGCGCTGGCACATCACGCGTAAGCCCTTACGGATGCGCGCACTAAGCCATTGCTAAGAAAGTAAATAATTACAACCTCCCCCTTGACGCCACCCCAAACCGAAATGAGAATGAGAATATTCTCAACGAGCCAACAAGCTCACCAGCGGGATCGGGGACGTTTCAGTGAAGAAAGTGATCTTCGCGGCCATGGCGGTCGCGGGCGCCCTTGCGGCTGCCCCTACCAAAGCCGATGAGCCCATTTTTGGCTACATCTACACCACCGACCTGCTACCCAAGGGCAAGACCGAGGTGGAGCAATGGGCCACGCTGCGCGACGCCCGCTCGCAAGGCATCTTCCATTTGCTGCAGACGCGTACCGAGGTGTCGTATGGCGCCTCGGATAATTTCCAGCTATCCGGTTACATCAACCTTGCGCACACCCGCGTAAGCGGCAACGTCCCGGACGGCAGCACCGCTCCACCGGAAGTATTCGCCGACTACAACGTTCCCTCTGAAGGCAGCTGGAGCCGCAACCGCTTCGAGAGTGCGTCGGTCGAGGCCATCTATCGCTTCGCGAGCCCCTACACCTCGCCGCTGGGCGCCGCCGTTTACCTTGAGCCCTCGGTGGGCCCGCGCACACGCGAACTTGAGACCCGGCTGATCCTGCAGAAGAACTTCCTCGACGATCGCCTCGTGTTCGCGTTCAACACCACGATCGGGCAGGAAAAGCGTTACCTGCATGGCGATCCCGACGCCGACCCCGACACGATCGATTATCGCGATCACTGGGATAAGGAAACGGATGTCAATTTCGGTTTTGCCGGGAGCTACCGCTTCGCATCCAACTGGTCCGTGGCCGCGGAATTGCAGAACGAGCGCGAGTGGGCGGGCTTCAACCCGTTCAAGGCGGAGAACCGGACGAACGTGGCCTGGTATGCCGGCCCTACCCTGCACTATGCCGGCCAGCACTTCTTTGCCACCTTTACCACGCTGTTCCAGCTGCACGGCGCAAAGGACTACGCAAACCCATCCGACGAGAGCTTCGTAGTCCATGGCATCTCCAACGCCGATGACTTCGAGAAATACCGTTACCGCCTGAAGCTGGGCTACTACTTCTGATCGTGGAGTTCGCATGAGCCGCCGTTCGACAGCCCTTGCCGCATTCACCGCGCTCGCCGCCCTGACCGGCGGCGTGCACGCGACCGAATACCTTACGCCCGCCCAGGCCCAGGCGCAGATGTTCCCCAGCCAGGCCTTGACCCAGGATTTTCGCCAGCTCACGCCCGAGCAGATCGCCGCGATTCGCAAGGCTTCCGGTGAGTCGCCCCTTTCGCCCGAGCTGAAGGCCTGGCGCGCTCAGGATGGCGGCTGGTTCATCATTGATGAGGTGGTAGGCAAGCACGAATTCATCACCTATGCCGTGTCACTCGATGCGAGCGGCGCGGTACGTGATGTGGAGATCCTCGATTACCGGGAGGCCTACGGCCAGCAAGTCAGCGATGCCCGCTGGCGCAGCCAGTTCGTTGGGAAGCGCGCTGGCGAGTCCCTCAAGCTGGGGACGGATATCCAGAATATTTCCGGGGCCACACTATCCTCGAAGCACGTCACCGATGGCGTGCGCCGGCTGCTAGCGACATATGCCACTGTCCTCGCCGCAAGGTAACGCAACCCGTAAGCGCTGCCAGCCGTGGCTGGGCACGTTTGTCGAAATTACCGCCGCTCATGCGGATGACGATCTGCTGCGGCGTGCTTTCGGCGCCGTGGCCACCGTCCATGAACGAATGTCGTTCCACGCGCAGCACAGCGACCTCGCCGCGCTCCGCCATGCCACGCCGGGGAAACGCGTTCGCATCCATCCCGATACGGTTAGCGTGTTGCGATTCGCCATCGACCTTTACAGGCGATCGCATGGCATCTTCGATGTCGCCGTGGCCGCGAAGCTGGTCGCCAGCGGCTTCCTGCCCCGCCCACCGGGTGTCGACCTCCGGCGCATGACAGGGACCAGCGCGGATATCGAAATCGTCAGTGACCGGGACGTGATCCTGCACCGGCCGATGCTTATCGACCTGGGCGGGATAGCCAAGGGGTTCGCGGTCGATAACGCGACGCGCCTGCTCATCGATGCCGGCATGACCCATGCCGTCGTCAATGCAGGCGGCGACCTTAGGGTGGTGGGTGAAACACGTATCCACCTGCGCGACGGGGATGGTGCGATCCGGCGAAGCCTGGTGCTTAGTGACGCCGCGCTGGCCACCTCGGCTAACCGGCACACCCGCCGGCAACGTGGCGGAACCACCTGGGTCCCCCATCTCGATGCACAGCGCATGCCGCGGCCGATCGACCACGCGATCAGTGTTATCGCTGACGAGTGCATGACAGCGGATGCGCTGACCAAAGTGGCCCTCGTGGCACCCCCGGAAGCCGAGCGCCTCGCATCAACTTACGACGCGCGCATCGTTCCTCTTGAACCATCAACAGGAGCCGATCACTAATGTACCCGGTACACAAGGCGCGCCTTGCGAGATGGCAGGTCATCGTCCTCTGCACCAGCGGGCTGCTGCTCTGGGCGTCGGGTGCCGCCTGGCTCGCTCTGCATTACTTCGCCCAGGTCGAGGGCCCATTCGGGCCGCAGAGCAATCCGCTTGAACCGTGGATGCTGCGCTGCCATGGCGCGGCCATGCTTGTCATGCTGGTAGGCGCCGGTAGTCTGCTCGTGGTTCACGTATGGCACGGATGGAAGCACCGGCGCCAACGCTGGATCGGCCTCGCACTGCTCGGTGTGCTCACGCTGCTTACGATCACCGGCTACCTGCTCTACTACCCGCCGGGCGATGATGCGCATGCCACGGTAAGCGCCATTCACTGGGTCATCGGACTGGGCGCGCTTCCGCTTTTTCTCTGGCATTACCTGAAGGGGCGGCGCGCTCGCCGGCGCAGGGGTCACGCGGCCTGACGCTCCCGTGTCACGACGGCATCATGTCGTGTCGCGCAGGCGATCGAGCCGCAACCGTTCACGCGCGTCCGTTAGCTGCCGCAGCACAAGCCTCACTGAAACGACGGCACCCAGACCGCTCCCACCGGCAAGCAACAACATCAGCACGATCTGATAGGTCGCCGCCTGCAAGGGGTCCATGCCTGCCAGCACTTGGCCCGTCATGATGCCAGGCATGGTGATGATGCCGGCGGCACTCATCTGGTTCACCAGGGGCACCATGGCCCGCCGGATCGCACGGCGCTGCAGGCTGCTGCTGGCGTCGCTGAACGTATGGCCCAGCATGAGGCGCGCCTCGATCGCCGGCGCCTCGCGCGTGACACCTTCAAGCACGTCGGCCATCCCCAGGCTCACTGCGTTCAGCACGTTGCCCAGCAGGATGCCGGCCACGGGCACCACGAATCGTGGAGACCAGCCATCGTCGCCCGGCAGCAGCGAGATGAGCGCAAACACGCAGGTCAGCAGTGCCGGTGCCGCGACGCCCACCAGGCTTGTGAGGTAGTGGCCGCGGCGCAGGCGCTGCTGTGGTCGCGCGCCAGCCTCGCGGGCCGCCGCCAGGGTCATGAGCAACACGAGGGCCAGCGTCAGCCAGATCGCATCGATGGCGAAAACGGTGCGCAGGATGAAACCCAGCGCAATGAGTTGCAGCACCATGCGAACGGCCGCAATCGCCAGCGAACGGTGAAAACCCAGGCGTAGCGCGATAGAAAGCGCAGCGTCGAGGACGAGGATGATGCTGGCGATAGCCACGTCGACCGCACTGAACGATACGGTCGTCATGCCGGCTGGAGGCCTCCGCCCTTGAGCTGGTACACGCGGCCGGCCATGCGCCAGGCCTGGCCGATATCGTGCGTGACGAACAGGATGCCGGTACCGCCTTCACGCACGGCCGCCAGGCGTGCCTCCACCGCCAGGGCAGCTTCCGGGTCGAGGCCGCTGGTGGGTTCATCGAGGAGGAGAATCTCGGGCTGCTCGACGAGGGCGCGGATAAGCGCCAGGCGCTGCTTCTCACCCGTCGACAGGCGGCCTACCGGGCGATCCATGATGTCACCGGGCAGCCGGAGCTCACGGCAAAGCGCCGCCGCTTGCGCCCGTGTGCCATCCGTGAAGTGCTCGCCCGCCGTGGGTGCCCACCAGCCGGATACCGCGGGCACGAACATCACCCGCCGACGCCAGTTCGACGGCCCGACGCTGTCGCGATCCACACCACCCAGTGCGACGCGCCCCTCACCCGGATCCAGGTCGGCGAGGAGACGCAACAGGAGCGTTTTGCCCGCCCCTGATGCGCCCATGACCGCGACGCATTCACCCGGATAAAGGCCAAACGAAACCGGGCCAATGCGATGGCCCCGCAATGCGTTCACGCTGAGTCCCTGCTCGCTCATGCGTCCGAGGATAGCGAAGCCAGCGAGAGGACGCCCGGCTCGCGCTTCGCGAAGCGATCAAAGGCAAGGTAAACCGCCGGCGTCGTGTACAGCGTGAGCAGCTGCGACACGATAAGGCCACCGCAGATCGCTATCCCCAGCGGCACACGCAGTTCCGCACCGGCGCCATGCCCCATCGCCAGCGGCACCGCCCCAAGCAACGCCGCCATGGTCGTCATCAGGATGGGGCGGAAGCGCAGCGCGCATGCCTCGCGGATCGCTTCCAGCGGCGTAGCACCATGGCGCTCCCGTTCAATGGCGAAGTCCACCATCATGATCGCGTTCTTCTTCACGATACCGATCAGGAGAAGAATACCGACAAGGCCCATCACCGAGAGGTCCTGGCCGAAGAGCTCCAGTGCAAGCAGTGCGCCAAGCCCCGCCGATGGCAGCGTCGAAATGATCGTCAGGGGATGGATGGCGCTCTCATAGAGCACGCCAAGCACGACGTAGATCACCACCACCGCGGCAAGGATGAGCCAGGGTTGGCTTGCCAGCGAATCCTGGAACGCCTGGGCGGTGCCTGCGAAAGCACCTGTCACCGATAATGGCATGCCTATGCGCTGGGTCGCCGCGTGAATCGCCGTCACCGCATCGCTGAGCGACGCTCCCTGAGCCAGGTTGAACGAAAGCGTGATCGAGGGGAACAGTCCCTGGTGGTTCACCGTGATCGGTGCCACGCCATCCACGACGCTCGCCACGACGTTGAGCGGAACCAAACCCCCTCCCGTGGAACGCACATAGAGATGCGAAAGTGAGGCGGTATCCAGCTGAAAGCCGGGCGACACCTCCAGAACCACGTGGTATTGATTGTTCTGGGTAAACAACGTTGCCACCTGGCGCTGGCCGAAGGCGTCGTAAAGCACATCATCGATGGCCTGCACGCTCACGCCCAACCGTGAGGCCGTATCGCGATGGATGTCCACGGTCGCGGTCTTCGAGGCCGGCTGCTGGTCCGAATCCAGGTCGCGCAGCAGTGGCATGCGCCTGAACTCGGCCATGAGGTCCGTGGCTGCCTTGTTCAACGCGGCAACATCGGTGGATTGCAGGGTGTACTGGTACTGTGCCGCGCTGGACCGGCCGCCAATCTGGATATCCTGGCGCACCTGCATCTTCAGCTTTATGCCTTGCACCCCGGCCGTCGCTGCCTTGATCTGGTCGAGCACCTCGCTGGCCGATGCACTCCGGGCCGCCAACGGCTTCAGGTTGATCATGACCCGCCCCTGGCTCAACGTGGGGTTGGGGCCGATCCAGAAGTAAACGTTATCGACGTTGGGGTTGCGCATGACAATCGCACCCAGCTCCTGGATACGGGTGGACATGGCGCCATACGAGATGCTCGATGAGGCCTGCGCCGAACCGACGATCAACCCGGCATCCACCTGGGGGAAAAATCCCTTCGGAATCTGCACGAACAAGACACCGGTCAACGCAACGGTTCCCGCCAGTGACAGGAGGACGGCCCGTCGATGGCCAAGGGTCCAGTCCAGCGAACGCACGTAGAACGCATTGATGCCATGGAGCAAGCGTTCCAGCGCCCGGTAAACCCTTCCGTGCTCCCGTTCGTGGTCAGGCCGAACCAGCCACGCGCAAAGCATGGGCGTCACGGTGAGGGACATCACACCTGAAATCAGCACCGTCGCGCTGATCGTCACGGCGAACTCCCGGAACAACCGGCCCACGATGCCACTCATGAACAGGATGGGGATAAAGACGGCGATGAGCGATAGCGTCATGGAGACGATGGTGAACGCGACCTCCCGGGTCCCTTCCACGGCCGCGTGCAACGGCCCCTTCCCCGCCTCCATGTGGCGCACCACGTTCTCGATCACCACGATGGCATCATCGACCACGAAGCCAACGGCAATGGTCAGGCCCATAAGGGAGAGGTTGTCCAGGCTGTAGCCAAGCACGTACATCACCGCGAACGCGGTTACGAGCGAAAGCGGGATCGTCACGGCAGGAATGACCGTCGCCCATACGTTCCGGAGGAATGCCGCAATCACCGCCACCACCAGGACGATCGTCGCCAGCAAGGTGTACTGGACGTCCGCCACCGACGCGCTGATGGTCTGGGTGCGGTCGCCCACCACGCGTACGTGCACCGATGGTGGCAATGCCGCCGCCAGCTGCGGCAAACGCGCGTTGATCGCGGCGATGGTATCCACCACGTTGTAACCCGGCTGCTTGTGGATATCCATGATGATGGCGCGCTCGCCCTGCAGCCACGCGGCGCTGCGCACATCTTCCGCCGCTTCGACCACCGTGCCGACGTCGCTCACGCGAATGGGTGCTCCATTGCGCCACGCCACCACCATGTCCCGGTAAGCCGCGGGCTCCAGGATCTGGTCGGTCGATTTCAGCGTGATGCTCTGGTGCGGCCCATCGAGCGAGCCCTTGGGTGCATCCACCGTCTGCGCTGCGACGACGGTACGGATGTCATCCAGGCTCAACCCCAGCGCCGACACCTTGTCCGGATCCACGCGAAGGCGAATGGCCGGCCGCTGTTCGCCGTGGTAATCCACCAGGCCCACGCCTTTCATCTGCGAAACCTGCGTGGCGAGGCGCTCCTCCATCAGCTTGTCCAGCTCGGTGAGCGTCAGCACGGGCGATGTCAGCGCGATGGACATGATGGTGAAATCGGCCGGATTCACCTTGTGGTACGTCGGCGGATTAGGCAGGTTTTTCGGCAGAAGGCCACCCGCGGCGTTGATCGCCGTCTGCACATCCTGCGCGGCGCCATCGATGTTCCGGCTCAGGTCGAACTGGAGCACGATCTGCGTCTGCCCAAGCGAACTGGATGAGGTCATCTCCGTCACGCCCGGCACATCCGATAGTGATCGCTCCAGCGGCGTGGCAACGGATGACGCCATGGTCTCCGCGCTGGCCCCAGGCAATTGGGCGCTGATCTGGATGGTGGGGAAATCCACCTGCGGCAACGGTGCCACCGGAAGCAGCCGGTAGGTGACGGCCCCGACCAGCAGGCACCCTGCGGCGAGCAGCAGCGTCCCGATCCGCCGGCGAATGAATACGGTGGCAATGTTCATGCGCTCGCCCCGGGCCGTGCGCGGGACGCCTCCACCACGCGTACCCCGGGCTGGATATCGCTCTGGCCTTCAACAATGATTCGCTCGCCCGCGGCCACCCCGTGCGTGATCACGGTAAAACCGTCCGCATCCAGGCCGGTGCTGACCCGACGCTGGCGTGCCATGTGAGCTTGATCCACCACGTACACAAAGTCGCCTGACTGGTCACGCTGCACGGCCTGCGATGGCACCGTGATCACCTGCGCCTGGGTATCCAGCAACAGGCGTGCGGCAACGAAGGCACCGGGCCACAGCGCATGGTCGTGGTTCTCAAACTGGGCCTTGAGCAGCACCTGGCCGGTCGACGCGGATACCTGGCTATCGACAAACGTCAGCGTGCCGCGGCCAAGTACCGCCGACCCGTCGCGTGCCGTGGCCTCGACGAGGAGTTGCCGGCTGCGCTGGGCCACGACCACATCCGCCAGCAGGTCCTGCGATACGGGGAACACCACGGTGATCGGCTCGATCTGGGTGACCATCACGATGCCCGTCGTATCCGCGGCGTGCACCTGAGCGCCCTGGTCCACCAGGCGCTGGCCCACGCGCCCGGCGATGGGCGCCGTGATGCGCGTGAAGCCGACATTCAACCGCGCCGCATCAACCGCACCGCGGTCCGCGGCCACCGTCGCGAGGAGTGATTCGGCCTGGGCCTTCTGCGCATCCAGTTGCTGGCGCGGTACCACCTGCAGTGTCGAAAGCTTCTGGTACCGGGACAGGTCGAGCTCCGCGTTACGGCGCTGCGCGTCATCGCGTTTTGCCGCGGCCTCAGCCTGAACCAGCGCCGCCTGATAAGGCCGCGCATCGATCTCGGCCAGCAGGTCGCCCGCGTTGACCATCTGCCCCTCCTGGAACGCGACGCGGTCAAGCTGGCCGTCCACGCGCGCCTTCACCATGACTTCGTTCAGCGGCGTGACCGTCCCGACGCCCGCCACCCAACGCGGCATATCGCGCCTGGCGGCGGCCACCGTGGTCACCGTCGCGGGCGGCGCCACGGTCGTGGCGGCGGGCTGCCCCGAGCGCCCGACAAGGGCAAACGCGCCTATGCCAACCAGTAGGGGAATCGTCAGCCAAAGGGCGCGGTGGCGCCACGGAGAACGGAATGGGGGCGGTACAACCTGGGCCATGGGGAACGTCCGGGGAACTTAAGGCGCCAAGGGTGCTGGCCAACCCTTAGCAAAGCCTTGCTCCCAGGGTGAAACCTCGTTCATGCAAGCCGTGCCCACGCGCAAAGCAGTACGTAAGGCGCGCTGGAAATAATGGGCTCGCCACCGAACTGTCCGGAGTCACCCTCGTGGAAATCCTCGTTGTCGAGGACGATGTCCTCCTTGGAAAGGCCATCGTGCGCGCCCTGGAACAGCTGGGCCACGGCGTCACGTGGGAACGCACGGGCGCCGCGGCGTTGATGCGCCTGCGAGCACGCCACGATGACGTGGCACTCATCGATCTCGGGCTGCCGGACATCGACGGCGTCGAGGTCATCCGTACCGCCCGATCAGAACAACTGACAGTCCCGGTCATCATCATGACCGCGCGTGACGATATCCGCTCAAAGGTTACCGGGCTCGACGCCGGGGCTGACGATTACCTTAGCAAGCCGTTCCACCTCGACGAACTGGGGGCCCGGATCCGGTCGGTGGCACGCCGCACCCGCGAAGCGGTGGACCACGTGATCGAGGTGGGCACGATCCGCATGAACCTCGACAGCTTCGAAGTGCTGATCGCCGGCAAGCGCGTGGATTTCACGCCCAGGGAATTTACGCTGTTGCATACCCTCGCCGCGCGTGCCGGGCGAATCGTGCACCGCGATATCCTCGATAACCTGGTGTACGGGCGCGATTCGGAAGTCAGTCCCAACGCACTGGAGGTGCTCATCCATGCCGTACGCCGCAAGGTGGGCCCGGACAACATCCGGACCATTCGCGGCATGGGGTACCTGCTGCCCTCGCCAGCAGACCGATGAAATCCATCGTTGGGCGCCTCCAGCTATCCATTTTCATCACCATCCTTGGCGTGCTGGGACTGATTGGTGTCGTCGCAGCGCGGCTTACCCTGCAGAAAGTGAACGAATACTGCGACGCACGCCTGATCCACGCCGCCGTGACGATGGATCAGTTGATGGTGCTGGCGCCCGCGGGCGACCAACTGGCACGCAGGCCCATCACGAACGTGCCGGTGCTTCCGCCGATGGGCGCCACGCGCACCTACGAGCTGGAGGTTGGTTACCGGGTCCTGAGCCTCTCGGGCCAGGATGTGCTTGCCACGGAAAACTTCAGGCATCTGACCGGCACCGCGATACCCCAGGCCGGCTTCAGCGATGTCCATCTCGATGGCCGCAAGTGGCGGCTCTACCGCTTTGATGACATCAACAAGGATCGCATCGTCATCGTTGGCGAACGCCATGACAGCAGGCGCGACATCCTCAGTGCCGTGTGGCTGGAACACACACTCCCGCTCCTGCTCGGCCTTCCCTTGCTCGGCTGGCTTGCCACGTGGTCCGTGGAACGCGTACTTGCGCCCCTGTCCCGCCTGGCCAGTCACCTGGTCAGGCGCCCTGCCGGCACGCGCGATCCGATCGTGATGCCCGGCCACGGTCCCGAGCTTGCTCCACTGATCCACGCCGTGAACCTGTATTTGTTGCGCGTCGACCACGCACTGGACCGGGAGACGCGGTTGAGTGCCGATGTGGCACACGAGCTGCGCACACCCATCGCCTCGGCGGTGATCAACGTCGAGGGCGCACTGAACCACGCCCCGGCCAGTGAACTCACGGCCGCCCTCCCCGAGGCGATCGCCGGCCTGCAGGTATTGCGCGAACGCTCCGAGGAATTGCTGACCCTTGCGCGGCTGGATGAAGCGCTATTCGCACCGAGCGGCCAGGTCGATCTTGTGCTGCTGATCCAGGGCGCAATCACCGAGGCCCGCGCGGAAGCCGCGATACGCGGCGTCACCCTCGGCCAGCGCACAACGCCCGGGCACTGGTGGGTGACGGGCGACGAAGCCGCGCTGCATGCGATGCTGCGAAACCTGGTCGCCAACGCCCTGCGCCACGCTCCGCAGGGCGGCACGGTCACCGTCACGCTTGAAGCGTCGGCAGGCGCTCCGACGCTCGCCGTCACCGATGACGGACCGGGTATACCCGCCGAACGCAGGGAGGCGGTGTTCCAGCGTTTTCAGCGGGATACGGGCCTGGGCGATGGCTTCGGCCTGGGGCTCTCGATCGTGCATCGCGTCGTCCACCTGCACGGCGCAACGGTCGCGCTCGGCGAGGGCACGCATGGCAAAGGCCTGCGTGTCGCCGTAACGTTTCCAGAGAACGCCGCGTCCATCAAGGGTGCACCTCGTCAAGGTGCGGCGCCGGCACCAGGCCTTCCCAACCGTCCGCGAGCAGGATAGGTGATTCGATAAAGGACGGCGGCACGCCCTGGCTCGCATGCACCAATGCCCGGCCTTCGGGATGTTCGTGAACCCATGCCGCGTTTTCGGTGATCCGCGGTAGCGGGCACGGCAACCTGGCAAGGTAGGTCACCATGCCAGGCTCATCGTCCACGGCCGCAACCATGATCCCGCGCCGCTGCAGGTTCTTCACTGTTTCGGCGAGTTCATTGGGGTCCATGTGCGCCTTCACGTGCACTCCGACGAGCAGCACCATCGCCACCACACCCATCAATCCTGCAAAGGCCACCGTACGCAGCTTGTCGTCTTCGGCCTGGGGCGTGAGGTCACGCATGGCAAGCGCACCAAGGCCAAGCAGCGCCGACGTGACCAGCGCAGCGATGTACCAATGTGGGTTTCCCGGCATGCCGATGGCGGCATTGGCCACCGGCCACGCCCACACCAGCGCGACCGCGGCGAGCAACAGCCGCATCCGCCCAAACGAGAACGGCGTGACGCCATGCTGAAGCATGGCGGCGCCAAGGAGCGCGGCGCCCGGGAGTAGCGGTAACAGGTAGTGGATCTGCTTTCCACTGATGAGCGAGAACGCGATAAACGCAGGCAACGTCGCCGCGATACCCAGGCGACCTTCCCCGCTACCCGTCGCGCAACCCAGGTTCGTCCGGGCGCCGCGCCACTGCAGCAGGAAGCTCCACGGAAGAAGGAACGGGATGAGCCACGGCAGGTACCAATACACGGGTCGCTTGTGTGCAAAGCTGTGCGCCACGCGCCCCACGGATTGGTGCGATAGCGTGTGCAGGATGGGGACATCCGGAAAGCGCGCCGCGTTCGTAATGGCCCATAGCGCCAGCGGAACACAGGCGATGACCATGCAGCTGGCGATGCCTGCGGCGAGCCGCCACGGACGATCGATCGGCGCGCGATGCCACCAGCGCACGAGCACAACCGGGCCGAGCATATGCAGCAGGTACACGGGTCCCTTCGCCAACAACCCTAAGATCGCAGCGACAAGAAACAGCATGGCGCCGTGACCAGGCCGCCCCTTCACCCACCAGACGAGGCCGAGGATACCTAGGGCCACGAAGCACACCAGGGGCATATCGAACATCGCTATGGGTGCGAAGGTCCCGAATACGACGAAGGGCAGCAGTATCCAGCCAGCACGGGCAGGATCGGCATGCCCAAACTGTCTTGCGATGGCGGTAACGGTCGCCACCGAACCCGCCGCGAACGCGATGCACACGCTCCGAGCGGCCATGGTCGACACGCCCATCAGCGTCCATGCCACGTTGATCAGCCAAAACAACAACGGCGATTTATCCATGTACGGATGACCGTTCAATGTCAGCCCGATGGCATCGCCTGATCGCCGCATTTCCCACGCGATCGAGAGGTACCGAGTCTCGTCGATGGGCACCGCGGGCAACAATGCCGCGGGGATCACCCAGAATATCGTAGCGAGCCACGGACGGTCGCGAAGCCAGTGGAAAAGGTGGCGGGCGATTTTCATGCGCGCAGCCTAGCCACACACGCTTATGCTCAACTTAGTGGTGTACGCGTCTCATGGCGACGTGCAACACCACCGGCAGCGCGACGAGAACCATCGGGAACTGCAGTAAAAGTCCTGCAACAATCGCGACCGCTAACGGCTGCTGCATGTCGGCTCCCTGCCCTAGTGCCAGCACCAGTGGCAGCAACGTAAGGATCGCCGCCAACGTTGTCATCGTGATGGGACGAAGACGATTGCGCACCGCGCGGCGCATCGCCGATCGCCAGCCCAGGCGCGATCCGATCGCCATGTATTCCGACACCAGGAAAATGGACATCTCGGTGCCGATCCCGAGCACCATCGTGAGACCCATCATGGCGGTGACGTTAAGATCCACCCCCGCTATCCACAGCCCCGCGAACACTGCGGAAGCCGAGACGAGCGATCCGGCGATGACGAGCAACGCGATGCGGGCACGCCGGTAAAGAAACATGAGCAGAAGGAACTCCGCGCCCATGGCAGCCGCGAATACCTTCTTCAGTCCCGTAAAGGCTATCTGCTGTTGCTGGTAAAGACCGCCGAGCTCATAACGCACACCCGGCGGAAGTACGCCGGGCTTGGCCAGTTCAGCCCGCACCCGGGCCACTGCCGACTTGATGCCACCGCGCTCGATCCGGGCGGTGACAGGGACCATGGCCTGCAGGTCTTCCCGCGTGATCTGCGGTTGGCCTGCAACCGGCACCACCGCGGCGACGCGCGATAGCGGGAACATGTGTCCATCGGCGGAGCGTATAGGAAACGCAAGCAGGTTCGCTATCCGCCAGGACCGCGAGCCGGCACCCGATACACGCACGCCAATGGACTTGGTGGCGCTGGGCAGTTCCGTCGCAATGACACCGACAAGGCCGTCCGAAATCGCCTGGGAGACAGCCTGGACCGTCACACTCTCTGCGGCCGCAGCGTCCGGATCGATGCGGACCTCCAGGGCGTCGCCCGCGAGCTGTGCACCGCTCTTCACATCCACAAGGCCCGGCACATGCCCCATGGCAGTGGCGATGCGATCGGCCAGCGGGAGCAGAGCAGAGACATCATCCCCATACAGCTTGACCTCGATGGGCTGCGGTACCGCCGTAAGGTCACCGATCAGGTCCTCCATAAGCTGGGCCACTTCCACTTGCACGCCGGGCACATTGTGCAGGATGCGATCGCGCACGTCGTTCATCACATCGAGCGTGGGGGCATCGTGGCCGGCTTTCAGCTTGATGAAGAAATCGCCGTGGTATGACTGGCCCAGATCGCCGCCCAGCCCCGTGCCGAGGCGGCGCGAGAACGTATCGATATCCTTGTTCATCCGCAACAAGGATTCAATCTGCGCGACCTCACGCTCTGTTTCGATGATGGATGTCCCGGGCGCCGTGTAGTAGTCGAGCACGAAGCCACCCTCGTCGGCCTCCGGCATGAAACCCGTCGGTACATGCATGTACGAGACGATGCCGACAATGAATGTACCGGCGGCAAGTATGCCGACGAGCCATGGGCGGCGGAACGCTATCCCCACGACGTAGCCGTGGGCCCGTGCGAAGGCACGTTCCCATCGTGTCGGTACGTGCACCCAGCTTCGTGGTCGCGAAAAGCGCGCCGCGAGCGGCGGCACGACGAACGCCGTGATGATCCACGAAACAATCAGGGCGGCACCCATCGTGATAGACAAGGCGCGCGAGAACGCACCCGTCACGCCGTCGAGGAACGCCAGCGGCACGAATACAATCAATGTCGCGAGGCTGGAGCCCGAGAGCGGTACGATAAACTCGCTGGCCGCGTCGTAGATGACGCGGTCGTAGCTGCATCCGTCGGCAGCGGCTACGCGGCGTGCCATGTGCTCAACCATGACCATGACATCATCGATGACCAGCCCCACCGCGGCAGCCATGCCCCCCAACGTCATGATGTTGAAGCTGAGGCCTGCAACGTCCAGGCAAAGAATAGTCCCCGCCAGGATGGCCGGCACGGCGATAAAGACTATGGCGACGAGGCGCATGCTGCGGAGAAACGCGAGAAGGACCAGCGCCGCCAGGACCAGGCCAATGGCGATCGCCTCCCACACGCTACCGGCCGATGCGGTTACCAGCTCGCTCTGGTCGTACCATTTCTTCAATGTGATGCCCGGCGGCAACGGCAGGCTCTTCAGTTTCGACCGCACTGCCGCCGCGATCTGCACGGCGTTGCCATCGGGTTGCTCAAAGACGTTCAACAGGACCGCCGGCCGGCCGTCCTCGGCGACGCGTGTCCAATCGGGCGCCACGCCGCTACGCACGTTCGCGACCTCACCCACCGTGGTGCGCCCCCCGCCGGCGTTGGCCAGGGGGATGGACGCCACGGCCCTGGCATCGCTTACCGGATCATTGGCAACGACAAGGAAAAGTTTGTGGTGATCCTGGATGCGCCCGACCGCGTTCACCTGGTTTGCCGCGGCGATGGCGTTGGCGACATCGGCGGCGGTAAGCCCGCGCGAGGCGAGCGCATGCGGATCCACTTCGACTTCGATCTCGGCGGCCTGGCCACCTTGCACATCGACGCGAGCCAACCCGGGAACGGAGGCCAACATGGGCGCGATACGGAACTGCGCAAAGTCGCGCAGGGCCACGGGAGACATGCCATTCCCGCGCAGGGCATACGAAATGATCGGAAACACCGTGGGATCCATGCGGCGAACGTCGTAGCGGGTGCCGGCAGGTAGATCGGGGATGGTTGACGCGATGGCCGCATCGACCAGCAACGTCGATGCGATCATGTCTCGGCCCCACCCGAAATCCACCGAGATCTGCGCCTCGCCGCGCGATGTTTCCGAGCGCACGCTGTTAACGCCAGGGATCGAACGTATGGCGTCCTCGACGGGCCGCGTCACGAGCAACGAGGTGGTCTCCGCCGGGCGATCGCCCGCTGAAAGATCCACGACGATCCGCGGGAACGACACCTGGGGGAAAAGGCCCACCGGAAGATTGAGCGCGGCGACCGCGCCCATCATCGCCAGCATGATGGCGAGGAGTATGAGGGTCGCGGCATGCCGTGACAGGAACGAAGGCGGCATCAGCGGCCACCGCCGCTGGTCACCACGGCCATGCCTTCAGCCAGTTGCGGACCGCCAGCGGTCACCAGCGGTACCGCTGGATCGATATCGCCGCTGAGCAGCACCTGATCGCCACGTTCGAGGATGACGCGCACATCGACGCGGTGCGCCTTTCCGTCACGGACCTGGTAAACGCAGCGCCCCCTGCTGTCGTCAACGACCGCTTCGGCAGGCGCTGTCCATCCCGAAACCTCACCTACCGTGATCTCCGCCCGCCACGTACTTCCCGGCATCGGCACTGCATCGGGATGGATGCGTATCGGCACCAGGCGCGTCTGCGCGTCGATGGCGCCGGCGATGCCAAGCACCCGTCCAGTGATCCGGCTTGCGCCACCCACGAGCTCCAGCTCGACGGGCATGCCGATGCGCACCGAGGTGGCGGCGCCTGGCTCGACGCCAGCGGCCACCGCCAGGCTTGCCGTTGGAGCAATGGCGAGCAAGGGGCCGTTCGCTGGCACCACCTGGCCCGGGGAGGCAGGGATCGTCGTGATGACTCCATCCACGGGCGAACGAATGTCGAGGGAAGCCTCCGCCGCACCGGGCCGGGTGAACACGGCGAACGCTGATTGCGCATCTGACAGCGCCTTCGACGCCTGCTCCACCTGTTCGTCCGTGGCCAGCGCATCGTTGCGCAGGCGGCGCGCACGCTCGAGCGATAACGTAGCGGCCTGCACGCCGGTCTTTGCCATTTGCATGGATGCCCTGGCGGCGGGCGCAAGCTCGAACGAGGCCAGGACCTGCCCGCTGCGCACTACGTCCCCTTGCGCAACCTTCAACCGGGATAGCGAACCATCGAATGGCAGGCTGATCATGCGCTGGTAAGGCGCACCCTGGCTGGCCTCACCCCATGCCACGACCGTGCGGGGCATGACACCCTTCTGGGGCGTGGCGATGAGCACGGCAGCGGACGCGACCTCATGCGCCACATCGCCTTCCGCAGGCGCCTGGCAACCGGCGAGCGTGCCAAGGCACAGGGCGACGAGCACCATGGGAAACCTATGCATCACTGAGTCTCCCTTCCCGTATCGATAACCGGCATCCCCATACCCAGCAGGGTTTCAAGCGCGATGCGTTGATCACGCATGGCCAATTCCGTGTGAAGTTGCGCCACCTTCGTGGACAGTGACGCCACGGCTAGCCCGTTGTAAGCCGCGCGGTCCAGATCGCCCCTGGCCAACGCGACGGAAGCACGGGCTGCCCGGTCAGGCCCGGTCACCTCTACCTGCGACAGCCGATGCAACTGCGACTCCGCGAGCCGGTTCGCCACGATGAGCGCCCTGGCTTCGTCCTTCGCATCGGCAACGCGCTGGCTGTACTCCGCGTGCAAGCGCTCGCGAGTAAATCCCTCGGCGTGGGCATTCGCAGTGCCACGATCGAAGATCGGCAAATCCATGGTGATCGCCGGGCCACCATTGGTGACCCGGCTGTTGTCGCGCGACGCGTCGTAGCCGATCGAAAGCGCGGGGAACTGCGAGAGCACTGCGGCGCGAAAGTGTGCATCCTGTGCCTCGTATCCCATGGCGAGCGCGACGAGATCGGGCCGGTGCCTGGGCAAGCTGCGGATGGCCGCGTCAGCCTCGGCATCCGCCAAAGGCGCCAACGGCGGTAACGGTGCCAGCGAGAGCGGTGCGTCGAAGCTCAGCCCCATCAGCGCTCGCAGTTCGCGTCGCTGGCTGGGACTTGTTGGCATAAGTACTGACAGGCCCAGTCGAAGGAGAATAAGTGGCGTTAACCGCAATGCCGTTGCACACCGAACGACCTTGATCCACGAGGATCAGGTGGGAGGACCATCACGGCTCTAAGGCTTTCCGCACGCGGCGGACATGCACACAATCCGTGAACTGGCCGACCCGGGGCCGTTTATAGGAACAAGGCAAATGTAAGGATGCGCTATCGAACACCGCAGAAAACGCCGTCCCTATTTTATGTGGCCGTCGAGCACACCTTCAAGCTTCTTGCGAAGATTGCCCAATCCTTCGGTCAGCGCCAGTTCCTGGGCG
>Ga0207647_10001075_pt1 | contig 21061 bp, 16 predicted proteins | sample KBSCornC2_FD_184295 | JGI IMG/M metagenome (GOLD analysis project Ga0207647, IMG submission 184295) | Corn rhizosphere microbial communities from Kellogg Biological Station, Michigan, USA - C2 (SPAdes) (version 2) | ecosystem: Host-associated > Plants > Roots > Rhizosphere ... | reverse complement strand
CCGTACCGCCCGCGGCCCGAGCCGGCACCGATGCTACGGCCCTGCCCGCCCGCGCCATCACGCTCGGCGAATTCATGGACGACCTGCCGGTCGGTGCGCTGCACCGGTTCGTCGTCTGGGTGATCGGCATCGGGCTGTTCTTCGACATGTACGAGATCTTCCTCGTCAGCACGATCGGTTCCGCGTTGCAGAACGAATACGGGCTGAGCCGGCAAAGCGCCGATTTCAAGCTGCTGCTGGCATCGGCATTCATCGGGATGTTCGTCGGCGCGATGTGTCTCGGCAGCCTCGCGGACCGCATCGGACGGCGCAAGGCGTTCCTGATGACGCTCGTCTGGTACAGCGCGTTTTCGCTGATCGGCGCGTTCTCGGTGAATGCCGACATGCTGGTGGCATGCCGGTTCCTGACGGGCATCGGCGTCGGCGCGATCTACCCGGTCGCCGACAGCTTCCTGTCGGAAATCCTGCCGAAGGAAAAGCGCGGGCGGCTCGCCGCGTGGGCCTATACGACTTCATACGTCGCAGTGCCGCTGGTCGGCTTCCTCGCGCTATGGCTGAACCCGCTTCACGTCGCGGGCGTGGCCGGCTGGCGCATCATTCTCGCGATCGGCAGCCTCGGCGCCGTCTACGTGCTGCTGATCCAGCACCGGCTGCCGGAGAGCCCGCGCTGGCTGCTCGCGCAGGGCCGCACGGCGGAAGCGCATGCCGCGGCGCGGCGCTTCGCGGAGAGCGCCGGCGTGCGCGTGCCCGAGCAGTTCGCGGCGTCCGCCGAACCGCAGCGGCCGCTGAGTCTCGGCGAGCGCATCGCGCTGCTGCGCCGCCGGCCCTACCGCGCGCGCTACCTGATGCTCGCGGTGTTCCACCTGCTCCAGGGCTTCGGCTATTACGGCTTCGGCACGCTCGCGGGCACGGTCGTCAAGAGCCGCGGTTTCGACGTGACGGACAGCACGCTGTTCATTGCGCTGTCGTTCATCGGTTATCCGATCGGCTCGCTGCTGTCGATTCCGTTGCTGAACTGGATCGAGCGACGCACGCTCGTGATCGTGTCGATCCTGTCGATCGCCGCGTTCGGGCTGTGCTTCGCGTATTCGGGCAATACGGCGCTGATCGTCTGCTTCGGTTTCCTGACGACCTGCGCGTCGAACGTGTTCAGCAACGCCTATCACGTGTACCAGGCGGAGATTTTCCCGGCGCGCGTACGGTCGACCGCGATCGGCAGCACGTACGCACTGTCGCGCATCGTCAGCGGCGCGCTGCCGTTCGTGCTGCTGCCGGTGCTGGCCGCACACGGCGCGGGTGCGATGTTCGGCGTGATCTCGGTCGCGCTCGGCATCGTCGCCGTCACGTTGCGCGTGCTCGGGCCGCTGACCACGCGGCGCAGCCAGGACGACATCAACCCGGTATGACGCGGTGCGCTGCGCCGGGGCGTACGCATGCGCGCCCCGGGCTTCGCGTGCGGCGCGTTCCGCTCGTTCAGCGCGCCGACATGAAATCGAACAGCTTTGCGATGTCGGTGGTCAGCACGGTGCCGGCCTTCACGCCGACCCACAGCGTGCGCGTCGCCCACGCGTCGTCGAGCTTCACGACCCCGAGCCGAGCCGCGCGCTCGCCGGTCACCGCGTCGCGCGGCAGCACGCCGATCCCGAGCCCGGCCTCGATCATTCGGCTCACGCCGTCGAAATTCGATACCTGGATGCGCAGTTTCAGCGAGCGCTCGGCCGCAAACGCGGCGTCGGTCATCCGCGCGAGCAGGGAGCTGCCGTCGCTCAGGCCGACGTAGTCTTCGTCGAGCGTCTCCGCGAAGCGGATGCTGTCGTGCGCGGCAAAGCGATGCCCGCGCGGCACGAGCAGCACGAGCTCGTCGCGCCGGTACAGCCGCCGTTCGATGCCGGGTGCGGGCACGTTGTCCGCGAACACGCCGAGATCGGCCTTGCCGGAGCCGAGCGCGTCGGCGATCTCGTGGCTCAACCGCTCCTCGAGACTGACCTTGATGCCCGGGTTGTCGGTGAGGAACGCGGCGAGATCGGCTGGCAGGAACTGGACGATGGCCGACGTGTTGGTCCACACGTGAATGTGGCCGCGCACGCCGGCGACGTAGTCGCTCATCTCGTGCGCCATCCGGTTGACCTGCTCGATGACTTTCGCCGCATGCTCGAGCAGCGCGCGGCCCGCGGGCGTCAGCTCGACGCCGCGCGCATGCCGCACGAACAGCGCGCTGCCGGTCACGCTCTCGAGCTCGGCGATCCGCTTGCTGACCGCTGACAGCGTGAGCTGGCCGTGTTCGGCCGCCTTGGTCAGGCTGCCGTGCTCGGCGACGAGCGCGAACACGCGCAGCGATTGCAGATCGAAATGAAGCGGGTTCACCATGATGAGGTCCTGGGAAAAGCCATGCGGCGCGGACGAACGGCACCGGACTGGCCCGATGCCGATCATACGCCCGGCCCCGCGCGGCGCGAACCGGTGCGAACCGGTGTGACTCGGGGCGAATCCGTGCGGATTCGTGCGAATCGGCGCAATACGTCGCGCTCAGCGCGGCGCGATCGCCTGCAACGCTGCGAGCATCGTGCTGTCGGGCGTCGCGAGGTCGTCCAGCACCGTGAAATGCTGCATGCCGGGCACCCACGCGCGCGCGGTCCGCTCGCCGGCCGCCTCGCATGCGTCCGCGTATTCGTGGGCCTGGCGCACGAGTTCCGGCAACTCGGCCGCGCCGACCGCGACGACGGTCGGCGCGCCGGGCCCGATATGACGCAGCGGGCTGTACGCGGCGATTTCGTGCGCGGTGAGCTGCAGCCTGTCGTCGAGCACGCACAGCGAGATCGGTTCGAGATCGACGAGCGGGCTGATCGCGAGCGCCGACACGACGGCCGGATGTGCGCGATGCACGGCCGTCAGGTGGCCGCCCGCCGAATGACCGCTCAGGTGGATCGGCCGCCGTGCGGTGCCGATGCCGTCGGGATCGGTCGACAGGTAGTCGAGCAACGCGCCGATCTCGCCAACGATGTCGGTCATCGATGCGGCCGGGGCAAGCGTGTATTCAGCGAGCACGACGTCGAAGCCGCGCGCGAGCGGCCCGGCGGCCGCGTACGCGAAATCCTCTTTCGCGCAGTGCTGCCAGTAGCCGCCGTGAATGAACACGAACAGCGGCGCGTCGGGCCGGCCGCAGCGCAGCCAGTCGAAGCGCTGCGCGGGGCGCTCACCGTAACGCAGGTCGCGCTGCCCGGGCGTCGCGTCGTAAAGCGCGCTGCTGCGTGCCTGGCACGATGCGAGCACGGCCGGGAAATCGGCAACGGCCTTCGTGTTGAGGTAGGCGGCGTCGAGCGCCGCGCGGTCCATGCCGCGATAGAGAATGGTCATTCGGAAAGCGTCCGGGTCGGATTGGCGAATACGCGGATAGGCGGATGACGCGGGACATTCACGGCGCCCGCGGCGAAGGCGCCGGACGGGCCGGCGCCGTTGCACCATTATCCGCAGCGCGACCGGGGCCGGCTATCCGGAATCGGCGGCTGCGGCGTGCGCCTGTCCGCTTTCGGCGGAGGACTGCCGCGCGGTGGGCAGGTCTGCCGGCGCGCGAGCAAACGGGCGGACCGGCACGACGAAGCGGTTCGACCAAGCGCCCCGACGAGCCCCTCAAATCAATTCAGAGATCTCGATCAGGTTCAGATCCGGGTCGCGCACGTACACCGACCGGATCTTCCGCGTCGCCCCGGTGCGTTCGACGGGCCCTTCGACGATTGGCCATTCGACGCGTCGCAGATGCGCGATCACGTCGTCGAGCGGCACCGACGCGATGAAGCACAGGTCGAGCGCGCCGGGCACCGGCACGTGGGCCTTCGGCTCGAACTCCGCGCCGCGCACATGCAGGTTGATCTTCTGGTTGCCGAAGCGGAACGCGAGCCGGCCCGCGCCGAAGGTTTCGAGCTGCATCTGCAGCACTTCGGTATAGAAATGCTTCGTCCGCTCCGGATCGACGCAAGTCAGGACGAGATGGTCGAGGTGGTCGATCAGCGCCATGTGATTCGCTCCTGTTGACGACTGTTCACGAAAAAGCCCGCTGCACCGGCATGTCGCCGGCTTCGGCGCGCGGTGCCGGATGCAGGTCCGAGCGGCGCCCGGCCTTCAGGATCTGGCTCGGCACGTCGTGCCCGATCAGCGCAGGCAGCCGTGCGGCCGCGGCGAGCACGGCCGCGAGGTCGATGCCGGTATCGTAGCCGTCGAGCGCGAGCATGTGCACGAGCTCCTCGGTGCATGCGTTGCCGGTCGCGCCCGGCGCGTACGGGCAGCCGCCGAGCCCGCCGAGCGACGCATCGAAGCGGTCGATGCCGGCGTCGAGCGCGGCGAGCGTGTTCGCGAGCGCCATCCCGCGCGTGTTGTGAAAATGCAGCGTGAGTTGCAGCGCGCCGAAGCGTTCGCGCGCGCGTTCGGCCAGCGCGCGCACCTGCGACGGATACGCCATGCCGGTCGTGTCGCACAGCGTGAAACCGTGCACGCCGAGATCCGCGAAGCGCTGCATCCACGCGAGCACGGTTTCGTCGCGCACGTCGCCTTCCATCGGACACCCCATCGCGGTCGACAGCGACACGTTGATCGCGACGCCGGTGCCGCGCACCGCGTCGATCACGTCGCGCAGCTGGGCGAACGACTGCTCGCGGGTCATCCGCAGGTTCGCGCGGTTGTGGCTCTCGCTCATCGACATCACGAGGTTCACCTCGTCGACGCCGCACGACAGCGCGCGCTGCGCGCCGCGCACGTTCGGCACGAGCACCGTATAGACGACGCCCGGCGCGCGCACGATGCCGTGCATCACGGCCTCCGCGTCGCGCAGCGCAGGGATCGCCTTTGGCGACGTGAACGACGTGACCTCGATCTTCGCGTAACCGCACGCGCTCAATGCGTCGACGAGCGCGATCTTGTCGTCGGTGTCGACGAACGCCGCTTCATTCTGGAAACCGTCGCGTGTCGCGACTTCGTGGATATAGAGTCGTTGGGGGTGCTGGCTCATGTCGTCGCTCCGCTGGCCGGTTCAGATCACGCCGCGCGTGCGCCACGCGTCGCGCGTCGCGGCATCGATGCCGATCGATTCGAGTACCGCGTCGGTATCGGCGCCGAGCGCGGGTGCGGGACGCTCGATGCGCCCCGGCGTCGCGCCGAGCTTCGGCACGATGCCCGGCACGAGCACGGGCGTGCCATCGGGCAGCGCGGCATCGACGATCATGTCGCGCGCGCGGTAATGCGGATCGGCCGCGATGTCCGCGACGTCGTAGATGCGCCCGGACGGGATGCGCGCGTCGTTCAGCGCGGCGAGCACGTCGTCGAGGTCGTGCCGCGCGCTCCATTCGCCGATCGCCGCGTCGATGCGCGCGACCTGCGCGACGCGCCCGTCGTTGTGCGCGAGCGCGGGATCGCCGCCGAGGTCGGGACGCCCGATCAGCTCCATCAGGCGCCGGAAGATGCTGTCGCCGTTGCCGGCGATCAGTGCGTACTTGCCGTCGCGGCAACGGTACGCGTTGGTCGGCGCGATGCCGGGCAGGCTGCTGCCGGCCGCCTCGCGCACCGCTCCGAACGCCGAGTATTCGGGCAGCAAGCTTTCCATCATGTTGAAGACGGATTCATACAGCGCGACGTCGACGACTTGCCCGCTGCCGCCCTGCTGCTCGCGATGCCGCAGCGCGAGCAGGATGCCGATCACGCCGTGCAGCGCCGACAGCGAATCGCCGAGCGACACGCCGACGCGCACCGGCGTGCGGCCCGGTTCGCCAGTGAGGTGGCGCAGGCCGCCCATCGCCTCGGCGATCACGCCGAAGCCGGGCCGGTCGCGATACGGGCCGGTCTGCCCGAAGCCCGACACGCGCAGCATCACGAGCCCGGGGTTGATCGCGGACAGCGTGTCCCAGCCGAGCCCCCAGCCTTCGAGCGTGCCGGGCCGGAAATTCTCGATCAGCACGTCGGTCTCGGCGACGAGACGGCGCACGACGTCCTGCCCCTCGGGCGTGCGCAGGTCGAGCGTGAGCGACGTCTTGTTGCGCGACTGCGCGGCCCACCAGACCGACGTGCCGTCGTGCAGCAGCCGCCATTTGCGCAGCGGGTCGCCGACGCCGGGCGGCTCGACCTTGATCACGTCCGCGCCGAATTCGGCGAGCATCCGGCCCGCGAACGGCCCGGCGATCAGTTGGCCGAGTTCCAGCACGCGGATACCGTCCAGGGGTCGCGTCATGACTGTCTCCGATGAAATCGTGTTGTCGATGACGGCGATCATGACGGCGTTCGCGCCCGGCGAAAATCGATCGATGCTCAACCAGCCTTTCCCGAACGGAAAGGCATGGACGGCGGACAGCCGGCAAAAAGGCCGCACCGCCTTTCCGCGCGGGAAAGTGCGCTGGCGCAGTGCTCAAGCCCGACGCGCGCCTAGCGTCGGCAGCGACGCGCCGGCTGGGGGACATCAAGACAGAAAGGCAGAAAGACGCAACGCCGCGCTGCGGACAACTCGCCGCAGCGGGATAGGCCAATCGGGGAGGCGGTATTCAGCCGACGCGCAGCCCGAACCGGTACGCGCGGATGCGCGATGTGCGCCGCCGACGCGTGTCGGCCATCGGCCGCGCGTAGACAGAAAGGCGCAACACCGCGTTGCGGACAACTCGCCGCAGTGGGATCGGACAAGCGGGGAGAGGGTATTGAGGCGACGCGCTGCCCGAACCGAACCGGTACGCGCAGGTGCGCGATGCGCGCCGCCGACGCGTGTCGGCCATCGGCCGCGCGTCGGCGGGAATCAGTGTGGAGCGACCAGGCTTCAGTAAGCGGACATCTCGACGCAAGGATCGACCTTGGACGGCGAGCAGATGACCGAATACTTGGCGCTTTCGCGCATCAGCGCTTCGCCTTCGTGCAGCGCGATCTTGATCTCGGGATGACGCTCGTACGCCAGGAAGGCGGAGCAGACGACCGCGGACATCACGACCAGGGAAAACACAAATTTTTCAAGGGGTTGGAAACGTTCTGGCATGGTTCGACCTTTCTTCTAGGCCGACATTATAACGAAGAATAAGGGTTTTCCCTATATCCGCGGCGGCATACCGAACATCACCCAGTCGTACCCCTTTTATCCGGCGATACCGCCGCCGTTCAGGTTCGCCCAGGCGCTTGCGCCACGTCGACGGCCCTGAGCGGAGACGGATGAATGCCGAGATGGCCCGCGCCGAGGCCCACCCGGCTCTGCAGCGAGCTGTGCTCGAACCGCTGGAACGACTCCGCAATATGCTTGCGCAGCAGCGCGACATCCCACGGCTTGATCAGCAATTTCTGCACGGAGCCGTTGCCGGCCGCGTCGGCGAGCGACGCCCCTTCCCCGTAGCCCGACAGCAGGATGCGCACGATGTCCGGGTACAGCGCCTTCACACGCTGCAGCAGGTCGATGCCGGACAGGCTCGGCATGCGGAAATCCGACACGATCACGCCGACGCGATGCTGCGCGAGCAGGACGAGCGCTTCGTCGGGATCCGTGGTGTCGAGAATCTCGTAGCCGTCGCGGCCGAGCGCCCGCCTGAGCCTGCGCAGGACCTCGCGGTCGTCGTCCACCAGCAGCAGCGTCCGGTGCAGCAGTTCGCGCTGCCGGCAGTGCTCGGGAAGCTGCGAGCCGGCGGACAGCATGTCGGCGATTTCATCGCCGGTGACCGGATGGCTGAAGTAGTAGCCCTGCATCGCATGGCAGCGATGCCGGTTCAGGAACGACAGCTGCGCTTCGGTCTCCACGCCCTCGGCCACCGTCTCCATGTGCAGCGACTCGGCCATCGCGATGATCGAGCGCGTCAGCGAAGCGCCTTCGGCGCTGGTGGTGACGTCGTCGAGGAACGACCGGTCGATCTTCACGACGTCGATCGGCAAGTCCTTCAGGTACGACAGGCTCGAATAGCCGGTGCCGAAGTCGTCGAGCGACAGCACGACGCCGAGCGCCTTCAGTTCGCGCAGCGTGTGCGCGATCGCGTCGCAGTCCTGCATCAGCACGCTTTCGGTGAGTTCGAGTTCGAGCGAGTCCGGCGCCAGGCCGGTCTCCTCGAGCGTCGTGCGCACCATGGCAGCCACGTCCTGCTGCCGGAACTGGCGCGCCGACAGGTTCACGGCAATCCGGATCGGCGGATGGCCTTCCCGGCGCCATGCGACGGCCTGCATGCACGCGGTGCGCAACACCCACTCGCCGATCGGCAAGATCAGCCCGCAGTCTTCGGCGATCGGGATGAAGCGGTCGGGCGGAATCACGCCGATCCCCGGCCGCCGCCAGCGAATCAGCGCCTCGACGCCGCTGATCTGGCCGGTCTTGAGATCGACCTTCGGCTGGTAGTACAGCTCGAGCTCGTGGTTCGCGACGGCCTGATGCAGCGCGTTCTCGAGGATCGTCTGCTCCTCGACGCGCGCACCCAGCTCGCGTGTATAGAAGCGGTAGCAGTTGCGCCCGTGTTCCTTCGCCGCATACAGCGCGGCGTCGGCCGTTTTCAGCAGCGTTTCGGCGTTGGTGCCGTGGGTCGGGCACAGGCTCACGCCGACGCTGGTCGTCACGTGCAGGTCGTGTTCGTCGAGCGTGAACGGCTCGATGAAGGTGTCGAGGATCTTGCTGGCGATCACGTCCGCGTCCGCTTGCGTCGCGAGGTTGACCAGCATCACGACGAACTCGTCGCCGCCGAGCCGCGCGACCGTGTCGCCATCGCGCACGGAGCGCTTCAGCCGCGCGGCGACGACGCGCAGCAGCCCGTCGCCGACCGAGTGGCCGAAGCTGTCGTTGATGTGCTTGAAGCGGTCCAGGTCGAGCACCATCACCGCGACCAGCTGCCCGGTGCGGCGCGCCTGCGACATCGCCTGCTCCATCCGGTCGCTCAGCAGGTTGCGATTGGGCAGCCCGGTGAGCGCATCGTGGTTGGCAAGATATTCGATGCGGCCTTGCTGCATCTTGCGCTCGGTGATGTCCTGCACGATGCCGCGCAGGATGATCGCGTGGTTCGGATCGCGCCCCGACTCCGCCTGATGCAGCACGCAGCGCTCGGTGCCGTCCGCGTGAACGAGCCGATGCTCGAGCGAGAACGGCACGCCTTCGGTGCGCAGGCTCGTGAACGACTGCACGAGCAACGGCTGTTCGTCGGCCGGCACGGCCTGCAGCAGCCGCTCGAACGTCGGCGGCGCGTGCGCCGCGTCGAGCCCGAGGATCCGGTACAGCTCCGGCGACCAGTAGCCGTCCGTGCGGCCCGCCTGGAATTCCCAGTTGCCGACATGCGCGAGCGCTTGCGCGTGCGTGAGGCTGACCTCGGTGGTCGCCAGCTTTTCGACCGCCGCGGCGGCGCGCAGCAGATACCGGATCCGGTAGCCGAGCAGCTTCCAGCGCATCGGCTTCGACACGAAATCGGTCGCGCCGGCGTCGAACGCGCTGGCGATCGATGCGTCGTCGTCGTTGCCGGTGAGCATCACGATCGGCACGCGGCGGCCTTCCGGCAACGCGCGCAGTGCGCGGCAACAGTCGAAGCCGTCGCCGCCGGGCATCTCGACATCGAGCAGCACGACGGCGGGACGATGACGCAGGAACGCTTCGATGCCTTCCTGCGGCCCGGTCGCTTCCTCGACGCGGAAACCGTCGGGCTCCAGCGTTTCCACGACCAGCATCCGCGTCATCGCGTCGTCGTCGATGATCAGAATCGCCGGCAAATCGGCATGTTCGTGGTTCACGACCGTCCTCCTGTTCCTGTATCTGCCGCTTCGCGATCGCGGTGGCGATCGGCCGGCGGCCAGTCAACTTTCGACGCGCTCCGCGATCAGCGCGGCGTGCGCCTGTTCGAATTCCGCATCCGTGCCGGCGACGAGCTCGACGGCCGCGTTCAGGTCGGCGGCGCGCGCCAGCCGCTCGATCTCGCGGCAGCGGGCCGACAGCAGATGCGCGCCGACGTTCGCGCTGCTCGATTTCAGCGTATGGGCGGCAAGCTTCAGCGCGTCGGCGTCGCCCGCTTCGACCGCCGCGTGCATGTCGCGGATCAGCCGCGGCGCGTCCATCGTGAATTGATCGATGATCCGGGTCAGCACGTCCGGGCGGCCGGGCCGCTGGAGCGCGCGCAATGCATCGAGCGCTTTGCGGTCGATCACGTTCGCGTCTTCGTCCGGCTCGGCGGCCGCTGCCGCGCTCGTTGCGGGACGCGTTTCGATGCTTGCTTCGAGGTTCGTTTCGATACCGGTCCGGGCCACCGCTTCCGCGTCCTCGCTCGCGGCGGCCGGCACGTGTGCGCCGCCGCGAACATGGCGTGCGAGCGTCTGCAGCAGCGCATCGCGGCGGAACGGCTTGCCGAGATAGTCGTCCATGCCGGCGGCCAGGCAGCGCTCGCGGTCGCCGCTGAGCGCATTGGCCGTCAGGGCGATGACCGGCAGGCGCGGCGCGCCCGCTTCGCCTTCGCGCCGACGTAGCCGCCGCGTCGCCTCGAAGCCGTCCAGCACCGGCATCTGGCAGTCCATCAGCACCACGTCGAACGCGTCTTGCTCGAGCATCTTCAATGCCTGCTCGCCGTCGTCGGCCACGGCGACCCGATAGTCGGTGTCTTCGAGCATCGCGAGCGCGATCTGCTGATTCACCGCGTTGTCCTCCACCAGCAGCACGCGCGCGGCGATCTCGTCGAGCGGCCTGCCCGGCTCCGCCCCGGCTTCGTCCGACACGGGCGCGGCCGACGCCAGCCGGGGCGGCATCACGTGCACCGCGGCCGCGATCGCCGTATAGAGATCGTTGCCATGGAGCGGCTTCGTCAGCCGGGCGGCGATGTCGAGTTCGTGCGCGACCTGGATGCTGTCCATCATCTCGAACGCGGTCAGCGTGATGATCCGCAGCGCACGCAGCGCCGGATCGCGGCGGATGTGCTGCACGAGCGAGATGCCGTCCATGCCCGGCATCCGCACGTCGATGATCGCGAGGTCGAACGGCGCACCGTCGGCGACGGCGGCCCGCAACTGCGACAGCGCATCGTCGCCGCCGATCGCCGTGGCGACGCACAGGTGCCATTCGATCGCATGTTCGAGCAGCACGCTGCGATCGGTCTCGCTGTCGTCGACGATCAGCACCCTCAGGCCGGCGAGCGACGGCCTTCCGTGCGCCGCGACGCCGACCTCGCCGGATGCCGGCTCGAACGGCGTCGTCACGGTGAATACCGAGCCCTTGCCGGGCGTCGAGTCGAGCGCGAGCGTGCCGCCCATCATCTCGGCGAGCTGGCGGGAAATCACGAGCCCGAGGCCGGTGCCGCCGTATTTGCGCGCGGTCGAACTGTCGGCCTGCTGGAACGGCCGGAACAACTGCGAGGCGACATCGGGTGCGATGCCGATGCCGCTGTCGGCGATCTTGAACACGATGCGCCCGTCGTCCGAATACGCGGCGCTCAACGCGACGTGCCCGTGCTCGGTGAACTTGATTGCATTGCCGAGCAGGTTCGTCAGGATCTGGCGCAGGCGCACCGGGTCGCCGCGCATGCGCTGCGGAACGGAATCGGCGCGCTGGTACACGAGCTCGAGCTCCTTGCGTTGGGCATTGGGCTCCATCAGCGCGACGACGTCGTCGAGCAATTGATGCAGGTTGAAATCGATGCGCTCCAGCGTCAGCTTGCCCGCCTCGATCTTCGAAAAATCGAGAATGTCGTCGATGATCACGAGCAGCGTCTGGCCGGATCGATACACGGTGTCGACAAACTTGCGTTGCTTCGACGTCAACCGTGTGCGCTGCAGCAGCTCGGTCATCCCGAGCACGCCATTCATCGGCGTGCGGATTTCGTGGCTCATCCTCGCGAGAAAATCCGATTTCGCGGAATTCGCGGCTTCGGCCGTCGCGATCGCCGCCTGCAGGTCGACGTCGCGCCGCTCGATTTCGTCGAGCATCATGTTGAAGCCGGCGATCAGCGCCGCGATTTCGTCGCGGCCCTTGTGGGACATGCGCAGCGACAGGTCGCTGCCGCTGCGGATGCGCGCCATCGTGCGCGTCAGGCTCGACAGCGGGCGCGCGATCGATGTGCCGAGCCGATGACTGATCACGAACCCGCCGATCGCGAGCAGGAACGAGACCACCACGATCATCAGGAACGCGCTCGTCACGGCCCGGTACACGTCCGACACGATGCCGCGCTGTTGCAGATCGACGCGCACCGCCTGCTGTTCCGTATAGGCCGCGAGGCGATTGGCGGTGGTGTCGACGTCCGCGACGATGCGCTGCATCGCCACGTCGTTGGACAGCATGTCCGACTTCACAGCGACGATGCGGCGCGCAGCGCCGGCAAGCTCCGTGGTGAGCGCAACCACCGCCTGCGCGCGGTTCGCATTGCCCTGCCCGTCCGTGACGAGGGCGTCGCGCAGGGCGCTCGCGGACTGCGCGAGCGCGCCGGCAAGCTTGTGCAGCTCGGCGTCGGCATGCGTCAGACGCTCGGCCGTCTCGCTTTGCGCGACCATGCGCAGCTGGAACGTCAGTGCGTTGATGCCGCCGTTCACGGCGGCCGACAGCGACGCAATCCGCGCGGCGCGGCCCCGGAACGCGATCGCTTCGTCGAGGCGCTGGCGCGCAGCGACGATCCGCAACGCGAACGGATCGGCGATCTCCGCGAGCTTCACATCGAGCGCGTCGAGCGCGCGCAGCACCTGGTCCTCTTTCGCGCGGTAGCGCGTCGTGACGGACGGTTGCGCGAACATGCCGGCGCGCAGCGCGACGAGTCCGTCGTTGCCGTCGAGGATGTCGGCCGCCACGCGCCCGAGCGCGCTCGTGATGCCCTGCGCCGTCGCGGCATCGAGGTTCGGCGCCGCGATCGCGAGCGCGTTGCGCGCGCCGTCGACGGACGCCTGCATGCGCTCGCGCAGCGGCGCGAGCCGATATCGGTTCGGCGCGACGTCGACGCGGCTGGCGACGGTCGTGACGTCCTTGACGTTCGTCCGGACCTGGTCGAGCGCATGAATCGTCCGGTTGTAGGCGGTATTGGCCGCGAGCGCGTCGTTCACGCGGGCATCGGCGTCGGCGCCCAGCCGATCGGTTTCCTTGCCGATCTCGCCCAGCAGCGTGGTGCCCCGCGCCTGCACGCGTTCGATCAGCTGGCGTTCGGCGACGAGTTGCGCGTCGCCCCGCAGGCGCTTGTCGACGCCTTCGTTCATCGATCCGAGCATCGTGCGCAGGTCGGCGGACGGCGCATCGAGGCCGCCGTGCCCGTCGATCGCGTGCACGGCCGCCGTGATGCGCGCGATGCGCTGCAATTGCGTGTCGATCTCCGACGACGACTGCTCGCGCTCCGATGCGTCCCGCGCCCGCTCGAGCTCGCCGAAATTCACCGCGAGTTCCGCGTACGCGCGCTGCAGCTCGTTGCTGTGCATCTGCAGCGGCAGCGATTCCGTCGTCAGCGTGCGCACGCCGGATGCGATACCGTGCACGGCGATCAGGCTGGTCATGGCAATCGCCACCGCGCCGAGCAGCATCAGGCTGGTGCTGGTGACGAGCTTCGCCTTGATGTCCATGCAGCCCTCCAGGGGTCGGGATGGCCAATCGGACGGCCAGCGCGCGGCCGTCCGGCCGGTTATCTGGCCGGCGCGTCGAGCGGCGTGACGCGGCCGTTTGCGATTTCGGTGAGGAACACGTCGTCGAACGCCTGATGGTCGTCGGCATTCATCTCGGCCACCAGGCCGCCCAGATCGACATGCCGGATCGATTCGAGCGCCTGCTTCAGCGTCGCGCGGGTCGGCGCGGGACCCGCGCGCTCCAGCCCGATCAGCGCGATCTTCGCGTCGAGGCAGCCCTCGATGTGCACCACACCGGCCCGTTCGCCCGGAAAGCGTTGCTCGATCAGCCGGACGCAGTCGCGGATGACGGGGCGCTCGTTCTGCGGAAGCGGCACGACCTGCGAGATCAGCGTGCCGTTTCCTTCTTCGCCGAGCAGGCGCAGCAAGTCGTCGGTGCCGACGAACGACACCGCCGCGAGCCGCGCGTTCAGCCCTTCGCGGTGCGCCGCGCGAATGAACGCGGCCACCGGCGTATACGGGCCGACCATGATGACGACGTCCGGCCGCCCTTCGAGCACGGCCGCGAGGCCGGTGTCGACGGCCGTGGTGCCGCGGCGGAACGTTCCCGTCGCGACGACGTCGAGGCCATGGCGCTGCAGCGCGAGCCGCGTGCCCGCCAGCACCGCGAGCCCGAAGCCGTCGTCCTGGTAGAACACCGCGAATCGCCTGGCGTGGTCGTGCGCGAGCAAACGCTCGACCAGTGCGCGCGTTTCGTCTTCGTAGCTCGCGCGGATGTTGAATACCTCCGGCGTGACCGGCCTGCGCAGCGCCATCGCGCCGCTGAACGTGCCGACGAGCGGAATGCCGGCGTCCCGGATGATCGGCAGCACCGCGGTGGTCGTCGGCGTGCCCACATAGCCGAACAGCGCCAGCACGTTGCGCCGCTCGATCATCTCCAGCGTGTCGTCGACGGTCCGCTCGGGCTCGTAGCGATCGTCGGCGACCACGAGCTCGATCTTCCTGCCGTGCACGCCGCCGCGCGCGTTCACGTCGTCGAATACGGCCTGCGCACCCATCAGCAGCCCGCGTCCGAGCCCGGCGGAATTGCCCGACTGCGCGTTGACCATGCCGAGGCGGATCGTGTCGTCGCTCACGCCGGGCTCCGCCGCGATGCACGCGGCGGACCCAGCCATCGCGGCGCAGCACGCGATTAACGCAAGCGTGCGTCGGTAGCCGTGACGGGCAAGCCTGTGCAACACGTTCGAAGACGAGGTACCCGAACACATCCGTGCGACAGACACGCTCTCGTCCATGCTGGGTTCCCCTTCGGCACCCGGTTTTGTCGATTTGATGGTGCGCCGCGCCGCTGCCGTGGTACGCGTCAATTAGTCATATATATAGGTTGCATCCCTTAGGACTGCAAGGCGAGGAGCGAACGACACCGTTCACGTCGGACCGTGCACCGCAGCAATGCGGCGTGAGGGGGCCGCGGCGGCGCCGGGATTACGCTGGCGGAATTTCGATATGGTCGTCAATGCGGGGCGTTGTTGCCGGAATCGGTTCGAGCGGGCCGGGGCCCGTCGTGCCGGCGAATCGGAAAATTCGGGAGAAGGTTCGAGAAGATGCGAAGCGGCGAGATGGACGACTTACCGCGGCGCCGATGCGCTGCTGGCCGCATTGCCGGGCCATGCGTTGCCGATCTTGTCGATCAGCGATTTGGCGGCACCGGTCGCGATGGCGGCGTCGACGCCCGAGGTCTGCCACGACCCATCGGCGGCCTGCACGAAGGTCAGGTTCGCTCGCGACGGCGCGTAATCGGTGTTGCGCCACGTGACCACGACATCGCACGTGTAGGTGCGCTCGCCTGCCTTCCGGCAGTCGCCGTCGGGCTTTGCCGAGATCACGTCGGCCGACACGGGCAGCGGCTGGCCGAACAGCGCGTTCAGGCCGCCGTGGTTTTCCGCTTCGAGCGCGCGGCGCACCGCGGCGTCGACGTCGCTCGAGCCGGGGCCGTCGTGGAGCAGGTTGCAGGCGGCGAGCAGCGTGGCCGCACAGCCGAGCGTCAGCAGCGTGGGAAACTTCATGGAACTCCGCGAATCGGGTGAGCGTCGGGCGGCATGCGGCGATGCCAGTGAGCATATCGCCGGGCCGGTACGCTGCGTAGTCTGCAACGTCGGCGCGTCGTTCGCGGTATCCATTTGTAACGAATTGCACGCGGGCTTGCACAAGCGCGGTCCCGCCGCCTTCCTCCGCGCTTACTGCCGCTCCTGCTTCACGCGGCTGACGAGCTGCGTCGGGCTCACGAACTGCAGCGCGATCACGACCCATATCAGCGTGATGGCCATGTAGATCATCGCCATCGCGTCGATCGACTGCGGCGCGCGCACGCCGGTCGAGAACACCGCGTAATACAGCGCGACGACGAGCGTCTGCGTGCTCGGCCCGGCGGTGAAGAAGGTCAGCTCGAACATCCCGATCGTGCGCACGAGCACGAGCAGCGCGGCCGCGAGCATGCCGGGCACCAGCAGCGGCAGCAGCACGTAGCGGAAATAGCGCCACGTGTTCGCGCCGAAGATGCGCGCGGCGGCCTCGAGATTCGGGTCGATCTGCTCGATGAACGGCGTCATCACAAGGATCACGAACGGCAGCGCCGGCACGAGGTTCGCGAGGATCACGCCCGACAGCGTGCCGGCGAGCCCGACCTTGTACATCACGGTCGCCATCGGAATCCCGTAGGTGACGGGCGGCACCATCAGCGGCAGCAGGAACACCAGCAGCGCGAAGCGCTTGCCGCGGAACCGCACGCGCGCGAGCGCATAGGCGGCCGGCACGCCGAGCGCGACCGACAGCAGCACGACCGCGCCGACTACTTCGACCGTCACCCACAGCACGCTCGCGAGCTGGAAGTCTTCCCACGCCTTCGCGTACCAGTGCAGCGTGAAGCCCTGCGGCAGCGGCGTGCCGAACCAGCGCGTCGCGACCGAGTTCACCGCGACGGTCGCGATCAGCAGCATCACGTTCAGCAGGAAGAACGCCATCAGCCCCCACACGAGGGCCTTCCATGCCCGGCCGGCGAGGTTGCTTCTCATCTTCTGCGGTGTCCTCGCGTTGACGGGGCGCGCATCGGGCGCGCCCTGCTTCGGCGGCCAGGCCGGCGCGGCATGATTGTCGGTCGCCATCAGCCCTTGCCCCCTGTCACCGGCCCCGTATAGAAGAAGCGGCGCGCGCCGAGCATCGACGCGACGACCAGCAGCTGCACGAAGCCCATCACGATCGCGATCGCCGACGCGAGCGAATAGTCGTAGCTCTCGAACGCGGCTTCGGCGGCCGCGATCGAGATCACGCGCGTCGGCCCGGCCGGCGCGCCGAGCAGCACGGCCGACGGGAACACCGAGAACGCCTGCACGAACGACAGGCACGCGGCCATCGTGAGCCCCGGCACGAGCAGCGGCAGGTAGATCTGCCGGAACTGCTGCCACGGGTTCGCGCCGAGCGTGGCCGCGGCGCGCGCGAGCGTCGGGTCGATGCCGCTGATGTACGACAGCATCAGCAGGAACGCGAACGGAAAGCCCGACACGATCAGCGACAGCAGCACGCCCCAGTAGTTGTGCGTGAGGCGCACTTCGTCCGTGTACAGGTGCAGCCCCTGCAGCGCTTGCGGGAACCAGCCGTTCGGGCCGAAGTACGTGAGCATCCCGTCGGCGACGAGCACCGTGCCGAGCGTGATCGGAATCACGAGCAGCGTCGTGACGAACTTCTGGTACGGCGAATTTCGGCGCAGCGCGAACGCGACCGGCACCGAGATGCCGACGTTGATGAGTGTCGCCGGCACCGCGAGCTTCAGCGTGACGAGCACGGTCGGCCACATCGCGGTGTCGGTGAAGAACTGCACGTAGTTCGCAAGCGCGCCGCCGCCGTTCATCGGCTGGAATGACAGCACGAGGCCGTAGGCGAACGGGTAGATGAACAGCGCGACGATGAACGCGAGCGCGGGCGTGACGAGCCACGCCTTCGCGTCGCGCGGCGTGGCGCCGGTCGTGAGCGTGCTCATGCGGCCTCCCGCCGGCGCGCTGCCGCGCATGGTGCGCGGCGGCCGTTCATTGCACGTCTCCCGCATAGACGAGCGTGCGCGCCGGCGCCACCCGCAGCCGCAGCCGCTCGCCTTCCACGAATTCGCCGGCGACCCGCGCCCAGATCGGGCCGAACGGCGTGATCGCACGGATCAGCGAATCGCGGCCGCCGTACTCGACCGTTTCGACGGTCGCGTCGAACGCGTTGTCGGCACCGGCTTCCGCGCGCTCGATGTCGTCGGGACGCAGCGCGACCACGACGTCCTTGCCGTCGAAGCCGGCCATCGGCACGCCGGTGATGCGCACGCCGGCGGCAGCGACGTTCACGTAGTCGCCGGCCATCCCTTCGAGCGTGAACGGCAGCACGTTGCGATAGCCCATGAAGCGCGCGACGTGCAGGTTGTGCGGGCGCGTATATACGTCCTTCGGCGACGCGACCTGCTGCACGACGCCCTCCTTCATCACGACGATCCGGTCGGCCATCGACAGCGCCTCGTCCTGGTCGTGCGTCACGTAGATCGTCGCGCGTTCGAGCTGCGTGTGGATGCGGCGGATCTCGGCGCGCATCTCGATGCGCAGCTTCGTGTCGAGGTTCGACAGCGGCTCGTCCATCAGCACCAGCGGCGGCTCGATGACGATCGCGCGCGCGATCGCGACGCGCTGCTGCTGTCCGCCCGACAGCTGTCCGGGCAGCTTGCCCTCGTGGCCGACGAGCTGCACGAGTTCGAGTGCCTGCTGCGCGCGCCGCCGCGTTTCCTGCTTCGGCACGCCGCGCATCTTCAGCCCGAAGCCGACGTTGTCGAGCACCGACATGTGCGGAAACAGCGCGTAGTTCTGGAACACCATCCCGAAGCCGCGGCGCTCGGGCGGCAGCACGTCGATGCGCGTGTCGTCGAGCCAGATGCCGCCGCGCGTGAGCGGCTGCAGCCCGGCGATGCAGTTCAGCGCGGTCGACTTGCCGCAGCCCGACGGGCCGAGCAGCGCGATGAACTCGCCGCGCCGGATGTCGAGATCGAGCCCGTCCAGTGCGGCGACCTGCGCGCCCTCCGCATTCGTGAAGCTGCGGCACACGCCGTCGAGCCGCAACCGTTCGAAACTGTGCTTCATTACGCGAACTCCGTCGGCGCGGGCGCCGCAGCGCCCGCGGGTTCATGCGTCATTTCGACTTCTGCGAACCGATCTCGCGGTCCCACTTCTGGAACGCGGCGACCATCGCCTGCGCATTGAGCGGCTGCACGTGCGGACGTTCCGCGAGCAGCTTCGCGTACTCGGGGCGGCCGAACTTCCTGATCACCTCCTGGCTGTGCGCGGGCGCCATCTCGAGCGTCACGCCCTTCACCGCCGGGCCCGGATAGAAGTAGCCGTCGTCGTAGGTCATCGCCTGCTGGGCCGGTTCGAGCAGGAAGTTCATCAGCTTGAACAGCACGTCGAGCTTGTCCTTCGGCACGCCCTTCGGGATCACCATGTAGTGCGCGTCGTTGACCCACGTCATGCCGTCGAACGCCTGGATCCGGAAGTCGGCCGGCACGATGCCGAGCGCGCGCGGGTTGAGGTCCCAGCCGGTGACGGTCACGGTCATGTCGCGCGTGCCCTCGCCGAGCTCCTTCATCACGGCCGACGTGCCGCCCGGGTAATACGGGATGCAGTCGTTGAGCTGCTTGAGGAACGCCCAGGTCTTGTCCCAGCCGTTGATCGGATCCTGCGGGTTCTTGTCGCCGAGCACGTACGGCAGCCCCATCAGGAACGTGCGGCCGGGGCCCGAGTTCGCCGGGCGCGCGTAGATCAGCTTGTTCGGATGCGCCTTGCACCATGCGAGCAGTTGGGCGGGCGTCTTCGGCGGATCGCTGACCTTCGCCGGGTTGTATTCGAGCAGCGGGCCGGCCGGCATGTACGTGACTTCGAGGCCGAAGCCCTGCGCGACATCCTGCATCTTGCGCGGGCCGGGCGCGTACTTGTCGAGCACGCCGGGAAAGGCGCCCGCGTTGTCGGGCAGCAGCTTCATCCACAGGTTCTGCTCGATGCCGGCGGCGAGCGCGTCGGTGCCCGTCAGCACGAGGTCGATGTCGGAGCGCCCCGCCGCCTGCATCGCCTTGATCTTGCCCGGCAGTTGCGGCGCGGGCGCGTTCGTGAACGTGACGTTCGATACGAGATTCGGGTTCTTCTCCCTGAACGCCTCGATGGCCCCCCGCGTGAGCTGCAGGTTGCCCGCGACGTCGACGACATTCAGCGACACTGGGGCCGCGACGGCGGCCGCGGCCGACAGCGTCAGGCCCAGCGCCAGGGTGATCCGGCGGACCCGGCGCGCGATCGTGGTGGTGTTCATGTCTCCTCGCTTCGGTCGGTGGATGGGACCTTTCTTTCGGGGAATCATGACGGCGTTATACGATGTCGGTCAACAAAAAACCGTGTCGCGCGGGGCGGGATTTTCCCTGACAGTAACCCTTCGTACAGATGGGATTAGACCGTCGAACGATGTGACGCGGGGAATGTCCTTCGACGAGGGCCGGTCTTGCGACGTCATATGTCCAGGGGACTTGCTCGGATTGAGCGATTCGACGGGCAGCCGGCTCAATGGGCCCCTCGCCCCGGGGATACGAAAGATCCATGGCAGCCGATCGGAACCGCCGCATATGAACTGACCAATGACGCTGCGGCGCGGCCTGCTTGTCCGTTGGATTTTAGGCGACCGGCATAAGGGAGGACTACAAGAGAAAGCGTGGTTTGGCGCGCGCTCAGTCGGACCGGGACATTTCCCAGACAGCACTGAAATATTCGGCCAGTTCCTCGCTCGTGACACCGCCATCCGCCACGTCGACCATGAGGTCTTCGAGGTCGGCAAGACGAGGAATCGAGATGCCCTGCCGCTCCATGTACGTCAATGCGCAAGTGAGGCCGGTACGTTTGTTTGCATCGTTGAACACATGGCCGCGCGCGATCGCGACGGCATAGGTCGCGGCAATGCCGAATACGTCATCCAGGCCCGCGTAATGGACATGATTCTCGACGCGATGCAGGGCGGCCTCGACGCCGCCCCGGCCGGCGTGCGCAAAGCCACTGAGACCGCCCAGATCCCTGATGATCTCGTCGTGGATCGTGATGACGTAGTCGAGATCCAGCAAATCAGCGATCCTTCAGTGCGATCAGTACATCCCGGTGTTCGGAAATGACTTTTCGTGCCGCGCGAAGCACGTCACCTTTCTCGGTTTCGGTCGAAGCCTTGACCTCCGCCGTGGGACGGATGATCGTGCGGGGTTTCAACTCAACCCCGTACAGCACCTTTCGTTTGGGAGCCATGACAGCGTTTCACTCTAAAAAACGATAACAATCAACCGCTTATATCGTATTTGGACGCAGCGGCAACATTACCTTCAATCATAGCATCCGACCCACCACTGAAGATGACCCAAAGCCGGTGAACGATGCCGGAATGTCAATCCTTCCAGGCGGAACGGCCTTCGCCGAGCGCCGCCACCTCCCCGATCAGCCGCTCCGCGTCATGCCACTCGCCATACCCCGACGCCGGG
>Ga0207647_10001074_pt1 | contig 21074 bp, 17 predicted proteins | sample KBSCornC2_FD_184295 | JGI IMG/M metagenome (GOLD analysis project Ga0207647, IMG submission 184295) | Corn rhizosphere microbial communities from Kellogg Biological Station, Michigan, USA - C2 (SPAdes) (version 2) | ecosystem: Host-associated > Plants > Roots > Rhizosphere ... | reverse complement strand
CAGGGCTCCAGGAGCCTTGGCGTCGCGACCCAGGCGAGCCTGACTTCCGCGGTCCTCTCGACCCAGCCGCAGCCGGCGCAGACGGTCCGTACAAGCCTGCCGCAGTCGATCGCGCAGGAGGCCGCTTGGCTCTACAAGGGCGGCTGGCCGCTTTACGCGCTGGTCGACAAGTACAGCACCGGGCAGGCGCTGAACGATGAAGCCAATTGCATCGCGACCGCCGTCTATTTCGAGGCGCGCGGGGAATCGCTCGAGGGCCAGCTCGCGGTCGCCCGGGTCATCATGAACCGCGCCGCCTCGGGCCAGTATCCGTCGAGCTGGTGCTCGGTGGTCAAGCAGCCGTCGCAATTCTCGTTCGTCCGCCGCGGCCAGTTCCCGGCCGTCAAGACCGCGTCCGCCGCCTGGGCCAGGGCGCAGGGCATCACTCGCCTCGCGATGGCCGACGTCATTCCGAGCCTGTCGAACGACGTGCTCTGGTACCACGCCAACTACGTCAATCCGTCCTGGGGCCACCGGCTCAGCATGGCGCAGAAGATCGGCCAGCACATTTTCTACCGCTAAGACCAGTTTGTTGTTGGGGAGAGGTGGGCGTTTCGCTTCGGCGGGACGCCCTTTTCCTTTTGATCCATCGCTTTGGCCCGGCGGAGACTCGGCTCGGCGTTAACTTCGTTCACAGGGGATTCGCAGCGGACTCATTCCGCGCGACGATCAACTCACGGATTTTCCGGGAAGAATTTCTTCTCGCGAAGTAGGGGAGCTCGCGGGTGCTCAGGATCCTTGTGGTTGAAGACGATCTTCAGCTGGCGAACACACTCAAATATCTGGTCGAAGACAATCCGAGATATCGGGTGGTCGCGACGGCCGACGATGCGGACAGCGCCATCGCCGCGGCGGAAGAGCATGACCCCGACCTCGTCCTTCTCGACCTCCATCTCGCGCACGGCTCGACCGGTTTCCCGGTCGCGGTCCGGCTCAACGACTTGGGGGTGGCGTGCCTGTTCGTCAGCGGCAAGGCGCCGCGCTTCGCCATGCCCGACCTCGCGCTCGGCTGCCTGATGAAGCCGTTCACGGCCGAGGATGTTCACCGTTCCCTGGCGATGGCCGAGGACATGCTCCGCGGCCGCGAGACGCTTCGCCCGAAGGTCCCGCACAATCTGATGCTTTACGAGACGGAAGTTCGGCCGTCGGCCCTGGCGCCGGTGCCCCTGCCGGAGCCGGGATTCATCCCGTCGAAACGCTCGCTTCGTACCCGGCTGGAGCATTGGATTTCGGGCCACCCGCGGCTCGCGGGCTGAGCTGGCCTAAAGCTGCATATAGCCTTTGCGCGGCTCGCGCTGGCCGAGCGTCTCGCTCGTAAGCGGGGCTCCAGCGTCGAGCAGCGCCTGGCGCCGGTGCTTGATTTCGGCGCTGCGCTGGACGTCCTCGAAGGGCAGCAGCGAGGCGATGCAGGGGTGCGCGAGCGTGCGTTCGACGAATTCGGCCGTGACCGGCCAGCGCGCGGGATCGGGCTCGAAGCCGGCATACGCGGCATTCCGGAAGAAGCTTGCGATCGCGATATCGGCGAGCCCGATCTCGCCGAACAGGAACCCGCCGCGAGGGAGCTCCTGCTCGAGATAATCGAGCGTTCGCGGCACGTCCTCGGTCAGCGTCTTTGCGACGCGCTCCTCATCGCCCGGCTCGCCCCACACCGCAGGTCGAACGACCTTTTGGTAAAACAAACCCCAGATGAACACATCGCCGAGCCGGGTGTCGGCATATTCCTCCAGCCAGCGCGCTTTGGCCCGATCCGCGGCGCCAGCGGGCAGCAGCGGGCGCTCGGGATAAGCGTCGTCGAGATAGGCGCAGATCACCGAAGAATCGCAGATCGAGACATCCCCGTCGACCAGCACGGGGATTCGCCGCAACGGGCTGATCCTTTCATATTCCTCATTGCCGAAAAAGGGCGTGATCGGGTCGATCTCATAGGCGAGGCCCTTCAGGTTCATGCAGGCCAAAACCTTGCGGACGTAAGGGCTGACGTAGCTGCCGATGATCTTCATTCCGGCATTCTAACCGATCACGGCAGTTCCACCACCTCGACCCGCTCGCGGCTGAACTTCAGGCCCACGGTCATGAGCGCCCGAAAGGCGTTGTAGCCACCGGTTCCCGGGTGGAACGCGTGGAAGAACAGCTGCGGTTTGCCGCCGATCCCGGGAGCGACCGAGGCGTGCCCCGGCGCGGTCCAGTGGGTCGTCGATCTCAGCAGCGGCTCGCCCTGTTTGACGTATGGCCCGAGCGGATGGCCCGCGACCGCGACGCCGATCCCGTATGACGGCGTTGAAAAGTCGTTGCCGGCATAGAACAGCCAATAGCGCTCTTCCTGGCGGGTGACGAACGGGCCCTCGATGAGATGGCCCTCCCAATCGAGGTCGTTGCAAAGGACGATGGTGTCGTCCCCGATCAGCGAGCGGCCGTCCGGCGCGATACGCTGGGCGCGGACCGGGGTCGTCATCGCATCCAATATGGTCCCCGCGAGACCGTAGTCCTCGAGCGCCTGGCGGACCTTGTCCCAATTCGCGAGCGCCGCTTCGATCAGTGGCTGCATGAGGAAGAAGCGCTCCATCGGCCGGCGCTGGTTGGCCCAGGGCACGATCGCCGCGGCGAAGGCGGCCGATCGCTGATCTTCTTCGGTCGCGAACAGCCGTTCGATAAGCTCGGGCTTCTCGCCCAGAAGCATCGCCAGCGGGCGCGGCCAGATGCTGTTCCGGTCGTCCTTCCAGAACAAATAGGCGTCTCCATCCTCGTCGACGAAGATGTGGCCGTCGATCACTCCGCCACTCACCTGTCCGCGAAGAGCTCCGGTCGTGTTGACCGGTTTCCCGGTCACCAGCGGAGCGCCATTGTCGGTCCAGGGGCCCTGCGGGTGGGGGGCTCGAGCGAGGCCGATGGCGAGCGCATTGGATCGTTGGCGAGCGGTGAAGCAGAGCCAATATTCGCCGCCGGCCTTGGCGATCTCCGGAGCCCAGAAATCCGCCACGTTGCGGCCGGTCGCGGTCCAGGCGGGCTCCTGCCCCTCGGGAAAGGCGAAGCACCTCGGCTCCCAATGGGCAAGATCGGACGAAAAGAGGATCGGGAAGGCGTCGGGCGCGTCATTCGACGTTGCGACCAGCCACCACCCCTCGTCGGTCTTGAGGACTGCCGGGTCGCCGTATCCGGCAAGGATTTGCGGGTGGACGTTTTCCGTAAGAAGCGGATGCCAGCGGATCTCCGGCGGCGGATGCTCCTCCGCTTTGGCGAAGACATGCGGAAGCCGAGTCCCGAAGTCGCGCGACAGGTCGCGGAAGAAATCGGAATATTGCTGCTGTTCGTTGCCGGGCAGCTCGTACACGCGCCGCTCGCCGTCCGCGGTAACGATGATCAGCCGAGCCTCGCCATGCTCGCTGGCTTCGACCTCGAACTTCGGAGCCGTCACCGTGCTCATGCTTATTGGGATAGGCAGGCGTCCATCGCATGAGAACCCCTTCCGGGCCGGGCCGGGGCATCTTATGGTCGGCTCGTGGGGCCAGCCGACCATGTCTTGGCGATCGATCAGGGCACGACCTCGACGCGCGCCATATTGTTCGATTCCACCGCGCAGCCCGTCGCGATCGCTCAGCGCGAGCTTCAGCAACATTATCCTCGGCTCGGCTGGGTCGAGCACGACCCAGAGGACATCTGGCGCGATTCGCTCGCCGTTTCCCGAGAGGCGCTCGAGGGCGTCGATATTCAGAGGGTCGCCGCGATCGGAATCACCAACCAGCGCGAAACGGCGGTGGTCTGGGACCGCTCGACAGGCGAGCCGGTCCATCGCGCCATCGTCTGGCAGGACCGGCGGACGGCGGAACGGTGCGCCGAGCTCAAGACTGACGGTGCGGAAGCCCTGATCAGCGAGCGCACCGGCCTGTTGCTCGATCCCTATTTCTCGGCGACCAAGGTCGCCTGGATCCTCGATAATGTCCCGGCCGCCCGAGCCCGTGCCGAGCGCGGCGAGCTGGCGTTCGGCACGGTGGACAGCTTCCTCTTGCATCGGCTGACCGGAGGCTCGGTCCACGCGACGGATGTCACCAACGCGAGCCGCACGTCGCTGTTCGACATCAGGAACAACCGTTGGGACCCGGAGCTGTGCCGTCTGTTCAGGGTCCCGGAAGCGATGCTACCTGCCGTCCACGAGAACAGCCGGATCTTCGGAACGACCGCGCCGGGCCTGTTCGACGCCGCAATCCCCATCGCCGGAATGGCGGGAGATCAGCAGGCCGCCCTCTTCGGCCAGGCTTGCTTCGAGCCGGGCATGGCCAAGTCGACCTACGGCACGGGCTGCTTCATGCTGCTCAACACTGGCGAGGAGGCAGTCCGCTCGAAACACCGCCTGCTGACGACCCCCGCGTGGCGTATTGGCGGACGCACGACCTATGCGCTGGAAGGCTCGATCTTCATCGCGGGTGCGGCGATCAAATGGCTGCGCGACGGCCTCGGCGTGATCGCTCACGCATCGGAGACCGATAGCCTCGCGACCCAAGTGCCCGACAACCATGGAATCTACATGGTTCCGGCATTCGTCGGCCTTGGAGCGCCTCATTGGGACCCGGAGGCCCGCGGCGCGATCTACGGCCTGACGTTGAGTGCGAGCGGTGCTCACCTCGCCCGGGCCGCGCTCGAGGCGGTCGCGTACCAGACGCTCGACCTCATCGAGGCGATGAAGGCCGACGGCGCCTCATCGCCCGCGGAGATCCGGCTCGACGGCGGCATGGCGGCGAACGCCTGGCTCTGTCAGTTCCTCGCCGACATCCTGCAGGTTCCGGTCGAGCGGCCGCGCAACCTCGAGACGACGGCCCTGGGCGCGGCGTTCCACGCGGGCCTGGCGACGGGCGTCTGGCCGAACCTCGACGCTTTGTCGCGCATCTGGGCACGGCAAGATGCGTTCCGGCCGCAAATGGTCCCCGAGATACGGAATAACTTGATAGCGGGCTGGAAGCGGGCGGTCGCGAAGACGCTCTCGGATAGCTAGTCGCAAGCTGGATGCCCCGCGAGGATTCGAACCTCGATTGACGGAGTCAGAGTCCGTAGTCTTACCATTAGACGACGGGGCAATGCCGGCCTTCGGCGGAGCGGGCGAGATAGAAATCGAGCCTTAGACTGTCAACGCTGGCGGGCCCCATGGCTTGCCCTTGACCCCCGTTCTGTGATTTAACACCGATCAAGTCAGCCGCGCCTTATGCGCGGTGAAGGAAACGGGCGTAATCATGGCGCAGGGTGCCGCCAGTGCGCCGGCCCCGCAGCACAGCGAGCAGGGCGGGCCATCGCAACCAAGACCCGCGTGGAAGCGGGATCACCACCGCCATACCTACGGCGCCATCGACCTTGGCACCAACAATTGCCGCCTGCTGATCGCTCGCCCGACTGATGACGGCTTCACCGTCATCGACGCTTTTTCGCGCATCGTACGGCTGGGCGAGGGCCTGTCGCAGACCGGCCGCCTGTCGACCGCGGCGATGGACCGCGCGGTGGCGGCGCTCGGGGTCTGCGGGGACAAATTGCGGCGCCGCAACGTATCGATTTCGCGTTCGGTCGCGACCGAAGCGTGCCGCCGCGCCGCCAACGGAGAGGAATTCGCCGACCGGGTGCGCGCGGAGACCGGAATCCTCCTCGACATCATCGAGCCCGCCGAAGAGGCGCGCCTTGCGGTTCTCGGCTGCCACAAATTGCTCGAGCCCGGCGACGGGCCGGCCCTGATCTTCGACATCGGCGGCGGTTCGACCGAGCTTGTGCTGGTCGAACAGAGCGACAGCGGTCCCAGGATCCGCGCCTGGTGGAGCGCTCCGTGGGGGGTCGTGTCGCTGACCGAGAGCGAGGGAAAGGAAGCGCTGGAAGGCTCCGATCGACTGAAGGCCTACAAACGCATGCGGGAGCGCGCGCGCCGGGCTTTTGCCAACTTTGCCGTCATGTTGCCGGAGGAGAAGAACGGGATCCGCCTGCTTGGCACCAGCGGTACCGTCACGACCTTGGCCAGCGTTCACCTTGCGCTTCCCGCCTACGACCGTCGCGCGGTCGACGGCTTGCACGTCCCGATCGGCGCGATGCAGAAGATCAGCGGGATGATCGCCAGCATGGACTATGACGAGCGCTCGAGCCTGCCCTGCATCGGCAATGAGCGTGCCGACCTGGTGGTCGCCGGCTGTGCGATTCTTGAAGCGATCATCGAGATTTGGCCGGCGAAGAATCTCGGGGTCGCGGACCGCGGAATCCGCGAGGGAATCCTGCGCTCATTGATGGCGAGGGATGGTCATCAATTGTAATCATCCTCCCCTCGATTTCGAGGGGAGGGGGACCGCACGAAGTGCGGTGGAGGGGCCCCTCCGTCACGCCTTCGGCGTGCCACCTCCCCTGCATTTGCAGGGGAGGATGACTTGAAACGCCTACGGACCGCCAAGGGCCGCAAAGTTTCGTCGACCCGCTGGCTCGAACGCCAGTTGAACGATCCCTACGTCCAGCGTGCGAAGGCCGAGAATTATCGAAGCCGCGCGGCTTACAAGTTGCTTGAGCTCGATGAACGGTTCGGCCTGCTGAAGGGCGCGAAGGCCGTCGTCGACCTTGGAATCGCTCCGGGCGGCTGGAGCCAGGTGGTGCGCCGCAAGGCGCCCGGCGCGAAGGTGGTCGGCATCGACTTCTTGCCCACGGACCCGATCGAGGGTGTCTCCATCCTGCAGATGGACTTCATGGATGAGGATGCGCCCGGTCGGCTAAAGGACGCGCTCGGCGGCGCTGCCGACCTGGTCCTTTCCGACATGGCCGCGAACACGGTCGGCCATCAGCAAACCGATCACCTGCGGACGATGGCGCTGGTCGAGGCCGGCCTGGAGTTCGCGGCCGAAGTGCTTCGCCCGGGTGGGGCTTATGTCGCCAAGGTCCTCGCGGGGGGCGCCGACAGCCAGCTCGTGGCCGAGATGAAACGGCATTTTGCGACTGTAAAGCACGCCAAACCGCCGGCCAGCCGCAAGGATTCGAGCGAATGGTACGTCGTGGCGCAGGGATTCAAGGGCGCGTAGGCCAAGGCGGGGGTCGACAAGATGAGCAAGAAAACCGGTTTTCTGGCCAAGCTTGGCCCAGGAGTCATCACCGGCGCGGCGGACGACGATCCGAGCGGTATCGGCACGCACAGCCAGATCGGAGCGCAGTTCGGCTACGCTCTGTCATGGACGTTCACGCTGACGTTCCCATTGCTCGCGGTGATCCAGTTCGTCGCGGCCGAGATTGGCCGGGTCAGCGGCCGTGGAATCGCGGCGAACGTCAGGCGGCACTACCCGAAGCCGTTGCTGTGGCTGGCCGTTCTGCTCCTGCTCGTGGCCAACGTGATCAACCTTGGCGCCGACCTCAATGCGATGGGCGCCTCCCTTCAAATGCTGATCGGCGGCAACATTTGGCTCTACACCGCGATTTTCGGGATCATCTCGATCCTGCTCGAAGTCTTCATGAACTACCGCAGCTATGCGTCGGTCCTGAAATGGACGACTTTGTCGCTGTTTGCCTATGTCGGGGTTGCGGCGGTTGCCCACGTGCCTTGGGGTCACGCGCTGAGATCTCTGGTTGTCCCGGAAATCGAGTGGACGCCGGCTTATGCGTCGGGTTTCGTCGCCATCCTCGGCACGACCATCAGCCCCTACCTATTCTTCTGGCAAGCCGCTCAGGAGGTCGAAGAGGAGCGGCGAACGCACGCCAAGCCGCTGATGGTGTCACCAAAGCGAGCCGGCCCGGAGCTAAAGCGGATCCGAAACGACACTTTGATTGGAATGGCGATCAGCACCGTGGTTTCGGTCGCAATCGTCTTTGCGACAGCGGCGACGCTCAACGCGCATGGCACGACGGACATTGAATCCGCGGCCCAGGCAGCCCAGGCATTGCGGCCGCTCGCAGGCAATTTCGCATTCGCCCTGTTCGCCATCGGCGTCATCGGGACCGGGCTGCTGGCAGTCCCGGTTCTCGCCGGCTCTGTTGCCTATGCGATCAGCGAAATGTTCGGGCTCCAACCGACGCTCGATGCCAAGGTTCGGCGAGCGCGCGTCTTTTACGGGGTAATTGCCGCAACGACCCTCGCCGGAGCGGCGCTGTCTTCGCTTGGAGTCAATCCCATCAAGGCGCTCTATTGGACAGCGATCGTCAACGGCGTGCTGGCGGCACCCCTGATGGCGATCATGATGCTGATCGTTCGCAACCCCAAGGCGATGGGGGAGCTCACGTTGCCGAGGCTGCCAACAATTCTCGGCTGGTCGGCGACCGCCGTGATGACGCTCGCTACAGCGCTGTTTTTCGCGTCGCTAATCTAGTCGGAATCCTGTCTCAGTTCGACGGGGTCTGATTGACGACCTGCTGTACTTTTTCGAGGTCGGCGCGGTGGCCATATTTATGGTCGCTCCATTGCCGCGCCGTCATGCAGACCCGGTCGACCTCGAGCCGACTGCCCGTCCGATGGACCGTTTCGCATACGACCTTGTCGAGATCGTTGCTTCGCGGCGGATTAGAATTCGCGTTTTCGATCGTGGTGACTTGAGCGAGCGCCGGAGCAGTCGCGAGCAGCGTGCAAAAGGCAGAGAGCTTGAACATGTCGGTCCTCTGAAACAGCCTCGGGACCGCTCATGTTCAGCTCTTGTCGCGGGCGTCCGCTATCATCTTCTTTAGAATGTCGTAGCCGACTGCGGAGTTCATCACTCGGTCGCCGACGACGAACAAGGGCGTACCGGTCGCGCCGAGCTGGCCCGCGAGCTGGAAATTGCGCCTGAGCTCGGCCTCGACGGCGGGATCCTTGGCCGGCTGCGGCGGGATTCCGGCTGCGCTGGAGGCGAGGGCGATGGTCTCGGGTGCGGGGCGCCCGGCGGCCCACAGGGTGTCGTGGAACTTGGCGAACCGCCCGGCCTTCGACGCTGCCAGCGAGAGCCGCGCAGCAGCCACGCTATTATCGCCTAGGATCGGCAGCTCACGATAAACGACGCGGAGCCCCTTATCCTCCTGCAGCAGGCGATCCACGGCGGGGTTGCTCGCCTTGCAGTAGGGGCAGGCGTAATCGAAGAATTCGACGAGGGTGACGTCGGGCTTCGACGCACCTTTCCACGAGCTTCCAAACGGAGTTTCGAGCGCAGTGCGGTTGGCCGCGAGCACCGGCGCGAACTGGGCGTCCCGCAGCGCGTCAGCCGTGTCCGGGAGGATCTGGGGGTCATGGAGCATGCCTTGACGGACGATCCTGCCGGCGACGAACTGCGGCATGGCGAAGATCAGCAGGGCCGCGGTCAGCAGCGAGCCGATCACTCCGCCCGCTATCGCTGTTCCGATCGATCCCAGACGCGCCGAGCCGTTCACGCTCCCCGGCATATGAGGTCCGCCGGAGAGAATTTGTCTGAGCCCTTCGGACCTCTCGTCATGGATTTGCTTTCCTCATCGGACGACCTTCTGTTCTTCTTGTTCTCGAGCTCGGCCTTCGACGCCATAACGATGTCCTGGGCGCGAAGACAATCCGGCGTTCCAGGCTTGATCCCGGCAATCGCAACCCGCGCGCTGACCATGGCCTGGCGCGGATTCCCCTCGAGGCTGTAGCGTTCCGCGCTGGCCAGCGAGGCGCGGGCCTGGTCGCCCTCGCGATCATAGATGATTCCGAGCTGGTACCAGGCGAACGGGTCCTGGTTATCGCGGCTGACCGCGGCCTTCAAAACCTGCTTTGCCTCACCGAAATTCTTCGGGTCCTCGGTCGCGACCAGGGCGTGGCCCAGCATCGCGGCGATGAGCGGCATGTCGCCCGAGCGCTGGGTCGCCTCGCGAAGCGGAGCAATGGCGTCGGCCGGCTTGCCGCCTTCGAGCAGGATCTGCCCCTTGAGCTCGAGGAAGAACGGATCGTGGGGATTGGTCGCGAGAAGGGCGTCCGCCTCGCTGATCGCTTTGTCGGGATATCCGCCCAGGTGGTAGGCATAAGCGCGTGCGTAATGAGCGGGGACGCTCTGGTTGCTTTCCGGATATTTGATGACGGCATGCTTCGGGTCGATGAAGCCGATCAGCTTCGCCTTGACCCGCTGGAAGCGGGCGTCGAGCGCTGAATCGACCGGCTTGCTCCATGAGGCGTCGGCTTTGAACTTCGCCTCCAGCGCCTGGATGCGTTCGGATGAGAGCGGGTGGGTGCGCGCGTAGCTGTCGGTGTCGTAGATCGCGAGCCGATATTCCTCGTTCTGCAGCTTGTTGAAGAAGTCGAGCATGCCTTTGCCGCTAATCCCGGCTTTGGAGAGGTAGCTCGCGCCCGCCTGGTCGGCTGTGGCCTCCTGCGCCCGCGTGAAAGAAAGGAAATTGCCCATCGCGGCTTGCTGGCCGGCCATCATAATGCCCTGTCCGACATCGCCGCCAGCGCCGGCGGCGATCGCCAGCGCTCCGAGCACCATGGTCGCGATGCTGATCATGCCGGCCTGTTTCTCGCCCTCGCCGAAGCGGATCGAGTGGCCGCCGGCGACGTGGCCGAGCTCGTGCGCGATCACGCCCTGGAGTTGGTTGACGTTATCGGTCGCCTGGATGAGTCCGGTCTGGATGTAGACCGTTTGCCCGGTCGCAACGAACGCATTGATCTCCGGGTCGTTGAGCAGGACGACCCGGACGCTGTTCGGGTCGAGGCCGGCAGCCTTGGTCAAGGGTCGCGCAATATCCTTGAACAGCAGTTCGGTTTCGCTGTCGCGCAGGATCGACGGCCCCGAGTCATCCTGGGCTGCGGCCGGTTGCCATGCCGACATCGCGAGCATCAGGGCGAGCATCAGCAGCCGCGTTAGGCGGGACAGCAGCGACGTCATCGGCGCCCGCTTAGCATGTCCCGCCCTGAACCAATGATGAAATCTAGCCGAAGGTCCGCTGCCACCAGCCGCTGCGGAGAGGCTCGCCCGACTCGTCGGTGTCGTTATTGGCCTCGGGCGTTGGGACCGGAGCAGCTTCGGCGGGTTCTTCCGCAGCCTTGCCCCGACGCTTGCGCGGCGCCTTCGCCGGCTTGGCGGGTTCGTCGGAAGCTTCGGCGGGCGGAGCAGGTTCGGCTTCGGCGGGTGGAGCCGGCTCGGCCTCGGCCACGGCCTTTTTGCGGCCGCGCTTCTTGGGTCCGTCGGCTTTGCTCGGGGCAGGCTCGGCCTCCTCCTCGGCTTCCACCTCGGCGATCGGCGGCTCCTCGGCGATCGGCGTTTCGACCATCGGAGAGCTGTCGGCCTCGACCGCAGCCGCCGTCTCCGCGGGCTCCGAACCCTTGCGGCCACGGCGCCGGCGCCGGCGCTTGCCGGGCTCAGCCGCCGCTTCTTCGGTTCGCTCGGCTTCCTGGGGCTCTTCGGCCGCCTCCTCGCGCTCTTCGCCTGTCACGGGCGCCTGTTCGGCGTCGCGACGGCCCCGACCGCGTCCGCCGCGGCGGCGGCGCCGCCGTCTGCGGCCTGGACGCTCGTCTTCACCGCGATCCTCGGCTTCGTCCTCTTCGATCTCCTCCGCGCCGATCAGTGCGGCCTCGGCTTCCTCTTCTTCGTCCTCAATGATCGGGGCCTGTACCGGACGCTCAGGTGCGATTGGCCGCGGACCCGAGCTTTCGACCGTCATCCGCGCGCCTTCGAAAGTCTCGTCGATCCCAATCTCGATCGACACGCCATAGCGCTGCTCGATATCGGCCAGCTCGGCGCGCTTTTTGTTGAGGACGTAGACCGCTGCGTCCCGGCCTGCGCGGAGGAGGACCTTCTCGCCACGGCCGCGCGCGGCCTCATCCTCGACGATCCGAAGCGCCGACAGGCCGGCGGAGGCCGCCGTTCGCATGAGGCCCGTACCATCGCAGTGCGGGCATGCCCTGGTCGATGCCTCGAGCACGCCCGTGCGGAGCCGTTGACGGCTCATTTCCATCAGGCCGAAGCTCGAAATGCGGCCGACCTGGATTCGCGCCCGGTCGTTCCTCAGCGCTTCCTTCATCGCCTTTTCGACTTTCCGGACGTGGCTCGACTGCTCCATGTCGATGAAGTCGATGACGATCAGGCCCGCCATGTCGCGGAGCCGCAGCTGCCGCGCGATTTCGGCCGCGGCCTCGAGGTTGGTGTTGTAGGCGGTTTGCTCGATATTGTGTTCGCGTGTCGCCCTGCCCGAATTGATGTCGATCGAAACCAGGGCCTCGGTCGGGTTGATCACGAGATAACCGCCGGATTTCAGCTGGACCAGCGGCTGGTACATTGCCGAAAGCTGGTCCTCGGCCCCGTAGCGCTGGAACAACGGCGTGGTTTCGTCGTGCAGCTTCACGCGCCGTACGTGGCTCGGCATCAGCAGCTTCATGAAGCCGCGCGCCGCCTTATAGCCTTCCTCGCCCTCGACGATGACCTCATCGATCTCGCGATGATACAGGTCGCGGATCGCCCGCTTGATAAGGTCGCTGTCGCGATAAATGAGGGCTGGCGCCGTGCTCTTCAGGGTGCGCTCGCGGATCTCGTCCCACAGCCGGGCGAGGTAATCGAAGTCGCGCTTGATTTCGGTCTTGGTGCGCTGGAGGCCGGCGGTACGGACGATCAGCCCCATGGTCGTGGGTAGCTTCAGGTCCGTCATGATCGACTTCAAGCGCTTGCGGTCGGCTCCGTTTGAGATCTTGCGCGAGATTCCGCCACCGTGGCTGGTGTTGGGCATCAGCACGCAATAGCGCCCGGCGAGCGACAAATAGGTGGTCAATGCGGCGCCCTTATTGCCCCGCTCTTCCTTGACGACCTGGACGAGCAGCACCTGCCGGCGCTGGATCACGTCCTGGATCTTGTAACGGCGGCGAAGCGCCTGGCGCTTCTTCCTCAGCTCGTCCGCGGCGGATTCATCGACCGGCGAACGATCCGATTCCGACCCGGCGTCAGAGGGGTGCTCGTCCTCTTCGCCGCCGCCGTTGTCATCCCTCGCGTAATCATCGTCGGGTTCGACCGCCTCATCCTCGTAGAGCTCTGCGGCGCGCAGGCGCTCTTCCTCGGCCGCGTGCTCGGCTTCCTCGCGGAGCAGAGCATCGCGATCGGACTTGGGGATTTGATAGTAATCGGGATGGATTTCCGAGAAAGCGAGGAAGCCGTGGCGGTTGCCGCCATAGTCTACGAACGCCGCCTGGAGCGATGGCTCTACGCGGGTGACCTTGGCGAGATAGATATTACCTTTGAGCTGCTTGTGCTCGACCGATTCGAAATCAAACTCTTCGATCCGGTTTCCTTTGACGACCGCGACCCGGGTCTCCTCCGGGTGGCGCGCGTCGATCAGCATGCGCATGGACATTGAAATTTCTCCGGGCGCGCGGGACCTTAATGGATCGGCGGCGCGCCATGACTTGGGCCTCGCCTGCTGGCTTTGAGCTGCTGGCGATGGCGGGATTGGTGAAAAGTGCCTCTGCTGCATGCGCCATCCCGCGTCCTGGCGCGGAAAGAACGCCGGTCGCCTCGACGAATGATCGGGCGGGGGCGTTCGATGACTTCATGCGAGCGTCAACCTCGTGAACCGCAGCCGACAGGGCGCGGTGAAAACTCACCGGCAGATCGCCGGGGATGCAATCGCGGTTAGCATTCCAGCTTGGGGGTCGCAACCGCCGTGCCCCCCCGCGCTTCATAAAAACACGGATAAAGTTCACATTAACCATGGGCGCATGATAAGTTGCCGCATTCGTTCAAGGATTTGGCGACGAGATTTGACGTACGACCGGACGAGAAAGGGCGTTGTGGCGGGGGTGGCTTTGGTGGCTGCCACGGCAATCCTGCTCGTCCTTGGAGCAGCGCGTAGTGGAGCGGTCGGCGATCGCCCGGAGGACAGCGTCCGAGTCGACCTGCCGCCCGCAGCCTCCGACCACATTTATGCAGCGCCCGGAACTGCCGCCCGCCCCATCGTGGTCATCGATGCCGGGCACGGCGGAACGGACCCCGGAGCGATTAGTGTTTCTGGCCAAGTCTCTGAAAAACAATTGACTTTGGCGCTTGCGGTCGAGCTTCGCGACCTGCTGGTGAAGCGCGGACGCGTGCGGGTTGCAATGACCCGGGACGACGATCGCTATCTGACGCTCGACGAGCGCGCGGCCGTAGCTCGGCGCCTCAGCGCCGGCCTCTTCGTGTCGCTGCATATCGACAGCGCGCCCAATCCCCTGGCTCGTGGCGCAAGCGTCTATTCGCTGTCGGATGTCGCTTCGGATGAGGAGGCGGCGCATCTCGCGGCGTCTCAGAACCGAGGTTTCGCCGCCGATGTCGATCGGGGTTCGGTCCGTAATTTGCTTTCCGACCTCGCGATGCGCGACCAGATGGATGATTCCGCCGGATTTGCCGCCCGTCTCGTCGGAAAGTCCGCCGGCCGGTTTGAGCTGAGGCCCGAGCCGCACCGATTTGCCGCTTTCCACGTCCTCAAGAGTGCGGGGACCCCGGCCGTGCTGTTCGAAGCCGGCTACATCAGCAACGCCGATGACGAAGTGCTTTTGCGCAATCCGGAGCACCGCAAGGCGATTGTCCTCGCTCTCGCCCAGGCCATAGAAACCGACGTCGCGGCCCGTTCTCGACTGCAATCCTAACTTTCCGACCCAAGCTGAACCCGCTAACGCAAGGCCGGATGAAGTTCGAGCGTCTGACCATTCCCAACTGGAAACTTCCGGCACTTCCGGAGCTTCCCGATCTTGTCGCCTTCAACGAGCGGGTCCGCGAGCGTATCGATCCGTGGTGGGAGCGGCTGTGGGTTCGCCGGCTGACCTGGGCGGCGCTCGCGGCTTTCATCCTGTTCGGCGGGACATGGCTCTATTTCGCGACTGGTCTGCCCTCGTCCGAGAAGCTGCTCGCTTATGAGCCGCCGCTTCCGACCAATGTTCGCGGATATGACGGCGACCCGGTCCAGACTTTCGCCCGCGAGCGGCGCGTCGAGCTCGCTTATGACGAATATCCGCCGATGCTCGTCCAGGCCTTCATCTCGGCCGAGGACAAGACGTTCTTCCAGCATCATGGGATCGATTACACCGGCCTTATCGGAGCGGTCGGGGACTATGCGGCGAAAACGGTGACCGGCGGTGGCCGTGCGCGAGGCGGGTCGACCATTACCCAGCAGGTCGCCAAGTATCTGCTGAAGGATTCGAGCTACAACGTCGGGCGCAAGATCCGCGAGGCGATCCTCGCCTTTCGCTTGGAATCGACGCTCAGCAAGGAGCAAATCCTCGAGCTCTATCTCAATTCCATCTTCCTCGGCCGCAATGCCTATGGCGTGCAGGCCGCCTCGCGCGCCTATTTCGACAAGGACGTCAACGAGCTGACCTTGCCCGAAGCGGCCTATCTCGCCGTACTTCCCAAAGCCCCCGCGAACTACGATCCCGAACGCGCGACGCAAAAGGCGCTCAATCGCCGCAATTACGTCCTGCGTGAGATGTACCGGAACGGCTATATCAGCGAGGATCAGTGGAAGTCGGCGGCCGCGGCTCAGCTGGGGACGATCCGCTACGGCAGCAACGAGAAATTCCACCAGCAGGGCGGATACTTCATGGAGGAAGTCCGCCGCGAGCTGATCAAGCAGTTCGGAGAAGGCGCCGACAAGGGGCCGAACAGCGTCTACGGCGGCGGCCTTTGGGTGCGAAGCTCGATGATCCCGAAGATGCAGGATGCCGCGGCCCAGGCACTTCGCGACGGCCTGACGCGCTTCGACGGCGGCCGCGGGTGGCGGGACCTTGGACAGAGCATCGATCTCGACAAGGGCGATTGGGCGGGACAGCTCGATCGAGCCGCGGTCGGTACCGGCTACCCCGACTGGAAGAAAGCGGTCGTGCTTTCGAAGTCGGACGGAGCGGCGACCATCGGCTTCTCGAACGGTTCGACCGGGTCGCTGCCGGCCTCCGCCGCGTCCATGCCCGTCCGTGGCGTTGGCGGCGCCGCGTTCGATTCTTTGAAGCCGGGCATGGTCATCATTGTGAAGCAAGAGGCTCCAGGCTCCTTCCTCCTCCGATCGGTTCCGGAAGTATCGGGCGGGATGGTCGCCGAAGAGGTCCACACCGGCCGAGTCCTCGCGATGCAGGGCGGCTTCGACGTTGTCGGTTCGAGCTACAACCGGGCGACTCAGGCGTTTCGCCAGCCCGGTTCGGCATTCAAGCCGGTCGTCTACGTGACCGCTCTGGAGAACGGCTTCACCCCAGCCACGATCGTCGTCGATGCGCCTTTCTGCGTGTGGCAGGGCGCTGGTCTTGGCAACAAATGCTTCGTCAATTTCGACAAGCGCTATGCCGGCCCCAAGACGATGCGCTGGGGGGTCGAACAGTCGCGCAACCTCATGACCGTTCGAACCGCGTCCGAGACCGGCATGCCGAAGATCATCGACACGGCGAAGAAACTCGGCGTCGGCAATTTCCCAAATTATTTGTCGATCGCGCTCGGCGCGGGCGACACGACCGTGTCCCGGCTGGTCAATGCCTATGCGATCCTGGCGAACCAGGGCCGGTCGGTTAAGCCGACCCTGATCGATTTCGTCCAGGACCGCCACGGCAAGGTCATTTTCCGAAGCGACAACCGCTGCGCCGTGATGGGCAATTGCAACGCGCCGGATTGGGACGGGAAGGCGATGCCGCGGCCGCCGAGCCGTACGCGACAGCTGCTCGAGCCGATGGCCGCGTTCCAGATGGTGCATATCATGGAAGGCGTCATCGAACGCGGCACGGCAACGGTATTGCGCGATCTCAACCGGCCGTTGTTCGGCAAGACCGGCACGACGTCCGGCCCGACCAACGTCTGGTTCGTCGGTGGTACCCCCGATATCGTCGCGGGGGTGTATCTCGGCTATGACCAGCCTCGCAGCCTCGGCGGCTATGCCCAGGGCGGGCGAATTTCCGCGCCGATCTTCAAGCAATGGGCGCAGATCGCGCTCGTCGACCAGCCGAAGGTTCCGTTTGTCGCCCCGGCGGGAATCCGCTGGGTGCGGGTCGACCGCGCGACCGGAAAACGCGTCTTCGGTATCTTTCCGATCCAGGAGGATCCGAAGTCGGAGGTCATTTGGGAGGCCTTCCAGCCTCAAACCGAGCCGCGGCGCTCGTATCGCGGCACGCAGGGCGATCCGTACGGCGATCAGGCCCAGCAGCAAGCGGCGCAGGGGAGGCTAGGCCTCCGCCGTCCGCCGGGCGGCGCGCAGGAGCCGGGCCAGGTCCAGAGCAATAGCTTGCAAACGCAGAACGGCGTCTATTAGCAGGCTAGGCATGAATTCCCGCGAAAGCAGGAATCCAGAATTTTCTAAGACTAGTCTCCTGCCTTCACAGGAGCACGAGGAGCATCTTGAACATGCGCGCAGAAGCGCAGGCCCATATCGACCAGATCAACTCTGCGACCGCTCTGCTCCGCCGGTTCCTCGATTGGGACCGGGCGCTGAAGCGGCTCCAGGAGCTGAACGACAAGGTCGAAGACCCGGCGCTTTGGAACGATCCCAAGGCGGCGCAGGACGTCATGCGCGAACGCCGCCGCCTCGAGGAGGCGATCAAGGCCACGCAAGCGATCGAGAGCGAGCTTGCCGACACCGCCGAGCTGATCGAGATGGCCGAAAGCGAGGGCGACCAGGCGCTCGTCGACGACGGCGTGCGCAGCCTCGCGGAACTGGCCGAGCGCGCGGAGCGCGACAAGGTCGCCGCGCTCCTCGCGGGCGAAGCGGACGCCAATAGCGCCTATGTCGAGATCAATGCCGGCGCCGGCGGCACGGAGAGCCAGGACTGGGCCGAGATGCTCCAGCGCATGTACACCCGCTGGGGCGAGCGCCACGGTTTCAAGGTCGAGCTGATCGACCATCATTCGGGCGAACAGGCCGGCATCAAATCGGCGACCATCCTCGTCAAGGGTGAGAACGCCTACGGCAATCTCAAGGTCGAAAGCGGCGTGCATCGCCTCGTTCGGATCAGCCCCTACGACGCCAATGCCCGCCGCCACACCAGCTTTTCGAGCGTCTGGGTCTACCCGGAAATCGACGACGACATCGACATCCAGGTGAACGACGCGGAGCTGCGCATCGACACATACCGCGCGTCGGGCGCGGGCGGACAGCACGTTAACACGACCGATAGCGCGGTCAGGATCACGCACATCCCGACAGGGATCGTCGTCGCCTCCCAGAACGATCGTTCGCAGCACAAGAACCGAGCGCAGGCGATGAAGCAGCTGAAAGCGCGCCTCTATGAAGCCGAGCTCCAGAAACGCGAGGCCGAGGCGAGCGCCACGAATGCTGCCAAGACCGACATCGGCTGGGGCCACCAGATCCGATCCTACGTCCTGCAGCCCTATCAGCTGGTGAAGGATTTGAGGACCGGCGTCACCTCGACCAGCCCGAGCGACGTGCTCGACGGGGACCTCGACCGGTTCATGGCCGCGGCCCTTTCCCAGCGCGTGACCGGCGAGACAGTCGAGGTCGAGGATGTCGAGTAGGGCCGCAGCGATCGCAGCGGCACTGGCGCTGACCGCCTGCCGCGCGCAGCCGAGCGAACCGCAATTCCCCAATGCGCACCGGCCGGTCGCACCGATCGTCGGGGACACGTTCTCGACCGAGGACGCGCGCGATCGCCTGGGCGAAGCCGAGGAGGTCATGCAGCTCGCCGGAATGAAACCCGGCATGTCGGCCGCCGACGTGGGCGCGGGCGGCGGTTACTATACGGTGCGGCTGGCGCGGATCGTCGGACCGAAGGGCAGGGTCCTTGCCGAAGACATCGTTCCCGATACCCGCGACCGGCTAAGCGACCGGGTCCAGCGCGAGAATCTGGACAATGTCGCGGTCAAGCTCGGAACGGCGGACAATCCGATGCTGCCCCACGCTTCGTTCGACCGGGTTTTCCTGGTTCACATGTACCACGAAGTGGCTTCGCCATACGCCTTTCTGTGGCACCTCAGGGACGGTGTGAAACCCAACGGCCTGATCATCGTCGTCGATTCCAATCGCCAGGTGCAGCGCCACGGAATCCCCCCGGCGCAGCTCAAGTGCGAGCTTGCCGCCCTCGCCCTGCAGCCCGTGAAATTCAGCTTCCTGACCGGGGGCGAAGTCTATCTGATGGCCTTCCGCCTCGCTGGTCCGCGGCCCGAACCGGGCAAGATCAAGGCCTGCGCGGGCTAGAGCCAGCCGGTCCGGCGGAAGCGGTCGTACAGCCATAGGCAGATGGCGACGATCACGCCCAGGACGACGAAATAGCCATATTTCATGTTGAGCTCGGGCATGTTCTGAAAGTTCATGCCATAGATCCCGGCGATCGCTGTCGGAACAGCGAGGATCGCGGCCCAGGCGGCCAGCTGGCGGGTGATCGTTCCGACGCGCTGTTGCTCGAGCAGGCTGCTGAGCTGGAAGACCGAGTTCAAAGCATCGCGCAGTGCGTCGACGCGCGACTGGACTCGCCGGACATGGTCCTGGACGTCGCGGAAATAGACGCGAATATCCTCATCGATGCACGGCAATTCCTGCCGCGCGAGCTTGAGCGCGACCTCTCCCATCGGCCCTAGCATCCGCTGCAGGCGGCTGAGCTCGCGGCGCAACACGAAGATGTGGTTTACCTGCTCGCGGTTGAGGAAGCCCTCGGCCGCTCGGGCCTCCATCTCGAGCACTTCCTCCTCGATGTCGTCGACCAAAGGTCCAAAGCCGTCGACGATATAGTCCAGCACGGCGTGGAGCAGGTAATCGGTGCCGTGCATGAGGAGCTTCGGTGCCTTCTCGAGCTGCTCACGAAGCGCGGTATGGGCGCGCTCGGAGCCGTGCCGGACGGTGATGATGTGGCTATGGCCGATGAATATCGCGGTTTCGCCATATTCGATCGTCTCACCCTGGAGCCGCGCTGTCCGCGCCACCACGAACAGCTGGTCGTCATAGACGTCGATTTTCGGGAGCTGATCGGCCTTGATCGCGTCCTCGACCGCCAGCGGATGGAGATCGTAGCAATTGGCGAGCGAGCGCATTTCCTCTTGGGTTGGATCGGCGATTCCAATCCAGACGAATTCACTCTTGGCTTCCCGGCAATTGATGGGCTCGTCGATCGCGATCGATCGCACGCGATGCCCGTCGCGATAAAGATATGCGGCGACAACTGCCATCCGAGCCCCGCCCGATAGGTAGAGCGCGCTTGTAACAGCAGTCCTGCGACAAGTCTGTGAGCTTCTAGAGAAGGCCGATCCGGCGGAAGCTGGTGCATCGATCACCGGCGAAGACGAGATGGTCGAGGACCGCGCAATCCAGCGCCTCGGCCGCCGACGCGAGGCGACGGGTCGCCCGGCAATCCGACTCGCTCGGCCATGGATCGCCGCTCGGATGATTGTGGGCCATGAGGATGCCGGAGCTGCGGTGCTCAGCGGCGTCGGCGATGATGTCCCTCAACGGAAAGCCGGTGCCCGTCTCGTCTCCGTCGTGGCGCGAAAGGTGGACGCAGCGTGCCCTGGCATCGACATGCGCGACCCACAGGCATTCGCGCGTCGGATCGGATTCCGCGAAACAACCTGCGAAGAAGGCTTTGGCGGCGGAGAGGCCGTCGAGTTGAAGCGGGTTTTCGGCACGCTGATACCGCATCACACTCCCGTACGTGCCGTGACGCGCGCAGCCGCATCCAACTTGGTCCAAAAGCCCCGATTATTGCCAGAATGGACTAATCGCCGGCGGCCTCTTGGAGGCTCAGCCCAGCCGGTTTAGGGTCCCGTTCGTGCGCCAGTATCTCGACCTCATGCAGACCATCCTCGAGCGCGGAGCCGCTCAAGAGGATCGGACCGGGACCGGCACCTTGTCATGGTTCGGAGCGCAAATGCGCTTCGATCTTGCGGACGGCTTTCCGTTGCTCACGACCAAGAAGCTCCACCTCCGCTCGATCATCGTCGAATTGCTGTGGTTCCTTCGCGGCGACACCAACATCCAATGGCTGAAAGAACGCAACGTCCGAATCTGGGATGAGTGGGCGGACGAGAGCGGCGACCTCGGCCCCGTCTACGGCAAGCAATGGCGCGACTGGGAGTCGGCGGACGGCCGCCACATCGACCAGATCGCGAACCTGGTCGAACTCATCACGCGCGACCCCTATTCGCGGCGGCAGATCGTCACGGCCTGGAACCCGGGTGAGATTCACAGGATGGCGC
>Ga0207647_10001073_pt1 | contig 21078 bp, 21 predicted proteins | sample KBSCornC2_FD_184295 | JGI IMG/M metagenome (GOLD analysis project Ga0207647, IMG submission 184295) | Corn rhizosphere microbial communities from Kellogg Biological Station, Michigan, USA - C2 (SPAdes) (version 2) | ecosystem: Host-associated > Plants > Roots > Rhizosphere ... | reverse complement strand
TCATCCCCAGCCGCAGCGTGCCATATCCGCCCATCGAATGGCCCGCGAGTCCGCGGCTCTCGCGCTTCGCGATCGTGCGGTAATGGCCGTCGACATAAGCGACGAGTTCCTTGGCGGTGAAGGTCTCGAAATTCCCCACCGTCACCGAATCCGAATACATGCTGCCGCTCTGCTTGGTGAAGCTGTCCGGCACCACGACGATGAACTCGCGCTTGGTCGCCGCCATCGCGGCCTCATAGCGCTGCTGCATCGGCCCCCAGCCCATGATCTGCTCGGCCTTGGTCTGGTAGCCGTGAAGGAAATAGACGACCGGATAGCGCCGGGCCTTGGCCTTGTCGTAGCTCGGCGGCAGCAGGACGAAAACGGTCCGATCCGGGCTATTGCCCTCCAGATTGCCTTCCAGCGACCGGCCGTGGACCATGATTTTCTCGACCCGCGCCGCCGCAGGGGTCGCCGCCACCATCGTCAGCGTCCCCAGAATCGCCAGCGCCCCCCTGATCGACAATCTCATGCCCGCTCTCCCGTTTGTTATTCGGGTGACTTGGCACGCTTCGGCTGGCCGGACAATGTTTCGCCACCGACATGGCGACCATCTCACGCCGTTTGGGAGACTGACGAACATGGCTCCTCTCGCCATTGCCGAGCCGCTCTAATCCAGCTTGGCAACCGGCGGTCGCACGATAAGGGTTGCCGCCCATGAAAGCGCCCGCAACCGTCACTCTTGCCCTCGCCTGCCTCGCTGCCCCCGCCGTGGCAGCGCCAACCGCCAGGATCGCGCAGGGCGCGCTCACTGGCACATCCGCCAACGGCGTCACCGCCTTCCGCGCCATTCCCTATGCCGCGCCGCCCGTCGGCGCGCTGCGCTGGAAGGCGCCGGCCGCGCCCAAGCCCTGGCGCGGCATCCGCGCGGCGACCGCGTTCGGGCCGGTTTGCCCCCAGCCGCCGGTCGACTGGGCTGGCCACGATCTGGATCGGACGAGTGAGGATTGCCTGACGCTCAACGTCTGGACGCCCAAGCTCGCGCCCTCAGCTCACCTGCCCGTGATGGTGTGGTTCCACGGTGGCGGCTACACGGCCGGCGCCGGTTCACAAGGCACCTACGAAGGGACCAAGCTCGCCCGACGTGGCGTGGTGATCGTGACGGTCAATTATCGTCTGGGCGCGCTCGGTTTCCTCGCCCATCCCGCGCTCACCGCCGAATCGCCGCTGCACAGCTCAGGCAATTACGGGCTGCTCGATCAGATCGCCGCGCTCAAATGGGTGCGCGCCAACATCGCCCATTTCGGCGGCAACCCGAACAATGTGACGATCTTCGGCCAATCGGCAGGCGGCGGCTCGGCCATGCTGCTCACCGTGTCGCCGCTGGCGCGCGGCTTGTTCCATAAGGCGATCTTCGAAAGCGGCTCGGCGCTAAGCCTGCCCAGCACCCGTGGCGGCGAAGGACCTAGCCTGCCTGAGGCCGAAGAGGCAGGGTTGGCGCTCGCGACGCGCCTCCATGCCGACAACCTCGTTGCGCTGCGCGCGCTCCCCGCTTCTGCTTTCGTCGCAAAGGGCGTACCGGGGATCAGCCGTGCCCCTGTGGTTGACGGCAAGGTCGTGCCTTCCGACATCGCCACCGCGTACCGCGCGCAACGCGATGCCCGGGTCCCCGTGCTGTTGGGGTGGAACAGCAACGAAGCTGCCAGCTTCTTCGGCAATGTCACGCGCGCCAAATACCTCGCCCTTCTCAAGCCGTTCGGGCCGCTCGCCCCCGATCTCCTGCGCATCTATCCCGCGAACGACGACGCCGAAGCTGCCCAGAGTGCGATCGACATGGCCGGCGATACGGAATTCGGCTGGCGCGGCTGGAGCTTGGCGGAAGCGCGGGTGGCGTCCAACTCCCCGCCCTTGTTCCTCTACCAGTTCGACAATCCGCCTCCGCACCCGAACGGAAGCCGGACACACGGGGCGATCCATTCCGACGAACTGCGCTACGTGTGGGGCAATGACGATCCCGAGGGCAAATGGCCCGCGGCAGACAAGGATCTGGGAGCCACCGTCCAGACCTATTGGGTCAATTTCGCCCGCACCGGCAACCCCAATGGTCCGGGCCTTGTCCGCTGGCCATCCTACCGCACCGGCCGCGCGGCACTCTGGTTCAGCAGCCAAAGTGCCAAAGCCGGGGGCGTGCTGCGCGAGGACAAGTTGCGCGCGATGGACCAGGCGTTGCGCGCGCCGGTCCGCTGAGCACAAGGTCCAGAGGCTGCGCGCTTAAGCTATTTCGACGAATAGACCGGCTTGCCGTTGGCGCTGATCTCGCTCGCCCACTGTTTGCGGACCAGATCCTTCACCTGCCCCGGCAGCGGCACATAATCGAGAGCCTGTGCGGCGCCATCGCCATTCTTGTAGGCCCAGTCGAAGAAGCCCAGCACCTTCTGCGCCTGTGCCGCATCGGCCGGCTGCTTGTAGACCAGGATGAAGGTCGCGCCGCTGATCGGCCAGGTGCTTGCCCCCGGCTGATCGAGCAGCAGCACATAATTGCCGGGCGCCGAGCTCCATGGAGCCCCGCTCGCCGCGGCGGCGAAGGCGGGCGCGTTGGGTTGCGGGAATTGGCCGTCCTTGTTCTGGAGCAGCACGTAGCTCGATTTGTTCTGCTTGGCGTAGGCATATTCGACATAGCCGATTGAGCCCGCGGTCTGCTTGACGAAGGCCGCGACGCCATCATTGCCCTTGCCGCCGATCCCGGTCGGCCACTGCACCGCATCGCTCGCCCCGACCTTCGACGCCCATTCGGGATTCTTCATCGCCAAATAGGATGTGAAGAGAAAGCTGGTGCCCGATCCATCTGAGCGATGGACGACGGTGATCGGCAGGTTCGGCAGCGGCACGCCAGCGTTCAGCGCGGCGATCTCCGGCGCGTTCCAGCGCGCGATCTTGCCGAGAAAGATATCGCCGAGCAGCGCACCAGTGAGCTTGATCTGGCCAGGCGCGATGCCAGCGATGTTCACCACCGGCACCACCCCGCCGATCACCGTCGGGAACTGATAGAGCCCCGAAGCGGCGAGCTCTTCCGGCTTCAGCGGCTTGTCCGACGCGCCGAAATCGACCGTCTTGGCCTTGATCTGTTTGATGCCCCCGCCCGATCCGATCGCCTGGTAGTTGAGCGCGGTGCCCGTGCCCTTATAGGTCTCGGCCCACTTGGCGTAGAGCGGCGCAGGGAAAGTCGCGCCCGCGCCGGATATGGTGCCGGCCGCCTGCGATCCGCCCGTACCGCCCTCGCTTGTGCTCTTGCCGCACGCACCGAGCGACAGCAAAGCCGCGGCGGCGGCAGCCAACACAGAAATTCTGATCGATCGCGTATACATGAGGTGCACTCCCGCTGTTCTGCCCGGCGAGATCTGTTGCGCTGCGGAAAACACATCAAGAATGACTTGGTTCAAGAGGATCGGGCACTCCTGATCTCGATCGCAGCCCCTATCCGTCGCCCCGGCGAAGGCCGGGGCCTCGGGCGTGTGCCACACTGTTTCCGGCGACCTCCTGAGGCCCCGGCCTCCGCCGGGGCGACGCTATCCAACCTCTCTCGTGAAACCGAATCCACGATTCATGAAGTAGCCGCCGCAACCGCTCCATTTCGGTGCGTGATTATTTCCACGAACCGAACCTCGCTCAAGTACAATCGAGCCGACCTGGGGCAAAGGATGGGTCGGTTTGTAGGAGTCAGCGGGGTGTCGTCATTGGATCACCATTATTTCGCTGAGCGAGAGCGCGAGTGTCGGAAAATGGCGGCCGAGGCCGACGATCCCGCTGTGAAAGCGGCGCATCTTCAACTGGCGCAATTCTATGCCAACCGTGCCCGGCCGCAGCGGTCTGAAGGCGGGATATCGGATGGAGAGGCGCAGCCCGACTAATGCTGGAGCGCTGACGGAGGCGCCAGCGCGAGGATCGACCTGCCACTGTGTCCATTTCGGCTACAATAAGCGCAACCTCGCTGAGCAAGACCAGGGTGCACGTTGACCCGGTAGGTCGCCGACTAGTGCCATTTCGGTGCAAGCCGCTTGCAGGAATAGCAACCGATCCTGACTGCTGGCGTTTTGCGGCGTGCGCGTTTTACGCGCGACGCTGTCGGCAGTCCCCATCCGACGGCTTCCTCCCTCCCCTCTCCGGCGGGACCGCTCTTTTCGGCCCCGCCGGATTTTGTTGCATTGCGCAATCCAGGCCGCGGCATAAGCGCATGATTTCGCAGAGTTATGGGAACGGCAGCGAACCAAGGCGCGTTATTGCGCGCGAGGGTGACCGATGCTCAGCGCTGAGGATCAACATTATTACCGTGCCCGGGAGCGGCAATGCCGCGAGGCGGCGGCCACGGCGACCGATCCAAGCGTCCGCGCCGCGCACCTGCAACTTGCGCAATTCTATGCCCGGCGGCTGAAGTCCGACACGCAGGAATCTTCGTCGCCGACTCGCTAATTCAGCAACAGGCATACAGGTTGCGCCCAAGCCGAAACGGATTTTCGAGTTCCGCTAGGAAGTTGGCGCGAGTTGATCCAGGTGATTCTGCATCCGTCGCGAATGGGTATATATTTATCCACATCGCAGCCGACTCATCCACAGGCATGGCCGCGACCGACAGTCCGTGGGGGAACTGCCGCTTGTAGAGCGAATGGAGGCGTGGATATGCGCGCCCACGAGGACGATCAGATCTATTTCCAGGAGCGGGAACGGCATTGCCGCGCCATGGCCGAAAAGGCTGCGGACCCCGCTGTGCAGCAGATCCATCACCAATTCGCCGAAGCTTATGCGCGCCGCCTGCGCGCCGAGGCCGTCCGACCGGCTTCGATGGAGTCGATCCAAAGCAGCGCACGCTAAGCGGGAAGTCATTTCCAACCGTTAGTCCGGCGAGGCTGGCTGCTTCGTCGCCCGGTAGCATTTGACGGAGCTGATACAGGGATATTTCTCCTAACGGACTAACACCTCTTCTCAAGCGATCTGCGGAGATAGCGGGCGGGGTTCGGCGCGAACCGGACGCGCTGCCAGGCATTCCGTCCGCTCGCTCGGCCCAAGCCGCTTCAATTCCGCACCGCGGAAAGTGATCCGGCCCTGCCGACAATCTCCAATTGACGAGATACGCAGCTCGATCGGATCAAGGTGATTATAATGGTCGAACTCCATCACCAGCCGCTCGGGCGAGGAGGCGGGGAGATTGATCACGCGAAGCGCGAGTACCTCCCGGCCCTGGACAGGGATGAACGTGTCGACGCGAATGCTCAGCGGCTGTGCCGGTGTATCGAGCGTGATCTGCGGACTGATCCGCCAATGACCCGTGGGCAGATGTTGATAAGGTCCCCACAAGAGAGCCTGTTCCTCTCCGTTGCAGTTCAGGATTTCCGCGCTGGAGCCGGAACGCTCATCAAAATAGGTGAACAGCTTGGGCGACCAGTAAATCTCTTCGGGGATTGCGCTGTCCAACAGGTCGCTCCCCACCGCCCCCATGACCGCCTCCTGATCGTCTGATCGCAGGCGTTGGCGCCATTTGCCCGACACGCAGTCGCCTACATGGCCTTCATGCCAATGGGTGGCCGCCTCATAGCCGGTCTCCTTGAGCTTGCCGGTGGATTGCCACCGGTCCACGGCGCGTGTCACATTTTCGGCGCGGTACTCATCGAAAATGCAGCCCGCCTCCCCACGGTCAATCGGTAGCTCCAGGAAGGCCGCGATTCGCTCGACCGTCTCAGGCCGATTCATGAACCCATCTTCGTAGCGCAACCGGAGGACGGGGACGCTCTCATGCAGTGTGGCGAGCGTGGCAGCGCTCCGGGTGAGATCGGTCACGGCTTCATGGAGGGTGGCACCGAACCGCTCGCGCTGCGAAACGAGGCTGTCGCGCGGATCGCGCGTGGTGACGATCACCTTCGCCTGGAACAAGGCAGCAAGCGTGAGCAGCCAGTTATCTAGGAAATGCGCCTTGACGATCACATCTCGGAAATCAGGACTAATGTTCGCGAGAAGATCGGAAGCATGCCCTACCGAGAGGCTAACAGCCTGAGGCCGAACACGTGCAAATACCCCGCGTGCGACATTGAACGCCCAGGTAGATCCGCTGGCAATTGTTCCAAGGGCGATTACGAGCATGTCCGCGCTTCCGACAGAGGGCCCGGTAATTATTGTCGGTAATAGATCTGTAAACCACGAAAAATACAACAGATAATGTCAAGTCAGCAGATCGAGGCCGAAGATCGCGAATGCTGGGACGGTCCCGTAATTTGCATTTGGACGCGCAGCGGCATGCCGAGTTCAAGCTTAAGCGCTTTCCTCACGGACACTCTGATCGGCAACAGGTAGCCACCGTCTCTCGGAAAGAGCGAGGTGCGGAACGTGATCTCGCCCACGGCCGCTTCGACCGGCACCACGCCCCATCCGTAGCTGGCGAGACGCGCTGTATATCGCACCTCGTCAACATGCTCCGACGGCACCGCGATGAAGTAAAAGGGCGCCGGTCCGCGCCACTCGATCAGCTCCGCTTCGAAGCTGAGGTCTGCAAGGATCTCACCGCCAAGCATTAGAATGGGTGATAGCTCCGGGGAAGACGCGCACACAAGGTCGCCGCAGGCCGACGCGGTCTCGCGACGCGGCAGGCGGTTCCGGCGATCGCTGAACGTGACAAACGGAAAGTCACGGCCGCGATCGACCCCGGTTCCGCTACAATGCGCGCCTCAGCGCTGATATTTCCAGTTCCGGCTCTTGCCCTCGGCCAACCATTCGATCGCCTGCGCCACACGCGCCGCGCGCGTTTCGGGGCGCTTGGCTTCGCCGATCCACTCCGAATATTCGCGGCGGTGGCTGGGGGCGAAGGTGTCCCACGCCGCCTTGGCAGCGGGCGCACCATCCAGTGCAGCGGCGAGCTCCTCCGGCACCGCAAGCTCCGGCCGCGGTGGCGCCTTGGGCTTGGGTTTGGCCTCGCCCCGTGCGGTCGCTGTCGCCTGAATGATGCGGATCAGTTCACCCTCTTCTGGCAAGTCGGCCAGGCTGGTCAGCCGACCGAATTGCCCGGATGCGTCGACCTCTTTGCCGGTCGTCTCCCCTGCATCACCCATCCGCCACAGGCTGAGCGACGCATGCGCCTTGAACGCTCCGAGCACGCCCAGCATGCGACCGTCATTCTCGAATGCGGGGCGCCCCCATTTGATCGTCTCGGTTACGCCCGGACAGGCGCGGTGAATCATGTCGCGCAGGTGCGACAGGATGGGTTGAGCAAAGGGCTCAGCCTTGGCGATGAAAGCGTCGATCCTCGGATCGACCGAACTCATAGCGAGATATCGGGCCCGCGGAAATTGTCGGCATAGGCCTGCAGCTTCAGGTTGCGTGCCGCCTCGCCGACGCTGACATGGTAAGACAGGCCATGCTTCTCGGCATAAGCCTTGGCTGCCTCCAGCGTGGGAAAGCCCAGGCGGACCTGCTCGCGCATATCGCCTGATCCGGCCCAGCCAGTGAGCGGATCCGGGCGCTTGGCCTCGGCCGGCTCATATTCGAGGATCCACTTGCCCTCGAGCGCGCGGCCCGATTGCATGCTGCTCTTAATGCGCTGACGGATGCGAGCCTGAACCATGGCATCCCGATACCGCGCGCGCGGAGGGAATCAAGAGCTACGCGTCTCCTTCCAGAAACGGGCAGCAGGACCGCGCCACGATGCGACAGCCCACTCCTCCTTTCGGGAACGGAGATCACCCGATCACATGCGGCACGAACCGCGCCGTATTACCCGTAATCAGTCCGTCCTCGCGGATGCCCATGCCAGCCGGCGCGCCGTCGACGATCCAGCTTCCTAGCACCGGAAAACAACCGGGAGCGGTCTCGGGCAGGTCGTACAGCGCCTGATATATGATGCGGCTATCGTGATAGGCACCCGAACTCGCCGCGACCATCGTCTGGTCGCGGTGGATCACCACATTCGCACCTTCGCGTGCGAGCGCGGGCTTGCTCACTACGTTGCCGCCGATCGGGCTGTAGCTTGCGGGCAGCAGGTTGGGATGGTCCGGGAACATCGACCAGAGCACGGGCAGGATCGCCTTGTTGCTCCAAATCATCTTCCAGATCGGCTCGATCCAGATCGTACGATCAAGGCTTTCGATCAGGTTCCGTCCGAACTGCTCGTTGGTCAGCCATTCCCAGGGGTAGAGTTTGAACACGGTCGTCAGCGCCTGCTCGTCGAGATCGACGAACAACCCTGCTGTTCTGTCCCAGCCTATGTCGTCGATAGCGACCGCCTTGGTCTTCAGCCCCGCTTCCTCGGCGGTGTCGCGCAGATACGCAACCGTTACCGTGTCCTCGCCCACCGCATCGGCGACATGCGCGAAATGCACCATCCGGTCGGGAATGAGCGTGCGGATATCGGCCCATTTGCCGACCAGTCGCTCGTGCAAACTGTTGAACTGGTCTCGCGTGCGAAAAAGTTCCTGCTTCCAGTCCCACTGGATCACCGCCCCCTCCAGAAGCGAGGTCGGCGTGTCGCAGTTGAACTCGAACAGCTTGGGCGGCCCCTTGCCGTCATAGCCCAGGTCGAACCGCCCGAAATTGAGCGCCGGAGGCTCATCTCGCCACGCCTGCCGGATCGCTTCATGGCAATATTCGGGAATTCCGAAGACGGTCAGCCCCTGCGGATCGTCGATCACTGCCTGCCCTGCTTCCAGGAACAGGCGGTAAAGCTCGGCGGTCGCGCCTTCGATCAGATCGATCTCGATCCGGTCGAAGCGGTAGAAGATCCCTTCCGCCCAATAAGGCTTGTCGTCTGCGGTGTGCCAGATCAGCCCACGCGCCTCGACCTTGGCCTGCCAATCGGGCCGCGGATCGACCGTGTCGCGGATCATTCGCCAAAGCCACCGAACGATCGCGCCGACGATCCGAAGCCTCCGCGTGCGACCGCCGCGCTCCGCGTCATTGCGGTCCTAACGGGTGCATGGAAATAGGTCGCGCCTGCCGTGCGCGTGAACGAACCGCCCGACACGCGTTCGCCATAATAGGGCACCACGCTGTTACGGCCGAGATAATACCAAAGGAAAGCGGTGCCCACACCGGCGCCGCCAGCGCCGGCATGAGGAGTTTGGCAATTCCCGTCGGGCACGCGGTCGCCGCTCTTGTCGACGCAGACCATCGTATCCTGCTGCGCGACCCATTGGTCCGGCTGCTGCTGCTGATCGCACGCCGCCAACGTCACCGCCGACGCTGCGACCAAGGTGAGGTTGAGATGGATCGTCTTCATGTTGCCCCCAAGAGTCGCACAAGCATAAAGCCAGGCCAAACTCCCGCAATGAAAACAGAAACCAAGCCTGCCCCGCCCACGTCATTGCGAGCCGCCGGCGAAGCAATCGAGCTCTCCGCTCCCCGCTCTGGACGCGGACCGCTTGCCGTGCGCGCCTCGCCATGACGATGGAGCGTGCTGCTCTAGCCCTGTTGCCTCCGGCTGCCCGCCAGGTAATATCCCTCGAAAGTGCCGGAGGGATCGCGATGAACCTGACCAAGCCGAACGCTTTCCTGGTGAATATCGCGAGCGCGATGATCATCTTCTTGATCGCTGCCGACATTGCGCGCTCGGGCTATCAGTTCGGCCGGCTCCTCGCCGGGCTTTAAGTCTCGTCCGCGCAGCTGTACGCGCCTTCCATCAGCCCTGCCGCGCGCTCGCTTTCTTGGTCCTGAGCGTCGGATCGGCTTGCGTGGGATCGTCCGGCCAGGGATGCTTGGGGTAGCGGCCGCGCATCTCCTTCGCGACCGCGGCCCAGCTCCCCTTCCAGAAGCCGGGCAGATCGCGCGTCGTCTGGATCGGCCGGCCCGCGGGTGAGGTCAGCCGCAGTACGAGTGGCGTGTGGCCGATCATGGGATGCTCGTTGAGCCCGAATAGAGCCTGGACGCGCAGCTCGACCGCAGGCCCGCCTTCAGCCGCATAATCGATCGGGTGGCTGGTGCCGAGCGGCGAGGTGAAATGCGGCGGCGCTTCCTGGTCCAGCCGCCTCTTGCCTTCCCATCCGAGCAGATTTTCGAGCGCCTGGAATAATGCTCCGCCCGCAATGTCGGACAGGCGCCGCTTGCGTTCCACCAAAGGCGGCAGCCATTCGTCGAGTCTCTCGATAAGCGCCGTATCCGACAGCGCGTCGTCACCGGCGTAAGCGGCGCGCTGCCTGAGTGTCGTCGCCGCCTCCGACCAGGGAAGCAGACTCAGTCCGTGCTTGCGCACCCCCTCCACAAGCTCAGCGGCGATCTCCTCCGGATCGGCATTGCTGTCGGGGCCAGAGGCGATCCGGATTGCACCCAGTCGCTGCTCGCGCACTGCCTGCACCCCGCCGGTCGCCGGATCGAAGCTGACGGTGCGCCGTACCTCGATACGATCCCCAAATAGATCCTCTATTTCGCCTCGGGTGATCTTTGATGCCGACAGGATCCGGGCCCCTGCGGCCGCCCCCTGCGTCTCGGCCACGGCCAGCCACTCCTCGCGCGCCAGGGACGAGGCCGGATCAAGCCGAAAGCCGCGCCCGCCTGCCGAGATCCAGTCCGCCCCGTCACCTCCGCGCCGCTTCGATATCCGGTCGGGAAAGGCCAACGCGACGCATGCGCCGATCGGGCCGTCGCCGTCTCCTCCGGCCGCCATCTTGGCCCAGCGCCGGGCGAGGCCACGCGCCGCCTCCGCCCGCCGGCCCGTCTCGCTTCGCCAACGTCGCAGCCGCGTCTCCAAGTCGGGATCGCTGCCGCCCAATCCCTGCTCCGACAGCAGCACCGCGACTTCGGCTGCCGTCCTGCCCCAGCCATGCTCGCCCGCCGCGACCAACATGTGCCCCAACCGCGGGCTCACCGGCAGCTCCGCCACCTTGTTTCCGTGCGCGGTCGGGCGCCCGCCTTCGTCGATCAGGCCGAATGACAGCAGCCGCCGCTTCGCCTCGGCAAGCGCCGGCCCGCTTGGTGCATCTATCCAACGAAGCGTCGTCGGATCGGTCACGCCCCAGATGGCACAGGCCAGCACCAATCCCGAAAGGTCGGCCTCCGCAATCTCAGGCGGGTCGTAGGGAGCCAGACCCGCGGTCGCCGCCTCCTCCCACAGTCGATAAACTGTGCCTGCCCCTTGTCTACCCGCGCGGCCGGCACGCTGCGTCGCCGCAGCCTGGCTGACGCGTTCGGTTGAGAGCCGGGTCACGCCGGCCGCACGATCGTAGCGCGGCCGCCGCGCAAGGCCGGAATCGACGACCGTCGAAACGCCGTCGAGCGTCAGGCTGGTCTCGGCGATCGCGGTCGCGAGCACCAGCTTGCGCTTGCCGGGCGGCTCGGCCCGGATCGCCGTGCGCTGCGCACCCGGCTCGATCTGGCCGTGCAGCCGGTGGAGGTTGATCTCGGGTGCAAGCCCCGCCAGTCGCTCAGCGGTGCGCTCGATTTCGGCGACGCCCGGCAGGAAGGCGAGCACCCCGCCCGCAGTCTCCGCCAGCGCACGGCGTATGGCGGCCGCCATATCATCCTCGATGCGCTGCTCGCGCCGGCCGAGGTATACATGGTAGATCGGAAAGCTGCGCCCCTCGCTCTCGATCACCGGCGCACCGCTGAGCAGCTTGGAAAACCGCTCGCCCTCCAGGGTCGCCGACATGGCGATCAGGCGAAGGTCGGGACGCAGCGCCGCCTGCACATCGAGGGCGAGCGCAAGCCCGAAGTCGCCGTCGAGGCTGCGTTCATGCACCTCATCGAACAGCACTGCGCTGGTGCCTGCGAGTTCCGGGTCAGCCTGGATCATCGATACGAAGATGCCCTGCGTCACCACCAGCAGCCGCGTCTGCGCCGACTGCCGGCTATCGAGCCGCGTAGCGTAACCGATCCGGCCGCCGACCGCCTCTCCCGCCAGTTCGGAAATCCGCTCCCCCGCCGCGCGCGCCGCGACGCGGCGGGGCGACAGCAGGATAACGCGGCCGCTGCACCAGGGCTGGTCGAGCAAGGCCGGCGCAACCGCAGTCGTCTTGCCCGCACCCGGCGGAGCAACCAGCACCGCACTGGAATTGGCGTCCAATGCGGCGAGCAGGTCGGGAAGGACGGCGTGGATCGGCAGGTCGTTCACGCCCACGCGCTTAGCGCCGCCCCTCCCCTTTCGTCACCCCGGACGTGTCCGGGTCGACGTGCCAGTCCTTACTTCCGCGCGCGCCGCAGCCGTGGCGTCAGCATGCCCACCCGCTTCCGGTAAGCGACATAGTCGTTGCCGAACGTGTCGATCAGGTCCCGCTCTTCATATTGGATCGCAATCAGCATGAACGTCGACATACCGGCCGCGAGCAGCAGGTGGCCGTAGCTCATCGTCGGCGTCGCCCAGAAGGCAATGAAGAAGCCGGTATAGAGCGGGTGCCGCACCAGTTTGTAGAAGAAGGGCGTACGCAGCACCGGCGCGCCGGGCTCGCGGTTGCGCAAATTTTGGATGACTTGGCTCAGGCCGAACAGCTCGAAATGGTTGATCAGGAAGGTCGACAACAACACGACCACCCATCCCAACCCGAACAATGCCCACAACAGGTTGCGGGCAACCGGCGTGTCGACCTGCCATACCGTTCCGCCGATCGGGCTCCAGAAAGCGAAGAGCACGATCAGCATCATGCTCGCGGCGAGCACGTAGACGCTGCGCTCGATCGGCTTGGGCACGATCTGGGTCCAGGCGGCCTTGAAGGCTGGACGTGCCATGAGGCTGTGTTGCAATCCGAACATGGCGATCAGCGCTAGATCAATCGGCACCGCCGCCAGTGTCGGCAGTAGCTGCCCCTTATCGACATTGGTCGGCAGCATCGGCAATCCTGCGACGAACCCGATAAGGTACAGAAATGTCGCAAAGAAAATCCCATAGATGATCGTTGCAATGAACAGGAATATAAAGCGGCTCATATTGGCCCTCCCGCGTTCACCCCCTAAGGCGCCGACTCGGTCACCACCTTTATCCATGCGCCTTAAGTATATCCCCTAGCACAGCAACGCGGTGGAAACGACAAAAGAGCGGGGCAAACGCGCCATCATCGACAGTTTCGCCCTTGCACGGCAGGGTCGACGACCGCTTAAGAGGCGGCCATGGCCAAGCTTTATTTCTACTACGCCTCGATGAATGCGGGGAAATCCACAACCCTGCTCCAGGCAGACTTCAACTATCGCGAGCGCGGCATGGCGACGATGCTGTGGACCTCGGCGATCGACGATCGATATCGGGCGGGCACAATCACCTCCCGGATCGGGCTCGAGCGGGAGGCGAACCTATTCGACGCCGCCACCGATCTGGAAGCCGCTATCCTCGCCGAACATAACCGCGAGCGACTAAGCTGCGTCCTGGTCGACGAAGCACAATTCCTGACGCGCGATCAGGTATTCGGCCTCGCGCGCATCTGCGATCAGGCAGGGATACCCGTACTCGCTTATGGGCTCCGCACCGATTTCCAGGCGGAATTGTTCGAAGGCAGCAAATGGCTGCTCGCGCTTGCCGACAATCTGAATGAGATCAAGGCAGTGTGTGGCTGTGGCCGCAAATCGACCATGAACCTCCGCGTCGATCAGAATGGCCGGGTCGCGCGCGAAGGCGAGCAGACCGAGATTGGAGGCAATGACCGCTATGTTGCCATGTGCCGCCGCCACTTCATGGCGGCGATGCGCGACGGAGCGCTTCCGGATTTCAGCGCAAGCGCATAGTTTCGCGTCAATATTGCCCGCGCACTTCGGGTCGGATCATCAGGAGCGCTTCCCCTCATGCCCACCACTCGTCGCGAATTGCTCACCGGAGCCGGCGCGCTCGGCTTGGCCACTGCTTTGCCCACATTCGCGGCGACACCAGGACCCGCCGACACCCGTGCGAAGCTGCTGCTTGACGGAATTGCGGACGAGCTCCTGACAGACTTCCCCGAAACCGCAGCGGGGCTGGGCATCGACAAGGGCCCACGCGCACGCTTGCATGGCCACTTCGGCGACCGCAGCCGAGAGGCGGACGTCAAGCGCGCCGCGCGTTGTACGCAGCGGCTGGCGCAGTTGCGCGCTTTTGATCGACGCGGCCTCTCTCCCTCGGTCGCGCTCGATCTCGACGTCTGCCAGAGCGCGCACGAATTGGCTGACGAAGGCTGGAAGACGATGCCGGTCGGGGACGTCGCCATCTTCAACAGCAACAACAGCTATCGCAGCACGCCTTATGTCGTGTCGCAGAATACCGGCGCTTATGTCGAACTACCCGACACGTTGGAGAATCATCACGATATCGCGAACGCGGAGGATGCCGACGCCTATCTGTCGCGCATCGAAGGCTATGCGCATGCGCTCAACGGCGAGACCGAGCGGCTGATCACCGATCAAGGCCGCGGCGCAATCCTGCCCGGCTTTCTGATCGACATCGCGATAAAACAGCTTTCGGGCATGCGCGACCAGCCGGTCGAGCGCTGGAGCATTGTCGAAAGCTTCGCTGCCAAATGCGCCAAAGCCGGGTTGCCCGCTCGATACGCCGAAAAGGCTAGTGCCGCATGTTCCGGCTTGGTCGTCCCTGCAGTCGGACGCCAGGTGGAGGCGTTCGCAGTCGCGCGAGCCAAAGCAAATGATCTGCCTGGGATTTGGGCGCGGCCCAACGGCGAGGCATATTATACCTGGCTCGTGAAGGCGGGCACTACCACCAACGCCACTCCCGAAGAGCTGCACAAGCTCGGCGTCGAACAGAATGCGGCGCTCAATGCCGAAATAGACACGCTACTCAGGAAGGAGGGCATCACCCAGGGCAGCGTCGGCGAACGCCTGACGGCATTGTCCAAGCGGCCCGATCTGCTCTTCTCGAATGACGACGCGGGACGGGCGCGGCTGCTCGCTTATCTCAACGGCCGCATTGCCGACGTGCGCACGCGTCTGCCGCGCGCCTTCGCAACCATGGTCCGAGGTAATCTCGTCATCAAGCGGGTCCCGCCCGAGATCCAGGACGGCATGCCGTCCGGTTATGCAGGCCCGGGCTCGATCGACGGAAGCACCCCCGGCGTTTATTATATCAACCTGAAGGACACCGCCGAGTGGCCGCGTTATTCGCTGCCGACGCTCTGCTATCATGAGGGCATTCCCGGCCACATCTGGCAGGGTGAATATAGCTACAAATTACCGCTGATCCGCTCGCTGCTGGCTTTCAATGCCTATTCAGAGGGTTGGGCGCTTTATGCCGAGCAACTGGCCGATGAGCTTGGCGCCTATGCCGACGATCCGCTTGGCCGGATCGGCTATCTCCAGTCGATCAACTTCCGCGCCTGCCGGCTGGTGGTCGACACCGGCATACACGCCAAGCGCTGGGGCTTCGATCAGGCGCTCGACTGGTTCTCCGAAGGCACGGGCCAGCCGCGTGAGCAACTGCGTGGCGAGCTGAACCGATACTGCTCATGGCCGGGTCAGGCATGCGGTTACAAAATGGGCCATAATGAGATTAATCGCCTGCGCGACAGTGCCAAAGCCGCGCTCGGCGCGCGCTTCGATCTGCGCACTTTTGATGACGCAATCGTGCTTGGCGGCAACATGCCGCTCACGATGCTCGCGCGGGTCGTAGACCATTATACCGCAACCGCGCGCAGCTAATTGGTTTTGCAGGAGAAACAAGCACAAGGTCGGTAGAACCGGCGGACATGCCAAGCGTTGGGGGGCCCATGGCCCATTTCTATCTGCATATTCGCAACGGCAGCGGCTACGTCGAGGATCTGGAGGGACAGGAGCTCCCAGACCTCGCCGCAGCGCGCGTTCAGGCGGTCGAGGGAGTCCGCTCGGTTCTGAGCGAGGAGGCACGCCATGGCGAACTCGATCTACGCGGTTCGATCGAGATTGCGGACGGCGACGGCAACATATTGTTGGTTCTCCCGTTCAAGGACGCAGTTCATTTGCGTCTGGACGGGACGGGAATGTGATCGAACGACACCTTCTGAAGCTCAGAGCACGGGCGAGCGTCAGCGCCGAGGAGGAGCAAGCAATCCGCGACGCGGTAAAGGAGGTGCGCACCTATCCGGCAGATCATGTGATCATTCGCGCGCACGAACGTCTAACCTTCAGCACCTTGCTGCTTGATGGGCTGATGTGCCGCTATAAGGATCTCAGTGAGGGCCAGCGGCAGATCACCGAATTGCACGTCTCGGGCGACTTCGCCGATCTACATAGCTTCACGCTGAAGCGGCTCGACCACAACATCATGACGCTGAGCCCCTGCACCGTCGCCCTTGTGCCACATGAGCATCTCGCACGGATTACCGAGCGCCACCCGCACCTCACCCGTCTCTACTGGTTTACCACCAACATGGATGCGGCGATCCACCGCGAATGGGAATTGTCACTGGGCCGGCGCACCGCGATCTCGCGCATCGCGGCTCTGTTTTGCGAGATGCAGCTGCGTTTAGGTGTAGTCGGACTGGCGGAGGCGGACGGATATAATCTGCCGCTCACCCAGACCGACCTCGCCGAATGCGTTGGGCTCACTCCGATTCACGTCAACCGTACGCTCAAGGAACTACGCGAACAGGAGCTGGTCCGCTTCAAAGGGAGCCGCGTCACCATCCTCAACTGGGAGGGCCTGGCCGCCATCGGCGAATTTGATCCATCCTATCTGTATCTGGAGCCCATTCCGCTGTAACGATTCTCCGACGGCGTCCCGTGGCCGCGTCGCCTGCAAATCGCCGTCAGGCTGGGTGGTGAAGAAAGCCCGGGGTCTTGTGAACCGCCCACTCTATCAATAGGTCCGGCAGATCGGCATTCGGTTCAGGTCGGTTAACGATGTCTTACCAATTGGAGGACGTCGGGCTAGGGGTAAACGCCGCGATTGGGTGCTTACGCCCTTCACCCCCTAGGGTTCCAAGAATTGGTCTCATCGACAGAACGTTTAGCCGCTCTGCGCAGCCGTGCGGATAGACGAGCCCGGTTAACCATGAAAGATATGTGTTTCGGTGATTCTTTCGCTCCATACGAGTTGCGAGGAATATCGCCGAAAGGATTACTGAGCGGGCTGGACAGATGATCGAGGCGCTAACCTCGTAGAAAGATCATCGAGTCTATTGGTGTGAATAGTGCGAAGGCGCGATTCCGGGTGTTGTGTTAGCCGGGGGGTTCCCAAATGTCTTTTTGCTGGGATGTGCAGCAGCAGCTGCAAACTCAAATTAGCGCGAGCGGTGGCTCGGTGCCGCCGAGAGAGACCCGTTCGATCAAGCTCCGCCGGATGGAGATCGGGGGCGAGATCCGCAATGTCTCGATTCGCCTGGTCGAAACGAGTGAACGGATCGAGGCGGCCTGCCATCTGATCAATGATCGATATTCCTGGCGGGGATATGGATCGGATCACCGCATCCCTGCCGACGCTTATCACATGACCTTTACCGCCGAAGTCGATGACGAGGTCGTGGGCACGATCACGCTGGCGGTGGATTCCGAGCATGGCCTGGCCGCCGATCGCGCGTTCGAGGACGACATCAATCAGTTCCGCGCCATCCCCGGCCGCCGCGTGTGCGAACTCACCAAGTTCGCGTTCGGCTCGACCATCAAATCCAAGGAACTGATGGCGGCCCTCTTCCACATCGTCTTCATCTACGGCCATCGCACCCACGGCAGCACGGATCTGTTCATCGAGGTCAACCCGCGGCACGTTCGCTTCTACGAAACGATGCTGGGTTTCGAGCGGGTCGGCCCAGTGAAGACCAACGACAGTGTGGCGGCCCCTGCCCAACTCATGTGGCTGAAGGTCGCCGCAATTCGCGACTTCATCGACGAATGCGCCGGCAGTGGCGAGACCGCACACGCCCGGTCGCTGTATCCCTTCTTCTTCTCCCCGACCGAGGAGAATGGAATTTATCGCCGCCTTGCCCGTGCAGAGAAAGCGATTAAGCCTCTCGAGAGAGACGGCCACCATTCTGACATGGATGCGGCTGCCTTCCTCGACAGCTTGCGCCTTGGCAGCCATGGCATGTCGGCCGCCTCGCCGGCTCCACCGGATCACCAGTTGGCGACCCATTGACCAAATGACGCGCCCATCGGATTTTCGCGGCCGTGTTTGAGTAATGATTCAGCGGTCAGGCAATCGTCCTGCCGCATAACCGCCCGACTGGCTCTCCCGGCCGGTTCCAGTCGTGGCACCCGGTCCCGGACGAAAAGCAGCCGAGGCAGCTTATCGCAGCGTTGCGGCTCAAGCGGTTTCAGCTAGCGAACGCAGGCGAATCCAGCCTTGCGGATGTAAAGAAGGCGCCGTCGACCCGCAGGTCAACGACGCCTCCCAATGCGCTTAAGCTTATTAAGCGAAGGTCAGGCTGACGCGACGCCGACGCATGAAGGCGCCCATCATCCCGAAGCCACTGAGCATCATCATCCAGGTCGCCGCTTCCGGAACCTCGGGAGCTGCCGTAAAGGTAGCAGTGCCCGAGTAGCCGTTGGCGCCAATCGTGTGACCAATTACTTCGATGACGTTCTGAACGTTCGCCACGATGTTGATACCACCGAGGCTGATCGATTGGCCGCTGCTCGTAGTAGGAACGACATAGTGGACCCCATTGATGATCAGATCATCGATCACCAGCGAATTATTGGGGTCCGAGAAGCTCGTCGAAATCGAGCCGCTGCCTGTCCCGTTCTGCGGGATGGTAAACAAGAACCGATCGTCGAAGTTCGTCGACGAGGTGAACGAGTTATAGAAGATCGCCGTGATCGAATCTGAGGTCGGCGTTCCACTCGTGATGAAGAAATTGCTGCCTGGAGGTCCGACCGGGAAATCGGTGGCATTCGCGGCAGGTGCACATACGAAGGCAAGAGCGCTGACGGCCCCGCCCAATATCAACTTCTTGCTAAGCATACCGGGTACCCCTTTGGATGGCCAACAAGGCATATGTAGGCCGGTCTGAGGAACGCGATCATACAGGATTGGTTCCGCCATCGTAAACAAAAAATTAAACAGCGCCGATGAACGCCGCCAATTATGCGACAATTGGCAGAACGGACTTGAATAGCACCATTCTGGAGGAAATGAAAGACGCCCCGCGGTTGATTGCGCGAGGCCCAACAGCGGGGCGTCACCTCTCGGGGTCCTTACCGAGGGGCGCTGCGTTCTTGGCGGAAAAAAGTTTCGATTGGGAAAACGTCCAGAACCCCGCCGCAGTGGAGTAGGCGGCGGGGTTCCCTAGGACCTCGGACGGTAGGGGTACATTACCGCCCTTAAGAAGCAAAACGTCTACGCCAGTGTTCGGTTCCCAGCGACGAAATTTTTGTGCCGGCCATGCCATTGATAATGCTGCACTAGCTAATAGCGCCGCACCCTGTGAATGCGATCCCCTCGGTCAACCGCATCGGACTGGGCGGGCGCGGTGCAACATCGGGCGCCACTCCCAGGCTGGCCTAACGCTCAGAAGCATACTGAGATGCTGGCGGCCTGGATTTCACCCTCGATCGGTTCGCCATAACGCAGATTACGAGGCGCTCGGCTGGCCCTCAGGCCCGCTGCCGCTAGTGTAGGAGCGATGCTGATTCCGCGCCCTTACCCGCAGCCGCAGCCCTGCAGGATCCGATACTGGGCACTTGGTGGGGAACATGGTCTGCTAAGTCCGACCGTCTCGCTGTCATGATGAGCAGGCGGTTTATGTGGGGATATCGCATCCACTTTTCAAAGGTCGTGGCGGGCAAGCCCCAGGAATTCGACGCTCGACGCCCGCTATGACAGTTCGAGTCGCTCGCTTTTCGTGACCTCACAAATCCATGCGGGCCGTCCTCAACTGGCGTCTCAGACTGAACAGAACCGCCTATCCGGCGAGCTAAGGCTCCAAGATGGCACCCTCTATCGCGCGGCGGAACTCGACAAGGCGGGTGGCTAGCGAACGGTCCCACGCAGCCCCTATCGCGGGCATGGCGAAGTCTACTGCTCGATGGTGGCCTGACGAGTGCGATCGCTGCCGGAGGCTTAATAAGCCCGCGCTACTGCGAACTCGACCGCTTCGACCAACGCCGCCTTGGCGGGGCCGCTTCCCACGCCCGCGAGGGCATCGATCGCCCGCTGGCCATAATGTCGCGCGCGCTCCAGCGTATCGGCGATCGCGTCGCTCTTGCCGAGCAGCGCCATGGCATGCTCCAGGTCTGCGTCGGAGGCGCGGTGCCCCTCCATTGCCTCACGCCAGAAGCGGCGTTCGGCGTCTGATCCACGCGCATGGGCGAGGATTACGGGCAGCGTGACCTTGCCATCGCGGAAATCGTCTCCGGCGTCCTTGCCCATCGTCGCCTGGTCCGACGCATAATCGATCGCGTCGTCCACGAGCTGAAAAGCGATGCCAAGGTAGCGGCCATAAGCGTCGAGCGATTCCTCCACCGCCTGGTCACGCTCCGCCACGACCGCTGCGATGCGGCAGGCGGCGGCGAACAGCGCCGCAGTCTTGGCGCCGATGATGTCGAGATAGCGTTCCTCGCTGGTCTCGATCCGGCGCTGGGCGGTGAGCTGATTGACCTCGCCTTCCGCGATGACCGCGCTCGCCGTCGAGAGGATTTTCAGAACCCGGAGAGATCCGTCCTCGACCATCAGCTCGAAAGCGCGGCTGAACAAGAAATCCCCCACCAGCACGCTTGCGGGATTGCCCCAGATGATGTTGGCGGTGCGCCGTCCGCGGCGCAGGCCCGAACCATCGACGACATCGTCGTGCAACAGGGTCGCGGTGTGGATGAACTCGACCGCTGCGGCGAGCTTGTGATGACGCGCGCCGGGATAATCGAGCAGCCGCGCACAGGCGAGCGTCAGCATCGGCCGCATGCGCTTGCCCCCGCCCGCGATGAGGTGGCCCGCGAGTTCTGGGATTAGTGGAACGTCCGACTGCATCCGCGCGAGGATGACGCTGTTCACCTGGTTCATGTCCGCCGCGACGAGCTGGATCATCGGATCGAGCGAGGGCGAAGACGAGCGGTGGAGCGGCGTTACCGTGGCGGGCATGGCGCGGGGCTTTGGCCCGTTCGGACGGCAAAGGCAAGCTGGCGGCTTGCGCCCGCGGCGGAGCGCCCGCATGAGGGCGGCGGAACGAGGGAGAGACAAGTGGCCGACGCGCAGCTCGCCGAATATCGCCAGAGCATCGACAATATCGACGCGGCGCTCATTTTCCTGCTCGCCGAGCG
>Ga0207647_10001068_pt1 | contig 21102 bp, 16 predicted proteins | sample KBSCornC2_FD_184295 | JGI IMG/M metagenome (GOLD analysis project Ga0207647, IMG submission 184295) | Corn rhizosphere microbial communities from Kellogg Biological Station, Michigan, USA - C2 (SPAdes) (version 2) | ecosystem: Host-associated > Plants > Roots > Rhizosphere ... | reverse complement strand
CTTGTGTAGTAGAGTGTTATACGGTGAATCGTACGTGGTGCTCGGTGTTTTGCCGGCCAGAATAGCGCCATAGAATGCTGTTACGTCCGAGCCCAGCGCCATATCTTCATGCCTCCGCGACAAAAATACCTGCGCCGCCTGCTGTCGATCGCTATCATTTGGTACTTCTTGCTCAACTATCGATGCTAGCGTAATACCTTGATATACACTGAGGCCTTCTTTGGCGAATGCCGCACGTATATCTGGCGTCAGATAAGTTGCCATTTCCTTCAATGACTCCGACACAATCGAACTTAGCGCCGTTGTATCGTCTTTTTGGAATGTGTCCGGATATAGGAAGCCTTCGAGATTTGCTGAGGCAGGCTTGTCAGCTAGTGCGGAGTACTGGCTGTACTGGCGCGCATCAAGCGCCGCATCAACAGTAGCAGGACTAAATCCAGCGTTAATAAACGTCTGGCGTACTTGATCCAATCGCTGACCGGGAATTATGGTTACAAGGTCAGATTTAACTTTTCCGCGCACCATGACTTTTACGATTTCTGGCAGGCTCATGCTAGGCCGAAGTGCGTATGTACCCGCCTGGAGCTGATCTCGGACTTCGTGACTACGAATATACCATTCAAAGATTGCGTTACTGCGAATCAATCCGTCGTCCTGCAACATCTTAGCGATTTCGCTAGAGGACATACCCGACTTGACGGTTACTAGCACCACTTGTTGGCTGGCGCTGACTGGCTCCAGACCTCGGTAATACATACGCCGGACAAAGAGCGTAGCGCCAACCAGTAGAACAAACAATACTAGGAACACTACCAACACACGCTTTGGCATGCGACTCCGTGAGCGAGATGGGGACGGTTTTCTAAACATAGCTGCCCCTGGCGTGTTCGTTGAGGTAGTCTTCCAGGATGTACGTGGCAGCCAGGGCATCGACATCGGCTTTGGCAAATGGTTTTTTGCGCGCCACTAGCTCAGCTTCAGCTTTTTGAGACGTCAATGCTTCATCCTGACGAATAACTGGTATATTCAGCGCTTTTTCGAGCTGCTCAGCGAATGCTTCGCTAAACTTTGTTTGTTCGGTGTCCTGGCCGTTCATGCCACGCGGCAGACCGACAACCACTCCCTGCACTTCGTGTATCTGAATCAGCTCGCGGATAGCGTCCATCGTGTGTTCGTTATTCTCGAGCGTCAGCAACGGCTGAGCTATACGCACATCGCCTCGCGCCAACGATACGCCAATGCGTTTCGTGCCAATATCTAGGCCAAGCCACGAACCGACGCTCATACTAGTTGCCACTGCCGCTTGATGCCTTTTGGAATTCAACGGTTATCTTGCTAGCTTTTGGAGCCTTGGTCACCCAGAACGGGCTGTATTTTACTTCAACATCGATAACACCCGGATTGTCTTTGACTAGGCTTTTTACTTCGCCGCTCTTTTTGCCCACTGCTGCTTGTGTCAATTTGTCGACATCAAGATGCGGGCCGACTTGTGCGGTAACGGCCAGGCCAATCTTGAGTCGATCACCGGCATCAGGCTTTGGCACGCTGATATTTGCTTTCGCCAAACCGTCGTTTTGAATGCTTTGCTTGCTGGTGTCTATTTGGTCATTGATTGCTGCATCGAGTAGCTTTTTCAGATCCGCCTGGTGTGCGCCATACATAGTATAGGTGATGTTTTCGCTGACCGTGACATTGCTGGCCTGGTCATCTACTTTGGCGCTAACCGTAACTCCGGAAGCCTTGGCAGTAAAGGTCTGAGCGAGCGCGTACAGGTTGGAATTTTCGAGGTTTTGTTGCAGTTGCCGCTTGAAATTGTCTTTGTCGTCAGAAGAACTAAGCTTTTGTTTGGCGCTGTCGATATCGGACTGTTGGACAACTTTTACGATGTTGTCCGTGCCACCTGTCGTCGAACCGCTACCATCAATATCGGACCTGCTGGCTATGCTGAAAGTAGCAGAACTGACATTATACTGTGCGCCTGCCTGCTGAGCTTTTATGTCTGCCGAGCCATCAAATTGACAACTGCCACCGCTTATGGAAGGCGAAAAATCTATAGTGCTTTGCGTGATAAAAGTAAGCCCATTTGCACTCACACCTGTTCCGGCAGGAATCGAACTCGGCACACTACCGCTACACGGCGTTGACACGGTCATCGAACCGGCGGCTTTGTTGCCGAGGTTTTTCTCGCCGGTTGCGGGAACGGTTTGCGTGTAGGCCTTTTGCTGTTGCTGAGTTTGCGCTGGCACGACGCCTTGATCTGCGTCAACACTTGTGGCCTTTGTGTCCAGCGTCAAATCTACAGATGCATTGACGTCGTTGGTGTCGGTCTTGATAGCGATAGTTGCTTTAGGCAGCACCGTAAAGGCGATAACCAGGAAGGCTATGAAAAGTACGAGCACTAGGCCGCCGAGCAGCAGCCATTTGCGGAAACGCAAGAAATTGGGGACGCTGAACTTACCCTTACCGCCGCCATGAGCCTTGGCAGGTTTGACAGCCGCGACAGCTGCAAGTTCGCGCGAAGGCTGTGCGCCAACAATAGGGTTGTGGGATTTTTTGGGCGTGTTGTCGAGCTCAATAACATCGTCGGCTAAATCGTTTATGCCCGATGTGTGGCTAGCAGCCAAGGCCCCTATGGACATGTTTTGCTTGGCGGTTTCGGTGTCTTCATTTGGCAGAGAGATTGCTTCGTCTTCATCGATGTCTTCGGGCGAATCTCCCTGTGCCGGAGCCGCTGGAATCTCGGGACGAGACTGCAGCGTCGGCGCGACGTGCATACCAACCGCACCAGCTAGCGGCAAAAGCCCCGCTTCGGAGGTGATGAGTACGATGTTCTTCTGAGCACTTTCGGCACGGCGCTTCAGCAGCTTCATGTTGACGATACTCTGGAATACCGTAGCGCGTTTAGGCAGCACGAGTGCTATGACCCGCGCATCCGTTGAGTTCATTTTGTCGATAATAGTCGTAATTTCGTCATCGACATCGACATAGATAGTTTGTTTTCCGGGTGTCGTCATAAAATATTTATACCTTCAGCATTTTGTCTAGTTTTTCGCGGACCGAATCGCCACCCTCGTCAGAATAATGAAGCGTGTCCAGACCGACACGGAGCAAGCCCATCGCGGTAATAAAGGTATGGTCGGTAACATCGCCCGTCCTGTCGACAATGCCGACCACCTGATCAGGACGTACGTGTTGGACGGTTGGCTTGCGCGTGAATGGCAGCTCGCGATACCAATCCGTAGTCTGGAGACGTTCCATTAGCATATCAAGACTGGAGCCGCCGCCACAGAGGAAAATGCGGTGCGGCAGATGATCAAGCTTTTTGAACTCTCCAAGCGCCAGCTCCACACCGCTAGTCCAGACATCCAAAGTCTTGCGCAAGGCACGGTCAACTTGTTTGGCCTTAGCCTCCGTTAATCGTTCGTCATCCAGATGCACTTTGAGCTCCTCGGCCTGGTCAAATTCTACGCCCAAGTCCCGTTCTACGGCATGCGTATAGGCACGGCCGCCGATGCCAAACATCTTGGTACCCTGCACACCGCCGTCGTTGACGACTGCAATGTCAGTTGTGCCGCCACCAATATCCATAAGAATTGCGCTAAGGTTCGTATTAAGGTTATCGCCAATGACTGACCGGGCCACAGCAAATGGCTCCGCCGCAACCGCCAACAGATCCAGGTCAAGTTCCTGCGCCGTGCGCTCCAACGCGCCAATGTGAATCATGGGCGCAAACGCAGTATACAGCTGCACCACGACATCTTTGCCCTGGAAACCAATCGGATTCGTAACCGGATAATTGTCAATCTCGATACTTACTAACGCACTATTTACTAGCCGTACTTGGATTTCGCGGCCGCCTAGCTCTACCGACAGCTGCTGCTTGGCCTTGGCTTCAGCGCGCTCTTGGACAAGCTTGATGATGCGTTCCATCTCGCCTAAGTCCAGCGGTGTATCAGGTGATTTGCGCGTACATCGGACAGTCGTAGTTGTACCTTTGACTAGCTCGCCAGCGATGCCGATAACCCCGGTGCGTACACTAACATTTGCCTGTTGTTCAGCCTTGCTCAATGCCTTATCGCAATTGTCTACGACACTAGCAATGTCGGCGATAGCACCGGCCTGCATATCGCTGAGCTTCTGGTGCTGGCGGCCAACACCGACAATTTCAATAGTGTCCTTGGCGGTCGAAACGCGCCCAATCAAGGCTTTGACAAACTCCGTACCAACGTCCAACGCTACGATGTACTGGTCTTCGTCGGCTTGTTTGGCGTTCTGCTTGGCCTGTGATGCCGCAGTTTTGGCCTTACTGACCGCGTTGCGGCTAATAGTCTTAAACTTATCAAGCATAATCAGGTTAATTATAGCATGTATTTTACGATGTACAGCCCTTGAATTGCCGAAAGCTTGCCTCTAACACTGCTCTTGCTTAAATTTATAAAATATGTTACTATAATACGGTCCGGAGCTGTACTAACCGCTTTTAGGAGTAGCCTTGATTCTTAAACTTGGTAAAGAGACCCTCCAGGGAACGGTGCTGTGGCTGCCCGTCGTCTTGACGACTGTCGTCGCGTGGATGTGGTACGCACCCGTCGCTGCTTCGCGCGCCGGTGACAACATGCACAGTTGCCCCGCCAACATGAACCTGGAAGGCTGCCTGAACCTTTTCCACGCGTCGAAGGGTATCGCCTTCGCGCTCGCGATGATCACATTCGTCCTGCTTGGACTGGCGATCTCGTGTCTGCTAATGGAGCGGTTCTTCTTCGCCTCCAACGACACCATCGGTCGTCGCTGGGACATGAGCGGACTGTGGCTGGCGATCATCGCAGGCTTCCTGGGCACCATGCTCATCATCATGACGGAGCTGAGCTAGGACCCGCCAGCGGCCAAGTTGCTTCGGATGAGCCGGAGTGTGTTATCGAATGAGTCGTGTGCCCTTCCGGGTGCGCAAGTTTTACTCTTCGAACCAACACACTACCGGCTTTTCCATATGTGCTTACCGGTTGGCTAATTTTCCTGGCTGATTCAAGAGCCCCCACGCCGCCTCTAACTGATCAATCTCTACCAAATCACTTCGTCCGCGCGCCAGAACGCGCCGACGTTGAGATTTTTGGCGGGCAATCGCCTCGGGCAAGGACCGCCACACTAGTTGCAGATTTATTTCAGCTTCCTGATCATCCCGCAACCCTTCATACACGGCTTCAGGAGGTACATGCGCCAAAAAATACATGGTGGTTTTGTGATATGGCTGAAAACGTCCTTGAAATACACCTGCAGACCCGGGTAGTGGCGCAACTATTCTGGACTGGGTAGCGCCAATTTCCTCAAGTACACCTCGCTGGACAGCCGCCTCTAGCGACTCCCCATTTTCTGGCGTTTCTCGGATGAGCTGGTCAAAATCAGTGATACCGAAAGGATTGTCGTATTCTGGTGGTGAATAAAGTGTGGCCACGCTTGCCTCATCAGGGCGCAACGAACTGAGCGCCACGACCCCTACCGAAAAGTGAAACGGGACATCAGGCGATGCATAGCAAAGCCGATCGCCATTAGGCGATAGGATAGCAGGCGCTTCACCAGTAGTAAGTTCAATAGACATGTTGCAACAGGTTAGTGGCAAGGATTATACAACTTTTTGCTATCTATTGCAAAACTGCTTTGATACGGCGAATGCCGGCGCTACTACTTTCTTCTTTCAGAATCTTGAAGTGTTTGCCATCTTCGGCGAGCTGTGCGGTGTGGTCAACATGCGGACCACCACAGATTTCAAAGCTGAATGGCTTGTCTGTGCCATCTGCGATCATCTTGTAGACTTTTACCGTGTCGCCGTAGCGGTCGCCAAAGGCGCCAAGCGCACCCATTTCGCCGCGCGCTTTCTCGGTGGGATATTCGGCGTAGCTGACTTTCAGGTCTTTTTGGATTTGCTCATTGACGATATCTTCCACCTCTTTGATCTGTTCTGGTGTCATTTTGGCGTCGTGACTGAAGTCAAAGCGCAAGCGGTCCTCAGTGATGTTGCTGCCATGCTGAATGACATGGTCGCCCAAGACCTGGCGCAAAGCCTGATACATCAGGTGTGTGGCCGTGTGGTATTTTTTGTGCTGCAATGTCTGGCCTCCCAAACCGCCCTTGAATACACCTTTGGCCGCGGTCTGTGATCGTTCACGCTGCTCTTTCATCTTGACGTCAAATTCTTCACGCCAGTTTTTGGACAGCTCAATTCCCTGCTTGAAAGCCTCTTCGGTGCTGAGTTCCACTGGAAAACCGTAGGTGTCATAAAGTTTAAATAAAGTGTCCCCGCCCAATGGCACTGTTCGCTCGCCATATTCCTTTATAACTTCGTCTGTTTCTACATTTTCAGAAAATATAACTGTTGCGTAGCTTCGTTCAAATTCTTTGAGGCCTTTGCGGAGGGTTTGGCGGAAGGCTTTTTCTTCTTTTATTAGAACTTCTATGACTTTGTCGCGATTGGTGGCGACTTCTGGGAAGTCATTCAGATACAAGTCAGCGATGACCGGGACGATTTGCTCCATGAAGTTTTGTTCTACGCCCAGTTCGAACGCAAAGCGAATCGCGCGGCGGACAAGTCGGCGCATGACATAGCCCTGCTCTTTGTTGCTCGGCACGACGCCGTCGACAGCTAGGAATGTCGCCGCGCGCAAATGGTCGGCGATGACACGCATGCTTTCGGTGTGGCTGTCGTAGTTTTTGCCGCTGATAGCTTCAAGTTTTTCGATAATCGGCCACATCAGGCTGATCTTGAACACGTCCGGATTGTCGATACTAGCTGCGGCAATGCGCTCTAGGCCGGAACCCTGATCTACATTGCGCTTCGGAAGTTTTTCAAAGCTTTCGCCGCGACGTATGTATTCCATGAACACATTGTTGCCGATTTCCATGAATCTACCGCAGTCACACGCCGGATGACAATGCTCGCCATACGTTTTCTTTTCAGCATCGGTGTGCTCAGAATCGTCAAAACGATAAAACATTTCGCTACTTGGGCCACCGGGTTCGCCATCAATCATTTCCGCAACACCTTTGCCGCGCCACCACCAGTTGTTGTAGCCGTCATAAAAGAAGATGCGTTCACCTGGTTTGATGCCACGCTTGTAGCCATTTTCTTCTGTGTCGATATCAGCTTCTAGCGCTTCTATGCCGCGGTCTGCAAAAATCTTTTTGAGCAATGCAGCACTCTCGGTATCTCTAGGAATATTAAACCGGTCATCACCTATAAAGCAGGTGGCGTAAAGCTTGTTGATATCCAGCTTGACTTCATCCAACAAGAACTCATACATCCATGGAAGCTGCTCGGTTTTGAAGTAGTCGCCGAGTGACCAGTTGCCGAGCATTTCAAAGAATGTGGTGTGGCGGTTGTCGCCAATCTCTTCGATATCTTGCGCGCGCAAGCAAGTCTGTGAGTCTGCCAGCCGCACGCCCTCGGGATGAGTTTCACCCAAAAGGTAGGGGATCATCGGTTGCATGCCGCTGCCGGTGAATAGCGTAGTTGGGTCGTTTTGCGGCACCAACAGCGCGCGCGGAACCACTGCGTGGCCACGGTTTTTGAAAAATTCTAAATAAGCTTTGCGGATTTCCTGGGCAGTCATACGAGCATTATAACAGAGGTGCTACTATCGACAAAATAAGTAAGTTATGGTAGACTCCCACCCGTTCGTCAAGGTAAGCCCCTAAAGCGAAGATGGGAGGAAGTAACAACCGGAGCTAGATTCCAGCCCACTACCCCGAGAAGGAGAGACTCTGATGTCACTCAAACTTCTTTTGATCATAGCTGTTGGGGCAACGTGTTTCGTCATGATCACGAGCCCCGACCCGCACACGTATCAAGGAGGTGTCGTTCTTCTAATCGTGTCGGTCGGAATAGCAGCCCTCGTACTACGGGGACGAAGAAGATAACAGCCGTGGCGAACACCTCCCTTCGGCCAAAAGAGGCTCTATGACACGTGGGATGTCCACGCCAAGAGACCCCGAAGGGAAATGCCGCATGAGTGGTAAGTTGATCGAACTTGGTTGTAGTCCGTCTGGACTCCCACTTTCTCCTTACAATTATACTCACGCGGCTTTTTCATATCGTAATAATTGACGACTGATGTTTTTGATTGTATGATTCACGTATGAGCGACTACGGTCCCCGTATCGAAGCCACGGATTTTGACTTTCGTGGACATTACGGTGACGAAAATGAAGTCGTATACAGCGACAGTGAGCTGCGCAAATTGCTATACGTTGAATCCCCGGCATACGAAATAACTGCAACGGATGTCCAAAAGCATACTGGCGAGTTCGTGGAAGATGAAATAACCGACAAGATACTGCGGCGTGTCAACAATGATGCCACAACCACCGAAGCTATTCGTCGACTTGAGAGCGCATTACTAGAAAGTGTCATGAAAACACTTAATATCATGGATCTCGACCCTGTTACACAATGTACGATAAGTGAACTTTCACTCAAGATCGACACTCGTGAAAAGTACTTGAAAACGCTTGATTTACGGCGAGACCACGATGAAGTTGTCGAGACAAAAGCGCGGCTGCGGCGCTTCAACTTGATCAAAAAAGACCGCGAACGAAAGATCCGATTGTTCGACACACATTTTTATAACGTAGACCGGGAGTGTAACAATTGGCCACTAAAGACTGCTGTCGCCGGAATTGCTGCGCATCGGGCGCAGCCCAAGACGACCCAAGACGGTGGAGCCGAAGCACCGACGATTGCCGACTGATGGACCACTGACCGACGGCGGAGTCTCGTCACGTCGGCGCTTGGCCTCGCCGAGCTTGATATCTGCTTCGTTGATCATTTCTTTTGCTGCTTCGTACGACGCAATGTGGTCGCGATACTCCAGGTGTAGTCGTGTCGTCAACCTTTTACCGCCTTCTAACGGAACTCCTATTTGCATTGCCTCACGCAAGCGATCAGTGACTACATTTACCTCTACTTCCCGGCCGGGTAAAAATACAATAAACTCATCGCCAGAGCGACGACAACACAGGTCGCCATCGCGTAAGGTATCCGACAACAACCGACCAATACCCTCCAAGCCTGCATCGAGTGCGTCGTGGCCAAGCTCCTGGTCTAGGTCATGCGTTTTTTCGCCATCAATAAAAATAAATCCGCCAGGACGTTGGCGGACTGTACCTTCTGGTGTTTCAACTTCATAGATGTCGCTGGCACGCTCGTGCTCAAATGCTTGCTGGAGCTTCGTACTGAAGGCGCCGTAAGTATATAAGCCTGTCAGCTTATCATAGGCAAGCCGACCAAAAGCACACCTCGCTACTTCTGTGTCGACCGTATTATCCAGCCCCGACCATTGCTCATCCGTGGGGTAGCACGCCGGTTCATCTGGATTCGCAAATGGACAGGATTCGCATGCAAACTGTCCCATAAGCCTATTGTACCACTCTAGTGAGAATATTATATAACAATTCCGCCGCCAAGGCAATGCTCACCGTCATAAATGACAGCAGACTGGCCCGGCGTAATGGCGCGGACATCTTCATGGAGCTTGAGCGTAGCTTGGTCATTTTTAACTGCAACGTCGCAACCTACTAGTGCAGCTCGGTAGCGAGTGCGGACTTGATAAGTTTTACCTTCACCAGGAGTGGAGTTTATCCAATGCAAGTCGGTTAACTGCAGCTCGTTTCGCCATAATGTTTCGTCCTGCAAATTCGTGGTGACGTACACTTCGTTCTTGGCCATATCTTTGCCAGTCACGTAATACGGCAGGCCGCCACCGACATTTAGGCCATGACGCTGGCCAATGGTGTAAAATATCGCGCCGTCATGCTCACCGATATTAACGCCGTTTTGCTCGATTATCTTGCCATGCGGCTGTTCACCCAGTTCGTGCAGCAAAAATTCCTTGATACCAACTTTGCCGACAAAGCAAATGCCCTGGCTATCTTTTTTCTCAGCCGTCGCTAGGTTGTATTTTTTGGCGAGCTCGCGGACTCGCGGCTTTTCGTATTCGCCAATTGGCATTAGGCTTTTTTGCAGCGCCTCTTCGGTTACGCGATACAAAAAGTAACTTTGGTCTTTGTTTTTGTCTATACCCACTAGCAGCTGGCCATTCTTCACTCGCGAGTAGTGGCCGGTGGCAATCATGTCCGCGCCGTCTTCTAGCGCAGCATTCAGGAAGAGCTTGAACTTTACCTCTTGATTGCACATAATGTCCGGATTTGGTGTGCAACCCCTTTGATATTCGCGCGTCATGTAGTCGACAACTTTTTGGCGGTACTCTTTCTTAAAATCGTACATTTTGAACGGAATGCCAAGCTGTACCGCCACACGTTTGGCGTCCTGGTAATCTTCTTTCCAGGGGCATGTCATGCCGGGCAGATCTTGCGACCAGTTCTTCATATAAACTCCCGTGACATCATAGCCTTGCTCTTTTAACAGAGCAGCCGTCACCGAACTATCAACACCGCCGGACATGCCGACATAAACTTTCTTTGCCATAACCTGACCATTTTAGCAAAAAATAGTCATTCAGTCACGCAATTAGAGCTCTGCCTGCGTCAAGTATCCGCTGATTCTTTGAGTGCAGCCAGCACCTGATGATACGCTTCGACCTGACCGCCATCGGGGGAAGCAATAATCGTCATAGACTGGCAGGCTGCCACTGTTGCCATCATTCGGTCGTACAGCTCTTCTATGTAAGGAATATCTTGCGAAGTAACTGGCGGTAAGTCTATTTCTCCCCATGTGCCGCGCCTCATCAGACGACGTACAGCTTGGTCTTTTTCAACTAGAATCGTAAAAGCGCAAAATCGAGCCTTGTGTTTGACGGCAAGTTCCTCGAGTGTAGCGAACTCATCTACGTGCAAGATGAGGTACGGCACCACAACATCATAGCCGGACTGCAAATGATCGCCGATAAGCCCTTCTGTCAACTCAAAAATAAGTTTGCGAGCCTGCGCCTCGTGCTTCTGCCACTGCCCCAGCATGACTAGTAGCTGATCGTCATCGACGATTAATGCCAGTGGATGTTCATTTATGTATTGTCTTGCAATCGTACTTTTACCAACGCCTGGTGGACCGTTAAGTAAAATGAGCTTCGGCTGTCGCATATCAACAATTAGTGTAGCAGAGAATTGTGGATACAGAAGACGTCAGCCTTGGCTATGGTACTTTATGGAGCCACTGGGTTAGTTCCACTTGCGAAAGCGATTCGAGCCTGATGAACACCACATAATCGGAAGGAGTTGTGATGGGTTTTGCAGCCAGTGCATATACTCAATGACCGTAAAGATACGATTGCGGGAGAGCTGACTGTTCTCTTTGGGCATACAGCGATAAGTAAGCGATGTAAGTACGACTTTTTTCGATGGCTTCTGCTGCTTGATGGCTTGCACTAAGTGCGTACGGTACCGTTCAATGCTCGTATGCGACACATTGGCTTGTGCACGAATTGCGATAGTACAGCTGCGGAGGTCCGTGCCGCTAGCTTGGGCCACCTTCACAATCTCACGTGCCAAAGCATGTTTGTCACTTGGTAAGTCATCAGCATAGTCAAGTAATATACAAAGCCGCTTTTTTATATTCAATACCGAATCTTCATTGTCCTTGTGATGAAAACGGAAGCCATACGCGAACTCGTCTGTATGTTGCCATGTAAGTTGCGCTTTGCTCATGTGCTTCGACAACTTATGGGCGTACTTGCCGGCATCTTTAGATACCATTAACCGCCTCTTAGACTTTGGCTGCGCTAATCGTTGCCTGGCAGCGGCAAGAGCAAGGTCGTCATCCGCTTCGCTCAATACCAGTTTCTGCTTTTCTACCGTTGGCAATGCGCGCAGGTAGGCAGCCATCGACCTTCGCGGCACCTTATGTTCGCCTCGAATAAACTCCCCGAGCGTACCCTGTCGTAGAAGCTCACTGCGAGAATTCACAACCAGCACCAGATGATCAACTAAAATTTTGCACCTCCAATAGGCGAATACCAATTCACTTAAGCAATCGCTAATAAGGTGGTCGATATCCTGATTAGTGCCTGCGACAACACTTGAGCGGATGAATGTATTTGTATGCACCATTTCGCTTACCACATGAGCAACGACCCGATTACGGTACACCTCTAGTTCATGCAAACTATACCGGTCCGAGCCATACACCCATAGTACAAACTGCACCGTAGTCGTTATGTGGCCTTTTCGAATAATGTCCCGCAAAGACATGCAGATTTGCTCGATCGACTCACCAGGGGTAACTATCATACTCACCGTCAGGGATGGCTTATCGTCTTGCAACGTAGTAATAGGCCGATCAAAGCGAAGACTTGAATCACTTTTCACGATACGGTCAATGGTGTAGTTTTTTTGAGTGAAATATTGGTCTACGATGCGTGTGAACTCAAGTTTTTCGCGTATAGCCGGAGATTTTGAGACAATAGACTTAGGTTGCGTCGCATCAATCTCAAGACTTTTTGTCAGGGGCTCGGTATCCTCGGGAAGAAAAGACTGTGCAAACTTATCCTCCTTTGCCTCTCCAACCCCATAGACACACTCATTGGTAAAACCTAACCCCTTAAGTGCCTCGGGCAAACTCTGATAGCCTTCACTAGATAGCTTCATACTGTTCCAACGCTCAAGGTCGCGCATCCACGCCTGCATCCATTCGGAAAGTTCTTCGGCGCGAATACCACCGCGACCACCCACGCCCAGCAGCCGCTCGAGTGAACTATCAAGCGCTTTGAGTGATTGTCTTCGATATCGCTTAAAAAACGGCTTCTGCTGAATTTTTTCCCGCGTTTCCTGAATAAACGAAATACGGTTATTAATCTCGGCTTCCCAGAATGACTTATTGGCAAGCTTTGTAAGTTTTTGTATTGCCGTGTTGAGACTCTGCTCCTCGTGCAAATCGTCGTGGATCGACATAGCCAGGCGCACAAGACTTTCGCCTAGGATATCGCCAGGTTCTTCGGTTTTGGCACGCGACGTGTTTCGAAACGGATTGTAGTATCGCTGGCCAATTGTGCCCGCCCACACCACGTCCTGATCGCCAAACAGGCAATAAACCAGCAAAAACAGCCAGTCTTCGTTATAAATATGAGGGAAGAATGATAAAATAGGCCTGTCTGTCCGTATGGCCATAGCACCGGTTCCAATGAAACTGTCTATCGGTCCATCCGTGAGTCGCCGCGCATGAACCGCTACTGAATTATCGGGATACGAGCGCGCACTAAAACCTACCACTGTAGCATTATTATGATGCAGCAAATCAATCGCTTTGTATAGTTGACTTCTAGTAATTGCTACATCGTCATCCAGAAAAAATACCGTGTCCCAGCCCATCAAACGTGCCAATAAAAGTCCTAGATTTCTTTTTTGTGGTGTGTCTTTTTCACTTCCGTAGGCAATAGAAGCGTAAGTTGTATCGAAGTTTTGCTCGTACGCTTCATGCGGATACGGGCCATCGACCGCCATCCATGTGAGCCTTGGATATTTGCTTGCAATTGCAGCAATGGCATCCTTTTTAGCTTTTCCGCTACATAAGAATACGACCGGGCCATTGGCCAATTGCATAATATTTTCGATGTTTTTCCGACTTTTACGTATGTCACGATAGGTCGGTACAATGATAGGACATTTTTTCAGTGTAGTCTCAGGGCGGATAGGAGGTGTGTATGACGATTCGTCCTTTGCCAATATATGCAGATTTTCCCCTTTTCCTGCAAATACACCACTAGGATATGGCACTTTTTCAAATGCTAAAAAAGGTTCAGGTTTCATAGACAAAATATACCAGCACTGCTCTGCTCGTCCGCTTCAGTTTTATATTCAATGATAACACATCATTGACTTTTTGTCTATATTACATAGACAGGCTCTCGTCAGACCGCGTTGCCTACGTATCTAGGCAAGTACTGCGATATCAAAGCCGCAAAACGATGTTTCGCCTAGCTAGGGTATCGCCGCCAGCGAGCCAGAAGAAGACCAGCTTCAGATTCGCACGTTTAGGAGCGCCAGTCTTGTTCTATACGTTTGCGGAGGGCGGAGAGTTCATAGCGGCGACCGAGCCAAAAACTAATAAAGACAAATACTAACAGTGCGGCTGCTGGTTGCCATAATATCTGCGTACGCGTAACGACTTGGTTATTGTCATTAGTGCTCGATTCCTTGCCTGACGTATTGCCACTAATGACCGCTACAACCTGGAGATAGGCCTCTGTCTTGTTGTGATCAGTTGCCTTGAAAATCACATTGTATGTACCGGCGGTAGTGTACGTGTGCGCCAGCGTGAAGACTCCTGGGAATGATTCACTACGCAGGTCTGGTGCTTTGTCATCACCCCAGTCAGAGCTGATCGCATACGGCCCAATACCACCACTGAGGATGACTGGCCAATCTAATCGCTGCTGGGGATTGGCGCCTCGACGGGCGAACTGACTAGTCAGTAATACGTGCGTACCAAATGAGCTAAACTGTGCGTCATTGTATGCAACGGTGACTTTGTTGGAGTCTGGCCCCTGCTGGTCCAGGGTGTCAAACACCCGAGCTACCAGCTCGTTTTTGCCACTAAATAGCGAGACTTGGATGGAATAGCTACCACCCTTGCACATAACCGAACCGACGAAAATATTGTTAGAAAATATCTTGACCAACAACCCCGTCTTACAGAGGCCGCTGACCGTAATAGGGATGGAGTTGAAGCTAGCGCCATTGGCCGGAGTTACAATAGTCGCAGCCTGTGTCGGCGCTGGGCTTGGAATAGTGCCTTCCACGCCTGCCGAACCGCTACCCGGACCTGGGGGGGTGATTAGCGCGCTCGTCTGCGGTACAGCCGCAACACTCAGCACTAGCGCCAATATTGCGACTAGTAGGCTGAGTGTGCCGAGCTTTTGTTTCATTGTCTTTACTGTACCTTCGAGCATAAGCTCAAAGCAAATTTCTTGACGTTAATGTTTAGCGACGTGCCTTTGGACGATTGGCTGCTTTGCTGAGGAGCTTGCGGTCGTGCTTCTTCATGAGACGTGGGACAAATATCGCCAGCAAGATCAGCAGTACAACAACCAATGCGCCAATCAAGTATGGAACTGGTACGACATAGAACGTGGTTTTAGCGCTCAGCAGTTGGCCCTTGGTACCGTAACCGAAGTTGCCTTCGAGGGTATATTTGCCGAACGAATTCGCCTTGCCATCAAAGCTGGTAGCAAATTTGCGAATACTGTCAGGCAGCACTGCGCCACGAGGGTCGGTACTGTTGATCTCTACTGTTTGCAAAACTTTGCCTGACTTCTTCAGTGCGATTTTACCGAACGGATACTCCTGCACATTGCCTGAGTTTTGGAAGCGCACAAAGCTATTCAGGCCCTTACTATTAGTAAAGAACGTACCGGCTTTGTCGCCCTTGCCAACATTAAAACCTGCGACACCGACCTGCTCGGTAATATTGCCGGGGACGGTGACCAGCAACAGCGAACCGACACTTGCAGAAAGAGACAAGTTTTTGTTTGAATTAGTTGAGCTTGGAGCAAAACGAACTGCGCCAAAGTATCCACCACCTGCAGCATCTTTTGGAATAGTAATGGTAACTTTTATGTTTTTTTGCTCTTTTGCGGCCAGAGTAAAGCTACCTATAGTGGACACATACCGTTTTAGACCATGGCTCGGTGCATATGCATTCTTGTCCAGCAAAATCTTCGGCGTACCACTTTCATCTGCGCTGGCTGTGAAGTCATTAACTATTCCTTCTAGACCAGCGGGTGCAGATGTAAGGTTTTCCACAAACACATCTACTGTCTGGCTGGTGCCGGCTTTGATAACAAGATCCTGACGCACTGGAGAAATACGCAATGCGTTGCCGCCGACACTGCCGCCTGATGACGCTGCTCCTGCCAGGCCGCTCGTGCCCACTACGCCGGCCAACACCAATAATGCGCTAATTACTGCAAAGACTTTGCGTCGAAACATGAATTTTATCCCTCAAGTTAGTTGTATTTGCTACTATAGTAGCAAAGCGTTAGAAGTTTGCCAAACAGACATAGGTAAATGTGCTAGCGTACACCCCGGGTGGCTGATTGGCCCCCACATTGATGACATAGCTGACCGTGTATCTGCGGTAATCATCGGGATTCGCGCTGCTAGCAATAGTGTCGCCCGAGTTATATCTATAGTGATTTGGCTGATTGTAACCCGACGTAGGTGTGCCTGAGCCAGGGCCAGTAGGGTTTTCGCCTGACGGCGGATTAGTATTAGCGCGCAGATTGATACCAAACTGGCTGATACCTGCCACTGACATACCACCCGGGGCAATGACCGGGATTTCATTGTTACCCGACGTCATAGTGGGCCCTTGGATGCTAACGCTATAGCCGTCCTTGGCATTAGTCGCTGTCAAAAGCTGGGTCTGCCCGCTGCTGGTATATGTCGGTCCCATGTCTCCTACGTTTACATAGTCCCCCTGAGCCGAACTGCAATCATTGGCCGGGATAACATTCCCTAAACAAAACGTTAAATATGGCGGGACTTCTGTGCTAATACCTATAGATCCACCAACAACAAACGCCATGCCGCCATTGTCGGTATAAGCACCGCTGGCGTCAGCGCTTGTATAGGTAAGTACCTTGCCAAAAAACGAAGTAGAGTTAGAAGGGTTTGTAATATTGCCGAACTCGATGTCGATAGTGTCTGGACCTATTGCTGTAGGAGCATGAGTTAGTATGATCGAATTAGAAGTAGCGCTGTCAATTACAAATGGTGTCGTACCCGACTGACCAAGGATTGTAGCGCCGCTGGCGTCAAAACCAGTAGGGAGGTCACATGAGTCCTCGGGTAAGGTACTATTCGAACAGAATTCGACTCGGACAGACCCAAGCACTCCAGGAGTAGCCACAGTAAAAGATAAGTCATACCTAACGTTTTGCGCACCGGCTGTTGCATCGCTCATTTTTATTGCATGAGACCCTAGGTACGCCCCCGAAGCATGTTCAAGAAAAAATGGCTTCACTCCAAGCAAGAGTAAAGCCATTACAGACACGTATACCAGGGAAGTAGTAGTCCTACGAGTTATACGCCTCATTCATCTTCTAACCTTAGAATGTGCCCGTTGCAATAAGCTGCTCTGCCGCAGTGTATGTACCTGCCGGAGTTGTGTTGCTGGCAGTCGCCGCAAAAGTCAAAGTACTTATTGAACTGTTAGTTGGGCCACTCAGCGTACATATCTGATCGCCGTATGTACCAGTAGTGCTGGTAGTGTCAAAACCATAATTTGTAGCGTCGTTATATGGGGCAACTTTGGTGATGTTCGTGCCTGCTGTAGAAATTCTCATACCAAATTTTGCCGTACCAGCAACTATGGCTACTGCGGTCGAACCTGCGGCAGCGATGCTATTTGCGCCACTTTTCAAGGTATCGCCCTTCATATTTACTGCTGCGCCTGATTGAGCATTGGTCGATAGACTAAAATTTACATCCGCAGTGTCGACAGCAGAACTATCAATCACCGTCGCTGTGCCCACAGCATGCCCGATAGTAATATCAGGGGGGTTGGTGTTACATACTCCGGCTGCCGCGTATACACAGAAGGAGAGCGTTTCCATAACTTTAGCAGTGATGTTAATTACCGTACCCGTACTAAGTGCTACGCCGCCGTAGTCTGTAAACGAACCTTCTGTTCCAGCTGCATAGCTTGTTGCACCTGCGGTAGTGGTATAAGTCAAAATACGTGCATAAAAACTGTGGTTGCTAGTGCTCGGGTTTGTTATGCCTGCAACTGTAAAGATAACCGCCGTATTGTTAAGAGCCGTACCCGTAGCGTTAGTAAGTTCAAGCGTACGTGCAGTGTTGGCCGTAGCGACGGTCCAAGTACCGCTCAACCCGGTGTTAGGTGCGCCAGAAGTAGTAACCGTCGGTGTACCCAGTGAAAAACCGGTTGGTGTAGTACAGCTATCTCCAATGATTGGATCGTTGTCACAAAAATCGACGACTATACCTTTAATTGTGGCGTTACTCGGTGCAGTAAAGCCAACCTGATATTGAGCACTAGTGGCACTTGCATTTGAATCACTCATCTGAATGCTACGAGAAGTAACCTGGGCTGCCGAGGCTTGGGCAATTAGTCCAGGAACGACCATGTCTGCGCCAATAGCAATAGTAAGTGCCGCCGCTGTCAATCCATATGTCAAACGACCTACTTTGCCAATTTTGATTTTCATATTTTTATTTCTCCTTTTCGAAGTTCAGTATTTATTTGTACTAAGGTATGCGCCGATAGTACCACGCCAAACTACAAAACACAAGCACTATAGACCCAACTTATCCACAGAAACTTTGAATTTAGAAACCAGACTCTGAGATATACGTGCCATTGTAACTCACCGTACCCGAGGAGAGTAGAGTTTGGGAAGTGCTCTGATACGAAACATAAGATCCATCCATTGATATGACAGGAACTTGGGAATTAGTGGTCTTATTTCCATTTCGATCAATCGAAATGAGTTGAGTGGTCCCTCCTTTCAAGTCATGGACATATATATTAGTTCCACTTCCTAGTTGTGAGGTTAACGTAGTTGCGTTTGACTGAAATGCTACGTAGCGGCCATCGTCACTTATACTCGGCATCCAGCTTGAATTGTCACCTTGTGTGCCACTAGTTGCCATAGAAATACGTGTCGTTTCTTCTGTCAGCCTATTATATTCGAATACATCTGAGGCGCTGTTCGTATCACCCGAAACAAGATTTGTTGCATCAGACTGATAGGCAATATAATTACCGTTGCATGATATGACTGGCGTGTCTTCAGAGCTATTATCTGGACTATTCGCTATGGTAGACAGCTCATTTCCCGCACTAATATTATCAACCACGATAGAATGGTTGCCCATCCCACTGACAAGATCTGTTGCGGCCGTCATAAATACTACTATGCCTCCGTCGCAACTAATAGAGGGCATCAGGCTCCCGTTATTCCCCTCGCTACCACCAGACGTTGCGCTGAGTAGCTTTATGTTGCCTGTCTTCATATCTTTTCTATATACATTTAGGTGTGTGCCGCCAACTCCGCTAACGAGATTGCTAGCCGTAGAGTCGAATACTACAAAACGGCCATCTCCGCTTATTACTCCTTTATTACTACTTCTGTTTGCAACCGTACCCTCGGATGTTGAGCTTGCAACATTAATAGTACCCGATTGCATGTCATGGACGTACCATGCTCCTGCGGTCGTCGTACCCAAGTTTGTAGCACTTGAAAAGAAGAGCACATAACGACCATCGTAGCTTATTGAAGGCACATTACTTCCAGCATTTGCTTCTACGCCAGCAGTAGACACACTTACTCGGGCAGTCGTATCGTTTGTTCGATCCCGAACAAAAATATCTGGGACTCCGTTCATATCACCCGAAACAAGATTTGTTGCAGCCGATTGAAATGCAACATATCGGCCATCTCCGCTTATAGTAGTACTGTAGCTTGCGCCATTCCCTTGATTGCCACTCGAATCAACATTCAGTAATTCATTTACGCCGGGGACGGTAGCCGAAGCCATGTTTGACATGACAAAACCAGCGACTAGAAATGCTGTCGCAAATAGTGCTATTACTGACTTTGTCTTCAAGATTTTCATGGCTCGCCCCCTGGTTTTTAAAAGTTCTGTCAGAAAAATAACACGCTTGTGCTTATCGTGATGTGAGAAATATTACAGCTTTTAATCTTAGTACGTGCTGGTGGCGACTAGAATTTGATTGAATGTGTAGTTATCCGAAGGTGTGACGTTGCTGATGTTGAAGATATACGAGGCGGTGAAGTCAGTTTCGCCCGTGCTTTTAGTAGATTGAGCGATGGTATCGCCCTTATTGTATTTGTAGCTATTGGCCGTGCCGTAGCCGCTAGCGAATGTACCAAAGCTAAAACTACTGTCAGGGATTTGTTGCGGCGCCTGGCCGAAAGTCGCCGGGCTGGTGTTCGCTACCAGGTTCATACCAAACTGCTCGGTACCTGGACGGGAAATGTCAGCCGAAGTCATCGGCGCTAACTGGTGAAACATGGGGCCGTTGCCTGTTGGCGGGTCCGAAACCGTCTGTAGAATATAGCCGCCGGCTAGGTAGGTCTTGACGGAAAAGGTTGCATTGGCATATTTAGCACTTGAGGTCGACAACACCCCAAGATCAGTTGAACTACTCGTGACTTTGAACTCAAGATATGGATAGCGGTCGGTATTGAAGCCTGCTTGTGCCCGGTAGCTAGTGCTCGCGGTGTTGCCCACTCCCAACTCGCCAACCGAAGTCTTGGCGCAATAGGCTGTCGAGCAGTTTTGCAAATCGCCGCCTGAGCCAAAGAACGTCTCGTTGACTTGATAACTACTTGAACACGACTGCGCGTCGGGATTACTGCACACCGCTTGCACGACGGCCGGGACAGCACAAGCCAGCGCCAATGCCACAATGCCCACTACTGCTCTTGGGAACCTAAAACGTTTCATCTCGCTCTATTTTCGCGCATCGTCCCACAAAAGACAATCCGATTACGCTTTTCGCACTCGCCATCGTGGTATTATAAGGGTAAGTTTAAGCAAAAACGTTATGGATCCAAACCAACAACCTACCGAAGACTCTTCGCAAGCTCATGAAACTGCCTCGCTGGAAACCGGCGGCGGCGAGAGCCTGGAATCCACTTCAGGCGCGTCGAATACCACCATTACCCCAGATGGTAGCACCACTCCTCAGCCAGGTTCCGGGTCAAATAGTCCCGAGCCGCCTAAGCAAGTCCACCGCCTGAGGCACATCTGGCAACGAGTGAACGTATATTTGCTACTATTTTTGCTAGTCGTGGTTGTACTGATTGCGGTGACAGTGGCACTATATCTAAAGAACCGAGCTAACGACAACGTTGCCAAGAATGATGCCACTATAGCTTCGCAGAGTTTGTCCTCGGACGCACTGCAACAGCTGGCCAAAAGTGGCGTGCAGGTTGGCGACCCAAAGCAGACGCTTAACATCCAATCCAACTCTGTTTTTTCTGGTGCCGTCCTGATACGTGGCGAGCTGCAAGTAGCGGGAGGGCTAAAGATTGGCAGTGGCAGCCTGAGTGTGCCCGGCCTCAACGTCACTGGCTCGGCCAGCATCAATAAGTTGCAGACGCAAGATTT